>Ga0315534_1002343_pt1 | contig 12784 bp, 10 predicted proteins | sample SalMarSW160240MG_FD_203094 | JGI IMG/M metagenome (GOLD analysis project Ga0315534, IMG submission 203094) | Salt marsh sediment microbial communities from the Plum Island Ecosystem LTER, Massachusetts, United States - Salt Marsh Sediment SW1602-40 ... | reverse complement strand
CATCGCGAGGACGGCTCTCGACCTCGTCCCAGTCGAAGTGGAGCGTCAACCATCCGATGTCCGCCAGCAACCGATCGCGCTGGTTCCGGACCTTCACCGCCCGCGGCGACGAGTGGAACTCGTAGCCGTCGACCTCGATCGCGAGGCGCTTCTCGGGATAGGCGAAGTCGACCACGCCGACGAATCCCTCGTGGTCGTCCAGCACCGTGAACTCGGGCACCGCTCTCGGGAGTCCGGTGTTGCGCATCACCGTCGCCATGCGAGCCGAGAAGACACCCGCTGGGACCACCTCGCCGATGCGGGCGTCGAGCAGCGAGCGGATCGTGCCGACACCGCGACGTCCCTGCCGGGCGACCGCGAGCATCGAGTCGCGCACCTCGCGGTACGTCACGAGCTTGCGGCCCGCGGCACGGTCGAACGCGGCCTCCACGGTGCGTCGTGACGCCACCGCGCCGAGATCGACCAGCGTCCGACCCACGGTCGTCACCCGGACGTCTCCGGCGCGAGTGACCCAGCGCGAGTGCAGGTCCTTGAGTCGATGGACGATCACACCCGCGATCTCCGGCGACCGGCGCCGGATCGTCGTGACCTCGATCGGCGGCTCGCGATAGGTCAGCAGGTCGTGCACGCACGCTGCGGAGCGGTGCGAAGCGGTCGCTTCGGGGCCGATGGCCAGGTACGCCGCGACGAGCGACTGCGGATAGCTCGACGGCGCACCGCGCACCCGGAAGACCCCGAGGTGCATCCGTTCCAGGTAGCCGCGATCGACGAAGTACTGGATCGTTCCGGCGGAGACGCCCCGCACGCGCAGCTGGTCGAAGGTGACCACACCGTGCTGAGCGGACGCGATCCGTCCGACGACCTCGTGATCCAACCGACCTCCCCCCGGCTTCTGGGCACGTTCGACACCAGAGAGTCGTGTTCAACGTGCCCAGAACCCGGGGAGGGGGGCGCGTGACGCTCGTATGCTCCTGAGCCGTGACGGAGCTGCAGACGCTGGTGGGCGGGCGCGCGTTCCTCGAGGGACCGCGCTGGCGGGACGGGGCGCTGTACGTGTCCGACATGCACGCCCACGAGGTGCTGCGCGTCACCACTGACGGCGCGGTCGAGGTGATCGCGCGGCTCGGCGACTCGTCACCGTCGGGCCTGGGCTGGCTCCCGGACGGGTCGCTGCTCGTCGTGTCGATGGACGACCGCCGGCTCGTGCGCGTCGACGCCGACGGCACCGTCGCCGAGCACGCCGACGTCAGCGATCTCGCGCCGCACGAGATCAACGACATGGTCGTCGACGGTGCGGGCCACGCGTTCGTGTCGCAGTTCGGATACGACTTCCACGGCGGCGGGAAGCCCACGGCTGCGCCGCTGCTGCGGGTCGATCCCGACGGCTCGGCTCGCGCGGTCACCGACGGCCTGAAGATGCCGAACGGGATGGTGATCACCGCGGACGGCGCCACGCTCGTCGTGGCCGAGAGCGCGGGCCGCTGCCTCACCGGCTTCGACCTCGCCGACGACGGCACGCTCTCGAACCGGCGACTGTGGGCCGACCTCCCCGAGGGCGACTATCCCGACGGGATCTGCATCGACGCCGACGACGCGATCTGGATCGCGGGCCCCGCCTCCGACCGATTCGTGCGCGTGCGAGAGGGCGGTGAGGTCACCGACGTCGTGGAGACGCCCGGGCGCCACGCCATCGCGTGCGCGATCGGCGGCGACGACGGCCGCACGCTGTTCTGCTGCACGTCGCCGACGCAGGGCCAGCCGGACCGGTCACGCGCCGAGCGCGGCTCCAAGGTCGAGACGGTCACGGTGTCGGTGGCCGCCGCGGCCTGAAGGCCGCCGCGCGCGAGCGCCGATCAGAGCCGGCCGAGCACGCGCTCCACGATCACACCCACGTCCGCGCGCGCCGCGGCCTGGTCGTCGGCGCGCGCCACCAGCAGCACGGCCTCGTGCAGTGCCGCGAGCAGCACGTGCGCGAGCGCGTCGACGGGCTGGACGTCGATCTCCCCCGCGTCCATGGCGGCGCGCAGCACCTCCTCGACCATGCCGAGCGCGAGGCTGCCGGAGATCTCCTCGCGCGCCTCCCAGCCGAGCACCGACGTGCCGTCGATCAGGACCACCCGCTGCACGGCCGGGTCCATGGCCGCGTCGAGGTACGCGAGCGAGCCGAGCCGCAGCTGCTCGGTCGGTGTGCGCCCGCCCGCGGCGGCCGCGGCGACCTTCGTCATGATCTCGTGCTCGAGCTCCTCGTACACGGCACGGAAGAGGTGCTCCTTGCCTCCGAACTGGTGGTGCAGCGCACCTCGGGTCACGCCCGCGGCTCGGACGATCTCCTCTCGCCCCGTCGCGGCGTAGCCCTGCTCGGCGAACAGCGCTCGGGCCGCGCGCAGCAGCGACGCCTTCGTGGCCGCGGTCCGCTCGGCCTGCGTCCGCCGTGTGACACGGGTCACGGTTGACCTCCGCCGCCCACGAGAGCAAGATACGTGCAACTTGCACGGAAGTTCTCCAAGGAGCCCATCATGACCCTTCCTCGCGACGAGGTGACCGCCGGCATGCTCGACGAGCTCGGCGACTTCGAGAAGCTGGTCCGCTCGCTCGACGCCCAGCAGTGGGCGACGCCGAGCCGCTGCGACGGCTGGACGGTCGGCGACGTCGCCGGCCACGTGATCGGGTCGATGGCCGACGTCGTCGGCGGTCGCCTCGACGGGCTCGGAACGCCCGAGGTGACCGAGCGCGAGGTCGCCGAGCGCCGCGGCCGCACACCGGCCCAGCTCGCCGACGAGTGCGCCGAGGTGCGCGAGGCCGCAGCCGGGCTGCTCGCCGCGTTCGACGACGCGGCGTGGGAGGCGTCTGCGCCCGGCGGGTACGAGGGCACGCTCGGCGACGGCGTGGAGGCGCTCTGGTACGACACCTACCTCCACGCCGACGACATGCGCGCGGTGCTCGGCCAGCCGCCCCAGCGGACGACCGCGGGCGACAAGGTGAGCGTCTCGCACATCGCGACCGAGCTCACCAAGCGCAAGTGGCAGCCCACGACGCTCGCGTTCGACGGTCTGCCGGAGTTCACCGTGAGCGGCGGCGGCGAGCGTCTCGACGGTGACGCCTACCCGTTCATCCTCGCCGCGACCGGTCGCGGCGACGCGACGCGGCTCGGCCTCGACGACTCGCTGAACCTCTACGCCTGACTCAGAAGCCCGGTTCGGCGAACGGGTCTGCCTCCGTCGGCGGCTCGACGCGGAGGTCCTCGACGCCGAGCTCGTCGGCGATGCCCTCGTACCCGACCTCTTCGAGGTGGTCGGCGAGCTCGGGGCCGCCGCTCGTCGCGATCCGCCCGCCGAGGAGCACGTGGACACGGTCGGCCCGCAGCTCGGTGAGCAGGCGGGTGTAGTGCGTGATCGCGAGCACGCCGAGGCCGACGTCGGACGTCATCGCCTCGATGCGGCGCGACACGTCGCGCAGGGCGTCGACGTCGAGGCCGGAGTCGATCTCGTCGAGGACGGCGAAGCGGGGCTCCAGCACCGCGAGCTGCAGCGTCTCCATCCGCTTCTGCTCGCCACCGGAGAACTCGTCGTTGACCCCGCGGGCGAGGAGCTCGTCGCGGATCTCGAGCCGGCGCGCCTCGTCGCGCAGGCGCGCGTCGAGGCCGGCGACGTCGGACCCGCGCACACGTGCTGCTGCGCCGACGAGCTCCCCCACCGGCACGCCCGGCACCGCAGCCGGGTACTGCGACGCCAGGAACACACCGTGCGCCGCCCGCTGCCAGGTCGGGAGCCCGATGAGCTCCACCCCGTCGACGGTGATCGAGCCCGCGGTGACCTCGTAGTCGCCGCGTCCCATCACGACGTTCGCGAGGGTCGACTTGCCGGACCCGTTGGGGCCCATGAGCGCGTGCACCTCACCCGCGCCGACCTCGAGCTCGACGCCCCGGAGGATCTCGAACCCGTCGACCGACGCGTGCACGTCGCTGATCGCGAGACCGCGCCCGTCGGCACTCACGGCAGCGCCACGATCACGTCGTCGCCCTCGACGCGCACGCCGTACACCCCCACCGGTCGGGTGGCCGGCAGCGTCTGGGGCTCGCCCGTCGTGAGCGAGAAGGTCGAGCCGTGCTTCGGGCACTCGATCTCGCACTCGTCGGGCCAGACCTCGCCCTCCGACAGGGAGTAGTCCTCGTGCGAGCACCGGTCGTCCACGACGAAGAGCCGCCCACCGAGGTTGACCGCGCAGAGTCGGTGACCGTCGACGTCGAACCGACGCGCCGCGCCGTCGGCCACGTCGCCGACCTTGCAGAGCGTCACGTCAGGCATCCGGCACCTCGGCATCCGGCACCTCGGCATCCGGCACGTCAGGCATCGCGGTGCTCGACCTTCTCGATCACCCGGCGGCGCAGCGGCTCGACGAGGGCCGGCACGGGGAGGCGGGCGAACACGTCGTCGAAGAACCCGAGCACGATGAGCCGCTCCGCCTCCTCGGGCGGGATCCCCCGCGTGGCCAGGTAGTAGAGCTGGTCCTCGTCGATCGGTCCGACGGTGCTGGCGTGCGAGCAGCGCACGTCGTTGGCCTCGATCTCGAGGTTCGGGATCGACTCGGCGCCGGCACCCTTGGTGAGGACGAGGTTGCGGTTCGTCTGGTACGCCTCCGACTTCTGCGCCGGTGGCCGCAGCCGCACCAGCCCCGAGTACACGGACTGCGCCCGGTCCTCGACCGCGCCCTTGAAGAGCAGGTCGCTGCGGGTGTGCGGCGCGTCGTGGTCCTGGAAGGTGCGGAAGTCGAGCATCTGCTCGTCGTCGCCGAAGTACACGGCGATGAGGTCGCTCTCGGCCCCCGGTGCCGCGAGCAGCGACTCGCTTCGCAGTCGCGCGTAGTCGCCGCCGAGCGCGACGGCCGACGAGCGCAGCGTCGCGTCGCGTCCGAGGTGCGCGCGCTGGAGCACGACGCTCCACGTCCGCGGACCGTGCTCCTGCACCGTGACGTAGCGCACGTGCGCGTTGTCGCCGACGAGCAGCTCGACGACGCCGTCGACGAGGTGCCCGGGTACGTCGGGAGGGAAGCTCGGTGATCCGGCGCGCTCGACGACCGTGACCTCCGAGCCCGCACCGGCGACCAGCAGCGTGTGGGGGAAGCTGGCGTAGCCGGCGCCCTGGGCCCAGTGGACCACGACGACGGGACGGTCGACGACGACGCCGTCGGGCACGCGGATGCACGCGCCGCCGGCGAGGAAGGCGTCGTGCAGCACGGTCAACGCGTCGGGCGACGCGTCGGAGCACACGCCGAGCGCTTCGCGGACATCGGCCTCGTCGCACGTCGCGAGGCCGCAGACCGTGACACCCTTCGACTCGAGCGCCGGATCGAGCTCGTGGTACACGACCCGGCCGTTGCGCACCACGATCATCCCGGCGTGCTCGCCGATCTCGGCCGCGAACGGTCCCCCACCCGGCGCGGGCTCCACCGCCGGGTCGCCCAGGGCTTCGGGCGGGATCGGTCGGTACTGCTCGAGGTCGAGCTCGCCGATGCGGCTGTACCGCCAGATCTCGTCGTGCTCCGTGGGCCACTCGAGACCCTCGAGCCGCTCGGCCGCCGACAGCCGACGGCGCGCGAGCCAGTCGGGACCCCCGATCGCGCGAGCCGCGTCGGGGGAGAACGCCGCGGTCACCGAGTGGGGGTCGCTCGCTCGCTCACCCGACCGCGCCCTCCATGTTGAGCTCGATGAGACGGCTCAGCTCGACCGCGTACTCCATGGGCAGCGTCTTGGTGACCGGCTCGATGAACCCGTTGACGATCATCGCCGTCGCCTGCTGCTCGGTGAGCCCGCGCGACTGGAGGTAGAAGAGCTGGTCGTCGCCGACCTTCGACACGGTCGCCTCGTGACCGATGCGCGCATCCTTCTCGGCGATCTCCATGTAGGGATACGTGTCGGAGCGGCTCTCCTCGTCGAGGATCAGCGCGTCGCAGCGCACGTGGCTCTTCACGCCGTACGCACCCTCCTCGACCTTCACGAGCCCGCGGTAGGTGGTGCGCCCGCCGTCCTTCGAGATCGACTTCGAGTCGATGACCGACGTCGTCTCCGGCGCGGCGTGCGTCATCTTGGCGCCGGCGTCCTGGTGCTGGCCCGGGCCCGCGTACGCGACCGACAGCACCTCACCGTGCGCCTTCGGGCCGGTCATGACCACGGCCGGGTACTTCATCGTGAGCTTGGAGCCGAGGTTGCCGTCGATCCACTCGACCGTCGACTCGGTCTCGGCCCGCGCGCGCTTGGTGACGAGGTTGTAGACGTTCGGCGACCAGTTCTGGATCGTCGTGTACCGGATGCGAGCGCCCGGCTTCGCGATGAGCTCGACGACTGCGGAGTGCAGCGAGTCGGTGGAGTACACCGGCGCCGAGCAGCCTTCGACGTAGTGCACCGACGCGCCCTCGTCGGCGATGATCAGCGTGCGCTCGAACTGCCCGGCGTTCTCCGCGTTGATGCGGAAGTAGGCCTGGAGCGGCATCTCGACGTGCACGCCCGGCGGCACGTAGATGAACGAGCCACCGCTCAGCACCGCCGAGTTCAGCGCGGCGAACTTGTTGTCGCCCGGCGGGATGACGGTCCCGATGTGCTCACGCACGATGTCGGGGTACTCACGGATCGCGGTGTCGATGTCCGTGAAGATGATCCCCTGTTGCTCGAGCTCCTCGCGGTTGCGATGGAACACGGTCTCGGAATCGTATTGAGCCGTCGCGCCGGCGAGGAACTTCCGCTCGGCCTCGGGGATCCCGAGCTTCTCGTACGTGTCCTTCATCTCCGGCGGGAGCATGTCCCAGTCGTTGACCTGACCGTCGGTCGGCTTCAGGTAGTAGTAGATGTCCTCGAAGTCGATGCCGGGCATGTTCTTCGCGAACCACTCGAGCATCGGCTTGCGCTCGAAGCGCTTCAGCGCGTTGAGCCGGAACTTCGTCATCCACGCGGGCTCTTCCTTCATGCCCGAGATCTCGCGGACGATGTCCTCGTTCAGGCCCTTCTTCGGCACGAAGACGTAGTCGTCGGTCGAGTCGTGCCAGCCGAGCTTGTACTTGCCGAGGTCGATGTCCTGGACGGCCATCTCGCGCTCCCGTCGAGCGACTGGATCAGGTTCGTGGCCCCGGATGGGGGGTCCCGGGGATTAACACTACGTCGATAGTAACAATTACGGGGGCCCGGCTCAATCGCGCCTCGATCCGGCGCCTCGCCGGATCAGGTGCCCAGGCGACGGGCGATCGGGCCGAGGGCCTGCTGCGAGTTCGCGGGACGCGTCGTCGAGGTCGTGCTCGTCGACGACGTGAGCGGCGTGCCGGCTCCCTCGGCCGCGAGGAGCTCGCGGGCCTGGGTGATGAGGTCCTGGGCCTCCGACACGAGGTCCTGGTACTCGCCGAGGTTGCCCTGCGTGAGCGCCTGCTGGGCGTCGGCGAACTTCTGCTCCGCCTCCTCCAGCAGCTGGGCCACGGTCTGGTCCTCGGTCGGCGTCGTCGGCTCGGTCGGGCCCTCGGGCGCCGGCTGGGCACGACCGAAGAGCAGGTCGAGCCCGTCGCTGACGGTGTCGGCCTTCACCGGCGTCTTCTCCGGGTCGGGGACCGCGACCGTGACGAACTGGAACTGCGGGAACGCGTTCGGGTTCTGTGCCGCCACGGTGAAGAACGGCTGCACGTAGATGAACGACTCCCCGACGGGGATCAGCTGCACGGCACCGGCGACCACGTTCGATCCCCGCTGGCTGAGCAGTGTGATCTCGCTCGAGATCTCTGTGGTCTTCTGGATGTTCGCCGCCGCCTGCACCGGTCCCAGCACCTGCTCGCCCTGGGGCATCACGAACGCCTCGAGCTCGCCGTAGTCACGCGGATCGGACTTCGCGCTCATGAACGACACCAGCCGCGTCTGCTGGTTGTCCTTCGAGATGGGGACGAACGGCTGGAGGATCAGGAAGCTCTCGCGGTCGTCTCCGGGAAGTCGGATGTAGAGGTAGTAGGGATCCTGCCGCCTCGTCGTCGCGGTGATCTCGGGGGCGCGGTTCGAGCTCTGGTTGCGCGTCGACCCGCTGCTCGCGATCGGTGCGACGGCAGCGTTCGGGTCGGGTGACAGCAGCCAGCGCTCGTTCCCGTTGTAGAAGCGCTGCGGCTCGACGACGTGATACTTCGCGAACGCGTTCGACTGGAGCTTGAACAGGTCCTCGGGGTAGCGCAGGTGCTCGACCAGCTCGTCGGGCATCTCGTCGAAGGGTGTGAAGAGATCCGGGAACGCCTTCTGGTAGGCCTGGATGATCGGGTCGTCGGGATCGATCACGTAGAGCTTCACCGTGCCCTCGTACGCGTCGACGGTGACCTTCACCGAGTTGCGCACGTAGTTGACGTCGCCGGACAGGCCCCCGGATCCCTCGAACGCCTGTGAGTACGGGTACTGCGTCGACGTGGTGAAGCCGTCGAGGATCCAAGTGGTCTTGCCGTCGACGATCACCGGGTAGGGATCGCCATCGAAGTCGAGGAACGGCGCGAGCTGGCCGACACGCTCACGGATGTCGCGTCGCATGAGGATGCGCGACTTGTCGGTCATCTGGCCCGAGATGAGGATGTTCGGGTCGCCGAACCTCAGCGCGAACGCAGCTCGACGGAAGAAGTTCCCGATGTCGACGCCGTCTCGGCCGCGGTACCGGGTGCGTGCGTCGCGCACCCCCTGGCGCGCGTAGTTGAGCTCGCTCTGCTTCGCGTCGACGATGACGTAGTTGTCGAGCTCTTCGCCGACGTAGATCTCTGCACCCTTCCCCTTCAGCGGGATGGTGTCACCCACCGGAGGGATGTCGTCGAGGACGAACGCGGGTGAACCGTCGTCGGCCGCCTGGTTGCTCGGCGAGGCGATCGCGCCGTACCCGTGCGTGTACACCAGGTGCTCGTTGACCCACGACTGGCTCGGCAGCTCGTTGCTGTTGAGCTCGCGGGCCGAGAGCATCACCTGGGTGGTCTGACCGTCGAGGTCGTAGCGATCGACGTCGACGTCGTTGATCCGGTAGTAGGTCTGGAGCGCCTGGAGCGTCTCGTAGGTCGAGCGGATGACGCTCGGATCCCACAGCCGGGCGTTGTCGATCGTGGGGCGATTGCTGTCGACGACCTCGGGTTGGAGATCCTGGGTGTAGTCGAAGCTCTTGACGTCGATCGACGAGAGGTTGAACGCCTGCCTGGTCGCGGAGATGTTGCGTCCGATGTAGGGCCGCTCGGTGGCGAACTCGTTGGGGTTGACCTTGAAGTTCTGGATGAGCGCCGGGTAGATGGTGCCGACGACGAGTGAGACGAACGCCCAGAGACCGACCGCGATGACCGGCAGCACCCAACCTCGACGCCAGATGTTCCAGATGAACAGCGCGGCGGCGATGATCGAGACGAAGATCAAGAAGTTGAGCGCGGGCAGCTGCGCCTTCACGTCGGTGTAGCTCGCACCGTCGACGACGCCGCGGTCGGACAGGTCGAGCTCGAACCGTGAGAAGTAGTACTCCGCCGTCTTCACGAGCGCCATCACCGCGAGGATCACCGAGAGGTGCGCCTTCACCTGCGGCGTCACGCGTTGGAGCGGGCTCTGGAAGCGGATGCCGCCGTTGAGGTAGTGCGCGACGGCCGTCACGAGCAGCACGATCACCAGACCGGCGAAGAGCCAGTCGATGATGAAGTTGATGAACGGCAGCTGGAAGACGTAGAAGCCGACGTCCTTGTCGAACTGCGGGTCCTTGATCCCGAAGTCGACGCTGTTGGTGAAGAGGATCCACTGGCGCCACTGCGACGAGACGCCGATCCCGGCGATCAGCGCGAAGAACAGCGCGATGCCGACGCGGATGCGGCCGCGGTAGCGGGCCGTCGCCTGCTGGTAGCGGCTGACCAGCTCGTCCTCGGGGGTGGGTGCACCCATCGGGCGGAGCCGCGGCGCCAGGCGATCGGCGATCACGAGGTTCGCGAAGAGGATCGCGAAGAAGACGACCGTGAACACCAGGGCCGGCACGACCTTGGCGGCGAGCAGCGACCCCCACGTGTCGCCCTGACCCAGGGAGTCGAACCAGAGGTAGTCGGTGTAGAAGCCCGCGAGCCCCCGCAGGCTGAACAGGAGGACCAGGAGGACGACGACGACGACCGCGATGATCCAGCCGCGGATTCGAAAGCGGCGGCGCTCGGCTGGCTGGACGCGCATCGAAGGGCGAGCCTACTTATCGGTCGCGCTCGCTCGGCCGCAGGGTACCTGGGGCCGCCCTCCGGGACGCTCGGCTGCTCGATCCATATCGGTCGGGCTCAGGACGCTTCGGCCGGGAGCACGATGCAACGACAGCCCGGATGGGCGGGTGGGTGCGTCTGCCCGGTCGGGAACGGCTTGCCCTTGAGCGTGGGCTCGAGCGCGTTGTCGTCGCAATCGGGGCAACGTCCGGGGTCGTCCGCAAGCCATCGCAGCATCGCCGCGGGGCCGGACGCCTCGTATGCGCCACGGGCGTACGCGGCGGCCAGCACGTCGACGATCCGCTCCTCGAGGTCGACGGCGCGCCACTCTCGGAAGCGGGCACCGATCGCGGTGCCGAGCGCGCGCTGGAGCTCGCTCGGCGACTCGTAGGGTCCCTCGGCGACCACCGCGTCGATCGTCACCGTGATGCGCTCGCGCAGCGGGTTGACGAGCACTGCGGCGAGCTCGATCACGACGCGCTCGGGCGCGCTCGACACGCGGCCGGTCTTGCCCGCCGCGGCGCGACCGCCGAGGTAGGCGGCGTTGAACGACGGCGCGAGCAGGGCCGTCCAGGTCTCGCGCTGGCGCACGGGCTCCGAGAGGAGGCGCTCGGCTTCGTGCTTGCCGCGTGTGCGACGGACCGCGTCGAGGAGCGAGTTCTGCTCGTCGTGCAGGAGGCGCTTCGAGGCCCGGACGACGTCGGGGAGCAGGGGCTCGAGGAGCGTGTCGCGCCGGCGCAGCACCGGGTCGATCGGCGGTGCCTCGTCCGCAGCCGGCGCCGGCTCGCTCTGGTCCGCCGGGGGCTCGCCCGTGGCGGACGCCGCGGGCGCAGCGGCGTCGGAGTCGGAGTCGGAGTCGGAGTCGGCGAGCGTCGGCGTCGCCCGCGACTGTGCCGGCGACGCGGTGTCGGCCGACCTTGGCTTCGGTTGCTTCTTGACGGGCGGTGCCGCCCGGAGCTGGTCGAACACCTCGGCGACCCGTTGCGGGGCCGGTGACGCCTCGCCCGGGACGGCGCCGGAGGACGGCTCGGGAGACGCCTCGGGAGTCGGGACGTCCGACGCGGGGATCTGCAGGGCCTGGAGCGTCTCGTCGATCACGCCCCGCAGGCGCTCGAGCTCTGCGACCAGGCGCTGGCGTCGCTCGTCGGCATCCTCGAGCATGCGCCGACGCACGCCGCGCGCCTCGGCGACGACTGCACGTCCGTGCTCGAGAGCCGCCTGCTGCGCCTCGTCGAGCAGCGCCCTCGCGCGCGCGTTGCGCTCCTCTTCGTCGGAGCGCTCCGTGGGCTCCGGATGGTCGGCGTCCGCCATGTCCCGCCGATGCTATTGGCCGTCCGGCGTCGTCCCCGCGGTCGTCGACGGTCCCGCCGCGGGAGCGACCGGCGCGCCGCCCGCCTCCTCCAGCGCGCGCAAAGCGTCGTCGAGCGTGCGGACGACCACCACCTTCATGCCGTCGGCGTGCTCGCGCGCCTCCTTGCCCTCACCGACGGGCACCAGCATGACGGTCGCGCCGGCGTCGCGAGCCGTCACCGCCTTCTGGGTGACTCCGCCGACGGGGCTCACCGACCCGTCGGCCTCGATCGAGCCCGTGATCGCGACCTTCGCGCCGCCCGTCAGGTCGCCCGGCGAGAGCTCGTCGACGATCGCGAGCGCGAACGCGAGCCCGGCCGACGGGCCGCTGACACGCTCGGTGTCGATCTCCACGTCGACGGGGAACGACCAGTCGTAGAGCGTCTGCGACACGACGCCGGCGTAGGCGACGGTCTCGCGGCGCGTGCCCGATCCGTCGGCGACCGCCTGGGTTCGGTCGCCGAGGCGGACCGCGACGTCCATCGCCGCACCGTCGCGCTCGATCGAGATCTGGGCCGTCTCGCCGGGCCGATGCGCTTGGATCAGCGGCGCGATCTCCTCGGCGGTGTCGACCGCAGTGCCGTCGACCGCCGTGACGCGGTCGCCGGGGCGCAGCTGCCCCTCCGACGGCCCTCCGCACTCGACGTCACGGATCAGGGCCCGGGTGCCGAGCAGGTCGACCTGGTACCCGAGCCGGGTGAGCGCCACCTCCTTGGCGACGTCCTGCGACTGGAGCATCAGCTCGTCGTTGAGGCGCCCGCTGTCCTCGTACGACGCACAGCCGATGACGTCCTCGCGCTTCTCGACGCTGAGGTCGCCGTCGAGCTGCGCGAACAGCCACCGCCAGACGTTCGGGTCGTCGTTGTTGACCCGGACGGTGAGGTAGAGCAGCTCCCCGCGGTGCTCGTACGTCTTCGTACCGGAGACCGACACGACGCTGTCGTCGAGCGCGGTCGCGTCTCCGGGCGAGATGATCACGTAGGGCACCTTGACGACCGCCATCGCGGTGACGATCGCGGCCAGGGCGACCATCGCCAGCGTGGCGACGACCGCCCGCCGCCGCCCGCCGCCACCTGAGCGGCGGGCGCCCGCGCCCCCGTCGCCGGGAGATCGAGGCCCTGCGCCCGCAACCGGGCGGCCAGGAGCCGGCGTGACGGCGGGCTGGCTGTCCATGTGATCCGTGGGGCGCCGATTCTCGGGGGACGGAGGGAGCGACGCGGCCGGGTTTCTTCTACCGTGG
>Ga0315534_1002342_pt1 | contig 12786 bp, 11 predicted proteins | sample SalMarSW160240MG_FD_203094 | JGI IMG/M metagenome (GOLD analysis project Ga0315534, IMG submission 203094) | Salt marsh sediment microbial communities from the Plum Island Ecosystem LTER, Massachusetts, United States - Salt Marsh Sediment SW1602-40 ... | reverse complement strand
ACCGGGATGGAGTATGGCTTGCCTGGGCTCCCTTTATGCAAATGAAAGAGACCGAAAAAGTGGAGGTGAGGGATGTGCGCTGCCGGACCATCGGAGACATTACCTGTACGGGACTGACCCTCTCAGAAGCGACAACCCTCGAGGAGATCATCCAGGAAGTAGCTACCATACGGACCACGGAACGTGGAAGCCGGTGGGACGATAAACGATCGGAAGCAGCCATGGAGGACCGGAAAAAGGAGGGGTATTTTTAAAGGTGAGAGAAGGTGACGATTAGAATGGTGAGTTCAGGATGCATGGAGCCTGGAGCAAGGGGCATGGTGTTGGAATTATGAGTGATGAGTGATGAGTGACAAAATTTTAACAAAGAGTCACGGAGAACACAGGAGGAGAAGATTTGATTCAATTTTTTTTGAACACCATCGGTGTTCGATTATTAAAGAAAGTAGAAAGGATAAATAGTATGATAACACAACTCTATCGGAGTTGGATTACAATCGAGTTATAGCGACTGCAACCTGCCTTGGAGCAGGTAAGCGAGCTGAATTACACGATCTGCCTGGCGGAGGAGCGTATGACAATGGTATGACAGCGAACGAAGAGAGCGAATGACAGTTGTGTAGTGATTTAATAGAAGATTTAGCGTAAAAAGTAAACGATTTTACGGACAATTAGAAGAAAAACATGACCCTAACCAACGCAGGTTACCTGAACATGGAGTTACTGCGGTTTACCACAGCCGGGAGTGTGGATGATGGCAAAAGCACGCTGATAGGAAGGTTGTTGTATGACAGTAAAGCCATTTTTGAAGATCAGATGGAAGCCATTGAGCTTGCCAGTGAACGAACGGGGAATGATGAGGTGAACCTGGCCCTGTTGACAGATGGGCTGCGTGCTGAACGGGAGCAGGGTATAACCATCGATGTGGCATACCGCTATTTTGCTACACCAAAACGGAAATTTATCATCGCCGATACGCCGGGGCATATTCAGTATACCCGTAATATGGTCACGGGTGCCTCCACAGCAAATGTAGCACTGATACTTGTCGATGCACGGAATGGTGTGATTGAACAAACGCTCAGGCATGCCTTCATTGCTTCACTTCTGCAAATACCCCATATCATTGTTTGTGTGAACAAGATGGATTTGCTGGATTTCAACGAGGAAGTTTTTGAAGACATTCAGAACCAGTTTAAGAAATTTTCGACAAAGCTGGATGTGAAAGATGTCCGCTTTGTTCCGATAAGTGCCAAATACGGTGATAATGTGGTTGACCGGTCGGAGAACATGAACTGGTATAACGGGCCAACATTGATGTATCTTCTTGAAAACATTCACATCAGCAGCGATCAAAACCTTACCCATCAACGATTCCCGGTACAATATGTCATTCGTCCACAATCGGACAAGCTCCAGGATTACAGGGGGTATGCCGGCAGGATTGCAAGCGGAGTATTCCGTCCCGGAGACAGGGTAAAAGTATTACCCAAAGGATTTACAACCACCATAAAATCGGTCGATTCATACAAGGAATCACTCGATATGGCATTTGCCCCGCAATCCATTACCCTTCGGTTAGCGGATGACATCGACATTAGCCGGGGGGATATGATCGTAGGTGAACACAAAGCTCCCGAAGTGGGCAGGGAACTGGACATGATGATATGCTGGCTGAATGAAAAACCGATGAACCTGCGTGGAAAATATACCATTCAGCATACAACGAACGATCTGAAGTGCATCATCACGGATGTGAAATACAAAATGGATATCAATACCCTGGATAAGAATTATGAAGACAAAGCGATCGGGCTGAATGAAATTGGCAGGATATCCATCAAGACTACCCACCCCATCTTTTACGATTCGTACAGGACAAACCGCATTACGGGCAGCCTTATCCTGATCGACGAGGCAACCAATGAAACCGTGGGTGCGGGGATGATCATATGAATGTCGAATGTCGAATGTCGAATATCGAATTTCGGATTCTGTTTAGCAGCACCGAGTACCTTCATTCCTGACTGCCGTCAGGCAGGCATCAATCATCATCACTCATCCACAGTGAAATATGCTCCTACCCTGCTGAAATGTTTTCGTACCTCAAATTTCACAGGGCAGGCGTCGCATTTCACCCCGATGAAATAAAAAGAATTTCATGGGGTAAACGTGGCAGGCTCTCCACTCACCATTCATCATTCATCATTCATAACTCATAACTCATAATTCGTTACTCCTTTCTCCTTCAGGATCTCACCAACGATCTCCGCATGATCGAAAGCCAGTTCAGGCAATTTTTTTGCATTGAACCATCGGGCATCCCGGGCATCCGATGCAGCCTTCACCTGTTTTGAGTTTGTATCAAGGAATCCGTAGAAAATAAAGGAGATGGTACGCCCCCTGGGATCCCGGTCAATTGCATCAAACGCTTTAAATGGTGTTAACCGGATCCCTGTCAGTCCGGTCTCTTCCTCCAGCTCCCTGGAGGCTGCTTCATGCAGTCTCTCATCCATCTCGATAAATCCTCCCGGAAGCGCCCACATCCCTTCAAACGGATAACGGTCACGTTGGATCAGGAGCAATTCGAGGTTGTTCTTTGCTTTTCGAAAGACAGCACAATCGATGGTTAATGCAGGACGGGGGTATTTGTAGGTGTAGGGCATGATAAAGATCTATAAATAATGAATAATGAACAGGGAATTATGAATATTGAAGTATATATAAGAACATCCAACTTCCAACTTCCAACATCCAACTTCCAACATTCAATCTTATCAACGTATCAACTTTACCCATTAACTATTAACATATCACGTAGTGATGCCTATGGCATAACTAATAACTATTTCTTCCTCCTGTATCTCCTTTCTTTTTAAACCTGTTTCGCATGTCCCTGCTGCGGCGATGGTGTATTCTCCTAAGAATCAGGTAGATGATTCCCAGAACAGCGATTATGGTAAACAGGATATAAAAATCACGCAGCAGGAGCATGGGTTTACCAATTGGTTTGATCCATACAAGTTAATGAAATAATTAAGAACCTACACTTTGTGAGTACCCGTCAAGCCGAATTTGAGCGGCTAAATGGGATGTAATCCGCCAGTTGGCAGATCAGTATCAATGCCCGATTATCGAATTTTAGATTCTGAACCACCTGCCTGCCGCAGGCAGGAGTTCAGGATGACGAAATGTTAACTCGTTGTCATGCTGAACTTGTTTCAGCATCTTATAATTTAAACGAAATCAAACAAATCATTCATTTCAGGATTCATTGAACGGATTAAGTTAATTTTCCAATCCTTGTGCCAATTTTTCAATTGTTTTTCTCGTGTAATGGCCTGGTTAATATCCTGAAATTCTTCAAAATAAATAAGATCTTTTAGTTTGTATTTATTTGTAAATTCTGAGCCGATACCATCCTTATGCTCTCCAACTCGTGTTTTCAGATCACTGGTAACACCTATGTAAAGAACAGTCCGCTTATTATTGCTCATTATATAGACGAATCCTTTTTTCATGTTTGAAATAATATCCTGAACCAAGTTCAGGATGACGAAATGTTAACTACTTGTGATAGGGCTGTAAGATTATGAAAGAACGTCATTCTGAACATAGCGAAGCGATCTCATGACCGAAGGGAGTAATTTATTTCAGAATCTTAATGAATTAATAATCAGGCTTATGAGATCCTGAAACAAGTTCAGGATGACTAAAAAAATCGACTTTTGACAATCCCATCCTATGTTGTTTCCTGACTTCCCAGGGTAGCCACCATGATTGCCTTGATGGTATGCATCCGGTTTTCTGCCTGGTCAAATACGATAGAGGCTTCGGATTCAAAGACCTCTTCGGTTACCTCCATGCCATCAAGACCGAATTTAGTAAACATTTCTTCGCCGATGGTTGTTTCACGGTTATGGAATGCGGGCAGGCAATGCAGAAATTTCACTTTCGGATTACCGGATTGTTTCAGGACGTTTGCATTCACCTGGTAGGGTTTAAGCAGATTGATCCTCTCCTTCCAAACCGAGTCGGGTTCACCCATTGAGACCCATACATCGGTATAGAGAAAATCGACACCTTTCACTGCCTCCTCAACCTGGTCAGTGACGGTGATCCTGGCGCCCGTTTCTTTAGCGATTTCAAGGCATTTCTCCTGTAATTTTTTATCGGGTTGGCATGGACCGGGGGCAACGGCTCTGAAATCCATGCCCATTTTTGCCGCTCCGACGAGTAATGAATTCCCCACGTTATTATGAGCATCACCCAGATAACAAAAAGCAATCCGGTTCAGAGGCTTTTCGGAATGTTCCAGCATGGTCATTAAATCAGCCAGGATCTGGGTCGGATGGAACTCGGTTGTCAGGCCATTCCATACCGGTACGCCGGAGAATTGTGCAAGATCTTTGATCCGTTCCTGGCCGAATCCCCTGTATTCAATACCATCATACATTCTGCCAAGAACCCTGGCTGTATCTTTCATCGATTCTTTATCTCCTATTTGCGACCCGGTGGGTCCGATATAGGTGACCGATGCACCCTGGTCATGGGCTGCAACTTCAAAAGCACAGCGTGTGCGGGTCGAGGCTTTTTCAAAGATCAATGCAATGTTTTCTCCCCTGAGTGTTTGTTTTTCTTTGCCCGAATACTTGGCCTCTTTCAGTTTTCCTGCAAGGTTCAGCAGGAATTCAATCTCCTGTGGCTGGTAATCCAGCAAAGTCAGGAAGTGTCTGTTTTGTAAATCTTGTTTCATGGTTTTGGTGGTGATGAGTTATCCAACTCCGATAGAGTTGTTGTTTAATGTTCTGATGTAATATATTTTACAATAATCGAACACCGATAGTGTTCTCTTTAATAAAATCGACTTGACACATAAGATATAATAATATTCAAAAGATCTTGATAGTTCCGTCATTAAATCAAGGCCATAGGCCTTGGATTATTGTATAATAGTCATGTTAAAGATACATTTAAACTCCATCGGAGTTTGATTATTCATTCAAAGAATCGCTGTAATTCCTAGTAACTCACTCTCCGCCTTTCGGCGGATCGTGTAATTCGTAGTAATTCAGCTCTCCCGCTGTAGCGGGATCGCTGTAATTCGATTGTAATCCAGAATTACTATTGATTTCAATCCTCATACTCCATGGTGATTTTGGTACCGTATTTTTTATCTTCCAGTTTTGTTGCTTCGGTGATCACGCTTTTTCTTCCTCCCTGTTTTATAAAGGAGAGGCATGCCCTGATTTTGGGTGCCATGCTTCCTTTGCTGAACATCCCCATCTCCAGGTATTTGAGGGTATCGGCATAGTTTAGGAATTCTTTCACTTCCTCGTCCGGTTTTTTATAATTGATGTAGACATAGGGGACATCTGTCAGTACATAAAACTCATCTGCGCTTATTTTTGCTGCCAGCAGTGCAGATGCAAGGTCTTTATCAATAACTGCCTCCACGGGTCGCACCTCGTTTTTCTCATCGATATACACCGGGACTCCGCCTCCACCGGCAGCGATTACGATATTGCCTGAACGGGCCAACTGTTCCACAACATTATCATTCTGAATCCCGATGGGTATTGGAGAAGGAACAACTCTTCTCCATCCGCCTTCGGCTTTTACTTCCTGTTTGAATATCCATCCTTTGGCTTTATGAAGGGCATTGGCTTGTTCTTTGTTATAAATCTTGCCTACCCGCTTCTGGGGATCCTGAAAAGCAGGGTCTTCTTTATTAACCATTACCTGTGTGACCATGGTTACCACATTCTTTTTGATATTGTGTCTGTTCAGCACATTCATGAACATCCTCTCGATCATGTATCCAATCCCGCCCTGTGAATCTGCAACGCATATATCAAGGGGCATCTGGGCGATATTGTACATCTGTTCACCGGCATCATTCCGCATGAGTATATTTCCAACCTGTGGACCATTGCCATGTGTGATCACCAGATCATATCCCTCCCGGATCAGGAAAATAAGGTTTTCAAGGGTATCTGTCGTATTGGCTTCCTGCTCCTCAATGGTTCCCACCTGATTTCCCCTTAAGAGGGCATTACCTCCGAGAGCCACTACAGCTAATTTATTCATAGTCAATTTTTTATGAATTATTTTTTGATGAATTACAAATCTATGCATTTTTTTTGTAAACAGTTTGTATGGATTGCTTATTTTGCACTTCGATCCGGTGAATATTCCCAGCAATCATGACACGTGGTGCACTTATCAAAATAATCGCATTGTAAAAAACGTTTGTTAAATTAATTTTCTAAATTTAGCTTTCTTGTATCTATATTCCTGTTTGTGAACGGTAATCAAGTACATATCATTGTCACCGTACTACTTTTAATCCTTGTTAGTTCCTGTGGAGACACAACTGACAGAGATTTTCGGGAAGGAGAGATCCATTACAGCATTACTTATCTGGAGAGCAACCTTGGCAAGATTCCGGTCGAATTGCTGCCAAAAGAGATGACGATGAAATTCAGGAACGGTGTAGTAATGACGGAAATTGATGGCATTTTTGGTTATTTTAACATCAGCAATGTAACCAACAGCAAAAATTCGGATAACATAACCTATTTGAAAGTGATGAACAAGAAGTTTTATTTTGAGGGGAAGCCAGGTGAGGTTGCTCCGGGTTTCAGGCTGATGGCCAATATGGATATCGAGTTTGTTGATGGAGGAAAGGAGATATGCGGTTTCAATTGTGAGCAGGCAATGATCCGGTTGCCTGAAATCGGAGATGATCCGATTCCGATATTTTTCACGCGAGAAATTGGTGTTAGAGATCCCAATTCTGCCACACCGTACAAGGAGATTGATGGTGTCCTGCTTGAATTTTATCTTACATTGAGTAATTTAAAAATGAAGCTCATAGCGGAAAACGTCTATTCAAAGCCGGTATCTGACAAGAAGTTTGAACACCCGTCTGACTACCTGAGGATATCAAAACCGATCATGGAAAGCATACTGGATTCTCTTATGGTGAACTGATGGCAAAAAGGAACAAATCGAAACAGAAATCGGAAAGAAGGAGCAGGCTGGTCATGTTTTTCAGAGATGATCGCACAAAGCTTGTTATTGGCCTTTCCATCATTGTTTTTGCCCTCTATCTTTCCCTGGCTTTTATATCCTTTCTTTTCTCCTGGAAAATTGATCAAAGTTTCGAATGGTCAAAGATTTTTTCAGGTCCGGAGGTACAGGTCGAGAACTGGTCAGGAAAAACCGGAGCCTGGTTTGCTTATTTATTCATGGATCGCTGGTTTGGAATTGCTTCTTTTTCCATTCCTTTTTTACTTCTGATCATAGGATTAAGGTTACTGAACCTGAAATTATTACCCCTGTGGAGGACCATCAAAATTACAGTGGTTGCCACGATTTTGCTATCGGTAACTTTCGGATACCTTTTTAACAATTCGGGTGGTTTCCTGGGCAGCGGACTGGGAGGAAATCATGGTTTTGTTGTGAGTAACTGGCTTAACGCATTTATCGGAAAGATCGGAACAGCATTTCTCTTACTGGTTGCAATCATCGCTTTCTTCCTTTTTTCCTTCAACATTTATTTTCCATGGATACGTTTCAGAAAGAAGGAGAAGGATGTAACGGGTGAGCAGGAACCGGTGGGTGGTAAGGGTATCGTATCGGTTTTGCCCGGGGATGATGAAGAGGAAGAGGGGGATGAGTCCGATTATGATCCATTTGATGACAGGCCGGGCAGGGAAGAAACAGCTGCAGTGGATGGCAAAGCGGGTAATAAGGATGGTGTGAAGATGACCATAGAAGAAAAGAAGGAAAATGATCTGTACGATGAAAGTGAGATAGAACGGAGGCCCCTGGAGCCTTATGATCCGACGCTCGATCTTTCTTCCTATACTCCGCCTCCTGTTTCGTTGCTTGATCAATATGATGGTGAAGATTCCACGGTTAGCAAGGAGGAATTAATCGGCAATAAGAACAGAATCGTCGAGACACTTGCTAACTACAAGATCCAGATTGACCGGATCAAAGCAACCATTGGCCCGGCGGTTACCCTTTATGAAATAGTTCCTGCACCCGGTGTTCGAATATCCAAGATCAAGAACCTGGAAGATGATATTGCCTTAAGCCTATCCGCTCTCGGAATCCGGATTATTGCTCCCATACCCGGGAGGGGAACAATTGGCATTGAGGTTCCGAACCAGAATCCGGAGATCGTTACGATGCGATCGATGATTACATCACGTAAGTTCCAGGAGTCGGACTTTGACCTGGGGGTTGCGATAGGGAAGACCATTTCAAATGAAACCTATGTTGTTGACCTGACCCAAATGCCACACCTTTTAATTGCGGGCGCTACCGGACAGGGAAAATCGGTCGGTTTAAATGCGATCATTGCATCCCTTCTCTACAAGAAGCATCCGTCGGAATTGAAATTTGTGCTGATTGACCCGAAAAAGGTGGAACTAACCCTCTATACACGATTAGAAAGGCATTTTCTTGCGAAGATTCCGGGGATCGAAGAACCCATCATTACGGACACTCAGAGTGTAATCAATACATTGAATTCACTGACCATTGAAATGGATCAACGGTACGATCTGTTGAAAATGGGTCAGGTGCGTAACATCAAAGAATACAATACAAAATTCAAAGAGCGCAAGCTGAATCCTGATAAGGGGCACCGCTATTTGCCCTACATTGTGCTGATCGTTGATGAATTTGCAGATCTGATCATGACCGCCGGAAAAGAGATTGAAACGCCTCTGGCAAGATTAGCTCAGATTGCCAGGGCTGTTGGTATTCATCTGGTTATAGCAACACAACGACCAACCACCAACATCATCACAGGGGTTATCAAAGCCAACTTTCCCGTACGGATTGCATTCCGTGTGACTTCCATGATAGACTCAAGGACTATCCTTGACAGCCCGGGAGCCAATCAACTGGTTGGGCGCGGGGATATGCTCATACTCCCTGGAGGAAGTGACCTGATCAGGCTCCAATGTGCATTTATTGGTAGCAATGAGATTGACCGGATTACTGATTTTATCGGTTCACAAAGAGGTTACCCGACGGCATTCATGCTTCCCGAATATTCAGACGATACGTCGGATGAACTGGATGAGATTGATCTGCAAAAGCGTGATCCTTTGTTCGATGAAGCGGCCAGAATGGTGGTTTTGCACCAACAGGGTTCAACTTCACTGATCCAGCGAAAATTATCCATTGGATACAACCGTGCAGGCAGGATAATTGATCAACTCGAAGCAGCAGGGATTGTCGGGCCATTTGAAGGGAGCAAAGCGCGGCAGGTTCTGCTGACAGATGAATACTCTTTGGAACAGTTTTTGCGAAAACTGGATGAGAGCTCTTCATTGGAAACGGAGTAAATATCAATATTACATGATCCGACCTTTTTATATCATCATTCTGACATTGCTTGCTTCAACCACTATTCCCCAGGATGAGGAAACAGCAAAAAAAATCCTGGATGAGTTCTCTGATAAACTGAACAGTTACCAGTCGGTGAAAGCAATATTTACCTTTACGGATATTAACCTGAGGGAAGATACCCAAGACAGTTATGAAGGCGACATAACCTTCAAAGGGGATATGTTCCGTCTCAATATCCTTGAAACAGAAAACTGGTTCAACGGCAAACTATTGTGGAACTACCTGCCGGATGTAAATGAAGTCAATGTTTCCGAACCGGATCAGGACGATGATGTGATTCTGAACAATCCCTTTCGTCTGTTCAAGTCCTATGAAACCAGGTTTAAGTGTTTCTTTCTTGGAGAAACGAGCCAAGGGAACCACGCCGTGTACGAAATTGACCTGATTCCCCTGGATCTTGGTGTTGAGTATTCAAGGATCAGGATCAGGATATTGAAAAATAACATGGAACTTCTTTCTGCACAGTACTTTAAGAAAGATGGTAATCATTATTTGATCGAGATATCATCCCTTTCCACCAACCTTAACCTTACCGATTCGTACTTTTCCTTTAACGTTAATGAACATCCCGGAGTTGAGGTGATTGATTTACGATAATATTGGCTGCTTATTAGTTGGATTCATGCATAAGACAGATTACGGAGAAGGAGTTCATGAAGGTGGAGGATTAATGTAATTTACTCGCCCTGATAAAAGTCAAATTCAATACCCTCAAGTTTGGGTATAAAATTTTCATCAGTTTTGAAGATAACTGTTGAGTGAAACAGTTGACATACTTGAATTTGACTTTTCGTCAGCCATAAATGGCGAAAAATTCTTTGAATTTTTCGGGTTAATAACGGTCGCATAGCGACCAAATAACCATAAATAACGCTCCCGAAGGGAGCAAATAACCACTTAATTATTACCATTTTTCCATTAACCATTAACCTTTCTTCTCTTCTTTGGGATATTCGATCCGGGTGTGGTAGATATTTGCCAACCGCTTTTTAAATACCTGTTTGATAGAATCAATGTTTTTAAAGGTAATGGGTGAATCGTAGAACTGGCTCTCTTTGACCTGATAATCGATAATGGCATCGACCAGTTCATTGATTGTTTCCTGAGAATAGGACTTAAGGCTTCTGGAAGAAGCTTCGACGGAATCAGCCATCATCAGAACAGCCGTTTCATTGGAGAAGGGTTTCGGTCCAGGATAGGAGAAACGTTTTGGATCGACCTCTCCTTCGGGGAATTTTTTGATGTAGGACCGGTAAAAATACTGGACCTTTGTTGTTCCATGGTGGGTTTGTATAAAATCTATGATCTGTGAAGGGAGTTTGTGTTTTTTTGCCATTTCAACCCCTTTTTGTACATGACCGATGATGATTTCTGCACTTGCATCGAATTCAAGAGCATCGTGGGGGTTATATCCGTCTCTCTGGTTTTCGATAAAATAAATGGGATTCTCCATTTTACCAATATCGTGATACAGGGCACCTGTACGGACAAGAAGCGGATTGCCTCCAATAACCCGTATGGCCTCTTCAGCAAGGTTACTGACCTGCAGGGAGTGCTGGAAAGATCCGGGGGCTTTTTCAGCAAGCTTTCGCAATAAGGTTTGATTAGTATCGGAAAGCTCCATCAAGGTTGCATCGGATAGAAATCCAAACGTTTTTTCGAATACAAAAATGAGTGGATAAGATAACAATACCAATCCACTGTTTCCTGCAAACCAGGCATAATCGATCCACTCGATGCTACTGAAATTACCTTCCTGGATGATGGCCATTCCGAAATAGACAAAGCCGTAACTGACAAAAACGAGGACAGCGGTCAGGAATAATTTTCCGCGGCGATAAATGTTCGTGAGGCTAAAAAGTGCAACAATACCGGCGATGATATTCAGGAATACAAATTCGAAAGCATTGGGCACCAGGAACCCGATAATCATGAGTGTGATCATATGGATGAACAGGGCAAGTCGAGCATCATAAAATGTCCTGATAATAATGGGGACGATGGCAAATGGTATAAGAAAGATACTGACTGCACGGGTTTTCAGGATCATACTGGCAATGAAAACAAAAAGCACCAGCAGGAACAGGATAAAAACGGATTTGAGGTTATCCTGGTAAATCTCGTTACGGAAGTGGTAGAGGAAAAGAAAAAGTACCAGGATAGAAATAAAGAGAAGAATGATCTGCCCGGCCGTGATCAGCAAGTAGTTGGAAGAGTACCCCATCCGGGTTTCGTATTCCTGACGCAGCGATTCCAGGATCCGGAATTTCTGATGTGAGACCACTTCACCACGTGAAATGATCCGTTCACCCATCTGGACCATACCCTGTGTCAGTGAAATTTCACCGATCAGACTCTCTTTTACTGTATTTGATGTTTCCTCATCATAGGTAAGGTTGGGTTCGATAAACTCATTCAGATTTAATTTTCTGAAAAATTCAAGGGTCCGCTCCTCACCTTCCCTCATGTCTTCAAGTTTCATTGAATTTACAGCATTCACCATGTATTCGTAGGCTGATTTTTGAGTAAAAACCTCAGAATAATCATACTCTTCTGCTATTTTACCTTTCATCAGCACGATCGATAATTGTTGGTTATCAACACGTTCAAGTACATCTTGTACGCCGACTATCCCTTTTGAATAGACAAACTCGAGCAATTTGGAGGCAAAACTTTTATATCTTTCTTCTGTTTCTAACAGTTGTCTATCTCTCCACCTCGCCTGGCTCAGCTCTTCTGTAATGCCATACTCTTCTTCCAGATGAGTTTTCCATACCTCGTTGAATGTCTCATAAAACCGGTTCAGTTGATTTACTACCAGAACGCTATCATATCGAAAATAGGGCTTGAATTCCCGGAGGATACTATCCCGCTCACCAGCAATTTCATGTTCCAGTTTGTAAATGGGGAAATCATAGGGAGCAATAAGATCTTCGTGCATCCATGGCCTTCCTCTCTGGTATTCATACTGGAATTTACCCTCCCTTGGAAAGAGGTAGACAAGAAAAGTAACTGAGCACAGGATGATTATAATCCTCAGGATGACTTTTTTATTTTCCCTGATAAACTGTAGTGCCTTTTTCATTCGTTCAGGTATCTATAAATCACATACATGCAATTCCTCAGAATGGAATCGTCACAAAGGTAAAACATTATTTTGAAATGCAGAATCGCATTTCGTTGGTCGGTTACGAATCCCGTTTCGAAATTTGGGACAATGGAATCACTCAGGAATGCTAATCACCTTCGGGATAAAATCATCCTGGTACTTTGGTTCGTTTCTTTTGATCGTTCAACCCCGAAGGGCTCATGAACACCTTTAAAAATAAACAATTAAGTGAGTAAAAGAGA
>Ga0315534_1002341_pt1 | contig 12788 bp, 9 predicted proteins | sample SalMarSW160240MG_FD_203094 | JGI IMG/M metagenome (GOLD analysis project Ga0315534, IMG submission 203094) | Salt marsh sediment microbial communities from the Plum Island Ecosystem LTER, Massachusetts, United States - Salt Marsh Sediment SW1602-40 ... | reverse complement strand
CCATTCAGCTCAGTCCGCGGCGATCCCGGACAAAATCGACGCGCTGGTCGTCACCTGCACGCCGCAATCCCGTAGCTCGCCCAGAGCCCGACGTTCATCCTCCGGGCTCTGGTTAATCGCGCGGCAGGCATCGGCGACCAGCCAGGTGCGGAATCCCATTCGCACGGCATCAAGTGCCGTATATTTGACACAGTACTCCGTCGCCAACCCGGCAACATAGGTCGCTCGCACATTCGAGGACTTCAGGTATGCGTCCAAGCCCGTGGCGTGGCGATGACCGTTGTCGAAGAAGCCGCTGTAGCTGTCGACCTCGCGATCGGTTCCTTTGCGGAATCGGCGAGTGATCCGCTCCGTCTCCAGACCGTCGGCCAGCTCCGCACCCGGACTGCCCTGCACGCAATGGTCGGGCCACAGAATCTGCTCCAATCCATCGACCGCTACCCGCTCGCCTTCGCGATGGCCGGGGTGCTGGCTGGCGAAGCTGAGGTGATCGGCGGGATGCCAATCCTGCGTGGCCACGACGCATTCGAAGGCGCCCATGATGCGATTGACGACGGAAATCACTTCCCTGCCCTGCGGCACCGGAAGGGCTCCGCCCGGCAGGAAGTCGTTTTGCACGTCGACAACAATCAGGGCCCGTCGCATGGTTCACCTCGAGACTCCAGAATGAGCCGCAATTTCCGATCGTTCAGTCCTTTTTCAATGCCCACGGGATACTCATGAGGGTTGACCAATCGTCGTACGCCCTCGTGGAAAGTCGCGAGCTGCGTGCGGGCTCTGCGGCGCGTCTCTTCCAGCGGCGGCGCCTGATAGGTCACCGCGCCTTGACGGACAATCGGCACGAGCAAATCGTCACCGTGGTTCGCTGGTTCAACGCTCCGCCGCCGCGTGGGATCCGCGGGATCGACGATCACCGGTTCTTCGGGCACGCCATCGTGCTGGTCGTAAATCATATCCATCACGAAGTTTCCATCGCGCCGATATCTTCTCACCTGTAGCACGCCGGGTGTTGTTACTTTACCGGCCTGCTCGGAAAGTTTGATTCTGGGGATCCAAATCCCCTGGGCGTTGCGTACGGCCGTCAGCTTGTAAACGCCTCCCAGAGCGCCTTGTTTTCCGCCCGTCACCAGTTTGGTCCCGACGCCCCATACGTTAATTGGCGCTCCCTGTTGGCGCAGGCTGGCGATGATATGTTCGTCCAGGTCGTTGCTGGCCACGATGACAGCCTGTGCGAAGCCTGCCTCGTCCAGCAATTGCCTGGCGTGGATGCTCAGGTAGGCAAGGTCGCCCGAATCCAGCCGGATGCCGACCATCTCGTGTCCCTGCTCGCGGAGTTTTCGACCGACATCGATCGCGCGACGCACGCCTTGCAGCGTATCGTACGTATCCACAAGAAACACGCAGTTGTTGGGCAAGGCCTGGGCGTAGGACTCCAACGCGGTTGCTTCATCGTCAAACGACATGACCCAGCTATGGGCATGGGTTCCGCGAACCGGTATGCCGAACCGCTTCCCCGCCAGGACATTGGAAGTCGCGGCACATCCTCCCACGTACGCGGCCCGGCTGGCCGCCAGACCGCCGTCCACGCCCGGCGCGCGTCGCAGCCCGAATTCCAGTACTGGATCGCCGCGCGCCGCGTCGCACACGCGGGCTGCTTTCGTGGCGATCAGTGTCTGGTAGTTCAGGAGATTCAGCAGCGGCGTTTCCAGAATCTGTGCCTGAAGTATGGGCCCCACGACTCGGATCAGCGGCTCGTGAGGGAACACCACCGTTCCTTCTTCCACAGCGTCCACGTCACAACACATTTGCAACGACTGGAGATGGCGCAGGAATGCATCGTCGAACAGCCGGCGTCCGTCGTTGCCCTCCAGCGTTGACAGATATTGAATGTCGTCATCCTGAAAACGCAATCCGTCCAGGTATTCAATCACCGTGGCCAATCCCGCCGCCACGCCATACCCGCCGCCGAAGGGAAGCCGCCGAAAAAACAGATGGAAGGCCGCCTGCTGCTCTGCTTTGCCCAACTTCCAGTAGCCGTAGGCCATGGTCAACTCGTACAGATCGGTAAGCAGCGCCAGGGACGTTCGATACGTGCTTTTCAGATGCGTCATTCCAGGCCCGCTCGCGAACGAGATTCCGCTTTAAATGGTTGACGTTGCCCCGTCATTTTCCGCCGCGAATCAGCCACAGATGCCTGGTGTGCACGCAACGCGCGGCCGTGCCCTAACCGCTTTCTTGGCTTACGCTTCAGGCGGCGCGGTATGGCGCGACGTCGCACGGCGTACAACGTCCGAACCAAACGTCCGACGGTCGGCGTCACCGACGCACGTGCGGCCAGACACATTCCGCCAGGTTGCAGCCACGCATAGAATAAAGCGTGCGGGACCGGTGCGAAAGCGTGGATATCGTACACGCCGTGACGCTGAGGGTCCCCGTTTATCAATCGGCACACTTGTCACGGAATTGAATCTTCCCGATTGTTTTATGTTGACAGCTTCCTGGCATGTTCTGGTGCAGCTTGCGCCCTGGCTCCTGCTGGGCATGGTCGTCGCGGGATTGCTGCACGGTCTGCTGCCCGAGGGATTCATTCATCGGAGACTGCGCGGTTATCCGGGAGTGGTCAAGGCCGTGCTGCTGGGTGTGCCGCTGCCGCTTTGCTCGTGCGGTGTTATTCCCGCCGCCATCGGCTTGAAGCGCGACGGTGCGGGCAGCGGCGCGTCGCTTGGGTTCTTGATCAGCACGCCGCAGACCGGCATGGACGCGATCCTCGTAAGCGGGTCGCTTCTGGGCTGGCCGTTTGCGATGTTCAAGGTGGCGAGTGCCGCGATCACCGGTCTGGCAGGCGGGTTTCTCGCTCAGAAATGGGAACCTGCGGATCTCCGCGCGCCGGGTTCAATCTCTCTGGACGGCGTGGCCGGTGCGCGCGGCTTCCGGTCCATGGTCACGCACAGCTTGTCCATACTGCGCTCCATCTGGCACTGGCTGGTGATCGGCGTCCTTGTTTCGGCCGCCATCGAACAATACGGATCGCGGCTTTTCCTGGACGACATCGGTCGCTGGGGGAGCCTGCCCGCGTCGCTCGTGACGCTACTGTTCGCCTTACCGCTGTACGTCTGTGCCACGGCTTCGGTGCCCATTGCGGCCGCGCTTGTGGCAAGCGGCTTTCCGCCCGGCGCCGCGCTGGTCTTCCTGATGGCTGGACCGGCCACGAATGCGGCGACCGTGGGGGCCATATATCGCGAATTCGGGGCGAAGAACTTGGCCATTTACCTGGGAACGATCATTAGCGGCAGTATGGTGGCGGCCGGGCTGTTCGATATGCTGCTCACGACAACGGTCGTCACGGCAACCGATGCAACCGGCGACCACATGTCTTGGTGGTCGCTGGCCAGCGCGGTCTTGCTACTGCTCCTGGCCGTGTGGTTCGCCGTCGACGATTCGCGCCGCGTGCTCCGCCGATGGTTTTCCGCCCGCGAAGGTCCACGGCGGACCATCTTTGTGCAGGGAATGCGATGCGGCGACTGCGCCCGGCGACTGGAAGATGCCTTGCGTCACGCGAAAGGGGTCAATCACGCCGAAGTCCATTTCGATACGAAAACAGCGATCGTCCGAGGAAGGATTGAAGATGCTCGGATTCGAGAAGTCGTGCAGCAAACCGGGTTCACGCCCGATTGAACGGTTGCCACGGCGCCGGTCGCTACGTGCCTGGAAACAAGGCAGAATCTCTTTTCCCCAATGCTTTCATTCCCAAACCGGCCGTTATTCCAACGGCATCCATCAATACGTTGTGCGTCTTTAGATGTTTTGTTAGACACCATCAGTATCCGACCTGGAGATGGCGCTCATGAAAGTCCTCGTCACCGGCTCGTCCGGCCTGGTAGGTTCGTCACTCGTCCCGACGCTGGAGTCGGCCGGCCATGATGCGGTTTGTCTGGTGCGATCGGAAAACAACGCGCCAGGGTCGCACTGGAGTCCGGCCCATGGAAAGATCCACGTCGAACAGCCCGAAAGTATTAACGGCGTCGTGCACCTTGCCGGAGAGAATATTGCCGAAGGCCGCTGGACCGCCGAAAAGAAACAACGCATTCTGGAGAGTCGCACGCAGGGCACGCAGTTGCTGAGCCAGACGATCGCCCAATGGACTCCGCAGCCTGAAGTGCTCGTCTCGGCGTCGGCCATTGGCTATTACGGAGATCGTGGCGACGAGATGTGCGATGAATCGTCACCGCCGGGATCCGGCTTCCTGGCCGATGTCTGTTGCGAATGGGAAGCGGCCACGTCGCCCGCGTCGGAAAGCGGGATCCGGGTCGTCAACCTGCGGATTGGCGTCGTCCTGAGTGGCAAAGGCGGGGCGCTTGCGAAAATGCTGCTGCCCTTCAAGCTGGGCGTCGGCGGCCGAGTCGGCGGCGGCCATCAATACATGAGCTGGATCGCGATCGACGATCTGGTCGGCGTGATTTTGCACTGTCTGGAAAACGAAACGCTCCGCGGTCCTGTAAATGCCGTGGCCCCCCATCCGGTGACCAATCGCCAGTTCACAGCCGCGTTGGGCGGCGTGTTGCATCGTCCCACAATCTTCCCGATGCCCGCATTTGCCGCCCGCATCGCGCTGGGAGAAATGGCCGATCAGCTGCTGCTGTCCAGCACGCGTGTACGTCCGGCGCGGCTGGAAGAGTCCGGCTACACGTACCGCCACTCACAGTTAGATGACGCGCTGCAGAGCTGTTTGCGTTAGACCAGCACGTCGTGGATCACACGCGCGGGTTCCACACCGGTCAGGCGGACATCCAATCCCTTGTAGGGAATGGAAAAACGTTCGGCTTCGATGCCCAACAGGTGCAACATCGTGGCATGCAGGTCGCGTACGTGCACGACATTCTCGACGGCGTGGTATCCCAGATCGTCGGTGGCCCCGTGGGTCGTGCCTCCGCGCACGCCTGCTCCGGCCATCCACATCGAGAATCCCTTGATATGGTGGTCGCGGCCCGGGCCCCCCTTGCCCTGAAACATGGGAGTCCGCCCGAACTCACCGCCCCAGATGACCAACGTGTCGTCCAGCATTCCGCGCAGTTTCAGATCGGTGATCAACGCCCACGTCGCCTTGTCGGTGAGCTCGCAGCAGATGTTCATATATTTCACCAGGCTGCCGTGGTGGTCCCAACCGCGGTGATACAAGTGCACGAAGCGAACGCCTCGCTCCAGTAGACGACGCGCCAACAAGCAGTTGGACGCATAGGAGCCATCCCCCGGCTCGGCGCCGTACATTTGCAGCGTGCTGCCTGATTCGTCGGAAATGTCCATCAGCCGGGGGACCGACATCTGCATCCGAAACGCCATTTCGTACGCCGCAATCCGTGTATCAATCTCGGGATTCCGCACGGTCTGATAGCGCTCGCGGTTGAGCTGCGAGATGGTATCGACGAGGCGGCGTTGCTGGGAAGACGTCACACCGCGGGGATCGCGGAGATAGTGCACCGGGTCGCCGCTGGAATTGAATTCAACGCCTTGAAATCGGCTAGGCAGAAATCCAGCGGACCACTGGCGCGAAGCAATCGGTTGGGGATTGCGACCGCCTTCGCTTGTCAGAACGACGAAACCGGGCAGTTCGGAACCTTCGCTTCCCAGTCCGTACGTAATCCAAGCGCCCATCGAGGGGCGGCCGGGAATCGCCGTTCCGGTGTTCATAAATGTATGCGCCGGATCGTGATTGATCTGCTCCGTGACCAGCGACCGGAGAATGCAGATATCGTCCGCCATCTTGCCATGCCACGGCAGAAAATCACTGATTCGCTGGCCACTCTGTCCATAACTGCGGAACCGGGTCATCGGCCCCTTGCATTTCAACTCCTGCCCCTGGAGTTGGGCGATGGGCTGCCCGCGGGTGAACGATTCCGGCATCGGTTGGCCGTCTAGCGCGGCGAGCCTGGGCTTTTCGTCGAACGTTTCCAGATGCGACGGGCCACCCGCCATGCACAAGAAAATGACACGCCGCGCCCGCGGCGCGATATGCGGCAACGTCGGCAATCCAGTATACGGCTGAGACGCGTTCCGCGGGCCGGCGGACGCCAGGTCCGGCGCCAATAGTGAACCCAGCGCCGCGGCGCCCACGCCCAATCCGCTGTTGGAAAGGAACGTGCGGCGGTTGATCAACGTGCCCGTGTCGCAAGGGCCATGCATGGGGTTCAATTCCTGGTGATCAGCTCGTTCAAGTTAAACATCGCCCGCGAGACACACGTCCACGCGGCCAGCTCGACGGCATCCATCTCTTCGGGCAGAGGTGCCGCACCGGTCGTGATCAGTTCCACGGCCCGCTCGGGAGCCCGCGCGTATTCCTCTCGACTGTCGACGTAAAGACCAGCGATCAGCTCGCGTTCCCGATCGTCCGGGCTTCGCGACAGGGCCTGCCGGAACGCGAATTCAATGCAGGCGTCGACAGAACCGCCGCCTTCCCGCACAATCCGGCTGGCAAACACCCGGGCCGCTTCCACGAACTGCGGATCGTTGAGCATCACCAGCGCCGCGGTTGGTGTGTTGGACCGCGGACGAGCCGCCGTACACGCTTCACGACGCGGCGCGTCGAATGCCTTGAGCATCGGATGAAGAAACTGCCGCTGCCAGTGCATGTAGACGCTCCGCCGCCACAATCGTTCATCCGTGTCCGGTTGGTACACCCGCTTGGGAAAATTCAGATGACGGTAGTAACCGGCGGGTTGGTATGGCCGAACGGGCAGACCGCCAATGTCCCGCACGAGCAACCCGCTGACGGCCAGCGCATTGTCGCGAATCATCTCGGCCGGCAATCGAAATCGCGACTGGCGCGCCAGCAAACGGTTTTCCGGATCGCGATCGTGGAGGCCTTCCTCCGGCCGGGAACTCTGGCGATACGTTCGGCTCATCACCAATAGCTTCACCATGTGCTTCACGTCCCAGCCACTGTCGAGCAACTCGATGGCCAGACAGTCGAGCAGTTCGGGGTGCGTGGCCGGTTCGCCCTGGACACCGAGGTCGTCCAAATCCTTCGACAGTCCCGACCCGAAGAACAGGTACCAGAATCGGTTGGCGAAAACGCGGGCGGTCAATCCGCCCACACCGCGATCGGGATCAGTCAGCCAACGGGCCAGATCCAGCCGCGTTGCCCGCGCTCCTTGGTAGTCCAGCTCTCCCAGGAACTCGGGAACCGCGGGCTGCACCACGGGACCACTGTCGTCCATCCAGTTCCCCCGCGGTAGAATCCGGATCGTGCGCGGCTCGATCGATTGCGTGATCATGATCCGCCTGGCGGTCGCGCGGATCGACGCGGCCTGTTCGCGCAGTTGTTCGATCTCCGCCTGCGTTGATTCCACCTCGACATCATCCTGCGCGCCGGCGGCCTTCAGCGCGGCATCCAGACGGTCGATTTCCGCCTCCAGCCGCGCGACCTCCTCACGCTGCGGTGGCGTCAGTACACGCATTTCAGGTGGGCGGGCCGTCGGCAATTCATTCTTGGCCTCGGTGAAATGCCGGGCTTCATCGATGTCGGCGAAAAAGGCCTGCATCGAGTAGAAGTCCCTCATCGTGTAGGGATCGTACTTGTGATTGTGGCACTGTGCGCATCCCATCGTTGCACCGAGCCAGACGGCCGACAGGTTGCGGACGCGATCCGCTCCGTAGATGGCCAGGTATTCGCGAGGCTGCACGCCTCCCTCGTGCGAAGTTTGCAGCAGGCGGTTGTAGGCGGACGCAATCCTTTGATCGGTCCCGCTGTCGGACAGCAGGTCGCCCGCCAGTTGCTCGCGCGTAAAAATGTCGAACGGCATGTTGTCATTGAAGGCATGAATCACATAGTCGCGGTAGGGGGAACTGGCATGATCCTGGTCGCCGTGATAGCCCACCGTGTCGGCGTAGCGGACCAGATCGAGCCAGTACATGGCCATCCGTTCGCCGAAATGAGGCGACCGAGTCAACGCGTCTACAAGCTGTTCGTACGACGTCGCGTAAATCCGATCACCGGGCTTGCCCTGGAGCCGGAGAACATCCTTTGGCGATGGTGGCAAGCCGGTAAGATCAAAATACAGACGGCGCACCAGAGTCACGCGATCGGCCTCGGGCGACGGCGCGAGACCGCGTGATTCCAACTGCGACAGGATAAACCGATCGATCCAGTTTTCGGGCCAGTCGACCGCGTCGACCGGTGGCGTGGGATGTCGACGGGGCGGTACATACGCCCAATGCCGGGCCCAACGTGCTCCCTCGGCAATCCACCGGCGCATCAGGTCGATCTGTCCCGCAGAAAGCCGCTCGCCGAAGTCCGCCGGGGGCATGCGCTCCAGTTCGTCTTCCGCGGTCATGCGATCGATGATCGCACTCTCCGCCGGCTCTCCAGGAACGATCGCGCGGTATCCGCCCAGGTCGCGCTTGGCCGACTGTTCATCGTCGAGCCGCAGTTCCGCCTCACGGTGCTCGTCGTCGGGACCGTGGCAGGCGAAACAATTCTCCGAGAAGATCGGGCGGATGTGGCGGTTGAAATCAACCGGCCGAGAGGGCGCGGACGCCTCGCCCGCGGCTGTCGGCGCCGCCGTGCACGCCGCGCACCACAGCCAGGCCGTCGCGGCCAGCAGCCCGACCAGCCGCACGCGTTGCTCTCCCATTGCGACGGATGAAGCCAGCATGGCTTTTTCAAAACGAATAATGTAGCGAACGCCCTGCATCGCCGCAGGGATCATGGGGGGGACCGGCTCCTGACGATCTCCTGACTACGTCGGGCACGCGGCAGCGACGGAAACGGATATCGACGTCGCCGGAGGTGTCATTATACCCTTTCGCGGGAGCCGTGGCAGAGTCGGCCCAGCGGCCGCCTGCTTTCACCGTTCGGAAATTGTTGCTAAGCTCGCGTCTCCATTGTCCTTTCGCGCCATGCCGCCTGGTTTCCATGCCGCCCGATCGCCTTTCGACTCAGCGACACCCAACCGGCAAACCCACGGACGTGGCCGCCACGGGTGCCACAGTTTACTTCCTGCCGGCAGGCCTTCGCGTGCCGTTGAAGTTCGGTGCCCAGACCGTCACCGACATCACTTGCGTGCGTGTGCGCATGAAGGTCCGCGATCAAACCGGTCGCGAAGCCGAAGGCTGGGGTGAAACTCCACTGGCCGTCGAATGGTCCTGGCCCGCGTCGGCCTCGCACGCGTCCCGGCTGAACAGGATGCAGCGGTTCTGCGAAATGCTGGCCGATGCGTGGATCACGGATCCCCCGATCGGCCATCCGTTAGAGGCTGGATACGACTTCCTCCGAGACCGGTTGCCCGCCGTGGTCGACCATGAGTCGGCGGCACACGAAAAGACGCGGATGCCTTACCTGGCGGCTCTGGTGTGCGCCAGCGCGTTCGATGTCGCCATGCATGATGCCTATGGCAACGTCCACCAACGCGACATTTATTCCATGTACGGTCCGCAGTTTCTTTCGCGCGACCTGAACACGTTTCTCACACCGGCCGAGGACGGCGACGTATCGTTCGCGGGGCGGTATCCGGACGAGTTTCTCCAACGCGAAGCTCCCCGCCGTCTGGCGGCATGGCACCTCGTCGGGGGACTCGATCCACTCGACGTTTCCGACAGTGCAGGTCCACAGCCCGACGACGGGTATCCCACCCGGTTGGACGAGTGGATCGATGCGGACGGCTTGTGGTGCTTGAAAGTCAAATTACGAGGCACGGACGCCCACTGGGATTATGAGCGAATGGTGCGCGTGGGGCGAATCGCGCAGCACAAAAACGTACTGTGGCTGTCGGCGGACTTCAATTGCACCGTCCAAAACGTCGGCTACGTGAATGGCATCCTGGATCGGTTGCGCGACGAGCATCCCAGGACGTACGGCATGATTCTGTACGTGGAACAACCGTTTCCCTACGACCTGCGAACGCATGGCCGGGACGTACGCAGCTTGGCGGCCCGCAAACCGCTGTTTCTGGACGAGAGCGCGCACGACTGGCAGTTCGTCAAGCTCGGCCGTCAATTGGGCTGGTCGGGCGTGGCGCTCAAAACATGCAAGACCCAGACCGGCGCGCTGCTGAGTCTGTGCTGGGCCAAAGCGCACGGAATGCCGATCATGGTGCAAGACTTGACCAATCCCATGCTGGCGCAGATTCCGCATGTTCGATTGGCCGCCCATGCCGGCACGATCATGGGCGTGGAAACCAACGCCATGCAATTTTATCCGGCGGCATCCGTTGCGGAGGCCCGGATTCATCCGGGATTGTATCGTCGGCGCGAGGGCGCCATTGATCTGTCCACCCTCGCGGGTCCGGGCTTCGGCTACCGTTTGGACGAGATGTGCCGGTCGCTGCCGGAACCGGCCGTCGATCAGTAACGGTCCTCCATGAACGCGTAGCACATCACGTGTGTCATCACGAAGAAGCAATCCTCCAGGTGGCCCATGTGCGAAGTGGGTACGAGGAGAGGGATCGATGCCGCGTCCTTGAGCCTGCCGCCCTGGCTGGTTGTGCAGCCGATGGTCACTGCGCCGACGCTATTGGCGTGTTCCACTGCCTGGATCACATTCTCACTATTCCCACTTCCGCTGATGGCGATCACCACGTCGCCCCGCGTGGCCCAATTCCTTAATTGCTCCACGAACACACAGTCGTATCTCTCGTCATTGGCGTAGGCGGTTATCGTAGCGATGCTGTCTGTCAATCCGATCATGCGGAACCGCGGCGTGGACTTGCCGAACGACGCTCCCTTGACGATGTCCACGACCATTTGCGAAGCGATACTGGCACTGCCCCCGTTACCGCAGGAGAAAATCGTCCGGCCGGCGTCGCGGGCGTCGCGGAGTGCCCGGATGGCGCGTTCCACCGGATCGGCATCAATTTTTTGCAGGATTCCGGCCAGCGTATCCAGGTAAGATTTTGCGTAGCTTGATTCAGCCATTATTGCTCCTTGTCGGAAAATCGCCCCGGGTTTGCGCGGGGGCTCCTCAAATCGCGGACCGTGTCACGTCAACGTCCTCACACGATCCACAGCGTCCGCTGCCATGTCGCGCACTGGTACGTCCCCACTGGCCCCCGCCGAATCAGCTTGCGCGGCCCGCCTGTTGCTGCCACTGGGCGAGCCGTTCGGGCAATTGGTCGGGGCGTGCCACGCCTGTCGTGGCCAGTTGTTGCACGGTGATGGACGCCACCAGGTTGCCCACCACGGCAGCCTCCGGCAACGTCGCGCCCGCCGCGAGCGCCAGCACGGTGCCGGCCGTCGCGCTGTCCCCGGCTCCCGTGGTGTCGACTTCCCCGCCCAGCGATACGCCGGGCACGATCGTCCAGTCCGGGTCGCTTACCAACATTCCTTTTGCTCCTCGCGTCACAACGATGGGCGCGTCGTTGTCGTGGCGCATCTGCTGGGCGGCGTCGCAAAGCGTCGCGAACGCTACTTCGGCATCGGGTGGCGGATCGACCATCCCCACGGCTTCGAACTGGTTGGGCTTGATGACCACGCCGCGGAAATTGCGTATCCGGCGGCGACTGTCCGCCCAGAAAATCACCTCCGGCATCGCGCGGGCCTGCCGCGTCAAACCCTCGCGAACGGCGCGGGTCACGACGCCGCACTCGGCCTCTTCCACCTGGTCCATGACCACGAGGGCATCGACGGTTTGGGAAACGGCCTCCAGCGACGCGATCAAGCGACGCTGGATCGCCTCCGGCGTGGGCCGGCGGTTCTTGGTGTCGTACCGCGAATGCTCGCCGGCCAGTCCCCGAATATTGCGATCCCGGGGCTTCAGATAGGTGGGCGTAAATCGTCCATTGGCCGTAAACAGATGCTCGTCGCTGCATCCCAATCGCCGGAGTGCCTGACGCAGGTCGTAGGCTTCGCCGTCGTCGCCAACGACGCCAATGGCGTGCAGATGGCCCGTTCCCAGTGATGCCAGATTGCTGACCACGGTTCCGGCCGCCCCCGGACTGCAACGGATCCCCACGATTTGATGCGCGGGTTTGCCGGTTTCCAGACTCGACTCCTGCAATTCGGGATCCACTTCCAGGTACTTGTCCAGGAAGTAGTCGCCGCATACCGCAATGCGGCAAGACGCGAACCGGTCGATGAGCGCCGCCAGCCTGTCCGATTCCAACCAACCTGTGTTCATGCCGTGTCGTCTGTCGGCGAGGCTCGAAGCGTGCTTGGCGAGCGATAATCCAGCATCTGGGCCAACGTCAACAATAAATCACGATTGTCGGCCTGCAGGTAGCGCATCGTCCCCCCCATCCGGCTGAAGGACTTGTTGTAGCGCAAATAGTAGGCGGGGTCCTCTTCCGGAGGCTCACCACGCGACCAGTCCCAATCCGAATGTGCAAGGTCGGAAACCAGGATGTAGTGATTCTCGATTCGCGATCCTCTCTGTATCGCCAGGTTCTGGGCCATCGACAAGGATTTTTCAAAGATCATGGGACTCATTACAGCGGATCCGACCGACAGGTAAACTCCCCCGTCCAGACGCGAAACGCCATCGGCGAACGCGAGAAAATCGCGCTGTGCCGCGCGGCCGAGGCACGCGCAGCGATTCATGGGATGATTATAAATGATGTCGTGGCCGATCATCGGATGCCCCGTGGCCGGGACATCCAGCTCGAACGCTTTCGCCTGGATGCTGTATTTTTTCCATGGGTGAGCCACCTTTCGCCATCCCGGCTCCAACTTGAACTGCCGCACGACATCCAGCAGATCGGCCGCCGCGGCCGACCGTTGCGGATCGGTGCCCAGGTTCGCGACGACGACGTCTTGCAGCTGTTCGGCGTCCGGAATCCGCAGACCCTCGTTTTGGATCAGCG
>Ga0315534_1002340_pt1 | contig 12789 bp, 13 predicted proteins | sample SalMarSW160240MG_FD_203094 | JGI IMG/M metagenome (GOLD analysis project Ga0315534, IMG submission 203094) | Salt marsh sediment microbial communities from the Plum Island Ecosystem LTER, Massachusetts, United States - Salt Marsh Sediment SW1602-40 ... | reverse complement strand
ACGTCGATTATCCTGAAGTGGCTGCAAACGACGTACGGGTGCGAGGTGGTTACCTTTACGGCCGATCTCGGCCAGGGCGAGGAGCTCGAACCGGCGCGGCAAAAGGCACTGTTGCTGGGGATCAAGCCCGAAAACATCTTCATCGAGGACCTGCGCGAAGAATTCGTGCGCGATTACGTATTCCCCATGTTCCGCGCCAACGCGGTCTACGAGGGTGAATATCTGCTCGGCACCTCGATCGCGCGTCCGCTGATCGCCAAGAAGCAGATCGAAATTGCCGAGAAAGTCGGCGCCGATGCGGTCTGCCACGGAGCGACCGGCAAGGGCAACGACCAGGTGCGTTTCGAACTCGGCTACTACGCGCTGAAGCCGGACGTCACAGTGATTGCGCCATGGCGCGAATGGGACCTGCGCTCGCGCGAGCAGCTCATCGCCTTCGCCGAGCAGCATCAGATTCCCATCGCCAGGGACAAGCGCGGCGAGGCACCGTTCTCGACCGACGCCAACCTGCTGCACACGTCGTCGGAAGGAAAGGTGCTGGAAGATCCGGCGCAGGAGGTGCCCGACTACGTCTATTCGCGCACCGGCGATCCGGAGAAGGCGCCGGACAGGCCGACGTACATCACCATCGATTTCGAGCGCGGCGATGCCGTTGCCATCGACGGCAAGAAGCTGTCGCCGGCAACGCTGCTCGCCAGACTGAACGACCTCGGCCGTGACAACGGCATCGGCCGCCTCGATCTCGTGGAAAACCGGTTCGTCGGCATGAAGTCTCGCGGCATGTACGAAACGCCGGGCGGCACCATCCTGCTTGCCGCGCACCGCGCCATCGAGTCGGTCACGCTCGACCGCGGTGCCGGGCATCTCAAGGATGAACTGATGCCGAAATACGCCGAGCTGGTCTATTACGGCTTCTGGTTCTCGCCCGAGCGGGAGATGCTTCAGGCCGCGATCGACAGGAGCCAGGAATATGTCAGCGGTCGGGTCAGGCTCAAGCTCTACAAGGGCAACGTTATCGTGGTCGGCCGCGAGAGCCCGTATTCTCTCTACGACCAGGATCTGGTGACGTTTGAGGAAGGCAAGGTCGCCTACGACCAGCGCGACGCCGAGGGGTTCATCAAGCTCAATGCGTTGCGTCTGCGTACGCTCGGCCAGCGCAAACGCAAGCTTGACCTGCCCTGATTTTACGCCGCAACACGGTGGATGCGGTCGCGTGCGAGGGGAAGCGATCGATGGATGCAAGCATGATGGTGCGGTGGATCTTGCCGGCGTTTGTCCTCGTGCTGGCCGCCTGTTCGTCGGACGATAATGTGGCGGCGACCAATACGAACATTGCGCCGGCAAATTACAGGCAGGAAATCGTCGACACACTCCAGAAGCTTTTTATCTCCAATGAGACCGCTTCGGTCAGCAATGCCTTTGTTTCCGATCCGGTGGTGACGCCGGACGTATCACTGTACACCGCGTGTGTGCGGTATACGGCGCACGGTGCCACACCGGGCGACATCGGCAATGCCGAGCGCATTGCCTATTTCCACCACGGCCGGCTCAACCAGCTCATTCCGGCAGAGGAAGGCCAGTGTAACAGGGCCGCCTACAAGCCGTTCCCGGAGCTCGAGAAACTCTGTCTGGGCAAGGCTTGTACCAGCAGGGACGAAAAGAGCGGCGGCGTCGGCCTGGGCACCCTGTTCGGCCGTTGAGATTGTGCTCAATAGCCGCTCTCGGGGTTTGCTGCCAGCGGTTGCCGGCGCGGTTTCAGTTCCGGCTCCAGCGGCACGCCGCGTCGTTTTTTGTCGGCGATTTCCACGATAACATTCTGCATCTGCACGAAGCGCACCGGCGAGGTCGGGTGCGTACGGGCCAACCGGATTGCCGCCGGCCGCTCCAGTGCCATGGCTCGCCATACTTCCTCCGTGCCGGAAATGTCATAGCCGGCGCGCGCCGCATAATAGGCGCCGATGTAATCCGCTTCGCGTTCGAATTCGACGCTGTAGGCAAGCGCGCCCGCGCGCCCGAACTCCCGGGAAAATGCACCGCCGGTATAGACGCCGCCGAGTATAAGGCTGCCGTCGATCACGGCGCCGCCAATCTGGCCAAACAGTGTGTTCTGAATCTTGCTGTCGTGATGGTCCATGGTCACGTGGGCGAGTTCGTGCCCGATGATGGTGGCGAGATCGGCGTCACCGCGCAGCAGCCGCAATATCCCCGACTGGATTACGATCGCTTCGTTGTCGGTGTAGGCGTTAGGCTCCGCCCTGACCGTAAAATTGACAGCTACATCGCAGCCGATGACGGGATGGAGCACGGTTCTCCGGTCGCTGCCATCGCGCCGCAGCGCGACGGTGACCGGTCCTGTGCCGTTACGCTTCAGCCATCGGTCGAGCCAGCGCCTGGTGCCGGTCGACGCGACCGGTTCGTTGTTGAAGGCAAGGATCTCGTCGCCGGCCTCGATGCCGGCTGCGGCTGCCGGCGAGCCCGCGGCCACGCTGATCACGGTCGGATTGGTCCAGCTGATCTCGAGCGCTTCGCGCGAATAGGAACGGTACTTGCGCGGCAGGCTCTGCACCGTGGCGGCGGTCAGGCCGATTTGCGGTGCGACCCGCTCCTTGCATGCAGCCCGATTGGCGACGCGGATACGGTAGGCGACGTCGCCGACACGGGCGGCACCGGCATAGTAGTCGCGGATCTGGTCGATCTGCTGCCGGCGCTCTTCAGCCGCGACCGCGCCGGGATCGAGCTGCGGCAGATGCGCGACCGGCCCGGCACAGCCGGCGCATTGACACAGGCATGCAAGCGCACCCAACCAGCACCGCGATCTCACGACACGCCCCTGCCGCCCGCGACGATTGCGTCACGCAGCTGCCGGATGCCAGTATAGATTGTATATTCAAATAATACAACAGAAAGGCGTTATCCCTTCAGCCGGGCGATCAGGCCATGAATATCGCCGAGCACGTACAGATCACGCACCTTGGCGCCGTCAAATGTGAAGATCGGCATGCCGGTCCACCACACGTGCCGGCCGGTCGGCGCAACGCCGAACAATTCCCCGCGGTGCATCCCATGAAAGCGCATCTTTCCACTCACCCGGTTGCCTTCCTCGATCATGATCAGAATGTCGCTGGTGTATTGTCCGAATGCGCCGGTGACCCAGTCGACATAGCCGCCAAATTCCTCGTAACCGACAAGGGTCGGCCCGAGCGAGCCGCGGAAGGTGAAGCCGGGATGAAAGATCTCGGGGATCAGCCTCTTGTCGGCACGGTCCCACATCTCCTTGTAGAACACGCGCACCGCTTCCTTCTGCGGCGACAGCGTGACGCCTTCCAAGCTGAGCGCAGGCTCATCCATGGCGGCAAGGCTAGCGCATTGCGCCGCTGGCCGCGATCCACGCTCACGTCATGTCGACAGTAACTTTCCGGTTCTCGCCCAGGTTCGGCTTGCTGCCGGTCTTGCGCGCTTTCATGAACTCGTGCCTGGCCGCCGACGCACTCGCCGGGCCGTCCCACATTTCGGCAAAGTGAGGATCAAGCTGCAACACCCGCAGGTTCACGTCGTCCGGACCGGACCACCACACGTCGTCGGATCTCTTCCAGATCTTTCCGGCGGTCACGCTGTCGTCGAACACCCGGGCGCGACCCGTGATCGAGACGTAGGCCTTGTCATGCGCATTGACGATGGTGAAGCAGACATCGGGACAGGCGGCGATCTCGTCATCCTTGAGCCCGCGTTTGTCGACGAGGAAGAGAATGGTTCCGCTGTCGCGGTCCGGCCGCGCGTCGAGCGGCCGCGCACGCATGCCGCCGTCAAATCGCGTGACCAGCATGCCGATACCGGCGGTCTCCAGGATACGCCAGACGCGTTGCTCGTGATCCATGCCGGATCAACGAAGGGACGCGCCGGGTTGTTCCAGACGCGGCCATTCCGGCGAATGCCCGAATGAGGCAGGAACCTAGAGCTGGCGCTCGACCATCGCCTTCTTCAGCGTGGCGATTTCCTTGGCCGGATTGAGGCCCTTCGGACAGGCCTTGGAGCAATTCAGAATCGTATGGCAGCGGTAGAGGCGGAAGGAGTCCTCGAGATTGTTGAGTCGCTCGCCGGTGCCCTCGTCGCGGCTGTCCTGGACCCAGCGGTTCGCCTGCAACAGGGCGGCCGGTCCGAGATAGCGGTCCGAATTCCACCAGTAGCTCGGGCACGAGGTCGAGCAGCAGGCACACAGGATGCACTCGTACATGCCGTCGAGTTTGAGCCGATCCTCGTGACTCTGCTGCCACTCCTTCTGCGGTGTCGGCGACACCGTCTTCAGCCACGGTTCGATCGACGCATACTGGGCATAGAAATTGGTCAGGTCGGGCACCAGATCCTTCACCACCGGCTGATGCGGCAGCGGATAGATGCGCACCGGTGACCTGGCATCGTCGATGGCCCTGGTGCAGGCCAGCGTGTTGGTGCCGTCGATATTCATGGCGCAGGAGCCGCACACGCCCTCGCGGCAGGAGCGACGGAAGGTCAGCGTCGGGTCGACGTTGTTCTTGATCCAGATCAGCGCGTCGAGAACCATCGGGCCGCAGTCATCGCGGTCGACATAGTACGTATCGATCCGCGGGTTCTCGTCCTCATCCGGACTCCACCGATACACGTGAAACTCGGTCTCATGGGCGACCGTCGGCTTGCTCGGCCAGGTCCTGCCCTGCGTGACCCTGGAGTTTCTCGGCAACGTGAATTCGACCATGGCTCCTGCTCTCTCTGGCTGTCATGGCCGGCCTTGTGCCGGCCATCTCGCTTGGGACGCATTGTGCCTGCCCAAGCGGGGTTGCCGGGACAAGCCCGGCAACGACGTAAAATCAGTACACGCGCGCTTGCGGTTCGATATAGGCGATGTCGTTCGACAGCGTGTAGGTGTGCACCGGACGATAATCGATGGTCACCTTGCCGCTGTCATCCATCCACGCCAGCGTGTGCTTCATCCAGTTCTTGTCGTCGCGTTCCGGGAAATCCTCACGCGCGTGCGCGCCACGGCTTTCGGTGCGGTTCTTTGCCGAATCCATGGTGACCACCGCCTGTGCCAGGAGATTGTCGAGTTCGAGCGTCTCCACCAGATCGGAATTCCAGATCAGCGAGCGGTCGGTGACGTGGATGTCCGGCATGCCGGCATACACCTCGTGGATCAGCTTGTGGCCTTCATCAAGCACCTCGCCGGTGCGGAAGACGGCGCAATTGTTCTGCATCACCTTCTGCATCTTCAGCCGCAGTTCGGCCGTTGGAGTGCCGCCAGAGGCGTAGCGGAACCTGTCGAGCCGCGTCAGCGCGCGGTCGGCGCTGTCCTTCGGCAATTCAGGCTGGCTGTCGCCGGGCGTGAGCAGTTCGGCAGCGCGGTGCGCGGCTGCGCGGCCGAACACGACGAGATCGATCAGCGAATTCGAGCCCAGCCGGTTGGCGCCATGCACCGACACGCAGGCTGCTTCCCCGAGCGCCATCAGGCCGGGGATGACGGTGTCAGCGTCGCCGTTCTTCCTGGTCAGCGCCTCGCCATGATAGTTCGTGGCAATCCCGCCCATGTTGTAGTGCACTGTCGGCAGCACCGGTATCGGCTCGCGCGTCACGTCGACGCCGGCGAAGATGCGCGCCGATTCGGAGATTCCCGGCAGCCGCTCGTGCAGCACCGCCGGATCGAGATGGTCGAGGTGAAGGTAGATGTGGTCGTTCTCCCTGCCGACGCCGCGGCCCTCACGGATCTCGATGGTCATCGAGCGCGAGACCACGTCGCGGGACGCCAGATCCTTGGCCGACGGCGCATAGCGCTCCATAAAGCGCTCGCCTTCGGAGTTGACCAGATAGCCGCCCTCGCCGCGCGATCCTTCCGTGATCAGGCAGCCGGCGCCGTAGATGCCGGTCGGGTGGAACTGGACGAACTCCATGTCCTGCAAGGGCAGCCCTGCGCGCAGCACCATGGCGTTGCCGTCGCCGGTCTGGGTATGGGCGCCTGTGCAGGTGAAGTAGGCGCGACCGTAACCGCCCGTCGCGATCATGGTCATGTTGGCGCTGAAACGGTGGATGCTTCCGTCCTCGAGATTGAGCGCCACCACGCCGCGGCAGCGACCTTCATCGTCCATGATCAGGTCGATGGCGAAATACTCGATGAAAAACTGGGCGGAATGGCGCAACGCCTGGCCGTAGAGCGTGTGCAGCATGGCGTGGCCGGTTCTGTCGGCCGCGGCGCAGGTGCGTTGCGCGGTGCCCTTGCCGTAGTGCGTGGTCATGCCGCCGAACGGGCGCTGGTAGATCTTGCCGTCTTCCTCGCGGCGCGAGAACGGCATTCCCCAATGCTCCAGCTCGTAGACCGCCTCCGGCGCATTGCGGCACATGTATTCGATGGTGTCCTGGTCGCCCAGCCAGTCAGCGCCCTTGACGGTGTCGTACATGTGCCAGCGCCAGTCGTCCTCCCCCATATTGCCGAGCGCGGCGGCGATACCGCCCTGTGCCGCCACCGTGTGCGAGCGGGTGGGGAACACCTTGGTGATGCAGGCGGTGCGCAGGCCCGCCTCCGAGCAGCCGACCACGGCGCGCAGGCCGGCGCCGCCGGCGCCGATCACCACCACGTCGAAGGTGTGGTCCTCGATCGGGTAGGCACGTCCGTTCACCATCGGGCCGCTGCCGCTGGATTGTCCATTGCCGGCCATGCCTAGACTCCGAATGCAAGCTTGAGGATGGCAAACGCGCAGGCGAGCGCGACAGCGAAGGTAAAGAAGGTGTTCGCCATCAGGCTGACGAATTTGAGATTATCCTCGTGCACGTAGTCGAGGATGATCTCCTGCATGCCGATCCACATGTGATAGGCGCTGTTGAGGATGAACAGCAGCATGACGACAGCGATGATCGGCGAACCGAGGATCTGCACGACCGCCGCGTGGCTGCGCCCCATCAGCGCGAAGACGATGACCACCAGCGCGATGGTCAGCGGAATGGCGGCCACCGAGGTGACGCGCATGGACCAGAAATGGCCGGTGCCGGAGCGGGCGGCGCCAAGGCCGCGCACACGCCGCATCGGCGTGACGATGTGGCGCGCATTGCTCATCGCGGTCCTCCGATCATCAGATAGCCGATTGCCCAGAGGATCAGCGTCAGGGCCACGGAGCCGACCAGTGTCGTCAGCGTGAGCATCTCGCGCTCGGCCGGCTCGAGGCCGTGGGTCGTGTCCCAGACCAGATGGCGAATGCCGCCAAGCATGTGATGGATCAGGGCCCAGGTGTATCCGAACAGAATCAGGCGGCCGATGATGCTGCCCATGAACCACTCGACACCGGCATAGGCGTTGGGACCGGAGGCCGCCGCGATCAGCCACCAAGCCAGCAACAGGGTCCCGGCATAGAGCGCCGCCCCGGTGATGCGATGCACGATCGACATCATCATCGTCAGCGTTGGCCTGTAGATCGACAGATGCGGCGAAAGCGGACGCGGGCGTTGCACGCCGCCGGCTCGCGCCTCCAGTTCGGCCATCGTCGTTCTCCTCAATGCTCGCTTGCTCGTCGTTCCGTCGGTGGCGGAAGGCTACCTATCGGACCTCGCCTCCTGCCGCAACGCACCGGCCGGAGCGACCGGCGGCAATCGCAACACTGGCGATATCCGTCCGATCGGCAGCGCTGCCAACACGATGCGCACCAGGCCACCCGCAAAATCGAGCCGCCCGGCCATACAAACGGGCGCGGGCAGCAGGCTTCTTCGATTGCGAAGCTTGAACGTATACAGTAGGCTATGCAATATGTGTTTTGTGTAGTCTGCCTTCGCAAAATAAGAAGGCTGAGGCTTGCATGCGGTTCGACCTCACCGACCTCAATCTGTTTCGCCATATCGTAGAGGCGGGCAGCATCACCCACGGCGCCGCGCGTGCCAATCTGGCGCTGGCCGCCGCTTCCACCCGCATCCGCAAGATGGAGCTGGGCTTCGGTGCGCCGCTGCTCGTACGCGGGCGGCAGGGTGTGACCCCGACCCAGGCCGGACGCACATTGCTGCAGCACGCGCGCGCCATCCTGGCGCAGACCGAACGCCTCAACGAGGACCTCACGCCATATGCCCGCGGGCTCGCCGGGCAGGTGCGGGTGCTGTCCAATACCAATGCGCTCACCGAATTCCTGCCCGAGACGCTGAGTTCCTTTCTCACCAACCATCCGGATATCAGCGTTGATCTGGAGGAGCGTCTCAGCGACGAGATCGTCGGGCTGATCGCGGACGGCAGCGGCGATGTGGGCATCGTCGCCGGTACCGTCGACTTCGGCGCGCTGCATACGTTTCCGTTCCGGAGCGACCGCTTCGTGCTCGTGGTGGCGCGCGATCATCCGCTCGCCGGCCGCAAGCAGATCGGTTTCGCCGAGGTGCTCGATTACGACATGGTCGGGCTTGACCGCGCCAGCGCCATCCAGCGCTTTCTTGCCGACAAGGCGAGCCGTATCGGCCGTCCCTTGCGGCTGCGCGTGCAACTGCGCAGCTTTGACGCGATCTGCCGGCTGGTCGAATGCAGTGTCGGCGTCGGCATCGTGCCGGAAACAACGGTCCAGCGGACCGCCGGCAATATGGCGATTGAGTCGGTGCAGCTCAGCGACCCTTGGGCCCTGCGCGAACTGACGATATGCGTGCGCGACGAGGATGCGTTGCCGCCCTATGCGCGCCAGCTGGTCGATCATTTGCGGGCGAGCGCGTAAGGACTAGCGCGGCATGACCACCCAGTAATCAAGATCGAGGATCACCGCGGGGTCGTAGCCGTCGCCCTCATTTGCCGGAAAGTCGGGGCAGGGCCGGTCCCTGGTGGCGATGGTGCGCAGGCGCAGGGCACCGATATCATCGCGGCCCGGCACCCCGGCCGTTTCCAGCACTTCCGACCACGCGAACACCGTGCCGCCGGCAAACAGCGGCGCCACGTGCCGCCCGCCATTGATCGCGGAAACGTGGAACGCATTCGCCAGCCCGTTGAACGACAGCGCGCGCGCCAGCGAGATGACGTGACCGCCGTAGATCAGCCGCCGGCCGAACCGGCCCTGCGATTCACTGAACTGGTTGAAATGCACGCGCGCGGTGTTGTGGTAGAGCCGCGTTGCGATCATGTGCTCGGCTTCTTCCACGGTGATGCCGTCGACATGATCGATCTTTTCGCCCGCCCGGTAGTCGCCGAACCGGTGGGAGCTGCCGGCGAGGGTCGTGTCATAGGCGCCGGACTTGAGCGGCGGGCAGGCGGCACCAAGCTGCGCGGGCAGCACGACCTTCGACAGTTCCGGCATCCTCTCGCCCGGTGCGGGGGCGGCCTCGTCGCGCTTTCGCACCATGACCCAGCGCACATAGTCGAGCACGGCCTCGCCATGCTGATTGAGGCCGCGCGAGCGCACATAGACGATGCCGGTCTTGCGGCTGGAGTTTTCCTTCAGACCGATCACTTCGGACGTGGCGTTGAGCGTGTCGCCCGGATAGACCGGCTTGAGGAATCGGCAGTCGGCATAGCCGAGATTGGCCACCGCGTTGAGCGAGACGTCCGGTACCGTCATGCCGAACACCATGTGGAAGACCAGCAGGTCATCGACCGGCGAGCGCGGGTAGCCGATCGCCCCGGCAAAGGCATCTGACGACTGCACCGCAAAACGGGGCCCGAAAAGACCGTGATAGAGCGCCACGTCGCCGACGGTTACCGTGCGCGGGGTGGCGTGAGCAATGATCTGGCCGAGCCGGAAATCCTCAAAACCATTGCCTGGATTGGCCTTTGCGGCCGTCGGATCACGCACAGACAGGCTCCTTCTGCGGAATTGGCCCGGCCGGGCATTCTCACAAAAGCGTGAGCCGAACGCCAGATTCCGACAACGGGAACTGATGAGGGCGTGTGCCCATCCTCATGTTAGCGCTTGGCCTGCAAAGTCATCCTCAGGAGGATCCCCCATGAAGAAAAGCGTTCTGTTCTCCGCCATCCTGTCCGCCGCTCTCGCGACCGGGTTCGCCTTCGCGCCGGCTGCCTATGCCGACGACATGAAGAAGGACTCCATGAAGAAGGAGGACTCGATGGCGAAGGACACGATGAAGAAGGACACGATGTCCAAGGATTCGATGAAAAAAGAAGATTCGATGAAAAAGGACAGCATGAAGAAGTAAGCCTGCACGCCGCGGCCGGAGACCCGCGGGTGCATCCGCGGGCCCGGCCGTGTCGTATATTCGGCCGATCGTCCGCGCAAAGGATGACGGAGAGTTCCCGCGATGACCGCCGAAACCATGGCCATCAGTCCGGAAAGGCGCATCATCCATCCGCTCTGGGTGCGCATCACCCACTGGATCAATGCGCTGGCCATCCTCGTGATGATCGGATCCGGCTGGCAGATCTACAACGCTTCCCCGCTGTTTGATTTCACCTTCTCGCGCAGCTACGCGCTCGGCAACTGGCTGGGCGGTGCGCTGCTCTGGCACTTCGCCGCCATGTGGCTGCTGGTGATCAACGGCCTTGTCTACCTCATCCTCGGCTTCGCCACCGGCCGCTTCCGCCGCAAGCTGGTGCCGATCCGCCCGTCGCATGTGATTGCCGACCTCAAGGCCGCGCTGACCTTCAGGCTCTCGCATGACGACCTGTCGCGCTACAACGCGGTGCAGAAGCTGCTCTACGCCGGCGTCATCGTCGTCGGCATCATTGTCGTGTTGTCCGGCCTGTCGATCTGGAAGCCGGTCCAGTTCCAGGAACTGACCTGGCTGTTCGGCGGCTACGAGGTCGCGCGCTACGTACATTTCTTCGCCATGGCGGCGATCGTCGCCTTCCTGGTCGTGCACGTCGTGCTGGCGCTTATCGTGCCGAAAAGCGTGCGCGCGATGATCACCGGGCGCTAGGAGGAGCACGATGCGCACACGCAAGGCCATTCCCGGTGTGGACCCGAAACTGCTGATCAGGGATGCCGCCAGCGTCATGCCCGATCCGGCGCGGCGCCGGTTTCTGCGCGGCGCGGCAAGTGTCGGCGCGCTGGCGCTGCTCACCGGCTGCGATATCATCGACGGCGACACCGCCGAAAACGCACTGCGCGTGGTCTCGCGCTTCAATGACAAGGTGCAGGCGGCGCTGTTCGATCCCGACAAGCTGGCGCCGACCTATTCGGAAAGCGACATCACCCGGCCGTTCCCGTTCAATGCCTATTACAGCCTCGACGAGGCGCCGCGGATCGATCCCGCGACGTACCGGCTCGAGATCTCCGGTCTGGTCGACAACAGGAAACCGTGGACACTCGAGGAACTCTACAAGCTGCCCGAGCACTCGCAAATCACCCGCCATGTCTGCGTCGAGGGCTGGAGCGCCATCGGCTCCTGGCAGGGTGCGCTGTTGTCCGATTTCCTCAAGCGCATCGGCGCCGACACCCGCGCCGGATACATCTTCTTCAGGTGTGCCGAGGGCTACACCAACACCATCGACATGGCCACCGCGCTGCATCCGCAGACGCAGATGAGCTTCAAGTTCGATCACCAGACGCTGCCGCGTGCCTACGGGTTCCCGATGAAGATCCGCATGCCGACCAAGCTCGGCTTCAAGCAGCCGAAATACGTGGTGGCAATGGAAGTCACCAACGAGAATCGCGGCGGCTACTGGTCGAACCAGGGCTACAACTGGTTCAGCGGGCTCTAGGCGGTTTCCGGCTCGTCCGCCCGCTCCGGGTGCGTGATCAGCCGCGCGCCGCGCTTGAAGGTCAGGTAATTCCACAGCCATGTGAGCGCGACGATGAAGCGGCTGCGCATGCCGATCAGAAAATAGATGTGGATCGCGCTCCAGAACACCCAGCCGATAAACCCGTAGAGCCGCAGGCGGCCGTAGCTGAACACGGCGGAGCTGCGCCCGATGGTGGCGATCTCGCCGACATCCATGTAACGGAACGGCCTGGCCGGCGTGCGGCCGGCGATGCGGCCCGCAACAACTTTGGCCACGTATTGCCCCATCTGCTTGGCGGCCGGCGCCATGTTGGGGACCGGCTTGCCGTCTCCCGGCGGCAGCGCTGCGGTATCGCCGATGGCATAAATGTCCGGATGCCCCGGCACCGACAGATCGGGATTGACCTTGACCCGGCCGGCCTTGTCGGCCTCCGCCGACAGCCAGTGCGCGGCTGGTGAGGCCACCACCCCTGCAGCCCAGACGACGGTGGCGGCACCGATGCGGCCCCTGTCGGTATCGACGCCGCGCGCGTCGCACAGTGTCACGCGTGTCCCGGTTTTCACCTCGACGCCTGCCTTTTCGAGCGCCGCGCGGGCGTAGTCGGACTGTTGCTGCGGGAATGTCGGCAGCACGTGCGATCCCGCCTCGACCAGCACGATCCGGGCCGTCTTCGGATCGATGCGGCGGAAGTCGGCGGCGAGCGTCTGTCGCGCCACCTCGGCGAATGCACCGGCCAGTTCGACGCCCGTGGCGCCCCCGCCGACGATGACGAAGGTGAGCTGGCGAGCCCGCTCAGCCGGGTCGTCGCTCAATTCAGCCCGTTCGAAGGCAATCAGCAGGCTGCGGCGAATGCGGGTGGCGTCCTCGACGCGCTTGAGTCCGGGCGCGTAAGCTTCCCACTCGTCGTGGCCGAAATAGGCGTGCGTGGTGCCGGTCGCAATCACCAGGTAGTTGTAGGTCACGTCGCCGGACGTGCAGCGCACGATCCGCTGTTGCGTATCGATTCCGGTAGCCTCCTCCATCAGCACCGTCACGTTGCGTTGCGAGCGCAGGATATGGCGAATCGGCCAAGCGATTTCCGCCGGTGACAGCGCCGCGGTTGCCACCTGATAAAGCAGTGGCTGGAAGCAATGGTGGTTCTG
>Ga0315534_1002338_pt1 | contig 12802 bp, 10 predicted proteins | sample SalMarSW160240MG_FD_203094 | JGI IMG/M metagenome (GOLD analysis project Ga0315534, IMG submission 203094) | Salt marsh sediment microbial communities from the Plum Island Ecosystem LTER, Massachusetts, United States - Salt Marsh Sediment SW1602-40 ... | reverse complement strand
CAAGTACAGCGTGTCCACCGGGCGCGGCCGCTCTAGCCAGGAAAGTTCGGTTTGCAGAGCTTGCAGGAAGTCCGGAATCCGATCGCGGCGCCCGGCGACCACGGTGAAGTTGCAGTAGCCGCACCGACGGGCGCAAAACGGCACGTGGACATAGGCCGCACGCGGATCGTCGGCAGGCACCATTGGCATTCCTATCGGCCCTCGGCCACGTACATGCGGATCAAGACAGCGACCGGAACGGGCATCCCGGACCGGACAGCGGCGCCGATCGGTTCTCCGGCCGACAGCAGCGTGCACGTCACAACCACAAGTAGAGTCGCCCCTGGAGCATATCGGGGATGGCCCTGGTGATCAGTTCGCGGATCCTCCGCGCTCCGTACCGCGTGCTGAAGTGCGACGCGATGATACACTGGTTTTCAAACCGGTCACGGCGGGCAATGACGTCGTCCAGGTGCAGGTGTCCGAATTTATGAATTTTTTCCTTGCGGTGCGACGGCGCGACGAACGTCATTTCAAGAATCAGGATCTGGGCCTGATACATGGCGGGGCAATCGTCCAGTCCGCTCGGCGCGCTGTCACCCAGGTACGCCAGCAACGCTGTGCGCAATTCGCGGCTCACATCGGTTCCCGACAACCGAATATCCCGAATCTGATTGCTCGTCAGCCCGGCGTATTCGGGTTTCAGTTTGCGGCGGCGATGCCAGACGACGAAACCGAATGACGGCACGCGGTGCTGCGTGGGCGAGACAGTAACCACATGCTCCCGCGATAACTCGATTTCATCACCGCCGCGAATCGGTACGAGATGGCACGGCATGCGACCACGGTCGATGCGCGTAAATAGCTTGAGGATCTGCCGTGTCGGTTCGACCGCGGATTGCGGCAGGTAGATCGTGGGCGGCTCCATTTTCATCATCCGCCGTCGCGCCACGTACAGCGGCAGCGCCGCGATATGGTCCAGGTGCCCGTGGGAGACGAACCAGGTGGCCGTACCCATGAAGGACCAGGGCTGCGCACCGAGGTCGAACCCGATCTTCAGTTCGGGGATGCGCCAGTACGTCTGCACGGCGGCACGCGAATACCCCTCGATCGTCAGGTCGTTGTACTGCAGCCTTTTGACCGGCGCGTTCTGGATCATTGCGCCGACGAATCGTGCTCGTAGTTCTGGACCCGCGACAAGTCGAGCGGCTCGCCAAAATTCGATCCGGGGAGGATCCAGATCTCGCCAAACAGGTCATTCTGTTCCGCCCGCACATGATGGTCCCGCGCCAGCTCCAGCAGCGCCAGGAAGACACCGATTCGCGTCGACTTATGCATGCCGGCCTCGAAAAGTTCGCTGAACGCCAGGCGCTGGTGGCGACCGACGCCTTCATGAATGCGCGTCATGAAGACGTGGATGGGCGTGTCGTCGTACACGATACTGGACGGACCGGCCGTCGCGCTGTCGCGCACAATCCGCCCGAACGCGCTGACCAGATCCCAGAGCTCCACTTCGCGGATCGGCTGCTCGGCGATGTCCGGCCGTCGGGGCGGCAGGTCGTTTGCGGTGCGGGGGTATCGATCCTGCCACAACCGCCCCCGTTCCTCGAGGATACTGGCAGCGTCCCTGAATTGCTTGTACTGGAGCAGCCGGCGGACGAGATCTTCGTGCGCCCGATCGATGTCCTCGTCCACCTCCTCGCCCGCGTTGGGCAGAACCATCCGGGACTTCAGTTCGATCAAGGTGCTGGCCACGTCGACAAAATCGCCCACGGCATTGACGTCGAGTCGCTCAAGAACGGCCAGATGTTCCAGGTACTGGTCCGTGATTTTCGCCACCGAGATGTCGACGACCTCGACCTCGTGTTTGCGGACCAGATACAGCAGCAGGTCCATCGGTCCGCGAAAAATATCCAGATCGATGCGAAAATCCATCGCCATCCACCTCGATCGGCAAGCGGCCATCGGGCCCTCGCCAGCCCCGGGCTCCATCACGCCGAGCCCTGTTCAAGCGCAAGCTCTCGTAATGTAACATGTTGAGCCTGGTGTGGCGAGAGAGGCTCGGCGTGGCGAGGTTTTTTCGCATGGGCTACGAGAGGCTGGCAATGATAGAATAGGTAACAGTCGCTGGGCGACTGGGGGCCGGATGTCAGCGTCCGGGACCACGGGGCAAAGCCATGATTGAAATTCGGCACAAGTCGACCGGCGAAGTCTTGCTGCGGGTCGATGCCGAGAGCTTGGACGGCATGAAACTCAGTTGCGCCAAGCTCCGCGGCGCCGATTTGACGCGAGCCAATCTCGAAAAGGCCAATCTGGTCAGCTCCGATTTGCGCGACGCCGATCTGCGCCACGCCAAGATGGCCGGGGCGGCCTTGAACGAAGCTTCCTTCCGCGGCGCGACGATGGAACACGCGGACCTGTCCGGCGCGGACTGCACCAGTGCGGATTTGAACGACGCCCATCTGGCCTTCTCCAACTTGACCGGTACTATCTTTCGGTACGCGCGGCTGGTCGGCGCGGACATGCACGGCGCCAACATGCACGAAGCCGATTTGAGCATGGCCGATCTGCGGGCCGACCTGCATCAGGCTCGGCTGACGAGGGCCGACTTGAGGGCCGCCAATCTGACCGGGGCAAACCTCAGCGCAGCAAATCTGGAAGAAGCGGACATGACCGGTGCGAATCTCAACGGCGCCAGCCTGATCGGCGCGAAGATGCACGGCGCGATCGACTCCCACGGGCGTTTGCATGTCGGTAGCCCCAAACCCAAGGCGGCCGGCGTACCGTCACGCCAGTGGTGGAGGTTCTGGTAGTCGCGTGGGCAAGCAACGACCTAATTATGAACGCCTGTGGGCGCCCTGGCGGCTGGAGTACGTGGCCCAAGAGGCGGACCACAGGTCGGCCGAGGCGGGCGTCGACCCGCGAAGCATCCAACTGCTGCCCGGTGCCAATCCGGAATGTTTCCTGTGCCGTGCGGTGGCCGCCGACGAAGACCGCCGCCATCTGGTGGTTTACCGCCGCGAGACGACCGTCGTCGTGCTCAATCGCTATCCCTACAACAACGGGCATCTGCTCGTCGCACCGTATCAGCACAAAGCCTCTCTCTCCGATCTGGATGCCCGGGAGCAGCAGCAAAGCATCGAGGTGCTGGCCGAAATGATCCGCCGCCTGGAGGACTGTCTGCGGGCCGAAGGTTTCAATGTCGGTCTTAACCTGGGAAGCGCGGCCGGCGCGGGCGTTCCCGGACATCTCCACTGGCATATCGTGCCGCGATGGAGCGGCGATACGAACTTCATGGCCACGCTGGCCGGTGCGCGGGTCATCCCGCAAGCGCTCGATGCCCTCTGGCAGTTGCTGACCGACGACGACCAGGACCCACCACGGTCGTGAATACCCAACCTGCCGAAAGGCCCGACCGGTTGGCCTGCGAAACGGTGCACGCCCGCGAATCCCTGATCCTCGCGCCTTACGCCATGCACAGCGCGCGTTCCGCCGGCCGCAGGTACCGCGAGCCGGAGCACCCGTACCGCAGCCCATTCGCCCGAGATCGCGACCGGATTGTGCACAGTGCCGCGTTCCGCCGGCTCAGTGGAAAAACCCAGGTCTTCACGGGCAACCTGGGCGATTACCACCGCACTCGATTGACGCATACGATGGAGGTGGCCTCCATCGCCCGGACGATCGGAAGAACACTCCGCCTCAATGAGGATCTCATCGAAGCGCTGGCCCTGGCCCACGATGTGGGACATCCGCCGTTTGGCCACGCCGGCGAGGATATCCTCGATGGATGTCTGCACGGCAAGGGCGGATTCAATCATAACCGGCAGGCGTTACGGGTGTTTGAGCTGTTGGAAACGCGCTACGCGGCCTTTCCGGGATTGAATTTGTCGCTGGAGGTGCTCCAGAGCCAGGCGGCCCGCGCACACAAGGAGGCCCCCCGGCACCCGCCGCTGCTGGAAGCCCAAGTCGTCGACGCGGCCGACAGCGTGGCGTACACGACGCACGACGCGGACGACGCGCTGGAACTCGGCCTGTTGGAACTCGAAGAGATGCTCCAGTGGCCGATGTGGAACGAGGCGGCGGGGCGCGTTCGCCGGCGCTGCAGCGGGCTGACGCGTGCACAGCTCCGCCGGGCGGTCGTCCATCAACTGATCGACTGGCAGGTTGGCGACCTGGTCGACACCGGCCGCCAACGCCTGGCGCCGTATGTCGAGACTGCTGCCGGATCGCAGACGCAACAGAACGTGCGGCTCGCGCCAAGCACCGACGTGGCCGAACAGAAGGCTGCCCTCGAGAATCTCCTCTACCAACGCGTGTATCGGCACCCCAGCGTGTTGGCCGTGCGTCAACGCGCGCAGTCGGCGCTCCGCGCCATGTACCAGGCGCTGCTGGCCGAACCCGACCGTTTGCCTGCCAAGTTTCGTGGCCGTGCGGCTGAAGATGGATCGGCACGCGCCGTCAGCGATTATCTGGCCGGCATGACCGACCGGTTCGCGGTGCGGGCATTTGTGCATCGGTTTCCCGAACATGCCCGCGATTGGCCCGGCGAAACAGGGGTGATAGAATAGAGGTTCGTGGCCTTCTGTGAGCCGCACGAGGCACGCCATCGGCACGCGTCGTGCGATTCGAGTTTGTTCATCCCGTCTCCACGTCCGGACGCTTTATGGCTCTGATCGTTCTTCGTGCCATTTTCCTGATGGTCGCGGTCGGGCTGGGAGTGCGAGTCGTCAACTCGCACACGCTGCCTCCCGACTCGCAGTGGCTGCCGTGGGCCACGTTCGTCGGCATCGTCGTGGTGGCGCTGATGGTCATGTCCATCGATGTCTTGACACCCCGAAAACGGTTGGAGACCATTTCCGCGGCCTACTTCGGGATGATCGTGGGGCTGTTTTTTACCTACGTTTTGCAGCTGGCCCTGAGCCCCATTCTGCCGCCGGACGCCGGGTACACACCCTGGGCGCTGATGGTCGTGGGAATGGTGCTCTGCTACACGTGCATCAGCCTGTTGCTGCAGACCAAGGACGACTTCCGGTTCATCATTCCGTATGTCGAGTTTGCCAAAGAGGTCAAGGGCATTAAGCCTTTCGTGCTCGATACGAGCGTCGTGATCGACGGCCGGATCGCGGATCTGGTCGAGGCCGATGCGTTCGACAATCCGCTGGTGATGCCTCGATTCGTGATCGGGGAACTTCAGCGGATCGCCGACAGTTCCGAACGCCTCAAGCGCACGCGCGGCCGGCGGGGTCTCGACGTACTGGACCGGCTGCGGAAAAACCCGCGCGTCGATCTCCGTATCGACGACCGTGACCTGCCCGATTTCACCGGCCAACCGGTGGATCTGAAACTGGTGCTGCTGGCCAAGCATCTGGAAGGCAAGGTCGTCACCAACGATTACAACCTGAATAAAGTGGCCCGGCTGCATGGCGTGGGGGTGATCAACTTGAACGATCTGGCCAATGCGCTCAAGCCAGCGTTCCTGCCTGGCGAAGCCGTTGCCGTGCATATCGTCAAACCGGGTGAAGAACCGGGACAGGGTGTGGGATATCTGGACGACGGCACCATGGTGGTTGTGGAAGGCGGACGCGAGCATCTGGATCAGCAGGTGCAAATCCACGTCACCAGCGTCCTGCAGACCAGCGCCGGCCGGATGATTTTCGGTCGGTGCGAAAGTCCGGTCACCGCCGAAGCGTGAGGCGGCATCGCGACCCGCCTACATCTTCTCCACGACGCCGATACCCAGCAGCGCCAGGCCCAGCTTGATCGTGCGGGCGGTCACGTCGCACAACTTGAGGCGGCTCGTCCGCACGGAATCCTCGCCAGCCCGCAACACCGGGCATTGTTCGAAGAATTCGGCGAACCGGCTGGCCACGTCGAACAGGTACGATGTCAGGTGGTTCATGCGATAGTCTTCGGCGGACCGCTGGACCGCTTCGGATAGCCGCACCAGGGCCAGCGCCAACGCCCGCTCGGCGGGTTCCTTCAGCACGAATCCGGCCTCCATGGCACGCACCGACTCGGCCGGGACTCCCGCCTTCTCGAAGATGCTTCGGACGCGCGCGTAGGAATATTGCATGTAGGTCGCCGTGTTGCCCCTCATGGCCAACATCTTGTCGTAGCTGAACGTGTAATCGCTTTCGCGGTTTTGGGACAGATCGGCGTATTTCAGCGCTCCCAGGCCGACCTGTTCCGCCACGGCGCGGCGCTGTTTGGCGGACAACTCCGGCTCGGTCTTGGCGTCGTCGTTCTGCGTCACGATCTCCTCGGCCCGGCGAACTGCCTCGTCCAGCAACCCGGCCAGCCCGACGGTGTCGCCAGCGCGGGTCTTGAACGGACGGCCGGCCTCGCCCAATACCGTGCCGAAGCGCACGTGCTGCAGTTCCACAGCCGTGAAGCCCCATCGCCGGGCGGCGGCGAAGAGCTGCTCGAAGTGCAGCGACTGGCGATGGTCGACGACATAGAGGATCGCGTCCGGATGGAACGTCTCCATGCGATACTGCAAGGTGGCCAGGTCCGTGGTCGCGTACAGAAATGCTCCGTCCTGCTTGCGGATGAGCATGGGAGTGTCAAACCCCTCCAGGAACATACACCATGCGCCGTCACTCTCCGTGGCCAGTCCCGTCTGCCGCAGTTCATCAACCACCCTGGGCAGACGATCGTGATAGAAGCTCTCACCCAGCGTGTAATCAAACGCAATGTCAAGCCGCTGGTAGATTGCTTCAATGTCTTTTAGGCAGGGAGGCAGGAATTCCCGCCACAGCGCGAGATTCTCTTTGTCTCCGGCGTGCAGTTTGGCGGTCTCTTCCAGCACCGTCGCGCCGATCGCCGCGTGCTCTGCGGCCAGGCGAGCCAGTTTCGGTTGGCCTTCCACTTCGGTGATCACCTGGCGCAGCCCCGCCGCTTCGGTTTCCAGCTGCTCGCACCGCTGTTCGGCAGCCCTCACATCGCGGGCCACCTTGCGGCGCTCGGATTTGTTCTCGGGAAGCCGTCGGGCCCGCGCCTGCTGCAGTTGCTCTTGGGCCTGGCCGGCATGGCGCTCCAGGCTCGCGATTCGCTGCCGGGCGTCCTGGTAGTCCATCAGTTTGCGGACAAGGCGATAAATGCGCGACAACTCTTCCACCGGGTCGGATGCGTAAGCGGCAGGATCGCGGAAGTTTTTGTACCCGTGCAGGATCATGCCGAACTGGGTACCCCAGTCCCCGATATGATTGTCCGATACGGTGCGGTGACCCAGGAACCGTAGCAGCCGATTGAGGCTGTCCCCAATCAGGGTCGACCGGATGTGGCCGACATGCATGGGCTTGGCCACGTTCGGCCCCGAATAGTCCAGTACGAACGTTCTTGGCCGCTGAACCCGCGCCACCCCCAGCCGGTCCTCGTCGCCCAAAGCCAGCTCGAGCAGGTCCGCCAGCCACGCATCCCGCAGCCGCAGGTTGATAAAGCCGGGTCCGGCCACGTCCGGAGGCAGGCACATGTCAGAGACATGAAGGTTGTCGACAATCTGCCGGGCCACGTCGCGGGGCGGGCGCCCGAGTTGTTTGGCCAGCGGCATCGCGCAATTGGCCTGGTAGTCGCCGAAACGCGCGTCCTGGCTGGGCAGGACCAGATCGGCCAGGCGACCCGCATCGGGAGCCAGGGATGCCAGCGCGCTGTGGAAACGTTCACGCAACTGGGAAAGAACGTTCATCGAGGAATGGAGTCCAACGCTACCTAAAAGATGCAACGCCAAAACGCGTGTTTGCTTTCCGCGTGCACGGAAAAAACACTTGTGGAAAACGTTTTTGAGGGCAGAGAGCCGCAGCCATGCCGGGCGGTCCTCATAGCTCCTGGAAGTGCCTTGTGCTCGTCCGGCGAGCAGCGTGAAGGTGCAAGGATCGAACCAAGAATGAGTCGGCCTCGTGCCGGCGGTGCGGTGGGAAGGATTACGCCGAATCTTCCAGGCGTGCGTCGAGCGGAACACGCCGAGCGCCCGACCAGAGCTGCTCCAGCGCGTAGAAATCGCGCATCTCTTCGTCGAACAAATGAATGACCACGTTACCGTAATCCAGCAGGACCCAGCGGCTCTCTTGATAACCCTCGATACCCATGCGGCGATCTTTGAGTTCATGCTGCAACGCGCGGTCCACTTCGTCGCTGATGGCCCGCAACTGTCGCCCGCTGGTGCCGGTGGCGAGCACGAAGTAGTCGAACAGCGGGGTTCGCTCTCGCAAATCGAGCACCACGATATCCCGGCCGCGATGGGCTTCGGCAACTTGAGCAGCCGTCAGGGCGAGTTGCAAACTGCGTTCGTCTTGTGAGCGTGTCGAACTCGGTTGATCGATGGCCATCCTCCTCGTGTTCCACGTGCCGCTGGCAAAGGCTCCGGCACCCCGCCGGCCCCCGATATCAACCTAGGCAGCCGGCCCGGCAAAGTCAATCGGATGCGCGCGGCTGCAGCCTGTGTCCTGCTTCGGACGGGACGCGCGCGGAACCCCCGCGCTGCGGAAACGTTCCTCGGCAACGGAGAGCGCGTCAGGCCGAAGTGTCGACGCCGCCCGGTACGTCCGCCGCGGTCTCGGTCGACGCGGTCTCGGTCGACGCGGCGGCCGCGGCGAGCGGCAGCCGCAGACGCGACACGCGGTCGTTGGGCTTGTCCTGCACGCCGTTGACCACGGACCCAATGACGCGGATGCCGACACTTCGCAACAGCTCGCTGGCCTGATGGATCTTGGGCACCTGGCTTTGATCGCGCATCACCGACAGGATTGCCCCGTCGACATACTGGCCCAGAATCAGCGGATCGGACACGTGCAACACGGGGGCGGCGTCGATGATGATAAAGTCGTAGTCAGCGCGGAGTTTTTCAAAGATCGGCTGGACCTGGTCCTTGGCCAAGGCTTGAATGGCCTCGGAGTTGCAGTAACCGGCGGTAATCAGCCACAGCCCCTCCGCGTGCGTCGGCCGCACCACATCGGCCACGTCCGTTTCGGCCCGCAGCACTTCGCACAGACCGTCTTCCAGCGGGAAATCGAACAGTATGTGCATGCTCGGGTGCCGCAGATCACCATCCACCAATAGCGTTCGCCGACCCGCCCGGGCCAGGCTGGCCGCCAGCTGGCTGGCCACGGTCGATCGGCCCTCGTGACCCGAGGCACTGGTCACCATCACGACGCGCGTTTCTTTCGACGTGCTGGCGTGCATCAGCGTTGTGCGAACGCTGTCGATCGACTCCAACAGCATCGCCAGCACGGGATCCGAGTCGTCGGACGTCTTGCGGAATGCCAGCGACGGCAACGCGCCGACGACCCGAATTCCCAGGCCGTCGCAAATCTGATCGGGCGCGTTGAGCCTCCGGTGACGGAAGTCCCAGTATGCGATGCCAAAGCATGTCACACAGAGCCCGAACATCCCGCTCATTCCCGTGAGCAGATAACGCTGTAATGAAGTCAGCCCGGGCGACGCGATGGCATGCTGGACGATCTGAACGCGCGGCGGGGCTGCCAACTCGATCTTCCACGACTCCAGCTTGTTCTGCATGGTGTTGGCCACCGTGCGCAACCCATCCAGCCTCGCCTGCCGCTCTTCCAGTTCGACGTTGTTCTTGGCCAGTTCTTGTAATCGAGCCTCCAAATCCCTCTGATCCTGTTCCAATTGTTCGAGCCGTTGGCTGTACAGTTTTCTTCGAAGCCGGTGGCCCTTCATGGCCGACTCGAGTTCCAGATTGCCGCCGCCGTTGGCCATTTCGGCGGAGATGCTGCGATAAAGTTCATTGCGCATTCCGCTTAGTTCGTCGACAACCTGCTGTTTTTCATCTTCCAGCGCCTGGATACGAGGGTGATCGGGGCGCTTGAATCGTTTCTTGGCCTCGATGATCCGATAATTGACCTGTTGGATCTGGGCGTTCAAACCTTGTGCCATGGGGTCGGTCGTCATCCGCTCGCTGACGGCAGCCGCCACCGGATCGATGCTCTTGCCTGCCAGTTCCAGCAGCTCCAGGGCCACTTCCGCATTGAATACCATCTCGCGCACATCGTCCTGCTCTTTGCGGAGCAGCGAGAGCTGATTGAATGCCAGCTCTCGATTCACGCTGGCCGTATCCGACTGCGCGGCTCCCAGACTTTCCGCCAGATCGCGAAACTTTTCCGACTCATCGCGAATCTCTTCGGTCGTCTGCTGTGCCACACGCTGCAATTGATCAAAACGGATCTGCTTCTCCTTCCTTTCCTTAATCACGACCTCTTCCATGTACGCGAGTTTCACCGCATCCACAATCTGTTCCGCTTCATCCGGCGTCGGTGCGGACAGGGCGATCACCATGTTTTCCCCGTTGAAGGGGAATTCCACTTCCAGCTCCTGCTGCAACCAGATGACTGGATCCTTCTGCTGGGCAAGGATCGGCAGACGGGCGATCCCCTCTTTCCGGAGCGCCGCCTGGATGACAAAAATACTTTTCACGTTCGAGAGCTGTGTCTGGCGATAGATGTCAAACTTGACCTCTTCGCTGCCCGCGTCGACGTCGAATGCGATCGTGGGCGTCACGCTCGACACCCTCAATACGGCCACGGCCCTGGCTTCCGGAGGATTTAACCACCACATCAGCGCCCCGAACGCGATGGCCGACAGCACCCCCAGGCCCGTGGCCAGGATCCACCGTCGGCGCAACGAATGCAGCAGCCAGACTGGATCGAAGTTGTTCTGCAGGATCTCGGGCCCGGACGACATCCCGGATTGCCAGCTACCACGCATGATGGGCTGCAGCGGATCGGATGGGACCATCATCCGGCCCGGCTGTTGGCTGTCACCCGTTTGCGGGGTGGGCAGATCGGCGTTCACGTTGTCCGCATCAGAGTGGGTCATTACGTGGCTCCGTGGTCATCAATCGTGGGAGTCGCCCGGATCTTCCTACCCAGGTATTCGTTGGCCATCGAGTGGGCGACCGCTGGCACGCGATCAGTGAGCAAACATCGCGCCGCCGCACGAGAAAACGAACAATCCACGACGTAACGTGAAGCTTCATAACCCTTTCCGGGGTCCATCCGCGGCGAGCCCCAACGTCGATACTGTGTTGCCTGTCCGCCACCGGTGTGCCCACAGGCAACCGCCGCGGCCGAACGGCATCCCACCGGCCCAGGTCCGCAACGCCCGTCGCTGCGGCGTCGCCGCAGGCGCGCACCATGGGGCGGGAGTCCATCAAATGCCAGGCGGAGAAGCACGCCCGCTAGATCCTGTACGCACTCCGACCGTGGCCAGTTTGGGACTTTCGTCCTCGATCACCAGATTCGACAAGATCTGCAGCTCGACGTACAGCAGCCCCAGCGCGAGCGGCATCATGAACCAGCCGGCCCAGTCGTGAAACACTTTCTGCGCCAGTTCGCTGTTGCCGGCCAGCATATAGAGCAGACCCGTGACCGTCACCCGCACGACATTGACCGCCAGCGCGATCGGGATAGCGCTGAGCAGAATCACCAGGCGGTCCCACCACGGGCGTTCCACCACCAGCACGATGGCCACGGCCAGGGCAAAGAAAATCGTGGCCATCCGCAGGCCGCTGCACGCGTCGACGACACCCAGCTTCAAGTCGCCGATGAATATCACATTGCCCTCACGATGGGCAGCGATACCCAGCGTTTGAATCACGAACGTGCTGCAACGCGTGGCGACATCCTGCAGGTTGCCCAGGATGTTTGATCGGAGAAACCCGGGCAGCGGAAACATGAAGACGAGAAACAGAATCGCCGGTCCCGCCCATCGGATCAGCCGCCATCCGCCCACCAACAGGAACACACCAGCCACACACGGCACCATCGATAGCGCGTCGAGCGTCTCCACGCCGTAGTAGGTTGCCACCATGCGGACGCCCCAGCCCGCCGCCAGCAATCCCAAACCGCTCCACCGCGCCAGTGCCGTGGCCTTGGAAAACGGTTGCCGTCGCATCCAGAGCAACGCCAGCGTGAACATTGGGACCAGCCAGCCGTGCGAATAGAGCGGGTCGTCCCAGAACGACGCCGTCCACACCAGCGTGTTCCAGTACGCCCAGACGAGGACCAACAGCATCGCGATGAGCGTCAACAGCGGATAGAACTGGTCCGGTTGTGCACGCAGCTCCTCGAATTGCCATTTGAGCTTGTCGACAAACCCCGCACCCTCCGCAACGGAGGGCCTCGTCGTATTGGATTGCTCGCCACCCATCGGTCCACCTGTCGTTGGAAGAGTTCCTTGAAAGTCGACCCGCGCTGCGCCCGACAGAGCTTAGATGTGCTCTTTGAATTTGAGAATAAGCGGATTGCCAGAATCTGTCAAACGCCTCAATCGCCTATCTTTACAACCGGTTCGGTTCCGCCAATTTCAAGGCCGCGGAAGCGTTGCGAGCTGCATAAATTCCCTAAATTATCGACCTGACTTCATTGATGCAGGCCGCCCCCTATTGCGCAAAATACGAATCGCTTCAAAACTGAAGCATCCGAGCAAAGTCTGTGGGCGGATTGTCCGATAGGAACAGCCGGGACGGTGATACGTGTCATACGGAGCGTACCGACGGTATCGATCGTACCAGGCGCAGGGGGGCGCCGGAAGGCACAGCGATCGCGTATCGCTGCCTGCCGGGGTCACGAGGGAGATGACATTGAACTCCACACCCTGCCGCCACCTCCGGACCGTGGCCTGTCTGCTGGCCGCCGGGCTGTGCTCCGCGACCGGCTGCACGGCGATCTACGCGCCCCGAGCGCCCTTGCCGGTCACGCCTCCGCCTCCGTCTCCTGAAGTGGAGGTGCCCCGTGAACTGGCCAAGGTATCGCTGCCTCCCTACATCATTGAACCCCCCGACATCCTGCTCATCGATGCCGTAAAG
>Ga0315534_1002337_pt1 | contig 12802 bp, 10 predicted proteins | sample SalMarSW160240MG_FD_203094 | JGI IMG/M metagenome (GOLD analysis project Ga0315534, IMG submission 203094) | Salt marsh sediment microbial communities from the Plum Island Ecosystem LTER, Massachusetts, United States - Salt Marsh Sediment SW1602-40 ... | reverse complement strand
GGAGAATTTATTTTAATTTAAATCCCTGACGGATTTATTTTTTGATTCTGAACTGCTTTTTTGTATTCATATGTAATTTCTCTCCAGACTAATTCACATGAGCAGAACAGACTTGATGCGGGGGGGGGAGATTTTTCCCCCGTCGAGTGAATCGAATCTTCATGAATAGCGGTAATGCCTTGGTATAATTAAGGAGATTCCTAAAGATATTGTTTGTACAAGATTCTTCTACTCTATACATTCGTCTTAAATAAACACAGATGTCAGACAGGCGAATATCATTCGTCTTAAATAAACACAGATGTCAGACAGGCGAATATCATTTTGAGTTGGATCTAGTTACAGAAATGAATTTATCCTGTATATTGATATTATTTAAACCGATGAGAACGCAAACAATATGCCATGGAATAATATTGGCGACAGTCATGGTGACAGGAATAAGCATAGGCATTGCTACACTTCCGATATATGCACAAGATCTGACCAATGCTCCAACATCTGATTCTATAAAAGGTTCATTAACTAGTCTGCAGAATGATGCAATAGACAACACTACTCAGTGGATAGTATCTGGTGTATTTGAAATGAATAATGTAAACAACACAGCAACTCCTGCAACACTGAACGCATCTTTCTACATGATGAAGACAGATGGTTCTTCCCCACACAAGCACCAAATATATGATTTTAAGTTGGTTGGACAACCTTCTACCATTGGCAATTCTACAGTCTATAATGGTACATCTACCGTTACTATGAGGGATGGACCAGTACAAAATGTGCCCACTAGCTTAACTCTCTTGGATGGCAATGCGTTTAGCATATGGATTGAACCTTCCAGAGTCAATAACCATTTCGGGAACACACCTATCTATGGAACTCAACACTTGATATGTGTAGAAGAACCAGAATATTGCAAGTAAGTCACAGTAGAGCTATGCTTCAAACATACGTGGTGATGCTTATGCACATTTTTTGGCTTTTGGTGGTACCTAGATTTTTGCAGCTTACCATTCATCTACCCAGTTACTAATGCATAGGAATTTATCTCCAACATTTGGATAATCTTTATCCCCATCACTCTTCTACATCTCATATTGCAGCTCAGATTGAGCGGGGCCAAGGTCAAAGATAAACCAATATTGATCAAATATGACGATCCTGTGGCATAAGGACATTAGAACAAAAATACCGGCAGTGTCATAATCCACCAAAATTCACTAAATTGATTTATTCCTTCAGAAAATATAGGTGATTTAATATTTTTGTATTTTTGTATGTCCGGTGAACTGACTGAATTTTTTAGGCAGAATCATAATTGATTATACACATGATTATAAATAAAGCTGAGCTACCTTGGATTAGATTCTTTGCTTCTGACGCTGAAACAAGTATTATAGTATCACCAGATACTCGAACTGGAGCGACGAGCACTACAGCTGAGGATGATGGAGCGTATTGTCCACACAGGCTAAATGACGGCCGATTGATCAAGCAAAGGAGCCATAAACGATTATTCCCACCAAGAATGCCCATTAAATATTTAATACTCTACATTTCGCATTTTACGATTGTACCGAAACTGATTAGCCAAACGCTAAATATGACTACTAATATATCACCACCTATAATGGGCTCTGAACAGTACAGAATATACATTATGTCGTAGGAAGACAGTTCATATTTAGAGTAGCATCTTCCGAATTTACTGGCCGTAAACACTTTTAGGAATTAGATATCAGATAAAATTACTATGCTTGCATTGCATTGGTCAGATTGTATAGTAGGGTAGCTGAAATTAGGCTATATTAGCGGGCCTTAAATCGTCCTTCAGCTCGCCAAATAACTGTAGGCATAGTCGTCCTTTCTTGGTGATCTCATAATAGCCAAACGGTTTGAAATCCGTCAAAGCAAGCAATTCTAACTTAGCCAGTTCTCGAAGATACTTAACAGTCTGAGGATGTGTTAAGTTTGCTTCATGGCCTATCCCAGTCTGATTCATTTGGTTGCGATAAAGCGGCTCTGCATCGTAGACTAGCTCAAGAATCTCTTTGACTATGTCAAACTTGTCTCGCTTCAGCATTACGAATGATTGATTGGAAAAAAGCTATAACGTGCCAACTTCTGTTGCAATTACGCCTTCACCCAAAGCAACAACTTCCCCCGCAGGTTCATGACCTATCATTTAATGGATTTTCATTCATATTGCACCTTTAGTAGCGTGTACATCTGTATAGCATATACCATTTGCATGAATTCCTATAAGCATTTGATTGGCTCCGGGTTTTGGAGTGGAAACTTTTTTGACTCCCGACTTTTCATTTACTGATGGAACAACTGCGGCTAACACCTCATATGAAGATTCCTAATACATCTTGTCTTGTTGAACGTATGAATAAATAAATTGTTGTGGTAAACAAAATCGCTTTTTTTTGCAAAAACTCTGAGGGCGTAAATTTGTGATTAGTTTGGGTAATTGACTATTCTGGTACGGCCGATGCGATCATTGCTAAACTTTTGTATCATTGATACAGATAAAATCATAATGAGTCCTGAATAATAAGCTCACCTTTAAAGAAGTAAGAACTCTGCTGAAGGGACCAATATTAACTTTGGGCGGGGGATATTACTTTTATTGCAAAATTTGCAAATCATCGGATCGAGAGCTGGTCGTCAACATACTGATAGCAGCTTTAGCTCAGATGCTAAAAACTTACACAAAAAACCCTCTGGAAGTAGATCCCAGAAAGAGAGAAAGCAGACCGGTTTCAGGGGAGGAGTGAGAGGAAATACCAAGCGCATTCTAGTAATAGACGATAACTATGACTGTGCATTTGCCATCAAATCATGCCTAGAGAGTTATCGAAGACAAGACAACGGAGAATCAAAACCAAAAGCAAAATCATATTCAAAATTTCACCCCTTCCAGGTCACGGTGTACACAGATCCCATATTGGCATTGCTTGAATTCAACCCTCGCAGCTACGACCTTTTGCTAATTGATATTGACATGCCCTCAATAGGAGGTTTTGATCTGGGAGAAAAAATACTAAGGCTCGATCCCAACATAAAGGTCTGTTTCATGTCAGCCGGAGAAATACACTATGAAGCGATAAGAGAAGGCCTACTTACTGACGAGGACATTGATTGTTTCATCAAGAAAATAATCCCCTGCACTGATCTAGCCAATCGCGTCTTACAGGAATTAGAATAAAAAATCTATTGGGACTGGTTATTACCAGTTGGAAGATATGTTCTGGCTAGTCCGAGCCCATTCCTCAAGCAATGTATTTCACTCACGAAGTCAGCTCATATACCCGTGCCACAATATATCAAAGGTAGGACGACCATGGGATGGGGTTGGATAGGATAGAAGCGGGCCTCCCTACCAAGCGACATGCCCAGTTAAGATGCTTATAATTCGCATTTTAGCATAAAAGGCATCCTGAACTTGGTTATAAAAGGCATCCTGGCTATGGTTTCACTTTTAACACGAGAGGTTCAATGGGTCATCTGCATTTTATGAGCTAGAATGCCAGGTCATTTTTTTAGTTGTTACCTCAGCCGTCAGCCGTGGGTCTCATCGGCCATTCTCACGCCTTATGATAGAATTGATGGCACCATGGGAGCAACATTTACTTAAGCCATTTTCGTAAATAGACTAGAGATTCATTATTGAGATAATTACGCATAGGCCTTTTCTTTCGCATATGAGTATATATTATTATTGCTTTAATGGAAGACCAAATGAAAACTTGGCACCTTTTTCGCCCTCATTGTATTGGGCCCAAATCATGCCATTGTGTGCCTCAATGTAATTTTTTGACACGTAAAGCCCAGCAAGCCGCATAGTCCATTACTTAATACCTGTATTATGAGTGACTGGGGGTATAGTTGAAAGATCTTACCTGATATATATAGTTGAAAGATCTTACCTGTAGCTGGGGGGGGAAGTAGTAATACCCATGTAGATTCCTGTTGCTATGATTGTCGCCATTATTATTCCATGGCACAACGGTTGTCTCCGTTCTCATCGAGTGGGATAATATCATTGCCACTAAGTATCTCAAATATCATCTGATCATAGTAATAGTCTACTGAACCAGAATTAACATGACTCAAAAAAATGAACAGTGTCTTTTACAACACCAGCTGACACCAGCTAGATTTCAATGCCTGCGCAGGCATGGCGGGGGATTGTTATTGGGATTGTCATCGGAGGTCAGCTTATGACAGACTCGATCTGGTGGGCCGCGCGCCGCCGCAGGAATTGGAACGGGATCTGGGATCGGTATAGGATAAAGTGTCGCATTTGCAATCGTTGGTAATATTCCAGCCGCTCCAACTGTCAGTGCTATAGCTACTATCGCAACCATTGTAGCTTTTTTGCTACTAAGCATTGTTCTAGAATATATAGAGCTTGAATTATAACTTAGTATAATACAACGCAATGTCAAGCAGATATAGTTTATTTAGTATTAGGGGCCCTAATATTCATGTGCTATAATGGTCTTCTACTAAATCAGAGAGATTAGAGGCTGCGTTTCCACATCAACAACAATGTGGTGGGCCCTTTCCGCCCTACCATATCCGGATATGCTTCCACTTCCGTCATCAGTTCCGGTCGAATTGCCATATGAACTTGTAATATTTGTGGTCATGGTTTGAGCGTTTACGGACTGTCCAATTAAAGCAGTCGCATACATCACAAGAGTTGCTGTGCTTACGATTACCATTGCAAATGTAGCTAATTTTGTTAAAGGATATATACGGCCGGCTGTGATTACGGCAGCTGTACGTGCAGTTCAGAAATGCGGTAATTACTCGCATTACCATTTAATGACACCATACATAAGATTAGATGATTTGACCTAAGCTATTCTGGCGTGGGATATTGATAAAAGTGTGCTGCTGGGGCGGCGATCCTATGTGATGATAATGTATGGCATGATGGCCCTCACATTATCACGGCAGGTGGTTAGGACTTTATTAGAATAAAGAAAAATATGGGAAACTGAGAAATAGTCATAGTTACTTTCTACGAGTAGGAATTGTAGCTAGTTTAACTTGCTTAAACAGGCACGGCCTTATACTATTTTCATTGCTAGGTTTGATCTTACATGCGCTGAAGTGCCAGCCAACTTCCAGTGACAGATATGTCACCACGAATCCAATTGCAAGATACATCAGACCCATGATAGGTTCTATTTCCATAGAAGTTGATCATGGATTCAGATTAATTAACCAGCTTAAATGCGGGACATTATTTATCATACTGGAACCTAAAGATGAAGAAGTCTTATTGCTAATGCACATGCGAGGATAGACCATATATTCTGATGTTATTTCCAACTAATGCGTGATACAAGAAGAATTAAGCAACATAACGTCATTATAGTTTGATGATCGAATCACCTCTGCCTCTTTCAAACAAGCGTGATGTCTGGAACGTACCTATACTTGTCACTTTGATCGAAAAGGAGGTGATTCGAATTAGATGACATTATCTCAATACGATCCAAAGTTAGTCAAAAAAGAATCTCATCACCCCGATCTAAAGACCACAGCTTTAATCTTAACAATTCTTTTTAGCTGCTTGGGCGTTACTATATTAATTGTAATTTTCGCAATGTACGGCTCTATGTTATTTAAAAGTCCAATGCCAATACCAGCTATAGATCTTGGCTTCCTAGGTCCTAGCCGAGGATCATTATCTACTGCCGGAGATATAGCGTCAACAACGCCAATACCATCTGTAGATCTTGGTAATGTAAATGGTTTTGTAACAAGCTCAGATGGTCTTCCAATACCTGGAGCATCAATACTTGTCTACAAACTTATAGCATTACCAAGTTCGGCTGATAAGAATGTAGGCTACTCCACCTCTGTCAGAACTGAACCAGATGGCTCTTATTCACTTGGTGGTTTACCATCAGGTGTATACAAATTCACAGTTACATATCCTGACAGCTTTGTTCAAACAATAGACAATTATGCAGTATGGCCAAGTTCAAGTTCTTTGTATATCTTTCAAGAGTCATAGAAAGTAGAAGAAGTAGAAAATCATTTATTATTTTATTTTTTAATTATTTTTTCTGAATCACGATTTGCACTCATTCCAGAAACATTTAGTCTGATAGCCGCTGCAACATGTGGAATAGATTGTAGGTACAGAATAGAAATTAAAATTATACATCTTGGAGCTACAGTATAGTTCCTGTAAATTAGAGAAGATTATTCATTGACTGAATTCTTGAAAGTAATAGTTTAGTGAACGACACAATGAATAGATTAATCAATGTCTAAGGATCATCAACGATACAAACGAGATTCATAAGTTAGCTCGAGATCTTATAGAAAAAGCTCAGAGCGAAATTCTTGTACTCTTTTCTTCCAATAACAGTTTTAAAAGACAATTTAGAGCTAACAATGATCAGCTTGTTCTTGAAGCAGCACGTCGTGGTGTTGTTGTTATCGTGTTGGCACCAATGGATGAATCTATGAAGCGAGAATTTAGACGAGAATTTAACACGAGAATTTAACAATTAGAAGTATCAAGCCATACATCTCATCTATAGGCCGTCCATTTACAACCATCGTAGTCGACAAAGAACATTCTATAGCAATTGAATTAAAAGATGATTCAAAGCTAACTGTGGAAGATGCTATCGGACAAGCTATATACTCGACTAATAAAAGAGCTGTAGAAGACTCTATCTTTAAGTTTGATATCATCTTGCAGATCTTCCCCAACTATTTCATATTGCTGATCACTTGGGAAATGTGGAAGTTCGCTCTATCAATGTCGTAACTCATTTCCGCAATTTCGACGATTATTGGTTGGGTGGCCAAGGTCCAGCTCCTGGTTACGCCATGTCACTTTCCGAAGAAAAGAGGGCTGCCTTGAGAGAACGTATTAGTAAAACAATGCCCATCTCATACGATGGCTCGATTCAGCTCATAGCTCGTGCCTGGGCCGTACGTGGAGAACATAAGGACTAGAGATGCCTGTGTTAAAATTCGATCATAGTGAGATCCTGATAATAGTAAAGTAGATTCTGTGTATTGCCTGTTCTTATTACCAGAGTGTTCCCACGTAAGTAAACGGCTTTTAGTTACGCCATCAGACCAACATTCTTCAGCATACTCTTGCGCTGATTTCTGTGCATCGCCTCACAATCAAGCATTAAATTCATCTATTGCGCTAGTAACACGATCATGTAACAAATTATGATAGGACGAGCTGGTTGGAGCGGTTGGTTGGATGGATCCCTATAATATTTAAATTATAAACCAGAGAAGAATTTCACATGTCGACATTTGATTCCGAGCAATATAAAGCCAGTGAACGTCAAGGCTGGGATGCAGGTGTATGCAAGTATCAATAATTCAAGATATTTATGCATAGTAAATGAGGATAGTGTATACAAAATTGAGTCGATTCTATTATCGTTTTTCCAGCGCTTTGAATTTTCAATCCTAAAATAAATGGGATGTGGCCCAACCTGCACAGTGGCTACCCCTATTATTACTCCGGCACGGACTTGGTTTAGTCCCAAAAGATAGTATACATTTTGTTACTGAATGAACGTACCAACAATTTTCGACCAACAATTCTTGCAATAGTTCAATGTGACTTCCAATAGTATGGAAGTCTTTTTGCTCTAAAGGTCAGAGCTACAGACACATGTACGAACGACCCGTACTATAGCATCGTTCGGTGCTTTGATTACAGGATCTGGTCGTTCGCCAACTCCAATGGAATCTATACCCTTGAATATTGCAGCTTTCATAATTATCACTCCAAGTTCCTCTTTTTATTTTTTGTTGAACTGTATTGCTCGTCGCTAACCTTTTCCATCCAATCGACTGTCTTGCCGCCAAGCTGTTCCTGAATCGCAGTATGAGTCATTGCAGTGGTTGGGGTGGCGCCATGCCAGTGTTTCTCACCAGGTGGTATCCAAACTACATCGCCTGGTCGAATTTCTTCTATTGGACCGTCCAATTTCTGCACCAAACCACAGCCAAATGTTACAATCAGAGTCTGTCCAAGCGGATGGATATGCCATGCAGTACGTGACCCAGGTTCAAATGTGACACTTGCACCTGCAGCCCGTGCAGTATTCTCTGGTTGAAATAATGGATCTATTCTAACTGTACCTGTGAAATACTCGTTTGATCCTTTTGTAGAAGGTAATGAGCCTACTCGTTTAATATTCATTTTTTATCTTTCCTTTACTAATCCATATTACTTCAACGCTTAAATGGATATCTTCGACTTGGGTGGAAAGTTTTGAGATAGATGCAATGATAGAAGACTACAAATTAATATTGCTCATAGCTAAATATTCTACAGTTACCTCTCCGCATAGATGTGATTATTCTTATCCCGACTGACTTTGGAGTGAGGGAGAGATTTTCCTTAACCTATTATAATACGCATCTACTATATGATAGGAATTCGGAGCAGAACCCACAGGCCACACCCTTCGTAGCAGCGCTTACTGTATTTCTCTAACAACAGTACTTCTTTGATGTTCCTCTACGAAATTAGGCTCCTGACCACTCCTCATAGAGTTGGAGAATAACATATAGGATATATGATCTACTCTGCAACTATATTGTAAGTTATATCCTGTGCAATAGGCAGACTTAGCGTAGACTTATACACAACAGTGTAATTTCCTTTCTCAAGTGGTTCAGTGATTACATTATAGCCATCGCCTACAACAGTGGATGGTCCCGCTGAAGCTCCAAATATTGCATTCTCTGGAAATACGACTTAATCTGTGGTATCTGTTCTATAACCTTCAAGATCCTGACGGTTGTATTCCTTATCATCGATTTTGAGATATAAGATCTCTTGGGTAATTAGCAAGATCTATAAGCTTGTTACACTGTCCTGATCGTCCTTTGCAATATTATGTAGTTGCTCAACTGAGGAGTTAGGGGCTTCCTTATCAGAGATCTCCATGGGAGAAAGAGGTATGAATAATCCTTTTCCAGCAGGAACTTTACAGATTCTTTCAGATACTCCCCCCCGTTACCACTCAGGTAAAAAACGGAAGAATTCGATCCTGATTGCCCGCTAAAAAAAGATGATAGTAGCATCATTTTTTATGCTATTGGGAATTTACAATTCAGTGACCCTGCAAGATGTGAGAAAGCGAAGATGTAAACTTCCTAACTCCCTGTATTCAAGTTCTTAATGATAGGAATACGAACATCTAGTTGTGCCTAGTGCCATATCTTATAAAATGGTATTTAAAAAGAATTCATATATTATAAATTGGATCGCCCTATAATGTCTTTATAGAAAATTGGTAAGAATAGACAATATTGATGTGAGTATCTTGGCGTTTTTGAGGATTAATAGTCGTACTCCGGCATCCCAAATAGCAGAGGACCTAGCAAAAAAGGGCACAATGATAACATCCAGATCAGTGTTAAACCGAATAAAAAGACTAGAAAAACACGGGATCATACAAGGCTACACCACAACATTAAATCCAAGATTGTTTGAAAAAAGGGAAAATGTTACAATTCTGCTAAAGTTAGTACCCCATTCTGATAATGCCGATATTGAAAAATTAAGTACATATCTCCGCGACTCTTCATTCTGCTTTTTTGCCGCAAAATTGACGGGAGAAGCAAACGGATATGATTATGCCTGTCACCTAGTATTTGACACGAAGCAACAATTCGATTTGCAATTTAAGTCGGTTCTCGATACATTTAGTGATCTAATTGCGCATTCTCAGTTTTACAACTCAAAGATAATAAAGGAATCTCCTCGTGGCCTTCCTTCTACTCATAAGCTCGAAGGAGAGAGGGCGATGAATTCTCTAGACAAGTGGCCGATTGACGATCAAGCTTATATAGAAAGCCTATTGAAACAATCCAGGGACGACTCTGTTAGAGATATAGTGGCAAGATTTGGTCAATTTTAGTTTCTGGAATAGGAGCTACTCAGAGCATGTCACTTCAAGCCTTCCACTTAGGAATGCGATTATGACGATAGCATTCCGCTTTGGAATGCGATTAAGGCGATAGCACCTACTCAGAACATGTCACTTCAAGCCTTACTCGTCGCTCATCAATTATAGTTGACAATTGTCTTTTTTTCATTGCTTATACTCACCACACCCGATCCCACTAAAACAAGTCATCTAGCATGTGGTTCTTTCAACCTAGTGTTGGCTCAGTAGGAAATGATGAAGACCAAGAAAATGGTAGTAATTAGGTTTAATTCTAAATGCTTAAAAATAATAATAACTGTCCCATTGACAAAGTCCGTTTGAAAAGGGGAACAGGTTAATTTCCGTCTCAGAAATCTCCTTACCGACGATTCCGATATGGAAATACTTGGCATTTCTGAACTGGAAGTATTCTGGTCGAGATAGGTTACCGAACTCCGCCGATGGGACTTTAAGATAGGGTTGCTAGTTCTGTCTATAGCAGAGGAGGGATCAACTGACAATAATTTCCTGAATCCTGGACTCCCTGTTGCAAGCTCAAATATCTTTTCTAGCTGATCAGCTTTCTGCTCGGAAAGCTCCCTTGCACCTTTACTCATATAACCCACGCGCAGTCTAACTTATCGTTTCCAAAATTTGTCCGAGAAGCGTACCAGAGTATGCAAAATGGTTCTTCATTATTGCATCTGTGTATTTTGAAAAAGTAGATTTTTCAATCCATGAGCCATGCATAGGATAGATCATATCAGGGGATGGGTCGATGAGTCCTTTTTGTAGTACGTCTTACCGGCTTTTTGTCTGCAAGGTTCCTGACAGAAGTGTAACCCATCTTGGTAAGCTACAATGTCACCTATGTTAGGACGTACAAGAACTAGCTATGGAGGCTAATGACCGTGATGCGCTACTGACAAGCTTAAATAGGTCAATCCCCGCGCTGTGAGAGCAAGACAATCAGATATGCAAAAATATGGATCTGTAGAAACTGTGGATCTGTACAAACAGTAAAGAAAAAGCTCGACATACTGAAGGAGCATTGTGGAAGTGTTGGTAGAGATTATGATTCAATTCTAAAAACTAAACTTGGAGTTGTGGCAATCCGTAATGCTTTTCCTAGATTGCATAGTATTCCTATCGATTTAAGAGAGCTCTCAACAAATGATGCTCAAGATATAGCCCACCTTATGAATTACAATATTTCAAAGTACCTATATGAGGTTCATGACCCTTACTCAGTAGAAGATGCGCTAAATTTCATTAATACAGCTCTATCCTGGTTACGTTTTTAATTACTTGCATAATTAGGTGGACTAATTTAATTCGGACAATACTGAGAAATCATAATCGACTCTACACTAAACTTTTACTTTTATCATCTAGGTCTCCCAGCATCTGTAGGTGCATTAAGAATGATTGGAGAATAGTCATATCTATCATCAAGCCAAAGGCCAGCTCCAATCAATAATGAAGCAATTTGAAAAAGTTACCAATTTCCAGTTGGATATGCATTTGGAAATACCTTTGGAAATACCTTTGAAGCCAATAAAATAGTTTTCACCTCTTTTATTGGATTAGACCGTTCTAAACAAATACATAAGAAGTACTAAATATAATACTATAACTTTGTTTCCATGATTGGACGTGAACGGCTAGAATCCCCATTGAGACGATAAAACTTATTAATTGTCGACAAATATGGACAGAGAGAGTACTTTAATTCCGATCCATGCTACAAGGGATTCGCTGATCCAGCTATAGGCGCTCTTGGGCTATGTCTAGTTGTCCCAAAGTTAGCGTCGGTCAGTTAAGTGCAATATAGGCCATCTCTAATCATAATGAATACGGCTGACTGCGTCGCGTCGTCTTAATATACCACTAAGTGTTGCACTTACGCAGATAGGTTACATTTTTGATTACCTACATGGGTTACACTTTGCTGCTTATTCGTAGTATGTATTGTGGATGTAATTAATCTTTGTAGAAACATCTCTGATGGAGTAAGACCATTAATTCCTCCATGTTCCCTGGCTTCATTGTATGCTTTAGCAAACATATCATACCTTAGCTTATGTTAGGCTAGTGCCTTATGTTAGGCTAGTGCCTAACAAAGGATGAGCAGTATGGCATTAACCCCTCAAATAGTTTAATTGAGTATAGCTGTATATGCTATACTGTTAGGACCCGAGAATGTTATATCGTCTCCGCTGTTATAAAGCATTATAATATTTGGTGAGTTAATGATCACAGGAGTATTAGAAAATATATCTTTCCCTTGTACTACACTTCCTAACTGCGTAGAGTACAATATATCGTTCATAGTCAATTCTCTTGCCTCAATTAGAGGCAATGCTACTGCATTTGATAGAATTCCTGTCGTATCTATCTCACCAATTATGACCTGGATCTCGTTTCCAATAGGGAGGTTAGCTGAAACATGGCCCCCAACTATTCTAAATGGATAAAAATCTGCTATCACGAGTAAGTTATTTGCATCTATTTGAGTTTGTCCTAATTTCATATTATCTGATTGCACTATTGGGTTTGTAGTTGCCTGACCTACACGTTGTTGTTTAATTACATTATTGATTTGTTGATTGATACATGTAACAGAAGCAGCTGCAGCACTGGAAGCATTAACTCCTTCGCTAATTGCTACTGCATTGCAATTACCATTGATTATAGGCTGTACAGTATTATTGGCATTAGCAGGTGGAGATGATGAAGATGTTTCACACTCGCCTGTCTGTGGATTAGTTACCTGTCCCACGGGGCAAGGCTGTGGCGGTATAGTTTCACACTCGCCTGTCTGTGGATTAGTTACCTGT
>Ga0315534_1002335_pt1 | contig 12805 bp, 12 predicted proteins | sample SalMarSW160240MG_FD_203094 | JGI IMG/M metagenome (GOLD analysis project Ga0315534, IMG submission 203094) | Salt marsh sediment microbial communities from the Plum Island Ecosystem LTER, Massachusetts, United States - Salt Marsh Sediment SW1602-40 ... | reverse complement strand
GGCTGGCCTCCTCGACGTCGCTCGTCTCGATGTGGAACGTGCCATCGGCGCGGGTCGCACGCCAGACCAGCTCGCGGACGGGCGTGAGGTGGCGGCGCAATGACTGCGGACCGACCGCGTAGCCGAACCGCTTCTCGTCGTCCCGCCGGCGGAGACGGTAGGTGCCGCCGTCCTGCTCGTCGCCCCACCCGACGGGCAGCTCGTCGGCAGCTTCGATCGCGGCGGGCACGATCGCGCCGTCCCGAACGGTCGGCGCGATGACCACGCGTCCCTCCGCGCGCAGCCGCTCGACGATCGCCGAGAGCCCGTCCAGCTCGACGATCGTGCCCGTCGCTGTCTCGGCCGCCACGAGGGGCATTGTGCATGTGGCGGCGGGCCCGGGAAAGGGCCGATCGGCCCACCCCCGCCGATCTGTCGCATCTCATCGGCCGTCACCGACGGCACGGGGTCGTCGGGCACGGCGACTCCATGACGCGGAGACCCGCTCGCCTTCTACGCTCCCTCGGATGGCGGAAGTGGACGCGGGCGACCGACCCACGGGCTCGGACCCGGTCGCGCCGGACCTCGCTCCCACGACGGCCAACCCGCTGCTGACGGTGCGAGGCCTCGAGGTGGTGTACGGAGGCGCGGTGCGCGCGCTGCGCGGTGTCACCCTGGAGGTGCTCGAGGGTGAGGTCGTCGCGTTGCTGGGCGCGAACGGGGCGGGGAAGACGACGCTGCTGCGCGCGATCTCCGGCCTGCTCTCCGAGCACGACGCACGCGCCACTCGCGGCGACGTCCTGCTCGACGGTGGCTCGATCCTGGGACGGCGCGCCCCCGCCATCGTTCGCAGGGGCGTCGCCCAGGTCATGGAAGGGCGGCGGATCTTCGCCGAGCTCACCGTCGACGAGAACCTTCGAGCCGGATCGTTCACGCGATCGGATCGCACTGGGACGCGGGCGGCGTACGAGCACGTGCTCGAGATGTTCCCCGTGCTGCGCGACCGGCGAGGCTCCGTCGCGGGGTACCTCTCGGGCGGCGAGCAGCAGATGCTGGCGATCGGTCGGGCGCTGATGGCCGAGCCTCGACTGCTGCTCCTCGACGAACCGTCGCTCGGGCTGGCGCCCTTGGTGCAGGAGCTGATCCGAGACACGATCGCCGCGATCGCAGGGGACGGGACGAGCGTGCTGCTCATCGAGCAGAACGCGAGGCTCGCCCTCACCGTCGCCCGACGCGCATCCGTGCTCGAGAACGGGCACGTCGTGCGCGAAGGCCTTGCGTCGGACCTGCTCGGCGACGAGGCCATCCGTGCGGCCTACCTGGGGATGGGCGAGCACGGACACCGCGCGTTCCGCGACCTCAAGACGTATCGGCGCCGGCGGCGGTGGAGCTCATGACGTCCGCGCCGCTCCTCGAGGTCGAGGCGCTGACCTTGAAGTTCGGGGGCGTCACCGCGCTGGACGACGTGAGCTTCTCCGTCGAGGCGGGTGAGCTCCTCGCCGTCATCGGCCCGAACGGGGCTGGGAAGACGTCGATCTTCAACTGCCTGAACGGTGTGTACCGGCCGGAGGGGGGCAACATCCGCTTCGACGGCTCCGAGCTGTTGGGCCGACGACCGGCCGGCGTCGCGCAGCTCGGGATCGCGCGGACGTTCCAGAACCTGGCCCTGTTCGTGCACCTCGACGTCATCGACAACCTGATGCTCGGCCGCCACATCCGATCGCGCACGGGCTTCCTCGCCGGCATGGTCTGGATCGGGCGCGCGCGGCGTGAGGAGATCGAGAACCGGCATCGCGTCGAGGAGATCATCGAGCTGCTGGCGCTGGAGCAGTTCCGCTACGAGCCCGTCGGCACGTTGCCGTACGGGATCCAGAAGCGCATCGAGCTCGGACGGGCCCTGGCGATGGACCCGAAGCTCCTGCTCCTCGACGAGCCGGTCGCCGGCATGAACCTCGAGGAGAGCGAGGACATGGCTCGCCTCGTGCTGGAGGTGCGTCGCGCCCTCGACCTGACGACGGTCCTGGTCGAGCATGACCTGCAGATGGTGATGGAGCTCGCGGATCGCGTGCTCGTGCTCGACTTCGGCGAAGCGATCTCGCTCGGGACCCCAGCCGAGGTGCAGGAGGATCCGCGCGTGATCGCGGCCTATCTCGGGCAGGAGCAGGTGCCGTGACCCGCACTGCGCCCGTCGAGCCCGATGGCGTCGCGCCCGATGATGTCGCGAGGGATGCGACGCCGACCACTGTCCCGGCGTGGCTCCTGTACCACGGTCGCACCCGGCCGCGGGCGACGGCGTACCGGGTGAAGGAGCTCGGGCGCTGGCGCGAGGTCAGCTGGTCGGGGCTCGTCGCCCGCGTCGCCGCCGTCGGTCGTGCGTTCGCGCACCTGGGCGTCGGCCCCGGCGAGCGTGTCCTCCTCGTGTGCGAGAACCGGCCCGAATGGCTCGTGAGCGACCTCGCGGCGCAGGGACTGGGCGCCGCGACCGTCGCCGGCTTCCCCAGCGCCCCCGTCACCGAGCTCCAGGAGCTCGTGCGACGAACCCGACCTCGGTTGGCGGTCGTCGAGGGCGAGGAACAGCTCGACAACGTGCTCGAGGCGCGCGAGTCGTCGCTGGAGCGCGTCTTCGTCGTCGATCCGCGCGGCATCCCCCATCTCGAGCTCCCGGCCGCGAGCTTCGAGCAGCTGGAGGCGTTGGGCTCGGTCGAAGCCGTCGAGTTCCGTGCGGGTGATGTCCGCCTCTGGGAGCGCTCGGTCGAGACGCTGGATCCCGACGGCATCGCGGCGATCGTCTTCACTCCGGGGACGACGGGCGCGCCCAAGGGCGCGATGCTCACTCACGCCAACCTCGCTGCCGCCGCCGACGCGGGCGTCACCGCGTACGGGCTGCGAGCGGGTGATCGCATCGTCTCGTGCCTGCCGCTCGCGGAGATCACCGAACGAGTGCTCGTGGTCGCGCAGGCCACGCGGGCTGCGTGCACGGTGCACTTCGGGGAAGGCGTCGACGCGCTCGAGCGCGACGTCCGAGAGGTCGAGCCCACCGTGTTCGTCGGTGCCCCACGGCTGTGGGCGCGCTTTCGCGGCCGGATCGACGAGGGCCTACGGGATGCCGGGCGGCTGAAGCGGGTGGCGTTCCGTGCGGCCGTCGCACGTCGACGCGGCGTCGGCCGGCTCGTCGGTCGTCTCCTCGTCACCGGGCCGCTGGGGCGACATCTGGGGCTGGCACGGGTGCGCGTGGCACTGGTCGGCGGGGCGCCGACGCCGGCAGAGCTGATCGACTGGTGGGCTCGCCTGGGGATCCGCGTGCGCGAGACCTACGGCCTGACGGAGAGCGGGGGCGTGGGGACCGTGTGCAGCGACGCCGACGTGGCGACCGGCACGGTCGGTCGTGCGGTGCCCGGCGTCGAGATCTCGATCCACGACGAGGCGACGAGAGCCCACGGCGCCGGCGAGGTGCTCCTGCGGGGTCCGGCCGTGTTCGCCGGGTACCTCGACGACCCGGAGGCGACGCGGGCCGTCCTCGCCGACGGCCGGCTGCGCACCGGAGACGTCGGAGCCCTGGACGCGCACGCCCGGCTCACGATCCTCGACCGGGTCAAGGACGTGATCGTCACGTCGGGTGGGCACGCGGTGGCGCCGCGGCCGATCGAGCGCCGGCTCGTCTCGTCGCCCTACGTCCGGAGAGCGCTCGTCATCGGCGAGGGTAGGCCGCACCTCGGTGCGTTGATCGAGATCGACGATCGAGCAGTCGGCGAGTGGGCCGGCGAGCACGGCGTGCCCTACACGACGAGCGCGATTCTCCGCGCCCGTCCAGAGGTTCGAGAGCTCATCGGCGACGAGATCGAGAGCGTGAACGAGGCGCTCACGGACGAAGAGCGCATCGGGGGCTTCGCCCTTCTTCCCGACGAGCTCGACGCTGCCGGCCTGCTCACGGCGACCGCGAAGGCTCGTCGGCAGGAGATCACGGCGCGCTACCGCGACCTCGTGGAGGGGATGTTCGGATGACGAAGCTCCTGCAGCTCGTCGCGTCGGGCGCGGCGCTCGGTGCGGTGTACGCGCTCGTGGGTCTCGGCTTCGTCGTGATCTACCGGGCGACCGGTGTCATCAACTTCGCCCAGGCTGGGATGGTGGTGCTTGGCGCCTTCTTGGTCTACAACGCGACGTCGACCTGGAACCTGCCGTTCTGGCTCGCCGTCATCGTCTCCATGGGCATCGGCGCGTTGATCGGCATCGTGCTCGAGCGGTTCATCCTGCGGCGAATGATCGGGCAGCCCGTGTACGCGGTCATCCTCGTGACGGTCGGCCTGTTGCTGCTCGTCGAGCCCATCGTCACGACGATCTGGCGCAATCCGGGCACGAACATCGAGAACCCCTGGGGGCTCTCCAAGCTGACCGTCGGCGACGTGCAGCTGCTCCAGGTCGACATCGCGACGATCGCACTGGCCGCGATCGTCCTCGGCGCGTTCTTCCTGTTCTTCCGCTACACGAAGTACGGCGTCGCGATGCGCGCCACCGCGATCGACCAGGAGGCCGCGCTCGCGCAGGGCATCGAGGTGCGACGCATCGTCGCGCTGTCGTGGGCGATCGCCGGCGCGGTCGCCGTCATCGCGGGAACGATGCTCGGAGTCGGTGCCGGCCCCGGGGTGGGCCTCGGCGTCGGCATCGGGATCATCTCCCTCAAGGCCCTCCCGGCCGTCGTGCTCGGCGGGCTCGACTCGCCGCTCGGGGCGGTGGTCGGTGGCCTCGTCATCGGCATCGCCGAGCTCCTCACCGCCGGGTACCAAGCCGAGGTCCTCCCGTTCCTGCCCAGGGGGTTCGCCGCCGTGATGCCATGGGTCGTGATGCTCGTCGTGCTGCTCGTGCGGCCGTTCGGCCTGTTCGGCACGCGCGACGTGAGGCGCGTGTGACCGCGCGCCCGCGTCGTCTGCTGCGGGGGTACGGCGACGACCTCCGCCTGACGCGTTCGTGGCGGACGCGCATCCTCCTGCTCGCGCTCCTCGCGCTCTACCTCTGGCTGCCGTTCCAGCTCGACGACTTCTGGGCCAGCGTGCTGACGCTCGCCGGCATCACAGCCATCGGCGCCCTCGGCCTCAACCTCCTGACCGGCTACACGGGGCAGCCGTCGCTCGGCACGGCCGCCTTCATCGGCCTCGGTGCCTTCACTGCGAGCTACCTCGGCCGACCCGAGGACTTCGGCGGGCTCGAGTGGGGCTTCCCCGCGTACCTCGCGGTCGCGGTGCTGCTCGGTGCCGGCGTGGGCTTCCTGATCGGCGTGCCCGCCCTTCGGCTCCGGGGCAACTACCTGATCATCGCGACCTTGGGGCTCGTGTTCGTCGCGCTCTACGTCTTCCGGAGCTGGGACGAGGTCACCGGCGGCAACGCCGGCGTCCCGATGCCGGTGCAGGTGGAGGTGCTGGGCGTCGACTTCGCCAGCCTCGAGCTCTTCGGTGAGGAGCTCGGACGCAACCAGGGCTTGTTCTTCCTCGTCTGGGCGTTCGTCGCGCTCGTCGCGCTGCTCTGCAAGAACATCGTGCGCTCGCGACCCGGCCGCGCGCTGCAGGCGGTCCGCGACCGCGATGTCGCGGCCGGCGTGATCGGCGTCAGCCTGTTCCGCACGAAGGTGGGGGCGTTCGTGCTGTCGAGCGCGATCGCGACCGGTGCGGGGGTCTTCTACGGGATCTGGATCCAGTACCTCGTCCCGCAGGAGTCATCGCTCGGCCTCAACCTCTCGATCGAGTACCTCGCGATCATCATCGTGGGCGGGATCGGCACGATCTACGGACCCATCATCGGTGCGTTGCTCGTCGGCGCGCTGCCGGCGATCATCGACGAGTTCGCCGACCACCTCCCGTTCGTGTCGTCGTCGGCGACGGAGTCGGGCATCTCCAAGCCCGCGCTGCAGTCACTGCTCTATGCCGTGCTCATCATCGTCTTCCTCGTCACCGAGCCCAACGGGCTCGCCGGCATCTGGCGCCGTCTGCGTGACTACGTCAGGCCGTGGCCGCTCTCGCGATGACCGCCGATGGCCACGCCGGTCGCGAATCCGTTACCGTGCACGTCCTGACGTGCCCGCGCGAAAGGTAGTGAACATGTCACGACGAGGCCTGGCACCCCTTCTCGCCCTCGCGGCCACCGTCGGTCTCGTGGTCGGTCTGACCGCGCCGGCCGGCGCCCGCGCCCACGCCGGGGGCGCTCCGGGGGAGACGGACGGGTTCGACGGCAAGACGATCCAGCTGGGCGTGCTCACTCCCCTCACGGGGACCGTCAGCATCATCGGGATCCCGCTCACCGCCGGCAACCAGCTGTGGTGGGACTACGTCAACGACGAGCTCGGGGGCGTGGGCGGCAAGTACACGGTCGAGCTGGTCGAGGAAGACAGCGAGTACGAGGCCGCGACGGCGATCCAGGCCTACGACAAGATCAAGGGTGACGTCGTCGACTTCCAGCAGATCCTCGGCACGCAGGTGACGAAGGCGCTGCTGCCGAAGATGCAGGTCGACGACACGGCCGGCGCACCGGCGACGCTCGACGCGACCTGGGTCCACAACCCGAACCTGTTCCCCGTCGGCGCGCCGTACCAGGTCGAGGCGATCAACGCCCTCGACTACTACGTCGAGAACGGGGGCAAGGGCACCAAGGTCTGCGCGTTGGCGCAGGACGACGAGTTCGGTGAGGCCGGCCTCGAAGGTCTCGCGTCCGCGAAGAAGTCGCTCAAGCTCAAGACCGGGCCCACGCCCCGCTTCGCGACCGGAGAGGACCTCACCGCCCAGATCCAGGAGCTCGCCGACGCCGACTGCGAGGCGGTGCTCGTCGTCGCCACGGCCGCGGATGCCACCGCGATCGTGACCAAGTCGATCCAGCTCAACTTCGCGCCGCGGATGATCGCGCTCGCTCCGTTCTGGCTCCCGCTGCTTGCGCAATCGGATTCCACCCAGCAGTTCCTGGTCGACAACCTCTGGCTCTCGGCGGAGCAGGCGATCGCATGGGGTGACACGAGTGTGCCGGGAATGGACGAGTTCCTCGCGCGCCAGCAGCAGTACGCGCCCGACCAGGATCCCGACCCCTACTTCGTGTTCGGGTACCTGCAGGGTCAGGCGATGCAGCAGATCCTGGAGAAGGCGGTGAAGAACGGCGATCTCTCCAAGGAGGGCATCCTCGAGGCGTCGGACCAGGTCGGGACCCTCAAGTTCAACGGTCTCACCGGCAACTACAAGTACGGCAAGTCGGCCTCGGACCGCAATCCGCCGCGGTCGACCGCGTTGTTCCAGGTCGACCCGAGCCAGCCGGTCGGGCTCTCGATCCTCGAGACCGGCGCGTCGAAGGCCGCCAAGAAGTACCAGCCGCCGGAGAACTGACCGCTCGGGCAGAGCAGAGCCTCGACATCACGGCGGGGGAGTGGCGCGATGAGCACGATCGAGCTGAGTGCCGACGAGGAGACACGGGTCGAGGAGTTCGCAGGGAAGCTGTTCGACGCGTGTCTGGGAACCATGGAGCTGGCCAACGTCGAGCTCGGCATTCGTCTGGGGTTCTACGAGGCGCTGGCAGGGTCCGGTCCGACCACCCCGGGGGAGCTGGCGGCGACGACGCGCGTGATCGAGCGCTACGCGCGGGAGTGGCTCGAGCAGCAGGCAGTTGCCGGCATCGTCGAGGTCGACGACACGACCGGACTGGCGTCCGAGCGGCAATTCACGCTGCCCGACGCGCACGCCCATGTGCTCATCGAGGACGACAGCGAAGCCTGCATGAAGCCGTGCGCCGCAGTCGTGCCATGGGTGGCAAAGGCACTCGACATCATGGTGGAGGAGTTCCGCCGCGGTGACGGGGCGGCGTTCGGGCTGTTCGATCTGCACGACGTGCAGGCGGCCTTCACTCGTCCCGTGTTCGTGAACCACCTCACCCAGCATTGGCTCCCGGCGTTGCCCGACGTGCAGGCGAAGCTGACCTCGGGGAGCCCGATGCGAGTCGCCGAGGTGGGCTGCGGCGAGGGCCTCGCCGCGATCCTGCTGGCCAAGGAGTACCCGAGCGTCGAGATCGACGGCTACGACCTCGACGAAGCGTCCATCGCGGTGGCCCAGCGGGGGGCTGTCGATGCCGGCGTCGACGAGCGGGTGCGGTTCCACGCGCGCGATGCGGCCGATCCTGCGATCGAAGGTGACTACGACCTGGTCATGGCGATCGAGATGATCCACGACGTGCCCGACCCGGTCGGCATCCTGCGGACGATGAGGAAGCTCGCGGGCGAGGGCGGTGCGGTGCTCGTGGTCGACGAACGAACCGAGGACTCGTTCACCGTTCCCGCGAACGAGATGGAACGCCTCTTCTACTCGTTCAGCACCCTCCACTGCCTCGCGGTCTCGATGCAAGATGGCGGCGCGGGCACCGGGACGGTCATCCGCGCTGAGACGCTGCGCGGCTACGCCGAGGAAGCGGGCTTCGCGGCCGTCGAGATCCTCGACGTCGACCACCCCCAGTTCCGGCTCTACCGCTTGACCTGAGACGATCGAGATCGCGTGGCGGGAGGCGCATCCATCTCCGGCGTACACGAGGTCGAGGTCGAGCTGCTCGAGCCCGAGCGGCTCTGGGCGCTGATCGGCGACGAGCGGGCAGTGCGCTTCAAGGCCGCGGCCGCGAGCGCACGTGAGCTGCTCGGCGACCGGCAAGTGCTCAACATCAACTCGACGGCCGCCGGCGGCGGCGTGGCCGAGATGCTCGAGACGCTCCTCGCCTACGCCCGCGGCATCGGGATCGACGCGCGCTGGCTGGTCATCCGAGGCACGCCACCCTTCTTCGAGGTCACCAAGAGGATCCACAACCACCTCTACGGGGCGCGCGGCGACGGGGGGCGTCTCGGTCGCGCGCAGCGCAGCATCTACGAGCGCACGATGCGGGACAACGCCGACGACGTCGTGGCCCTCGTACGACCGGGCGATCTCGTGATCCTGCACGATCCGCAGCCGGCGGGGCTCGCGCCCGCGATCAAGGAAGCCGGCGGTGTGCTCGTCTGGCGATGCCACGTCGGGGTCGACGCGCCGAACAGCTGGACGGAGGAGGGATGGTCGTTCCTTCGTGAGTACCTCGAGGTGATGGACGCGTACGTGTTCACGCGGCGTGCGTTCGCACCCCCGTGGATGGACGAGGAGCGGCTGTGGGTGATCCCCCCTTCCATCGATCCGTTCTCGTCGAAGAACCGTGAGATGTCCTCGACCGAGGTGCACGACGCGCTCGCGCACGTGGGACTGATCGCAGGCGAGCCCTCGGGACCGGTCACCTACACGCGACGGGACGGCTCGTTCACGCGGATCGAGGCGTATGCCGACATCCTCCAGACGGGTCCGCCGGCACCCTCCGACTCGCCCGTGGTGGTGCAGGTCTCTCGCTGGGACCGCATGAAGGACATGGCCGGCGTCATACGTGGGTTCGTCGAGCACGTCGACGGCACCGAGGGAGCCCATCTCGTGCTGGCAGGCCCGGCCGTCACCGGCGTCACGGACGATCCCGAGGGCGGCGAGGTGCTCGACGAGTGCATGCAGATCTGGCACGAGATCCCGCACGAGATTCGGGCGCGGGTCCACCTCGCGTGCCTGCCGATGCAGGATCCCGAGGAGAACGCGACGATCGTGAACGCGCTCCAACGGCACGCGGCCGTCGTCGTCCAGAAGAGCCTCGCGGAGGGCTTCGGCCTCACCGTGGTAGAGGCGATGTGGAAGGGCCGACCCGTCGTCGGGGGCCGGGTCGGCGGCATCACGGATCAGATCATCGACGGCGCCGATGGACTGCTCGTCGACCCGCACGACCTCGCCGCCTTCGGCGCGGCCGTCCGCCGAGTGCTCGAGGACCCCGCGCTGGGTGCCGCCCTCGGGGCACGCGCACGGACGCGGGTGCACGAAGCGTTCCTCGGCGACCGCCATCTCGAGCAGTGGGGCACGCTCTTCGCAGAGCTCGGGAGCCGCCCGTAGCAGCGCGCGGGCCCATCTCCGAGCTCCTCGGCTCGACCGGTCAGCCCTTCGCGGAGCGGAACGAGCGCGCCTCGAGGATGCCGAGGACGAGGAGGATCACGGCGGTGATGTCGAAGGCCCACGAGCCGAAGGTGCCGCTGCCGGGGATCCCGCGGTCGTCGGAGAACAGCCAGATGGCGATGCAGACGAACGCGACGATGTTGACGATCGCCGCGCCTTGCGCGACGACGCGAGCGGCTGCGTCGTCACGGCTCGACCGCCAGAGCATCCACGCGATCCCGAGCAGTGCCGCGCCCGCGAGCTGGGCGTAGATCCAGGGGACGGGACGGAAGTCGTTGAGGTGGTCGTACGGCTCCGACCAGGGCGCCGCGAGCAGCAGGGCTCCGAGGAGCACGCCGACCACGGCATTGACCCGGAGCACCAGCGGCATCGGAACCCGCGTCGGCTTCGCCTGGGGAGCAGGTGCGGTCATGTCGGGTCCTCTCCTTCGACTTCCGGGCGCGCCGTGTCGGCGTTCGCCATTCTGACGCGAGGTCGCGACCGGCGCGTCCGCACCGCGATGGCGGCGAGCCAGACCGCGGCGATCGCCCAGGCAGCGCCGATCGCCGTCGCGAGCGCCGTCGGATAGTCGAGCGGCTGCACGCTCGGGTTGCCCGGTGCCGTCGCTCTCCCGAAGCCGCGAAGGGCCGGGTAGGCGATGATCGTGAACACCGCCGACGCGATGAGCGCGCTCCTGATCGGCGTGCGCCAGGGTCGCGGCACGAGACGCGTGATGAGGATCGAGCAGATCACCGCGATCGGCGCCAGCACGAGGTCATGCGCGAGGTCGGCGCCCACGACCCAGGTCCCGACGTCGAACGCGCTCGCGGTGCTCGTCGTCGAGACGAGGCCGCCGATCCCGAACGCGATCATCGTGGTCCCGATCACGAGCCCGACCAGGAAGCCTCGCGTCGTCGGGGGTTCGGACCGGCTCATCGAACCTCGAGTCGTTCGACCCACTTCGTCTGCATCACGCCGGGTCGATTGGGGCCGATGAGTCGGAGCGGGAAGCCGTGGTCGAGGTGGAGCGGCTCGCCGTTGACCCGGAGCGCGAGCAACGTGTCGCGGTCGGCGGCCTGGGAGCTGTTGAGCTCCGACGTCCGGTACGAGCGTCGGGCCTGGAGTGATCGCACGGTCGCCTCGGAGCCGTGGGGCGCGCCTGCCATCGTGAGGAGATCGCGCACCCGCACCCCACCCCACCGCTGCGAGGTGCTCCAGCCCTCCACACACGCGATCGGCAGCGTCGCCTCGTGCTGGGGCATCGCTTCCAGGTCGGCGAGGCTCAAGCTCAGCTGCTGTTGGACGTTCCCGTCGACCACGAGCCGGTAGTCGTCGCTCTGCGCGGCGTCGACGACGCGCGCGGCGCTGGCCGTGCGGTTGACCGGGAAGCCCTGGGGACCCACGTCGGGACGGCGCGGCGCGAGCAGCGCCAGTCGCGAGAGCGGGCGAACCGTCTGGCCGACCGTGAACAACGTGACGAGCGCGCTGATGCCGAACGTCGCCGCGAGGAACTGACGCCGGTCCTGCCGGTCGGCCCGCTGGGCTGCGTCGGCGGGCGCGGGCGGACGTCGGAGCGCGGCGCGGGTCGTGGCCCACTTGGCGCCGATGTGGACGACGAGCGCCCCGATCGTGATCCACGCGACCCAGTAGTGCGCTCGGCGGAAGTTGAAGGGCCACGGATACCACAGGTTGATGTTGGCGAGGCCCGTGAAGAGCATGAACACGGCGCCCCCGACGAGAGGCAGCAGCATGATCCGCTCGACGCCGTTCGCCCAGCCGCGGAACGGCGGCCAGACGAAGAGCTTGGGGAAGACGCTCCACAGCTTGGCGAGGAGCAGCGGGATCGACGCGAGGCCGGTCGCGACGTGCACGCCCTGCGTCACGCGATAGAGGCCGGCCGGGCGTGTCGGCCAGCTGAACCACGATGGCGGGTCCTGGATCTGGTGCGAGAGCAGCCCAGTCATGAAGCAAGTGGTGAACGTCAGGCCGAGCGCGATGCCGAGGACTGCCGCCACTCGCTCTGAGCGCAGCGGGCTCGTCGCCTCGGGCAGTCGAATGGTGCTCACGGCCTCGCCTTCGACAACGAGGCGAAGAAGCGACCGCCGACCGACCAGGCCTCGTCGGCTCTGAGAGCGGCGTCCCGTGCCAACGCGTCGAGCGTGTCGACGCCGACGCTCGCCAGAGCGAACCACGGTCCGGGATCGACGCCGAAGTCGAATCGGACGGTGCGCGACTGCCGCGCGGTTCCTGGCGCGTCGAGCTCGACCAGCACGACGCCGTCAGCGCGCACGAGCGCGGCGACGCGGTGGAGCAGCGCGACCGGATCGCCGCCGATCCCGATGTTGCCATCGAGGACCAGCGCGGATGCCCACTGTCCGGCTCTGGGGATCCGCTCGAAGACCGACCGCTCCAACACGGGCGCGCCTCGCCGACGTGCATGCTGGATGGCCGCCGGGGTCACGTCGATCCCCATCGCGCTGATCCCGCGCTCGGCGAGCGCGACGACGTGGCGTCCGGGACCGCAGCCGACGTCGAGGGCCGGGCCACGCGCCCGCTCGACCACACTCAAGTCCGCGGCCGTGACGTCACTGACCCACCGGTGGCAGGGCGCTTCGAGGGTCCCGTCGACCGCGCAGACGAGCCGCGTCTCGAGGGCAGTCATCGGCTCGGGGCGCCGGAAGGCGTGAGTCTCTTGAGCTCGCGGGCGAACCTCGTGTTCGGCGCGACCGCCGCGACGGCGAGCGCATCGGGGTACTCGTCGACATCGCGCATCGACAGCAGCGGGCGAACCCGCAGGCCGAGCTCGTGCAGTCGTTGGAGCTGTCGTTCGCCCG
>Ga0315534_1002334_pt1 | contig 12805 bp, 9 predicted proteins | sample SalMarSW160240MG_FD_203094 | JGI IMG/M metagenome (GOLD analysis project Ga0315534, IMG submission 203094) | Salt marsh sediment microbial communities from the Plum Island Ecosystem LTER, Massachusetts, United States - Salt Marsh Sediment SW1602-40 ... | reverse complement strand
AGTGGGTGGCCGTCTCTCGATCGTTCTCGATCGTGACCTCGCCGTTGACCAGCACCCACCGGTAGCCGGTGGCTCGTTGGATGCGGCGCCATTCGCCGCCGGGGAGGTCGAACGCGACCTCGCTCGGCTGCGAGTCGAGGTGCTCGTAGTCGTAGACGACGATGTCGGCCGGCCCGCCCTCGCGGATGACCCCGCGGTCGCGGAAGCCGGCCAGCGCGGCCGGAAGTGCCGACAGTCGCCAGTGCGCCTCTTCGAGCGAGACGAGGTCGTGCTCGCGGACGTGCTGCGCGAGCGTCTCCGTCGGGTAGCGGCCCGCGGTGAAGAACTTCGTGTGGGCGCCGCCATCGGACACGCCGAGGAGCATGTACGGATCGCGCACGATCTCGGCGATGAGATCGCCGCCGCCCGGCGTCGACGTGTAGAACACCGTCGCCAGCCGGTCGGCGACCGCGATGTCGAGCATTGCGTCGACGACGTGCTTGCCCATCTTCTCGGCCACCTGCCCCACCGACATCTGCCGGTACGGCTCGGTCTCGGGCGACTGGGGCGACAGCACCGTGACTGCTTCGAGCGGACCGCTGGCCACCCTGGGGATCTGGTCCTTCATCGCCTGGCGCCGGGCCGGATCGGACAGCTTGCGCAACCGTTCCTCGAGGGTGCCCGTGGTCGCCTCGCACCACGGCTCGGAGTCGTCGTAGAGGTTCCAGTCCTCGAACGTGAACGTGTAGCCGGCGTCGGTCGTGACGCCCTGGCCGTAGACGGGGATCCCCCGCTTGCGGCACTTGGCGAGCCAGCCCATCTGGCGCCGGTGCGTGTTCGGGTCGTCCTCGTAGGCCTGCACGACGTTGTACAGCAGCGGCCGGCCCGAGATCGTGGCCAGCTCCTCGATGTGATCGCGGTCGTGCCGGGGGTCGGCGGTCGTCAGCGTCAGCTGCACCACGCCCTGGTTGCGCTCGGCGAGGACGCCGGAGAGAACGCAGGCCGTCTCGTCGTGCATCATGTCGGTCGGCATCGGCGTCCCGTCGAAGTCGCGCTGCACCGCGGCCGGACCCGAGGGTGGGAGGCGCTGCGCCGACCAACCGCAGCCCCCCGCGTCCATGGCCTCGTGCAGGAGTCGGGCCAGCTCGTGGTGCTGGTCGTCGGTCGGCAGCACGCCCTCTTTCGCCGCGGCGCGGCCCAGGACCGACACGAGCAGTGGTCCGGCCGGTACGTACGGCAGCATGTTGACGGCTTTCGGCGTGCGCGCCAGCGAGTCGAGGAATTCGGGAAACGTCACCCAATCCCACGGCATCCCTTCTTGCATCGACTTGTACGGCACTGCCTCGACCCGCACCATCGAACGCATCGCGTTCTCGCGTTCGTCCGGCGCGACCGGTGCGAAGCCGAAGCCGCAGTTGCCGATGGCGACCGACGTTACGCCGTGCCAGCCGGACAGCGAGCAGTAGGGATCCCAGAAGACCTGCGCGTCGTAGTGGGTGTGCAGGTCGACGAAGCCGGGTGCGACGTGCAGGCCGGTGGCGTCGAGCACGCGGGCGCCGTCGGAGGCGCGGATGCGTCCCATCTCGACGACCCGACCGTCCTTGATCGCGACGTCCGCACGCACCCTCGGGCGGCGCGTCCCGTCGAACACCATGCCGTCCTTGATCACGATCTCGTACGCGGGCATGCGCACCTCCTTCGGTACGAGCCCACTCGATCAACGTCGGACTCTCTCGAGGTCAGCGCCGACGAACGTGCGGCGCCAACGACGGCGACACTACTGAGGCCATGTGGTTGATTGCAACCATCAGCAGGTATTCCTCGGCTGGCGGCGGCACGCTCGTCGCAGGGCAGCCGCCTCTCGGGCTGCTACCGGCGCGCCTTGACCTCGACCCCCAGCCCTCGGGCAATTGCTGCGCGCTCGTCCGCGAGCCACCGGCGGGAGAGCTGCGCACTGGACGCCATCAGGGTCGAACCGTGGAACGCGCCGGGGTACACGTGGAGCTCGACCGGGACTCCGGCGCGCCCCAGGGCAAGGGCATACGCGACATCTTCGTCGAGGAACAGGTCCAGATCGCCGACGTTGATGTATGCCGGAGGCAGTCCGGCGAGGTCGGTGGCGCGGGCGGGGGCGGCGTAGGGCGAGATGCCCTCTGTGCCCGCGCGGCCCTCGAGGTAGAAGTCCCAAGCCACCTGGTTGGCGGATCGGTTCCAGACTCTGGGGTCGTTGCTGGCCGGGCTTGCCGTCGCAGCGTTGCGGTCATCGAGCATCGGGGAGATGAGCATCTGGAAGGCGACGGCAACCTCCCCCCGGTCGCGGGCGAGCAGCGCCAGGGCTGCGGTCAGTGTGCCGCCGGCGCTGCCTCCGACGATGGCGATGCGGGCCGCATCGATCCCGCGTTCGTCCGCGTTGGCGGCGAACCACCGAAGACCGGCGTAGCAGTCCTCGAGCCCCGCGGGGAACGGGAACTCGGGCGCGAGGCGGTATTCCACGGAGGCCACCACGATCCCCAACCGATCGGCGATGCCGGCGCAGGCGACGTCGTTCATCGCGACGTCGCCGAGCACGAGGCCACCGCCGTGGATCCAGTAGAGCGCCGGGGCTGGTGATGGCAGATCGGCCGGTCGGTAGCAGCGCACCATCACGTCGGGTGCTCCCTCGGGTCCGGGTACCAGGTGGTCATCGACCCGGAGCCCTTCAGGAAGGGGCGGGGTCGGGAGTGCTTCGATCTGGGCAGCGAAGCGTGCCCGGGTGGTCGTGAGGTCGCCGACGTCCGCCCACAGATCGCTGGGCAGGTTCTGGTACACGGACAGATGCTCTTGGTCGAGGCGGCTGGCCAAGTCCACGTGGGGCTCCTTCGTGAGTGGACCATCAGCGAAGACGGGTCAGTACCAGTCGACGATCTCCTGACTGAACTCGCGCCTCGCGTAGCCAGCCCGATAGTGGAACATGTGGTCGTTCATCAACAGCTCGGCCTTGGGCCCGTTCCCGTCCAGGATCGCTCGCGCGATCTGAAGATGATCGTCGATCGCTCGTCGGCGGTCTTCTCCCTCGAGCACGGAGTTCCGGACGCGGCTCAGTGTGATCTCCTGAAGCGCCGACGCGACCATATCGAGGACGGGGTTGCCCGAAAGGGAGGCGACCAACCGATGAAACCCCTGCGCCTTCGCTGCGTACTCAGGGTCGTTGTCGACGTCGAAGTCGGGTTTGGCGGTGACGAACTCCTCGAGAGGCCGAAGGGCGTCGCGGTCTTGGCGCTGCGCCACCATCCGCGCGAGCTGCGGCTCGAGGACCAGCCGAGCGTCGGCGACATCGCCGTAGCGTGCACCGAGCAGGTGGAAGTGGAGGCTCTGCATGCGTCCGAGGCTCTCCGCGTTGGCGCCGAGGAGGATGGGGCCACCTCCCGGCCCCGGCTTCATCATGATCAGTCCTTGGAGCTCGAGGAGCCGCAGCGCTTCGCGGAGCGACCCGCGGCTCACGCCGTAGCGAGCCATCATCGCTGCCTCGCCCGGCAGTGCGGACCCGTATGCCTGGCCGGCGGCGTCACGGATGATGTCGCGAGCGACGATCTCGGCGACCTTCGCGCCGCGACGTGATGTCGGCCGCGAGCTCGTCGTCGCTGCTGTTGGCTGCCCGTCGACGGCAGGCTCCGACGGATTGGTTCCGGAGCGTTCGCGTGGGCGCGCCCGCTCGCCTCGAGGGTTCCCTCCGGTCTTGCGAGCCATGAGCCCTCCAGTTGCGTCCGGTAGGCAGCGGACGATCATCCGAACGATTGCCCGACGATACCGGTCCCTACGGCGCGGTCGATCGGATGCCCTCGTGAGGGTCGGTCGGTACCCGCCCGCGTCGGTTGACGCACGGACATCGGTATGATCACAATAATCGTCATCTGATCGGGAATTCGTCGCAGCGCGGGGCGCCGATCTCGTGCCGCACATGCCCCCATCTCTGAGAGAAACGAGATCATCCAGTGTCCGTTCGCGACGTTCATCCGGCAGCCGAGAATCTCGATGACGCTCCTGAGGAGGACTTCCTCAGGAGGGTGAGGGAGTACAACCTCTTCGCACCGGAGGTTCAGAACGTCGACCTCGGGCCGTTCATGAACCGGGTCCGAGAAGAGTGTCCGGTCGCCAAGGGTGAGGTACCGCTGCCGTACTGGATCGTGTCGCGGTACGAGGACGTGCACTACATCCTCCAACACCCCGAGCTGTTCTCCTCGAAGCAGACCATGTATCCGTTCGGCGTCGAGGAGACCTCGATCGCGTTCAACATGGACCCGCCCGAGCAGACCGCGTATCACCGGATCATGGCGCAGGGCCTCTCGGTGGCGAAGGTCAAGGAGATGGAGCCCGTCATCAGGGAGCATGCCCGGGCTCGACTGGCTGATGCGACGGCAAAGGGCTCCTGCGAGTTCGTGGGTGAGTTCGCCACGCCGATGGTCCTGGGGGCGCTGCTGGAGTGCTGTGGGTTGTCGTCCGACCGGCTCGCCGAGGCCATCGCTTGGACGTCCCGCTTCTTCACGACGGGCCTGGGGCAGGACGACCCGTCGCTGATGGAGCAGTACCTCGAGAAGAACGAGGAAGCCCAGCAGTACATCGCAGAGATCATCGAGCAGCGCAAAGGAGCGACCGGGAACGATCCCATCAGCGAGATGACGCGGGCCACGATCGACGGAAGGCCGGTCACCGACGACGAGCTCCTTCGCATGGCGACGTTCATGGTCACCGCCGGTGTCGACACGACGGCAACGATGACGTCGAACATCATCGCCTGGCTCGCGCAGCACCCCGACCGCCAGCGGGAGCTCAAGGAGCAACCGGAGCTGTTCGGGACTGCGGTCGAGGAGTTCATGCGCTACGAGCACATGCTGTCGAACGGCCGGGTGGTCACCCAGGACACAGAAGTGCGGGGCGTCGAGATGAAGCAGGGCGACTACGTGATGCTGCTGTTCCCGGCCACGGGCCGAGACCCGCGAGTCTTCGAGTGTCCTGAGGAGATCCGCTTCGACCGAGCACCGAACCCGCATCTCGGATTCGGCAGCGGAGTTCACCGCTGCATCGGGATGCATCTGGCGCGAGCCGAGATGCGAATCGCGCTGGAGGAGTGGCATGCGGGTCTGACCAGCTACGAGGTGGACCCGTCAGACGAGATCAAGCGCCGGCGCGGACCGATCGCCGGGGTGTTCCACCTCCCGCTGCTGCTGCAGACCTGAGCTCGCTGACCCCACGTTCGGCCGCGCGGGATCGGGCGAGGGGCTGCACCGCGCGGCTCGGCAAATACATGCTGATGGTTCCAATGAACCATCGGAATCTGATAGCCTCGGCCACGGTCGATTGGAGTTCAACATGACCGATTCCGGGTCCGGGCCTGCGTCCGCGTCCGTCTCCGACGTGCTCGCCGGCGTGCAGATCGTCGATTGCGATGCTCACTTCACCGAGCCTCCGGACTTGTGGACATCTCGGGTGGCGGCGGCGCGCAAGGACGAGATGCCCGTCCAGCGAACGGTTGACGGCGCCACGGCGTGGTACCTCGACGATCGGCTCTGGTGCGCGATCGGCGGGAACACGATCGAGCAGGGGCGCCGCAAGGTCCTCGGTGAGCACATCATCCAGCCCTGGGAGCGAATCGACGCTGCGGCCTGGGATGTGTCGGAGCGCCTCAACCTCATGGACGACATGGGCATTCACACGGCAGTCATCTACCCGAACGCCGTTGGCTTCTCCTCGAACCACATCTTCGCAATCGAGGACCCAATGAAGCGCGCTGAGGTCCTCCGGCTGTTCAACGACTTCTATGTCGACCTCCAGAAGGAGTCCGACGAGCGGCTCCTTCCGCAGGCGATGCTCCCGGTCTGGGACATGGACTTCACCGTGAACGAGATGGAACGCCTGATGCGCGAGGGCATGCGCGGCTTCATCTTGTCCGACAAGCCACAGCTGATGGGTCTGCCCGAGCTCGACGACGACTACTACGCACCGATGTGGTCACTCGCGAACGACTCCGGCGCGGTGATCAACTTCCACATCGGTTCTGGTGCCTCGCGGGTGGTCAAGGACGACACCCAAGAACTGTCGAAGAAGCTTGCCCGGCCGGCGGACACCGGCCAGTCGGAGCCGTTCTGGGGCTCCTTGTACTGGGATTCCTTCGGTCCGCAGCGCCGGTTGGCCGTCCTCGCGACGCTCAGCTACATGAGCAACGCCCGCATCATCGTCAACTTGTGCATGGGCGACCTGTTCGATCGCTATCCGAACCTCAAGATCGCCTCGGCCGAGAGCGGCATCGGCTGGATCCCGTTCATCCTCGAGGCGATGGAGTACCAGTTGGACGAGATGGTCACGGACCCCGAAGAGCGCAGCATCCAGCGCCGTCGACCGACCGACTACTTCCGTGACCACATCTACGTCATGTTCTGGTTCGAGCACCTCGGCCCGCAGAAGATGCTCGAAGACATCGGCGTCGACAACATCCTCGTCGAGACGGACGTGCCGCACCCGACGTGTGTGTACCCGGGTGCGCGAGAGCGGTTCGCGAAGGCGATGGATCACCTCGACCGGTCGGTCGTGAAGCGCGTGCTGCAGGACAACGCGGCCGAGCTCTACAACATCGACCTGTCGAAGTAGTCCTCTGTCGTCGACGACTCGGCCGAGGGCGCGGAACATGACGCCGGGTGCAGGAGAGCCGGACCATGATGCCGTTGTCGTCGGTGCCGGAATCTGTGGCATCTACCAGCTCTACCGGCTCATCGAGATGGGGATGGATGCCACCGTGCTCGAGGCGGGTGACGATCTTGGCGGCACGTGGTACTGGAACCGCTACCCCGGCGCCCGGTTCGACTCCGAGAGCATCAGCTACGGCTACTCGTTCTCCAAAGAGCTACTCGAGGAGTGGGACTGGAAAGAGCGCTTCTCGAGTCAGCCGGAGAACCTGCGCTACCTCCACTACGTAGCCGACAAGTTCGACCTACGCCGCTTCATGCAGTTCGATGTCGTCGTCAGGTCGGCCCACTGGGACGATGACGCGTCATGCTGGAACCTGCGCCTCGACGACGGCCGAGACGTCTCGAGCCGCTTCCTGATCCTCGCGATCGGCCTGCTGTCGGCGCACACGCTGCCGCGCTACGAGGGCCGCGACGAGTTCCGGGGCCAGGCGTTCCACACCTACAACTGGCCGCGCGAGCCTGTCGAGTTGTCCGGCAAGCGCGTCGCCGTCATCGGCACCGGTGCCACGGGCGTGCAGGTGATCCCGGCGATCGCTTCGGAAGCCCGCGAGCTGACGGTGTTCCAGCGGCGACCCAACTGGTGCGCCCCGCTGCACAACGCGGAGATCACAGTCGAGGAGATGGCCGAGATCAAGGAGCACTACGACGAGATCTTCGAGCTGTGCGCTCGCACGACGGGCGGCTTCATCCACGAGTACGACCGGCGCTCGTTCTACGAAGTCCCGCGCGAGGAGCGGCTGGCGATGTGGGAGAAGCTGTACGGCGAGCCTGGATTCGGGATCTGGCTGGCGAACTTCCTCGACATCTACATGGACGAGGAGGCCAACGCCGAGTTCTCCGACTTCCTCGCCGACAAGATCCGGTCGCGTGTCACGGACCCGGTCACTGCGGAGAAGCTGATCCCCAAGGATCACGGCTTCGGCGTCCAGCGAGTTCCGATGGAGACCAACTACTACGAGACCTACAACCGCGAGAACGTCCATCTCGTCGACGTTCAAGAGACGCCCATCGAGAGGATCACGCCGAAAGGCATCCTCACCAGCGACGGCATCGAACGCGAGCTCGACATCATCGTCTACGCCACCGGCTTCGATGCAATCACGGGTGCCTTTGACCGCATCGACATCCGAGGCGTCGGTGGAGAGCGGCTGAAGGACAAGTGGACGGACGGGCCGCTCACGTTCCTCGGCATCCACGTCGCGGGCTTCCCGAACATGATCATGCCGACCGGCCCGCAGAGCAGCTCGGCATTGACGAACTTCCCCCGCGGCATCGAGCTCAACGTCGACTGGGTCACCGAGCTCCTGCAGCTCATGCGGAGGCGGGGCTTCACTCGCGTGGAGGCGACGCGCGAGGCCGAGCGCGACTGGGTCGCCTACGTCGAGAAGCTGTATGGGTACCTGCTACTCCGCAACGCGCAGAGCTGGTTCACCGGATACAACTCGAACGTCGACGGGCACGAGAAGGGCACCATGCGCTACATGGTCTTCAACGGCGGCACACCGAAGTACCGCGAGAAGATCACCGAGGTCGCCGACCACGGCTACCCCGGGCTGAGGTTCTCGTGAACCAGTCCGCTCGATCGACGTTCCGACACAAGGGGCACGCATGCGCATCGATCGCCCGGCGACACCACGTCTCGCGCCGATCCCGGCCGTCGCCGCCAAGGCCCGTGAGGCGATGGCAGAGCTGCCGGTCAACGCCGTGAACCTGATGGCCACGATGGCGCACAACGGAGAGGTGGCGAGAGGCATCAACCGGCTCGCGCAGGCCACGGTCGTCGACGGCGGCGTGCCCCGTCGGCAGGTGGAGATCGCGGTGCTGCGCATGGGCTGGAACTGTCAGGCCGTGTACGAGTTCGGGCAGCACTCGCTGTTCGGGCGCGACGCGGGGCTCACCGATGCGGAGATCTACGCCACGACCCGACCGATCTCCGAGGGGGCATGGCCGGACGCCGAGCGCGCCGTCCTCGGGCTCGTCGACGACCTCTACGCCGACGACTGCATCAGAGACTCGACGTGGGCGGAGGTCACCGAGCACTTCAGCGCCGGCGACATCGTCCAGCTGATCGCCGCAGCCGGCTGCTACCGCCTGATCTGCGGGCTCGCGAACAGCACCGGTGTCGAACTCGACGAGGGCGTGCCGGGCTGGCCAAGCGCGCCGCCGAGCTGAGCCGCCCGCACCGTCAACGTCAGACGCCCATCGGTCGGATCGGGTCCTTGCCGTCCCAGTCCACGGCGGCTTCCCGGATCATGGTGAAGAACCCGCCGAGCATGCCGCTGGTGTCGCAGAGCTCGACCACGGTCCCGGGGACGTCGGCTTCGAAGTAGCAGAACCGCGCCGGCGGGTCTGGCGCAGGTGCTGCGAACTGACCCTCCTGACCGACTCGATACCCGAGCGAGAGTGCGTGGTCGTACAGGCCCTGGTAGTCGTCGGTCCAGTGGGCGATGTGCTGCACGCCCTCGTGACCTGCATCGATGAAGTCCTTGAACATCGACGGTGTGTCGTTCAGCTGTTGGATCAGCTCGAGTTGGATGGGGCCGGAGTTCCCCAGGGCGCAGGCCATCTCGACCGGCGAGTCGACCCCGTGGTAGCGGAAGTCGTCGAGGACGCGGTGCTCCGTGTAGAACCAAGGTCCGACACCTTGGCGGATCCACTCGTCCATCGTCGCACGAAGGTCCTTGATGACGTAGGCGACCTGGGTGATCGCGCCGAACGAAGGGTTCACCGTTCCTCCTCTCCAGGCGCGTGGCGCGCCGGCGCTCGCTGCTGCCGGGAAGGCCTACCACGTCGCGCTGGTTGATTGCAACCATTCGCAGGTACTCGCATAGTGTGCGGGAGGCGCCGGCCGGAGCCGAGGTCAGCAGATCGATCGACCTACGAGTGCGGGTGTCGGGATTGCCAAGGTGACTTCAGAGCTTTCGTTCCTGCAGGTCCTCACCGCCGTGGCCGGCGTCGTGCCGGATCGCGCCGCGATCCTGTGGCGCGATGAAGTCGTCACCTTTCGTGAGCTGACACAGCGCGCGCGAAGCGTTGCGCAGTTCCTCACACAGCAGGGTCTTGGTCGACGCTCCCGCACTGACTGCGAGCGGTGGCAGTCCAACCAGGACCATGTCGCCATCGTGATGCGAAACCGGCCAGAGTGGCTGGAATCCATGATCGGTTGCTATGCGGCCGGGACCGTCCCGATCAACGTCAACTACCGGTACGTCGCTCAAGAGCTTCTCCAGCTTCTCCGCCTGACTCGCCCGAAGGTCATCGTCTACGAGACCAACTTCGCTTCGCAGCTCGAGCTCGTCCGAGATGAGCTGGAGTGGTCACCGAGCTGGGTGCATGTCGACGACGGCTCGGACGCGCGACCGCTGGTCGGATCGATCTCGTTCGAGCCCCAACGGCAAGGCGCACCAGTCGGCGATTCAGCGTTGCAGACCTTCCCTGAGGACCTGTACATCCTCTGTACGGGCGGCACCACCGGTCTGCCGAAGGCAGTGTTGTGGCGTCAAGCCGACGTGTTCGTGGCCGCGATGGGGGGACGCCACGGGAAGACCGGGGAGCCGCTCTCCACCGTCGAGGCCGTGACGAAGCGGGTCCGTACAACCGTTCGTCCGTCGTTGCCCGCAGTCCCGCTGATGCACGGCGCGGGACAATGGACTGCCCTGAGCAACCTCTTCGCGGGTCAGCCGGTGGTGCTGTCAGGTGTGCTCGACCGTCTCGACGTCGACGACGTCTGGCGGAACGTCGAACGTCACAGCGTCCACACGATGATCATCGCGGGCAACGCGTTCGCACGTCCGATGGTCGACGCGTTGCTCCATGGATCGACGTACGACCTCTCGTCGCTTCGAGTGATCCTGAGCAGCGCAGTGGCCCTGAGCTCTGAGCTGAAGCAGGTACTGCTCGAGGAGCTACCGGGAGTCACGATCGTCGATGCGGCTGGGGCATCGGAGTCGGGGACGGCGCTCACCGAACGCACGACCTCGGGAACGCCGATTGCGAGTGGCACGTTCCAGGCAGGCGCCGCCACCGTCATCCTCGCTGACGATCGACGTACCAGGATCGACCCCGAGGACACATCGGTTGGTTGGCTCGCGAGATCAGGATGCGTGCCGCTCGGCTACTTGGACGATCCCGAGCGCACGCTGCAGACGTTCCCGGAGATCGACGGTGTTCGATATTCCATACCTGGTGATCGGGCGAGGTGGACGGCGACCGGCGACATCGAGCTCCTCGGGCGCGACTCGATGACGATCAACAGTGGCGGCGAGAAGATCTTCGCTGAAGAGGTCGAGGAGGTCATCGCGAGGCACTCCGCGGTGTACGACGTCCTCGTCGTCGGGCGGCCGAGCGAGCGCTGGGGTCAGGAGATCGTCGCTGTCGTACAGCTGCGCGACGATCATGTCGCGACTGTGAAGTCGATTCGTGACGAGGCGAGCAACGACCTCGCGCGGTACAAGCTTCCCAAGGACGTGATCTTCGTCGAGGAGATCGAGCGAACCCCTGCTGGGAAGCCCGACTACGCGTGGGCACGGACAGTCGCGCGTCAAGGCTTCCAGTCCCAGAGCCAACGCTGATCGGGTGCCAGCGTGTGGCCTTCGAACAGCCTTGGTCATGCAGCACGGCCAGATCGTCTGGTATCCGATGATCCCGTTGCTCGCCAGTCCTCGATCAGTCCTCAGCTCATCGAGAACTGGTGAGCAACGCTGCGCGATAGTGAGGAACGAAATCGCAGATCATGAGCGGTTTCGTTGTGAACCTGCAGGTCAGCGAATTGCAGGAACTAGATCCGGCGTACCGGCCGACTCGCCACCACTTTCGTGGCCTCGGCGGTGCAGACACCGCGCGTGCGACGGCGTTACGACCAAACCGTTGGATCGCGATGCTGCGAGCGTCGGTTCAGGCAGCCTTGCCGCATCCAGGCGGCTCGAGCTGGAGGTCGAGGCAACCGGCCGCCGGGATCCGGCCTCCACGCGGATCCCGGCACCTGAGCATCTGCGCCGCCCGGAGGGAGGGCGGAGGCGCGTCAGTGCGAGGCGCACGATGGGAGTCGTTGCAGCCGACGTTAGGAGCCCGGGGGAGTGCGGGTTTGATGCTCAGGCGTCGTCGGCGTCGCCACTGCGACCGCGCTTCCAATAGCCGCGCACCGAGGCCTGGGTGCGGGGCAGTCCTCGGTCCTTGAAGAGGTGGCGGCGGATGCGCTGCACCGCCGCGGCTTCGCCTGCCACCCACACTCTGGTGCCGGGGGCGAGGTCCGCGCCGAGAACGGCATCGACGAGGGCGTCGCCGGGCGACGCGTCGGGCGGCATGACCCACCACTCGACGGTTGTATGCGGACGGTCCGGCAGCGCGAGCCGTCCGTCTGGGTGGGCGACCTCGATGTGCACCTGTACGGGCGCCTCGGCGGGTAGGGCCGCAAGCACCTGGCTGATGGCGGGTATCGCGGTCTCGTCACCGGCCACGAGGAAGGCGGGCGCATCGTGGGCGACGGCGTAGCCACGGCCAGGACCTGAGATCGCTGCCGGGTTTCCGGGCTCGGCGGCCCGCGCCCACTGGGACGCGACCCCAGGGCCGTGGACGACGATCTTGAGGTCGAGCTCTAGGGCCTCGGGGTCGACGCGGCACGGCGTGAAGGTCCGGATCGTGGGTCGTCGCCTGTCGGGTAGGAGGAACTCGTTGCCCGCCCATTTCGGTATCACGACCTCGTGCGCTCCGGGCGATGGGAGCAGAAGTCGCACGCTCGCCGCCGGGTCTTCGACGGTCAGACCCTCGAGGTCGGGGCTAGCGAACGTGACGCGAACCATGCGGGGGCTCGGATGGTCGACGCGGCGCACTGCCGCGCCGCGAAATCTCGGCGGTTCACGCCGAGTGCGCCCCGTTGCGCTCCGCTCCACGCCACTCACCGCGATCGAGCACCCTGGTCCGCTTCGGAGCAGCCGCGCGTCATGTCGGCGAGCCGCGCGCGACGGCGGGTCGTTGCGCAGGGGTGGGTTCGGCGCAGCAGAACCATGATTCGGTTAGGCGGGGACGGCGGGTGTTGCGGCGCTGGACGTAGACGGGTGGCGCGCCGACGGCTCGGCGGATCTGGTGGTAGACGTCGGTGATCGGCTCGC
>Ga0315534_1002333_pt1 | contig 12805 bp, 11 predicted proteins | sample SalMarSW160240MG_FD_203094 | JGI IMG/M metagenome (GOLD analysis project Ga0315534, IMG submission 203094) | Salt marsh sediment microbial communities from the Plum Island Ecosystem LTER, Massachusetts, United States - Salt Marsh Sediment SW1602-40 ... | reverse complement strand
GCGGTAAAGAGGCTTCCCACGATACCAATACTCAAGGTCACGGCAAAGCCTTTTACAGGCCCTGTGCCGAATTGAAAGAGGACCAAGGCCGCGATCAGCGTGGTAATATTGGCATCCAGGATGGTCATCGTGGCCCTGGCATAGCCTGCATCCACCGCAGCCCTGGGCGTCTTGCCTAAACGGATCTCTTCTCGAATCCGCTCAAAGATAATGACATTAGCATCCACGGCCATGCCGATCGTGAGAATAATTCCCGCAATGCCCGGCAGCGTCAGGGTGGCTTGAAATGCAGCCAATCCGGCGGCTATGAGGACGATGTTCAAAAACAGGGCGATGTCCGCGATGATGCCGGCACCCTGATAGTAAACCCCCATGAACAACACGACAAGGAGCCCGCCGATCAACATGGAGAGCAGGCCCTTTTGAATCGAGTCGTGGCCCAGGGAAGGCCCTACCGTGCGTTCTTCAAGAATCTGGACCGGGGCGGGCAGGGCTCCGGCCCGGAGCACGATCGCCAGGTCGTGAGCCTCCTCGGTCGTGAAACTACCGGTAATGCGGGCATGGCCCCCACCAATCCTTTCCTGAATAACAGGGGCCGAATATATGTGGTCGTCCAGCACGATGGCAAGGCGTTTCTTGACGTTTGCCTCGGTAATCCGTTCAAAGAGCCGGGCCCCTTTCTTGTCGAAGTCTATGGTGACATAAGACTCACCGAACTGTCGATCGATTTGAACCCTGGCATCCGTCAGGAAGGCTCCGGTCAAATACGTTCGTTTCTTAATCAAGAAAGGTGTCTTTCTGGTCCGGCCGGTGGTCCTGTCTTCGACCACTTGATAAAGGATTTCATCACCTGGTGGCACCTGGCCCTTCAAGGCCTTTTCAACATCGTGGTCTTCGTCCACCAACTTGAACTCAAGCAGGGCTGTCTTGCCGATGAGGTCAATGGCCCTCTTTGGGTTTTTGATCCCCGGCAGCTGTATCAGAATGCGGTTTTTCCCCTGGCGACGGATGTCAGGTTCACTGACACCAAACTGATCAATACGGTTTCGGATGGTTTCCATGGCCTGTTTTGTGGCCATTTCTTCTATGTATGTCACCTCCTTCTCAGGCAGGTCGAGTCGAACCAGAAGGCCTTCGCCTTCCGTGGTTTTTGATACCATGCGAAGCGTGCCGAAATCCTTATCAAGCATGTCGTCAAAGGCGGCAACGTTTTCCTGCCTGGGAATCCGAATTGATATTTCCATCTTGCTGGGGCGGCCGACTTCCACGGGGCGTATTTTCGCCTCCCTCATGGCGGTTCGCAGTTCCTCGGCTGTGCGTTCTATTCTGTTTTCGACTGCTTTTTCAACTTGCACTTCAAGCACAAGATGCACGCCGCCTTGAAGATCGAGCCCAAGGTGAATCTTGTCCGATGGTAGAATTCGAACGCTCGTCCACCAGCCGGGCACCGTTGAATAGAACGAAGGGACAACATAGATCCATGCCACCACCACGATGCCAACGATCAGAATCAACTTCCACTTAAATTGCTTCAATCGAGTGCTCCTCTAAAGACGATGACGGAATTATCCTGACCCTAACGGAGTCAAAACTCAATTAGGCAGGGGCCAGGGCTCAGCATTCAGCGGGGAGTCAAGAATGGATACTGGAATTACCCTTTTTTTGCATTCGGATTGTCGCTTTGCACTGAGCCTGCAATATTGTTGCGTGCCACTTTGACGCGTACCTTTTCGGCAACCTCAAGTGTGACGACCGTGTCAGTAAGCCCTGTAACGCGTCCGTACAGCCCCCCGGTCGTCATGACTCGATCACCCTTCTTAAGGCTGGTGATCATCTCACGATGCTGTTTTTGCTTCTTCTGTTGAGGGCGAATCAAAAGGAAATAGAAAATCACAAACATCAGGATCAAAGGAACCATGGCCCCAAATCCACCACCCTGTCCCGACGCCCCCCCTCCGGTGCCCATGGCATACGCAATGTCGATCAAGATAAATACCTCCTTGGTGTCTTTCGTTATTGGTTATTCGTGAGTCGTTGTCCGTGAACCATGATTCGAAGGTTCCTGCGCAAACCCTTAACCATATATAACCTTCGATTTACGACCGGCCCGTTTCTCGTTCACGATTGCTCCAGCTTCCAAACCAACTCAGCCGTGCCGAGTACGCTGGTGACGACCAGCCTGATATCCTTCGTGTTATCTCCGATCATGGGCCTGTTGCTTTCAGTTGTCTTGGAAGGAAACCTTACCAAGTAGACAGATTTCCAGGGCGTAATATACGGGAAAAAATGAGACATAACAGCCTTCTGTCTCTTAAGATTTCTCACTTCAACAGGCGCCACACGCTCGCCCTCATCGTTCACCAGGAGAAGCTTCCACATGGAATCAGCTCTGTCAAAATTATCCCACTTTGTTTCAGGCACAAAGGTGGCCATGAGAAACTCGTGGCCAAAACGGCCGGCCTTCATCTGATCTTCCACAAACTGGTCTTTTTCCGCTGGTGTGAGTTGGTAGGCCTCCGCATACTCACCAGCGTAGGCCCGTCGGAAATCTGCCGACTCGAAGGTGGCCGACACAATAAGCGACAGTTCAAAACCGTGATGGATACGGGCCTCCTGGCTCCACCGGTCACAGACTCTCTTGTAGGTCTCGGTGTAATAGGGATCGGCAGATTCAACAAATCGACTCACCCTAGTGCAGTTTCCCAAAAAGAGCAACAGCGCGGCGCAGAAAACGAAGACCTTACGTCGGGTCAGGAAACGATTCATATTTGGATTATCATCCGTCTTTGGTCTGTCCAAAGACACGGGCAAATATGGTGTCAACATGCCTTAGCTGGGCATTCACGTCAAAGAGTTCTTCAAGGTCCTCGGATCCCAGGAAACGAGCGATGTCCGCATCACTTCTCATCAAGTCCCTGAAGTCCGTGTGTTCCTTCCACGCGCGCATGGCTTGTTTTTGAACCATCTGATAAGCCTTTTCTCGGCTGACGCCTTGCCTCGCCAAAGCGAGCAGGACCTGCTGGGAAAAGATGAGCCCCCGGGTGAGTTCCAGGTTTTGCTGCATCCGCTTTGGATAAACCACGAGGCGGCGTATGATCTCAGTCATACGATTCAGCATGTAGTCAATCATAATCGTGGTGTCCGGGATAATAACTCTTTCCACTGAAGAATGGCTGATGTCCCGCTCGTGCCACAGGGCAACGTTATTGAGTGCGGCAGACGCATTCGACCGCACCAGCCTCGCTAGACCGGACAGGTTTTCTGAAGCCACCGGGTTGCGCTTGTGGGGCATGGCAGAAGAGCCTTTTTGCCCTTTTGAAAAATATTCCTCGACTTCCAGGACCTCGGTCCTTTGCAGATGCCGAATTTCCACTGCTATTTTTTCTATTGTCGAGGCCACAATAGCCAGGGCAGAAAAGTACTCGGCGTAACGGTCTCTCTGAATGATCTGGCTGGACACCGGAGCGACCTTGAGCCCCAGTTTGCCACACACGTAAGCTTCGACCTGCGGTGAAATATTGGCATAGGTGCCAACAGCTCCCGAAATTTTCCCGACGCTGATGGTTTCAATGGCGTGTTCCAGGCGCGCGCGGTTTCGGCGCATCTCATCGAACCACAGAGCAAGTTTCAAGCCGAAGGTCATGGGTTCAGCGTGGATGCCATGGGATCGGCCAACCATCACCGTATGTTTGTGCGCCAGGGCCTTCTTTTCCAGGGCGGCCAGGAGTCGGTCGCAGTCTTTTAGGATGATTTTCGATGCCTGTCGAAGTCTCACCGCCATGGCCGTATCCAGGATGTCCGACGATGTCATTCCTAAATGGATGTATCGGGCATCCGGACCAACCGTCTCTGCCACATTGGTCAAAAAGGCAATCACGTCGTGCTTGGTCTCAGCCTCAATGGCTTCGATCCTTTCAATAGAAAACCTCGCTTTCCTGCGGATGTTTTGTGCGGCCTTTTTGGGGATCCGGCCGATTTTGGCCAAGCCTTCACAGGCCAAGGTCTCGACGAGAAGCCACGTATGAAACTTGTTCTCCTCCCTCCATATGCGTCCCATGGCCTCGCGGGTGTAACGTTTGATCATTTTTTTCTATTCTGAAGTCTTCAACCTGTTGGAGGTTTGGTTCCACCGATCAGTGTTGCCCACGCCCGTGCCTCGAACAGCCCAAGCTTTTACGGCTCGGCAGGTAGCCACAACGTCTCCCCGTCAAACTCGATCCGATGAACATCTTTGTAATCGATCCGGTCCAGCAGGGCGAATATGTGGCCCATATGGTAGATGACGACTTTGCTCAACGGGTATATCAAATCCAAATCTGTTTCGAATTTGTGCTCTTTCAAATTATAAATGTGGACCATGTGTTCTGAGAACTTCAATATCTTGCCAAAGCCAGAACTGTGCCCGAGGCGGTCCGGTTCATCAGCCAGAGGGGAAAGCTCTATGCCCTTGTGCTCGTAATAGTCCTTTAGAAGCTTGAAATGAATATCCCATATATTTTGACCTGCCTGAACCACACATATCCCATAGTCACGGGGCCTCTCCTGGTCGGCTTGCTTTCCCAGGTTGGTTTCCAGGATCTCTCCTTCTTTGAGTCGGACCTCGTCCAGGATCTTTTTCATGGGAACGGTTTGTTCTCCTATCTTAATGGACTCGTCCGACTTTACGATCATATCAATGCTCTCTTCAAGGCCGTATGAGGCTTTACGCTCGTTCATTAAAGCGGTCATGGCCTTGTCCTTGTTTTCTCTTAGCTTGCCGTAATCAATGACTTTCTCGGGAGGAATCGATGTCTTTGGTTCTTCCAGGGAAGGAGACTCACCCTCAGGCTGTTTCACGGGTGGTTTGCCGGGCGTCCGGAAAAGCCAAAACGCCGCCCCTATGAAGATGAGACAACAAGCCGCTATGAAGAGATACTTACCCATTTAGTTCCCGTGTTGTAGAATTGAGTCCCTAGTGGCCATCCACGAAACGCTATCCGATCAATGGGCAGAGACGTCAGTTTCCGATTCAGATACAGGATTACATATGCACTGTCAACACTAATCAGGTTGGCCGCGGCACGCCTTGGATTCAGATATCTTCCAGATATTGTTGGGTTAAACTTGCTTGCTTCCGCACATGTATCCCGTTACCGGCACCCTCGCGGTTACCCCTGACCCAATCTGCCTACGCCCAGGCCAATATGACTGATCGCGTCGGTCGTGATTCTCCTGACTACCAATGAAAGAGACCGGGCAGAGAATCGATCATCGCTTAAAGTGCGCGAATCCGTCCTGTGCATGATGGGCAAGCCGTCGGCTTCAGCACTATCCGGGTAAAACAAGCTGGACCAAGTCCCCAGACGACCTGTCGCAAGCTTGTTTGAGACATTCACGACGTGATATAAAGCCTTCACCGAAAAGAGCTTCAAGCAAAGCCGTTGTTGGGCATACGCCAGCTTCAAGGATCTCAGCATGCCGGGGTCTGGAGTCCGCTGGGGTTCAATCAGATGGGAAAGGTAGAATCGTAACAGGATGTCCCGCTTTGGGTGGGGAACGTCTGCCAGGCGTTCCAGCTGAACATCTCTTGGATGAAGGCGCAAGGCCTGGAGCAGGACCATGTCGATCCATGTCTCGAACTGCCGGTGCGTTGCCGTGGCAAGACCACCTTGTTGGTCCAGGGTCCGCGTGTAATCGTCTATGACACGGTGGACAATCCGGTCACTGACCGTGTGGGTGACAATGCCTGCGGCAAAAGCCACTTTTGAAGGCCATGCGCGGGGGTCAACGGCAATGGCCTCAAAAAAGCCGAGGGCTCTTGCATTGTTTTCAGCCGTTTCTTTTAGGTGAAGGGCGCGGGCGAACTGAACGTTGTTTTTGGAAAGCCCCAGAAAAGGCGTTGCATCATAGAAAAAGGCGTCCGGGATGATGGCGCCCAAGAAGAAGGCAGATATGTTCTTTTCAAAAATCCCGGCCAACCGTTTTCTTCCAGATCGTTTCAGCTCCGCGAGTACATCTTGAGCGATCAGGATATGGCTAAGCTCCTTGGGCATCTTTTCCCCCGTGGGGTGGTTGATTCTGTTTGCTGACCACTGACCCCTGCTTGTTCAGCCGGGTGGACGTGGAAAGGGGATGGCTTCAAACCATAGAAGAGTAACACATCTCCGTCAACCGGGCCATGGGCATAGATCCTTGGAAAGCCCTCAAGGTCCTGGCAAAGCCTCAGGGGCCGGGCAACAGAAGCGCCGATCACGCAGACGGGAGGAAATCTGCTTTGCATTAGATCAAGTTGGAGTTCTCCTCGGAATGTGTTACTACAACCTCAACAGAATCAAGTGAGTGTTTGTAATTCGGCGTTTCAGAGATCTAAAGTGTTGCGAAAAAAAGGAGAATGAGCATGTCGGAAAGACAGTATTTGATTGATGCCATTTCCGTTCAGGATTCCTGGAGGCTTTTCAGGATTATGGCCGAACTCGTCGATGGTTTCGACACCTTGTCCGACATCTATCCGTGTGTTTCCATCTTTGGCTCTGCCCGTGTCAGCCCGACGGAGGAGACATATGAAAAGGCCGTCGCCATTGCCAAGAAACTGGCTGAAAACGGTTACCATATTATCACGGGCGGCGGCCCGGGCATCATGGAGGCGGGCAATAAGGGCGCGAGAGAAGGGGGCGGAAGCTCTATTGGTCTCAACATTCGTCTGCCCAAGGAGCAAAGCCCTAATCCTTATGCGGACATACAACTGGACTTTAAGTATTTTTTTGTCAGAAAGGTGATTTTCCTGAAATATGCCCAAGCTTACGTGGGTATGCCGGGCGGTTTTGGAACACTGGACGAAATCTTTGAAGCGATCACGCTCATCCAAACCAAGCGGATCAAACCGTTTCCTGTGATTCTTGTGGGCTCTGATTATTGGGGCACGCTGTGGGAGTGGCTTCGAGGCAACCTTTTGAAGCGGAACTTGATCTCTTCCGAGGATATGGAACTGGTAACCATTCTGGATGATCCGGACGACGTTGTAAATATCATCAAGCGGACCGTGATCGTCTAGAAACCTCGTGCGGAACAGATTAATCATGCGAAGATCCTGCCGATTATTGCATCCGACAGGCTGACTTGATAAGGAGGCGTTTCATGCACGTGACGTTCTATGGGGCCGTACGAGAAGTGACCGGGTCGATGCATCTCCTGACCACCGAGAATGACCGAATTCTGCTGGACTGCGGAATGTTTCAAGGCCGCCGCAGAGAAAGTGCGGAAAAAAACAGAGTCTTGCCGTTTGACCCGCGGATCATCACCAACCTGGTGTTGTCCCACGCCCACATCGATCATTCCGGGCGTATTCCGCTGTTGACCAAGCACGACTTCGCTGGACGCGTTATCTGCACCGGGGCTACTGTAGCGGCTTGCGGATATCTCCTCCCCGATAGCGCTCATATCCAAGAGTCCGACGCGGCCTATCTCAACTACAAGACGGTACGGTCGACCTTGGCCGAAATGAGAAAATCCAAGGGGGCACAAAGCATTTCCAAACGTCGGTTGAGGGAGATCAAGACGCTCTTGAAGAAAGGCCGCCACGAATTGAACACCGAGACCATTCGTGGCCTGATAAGACAGTACCGCCTCGAAGAAGTGGGGCCGCTCTACACCTTGGAAGATACCCGCCAATGCCTCTCCTGCTTTGACGGCTATCCGTACCGTCACGCCATCACAGTGGGGCAGGACGTCACTTGCACCTTATACGACGCCGGCCACATACTGGGCTCTGCTATCACCATGATTAGAGCCAAGGAAAATGGGCGAGTCTTCACAATTGGCTATACGGGAGATATCGGCCGGTTCGGCAAGCCCATTATCAAGGACCCAACGCTCGACTTTGCGGAAGAAGATCGTAGGGTAGATCTGCTCATTATGGAGAGCACCTACGGCAACCGGCTCCACGGACCCGTGAAGGACCTGAAGCCGCAACTCAAACACGTTCTTATCGATACCTACGACAGGGGCGGATCAGTTCTAATCCCTTCCTTCGCCTACGGGCGTACCCAGGAACTGATCTATTTATTACATGAGCTTTACGATGAAGATGAAGTCCCTCGGGTCCCTGTATTCATTGACAGCCCTCTGGCAACGAACATCACCAGAGTATTTGCAGAGCATCCGGAAGTCTATGACCAAGCGACCCACATAAATTTCCTTCAGAAAGGGGAAAACCCCTTTTCCTTTGGCAGGATTCATTTTGTCCAATCAGTAGAGGAGTCCATGGCCCTTAACCGTGAGGCCAGGCCACACATTGTCATTGCTGCATCCGGCATGTGTGAGGCAGGCAGGATTCTGCATCACCTGCGATACAAGATCCACAACCCCAAGACCACCATCCTGATCGTAGGATACATGGCCCGCAACACCCTCGGCCGGCGTATTCTTGAACGTGGCCTTGCCTATGAGAAGTCCGGCCGAAACGGTGCGCCGCCCATGTTAAGAATTCTCAATAAGGAGTATCCGCTGAAGGCCCGCGTGGTCAGTCTGGGGGGCTTCAGCGCCCATGGGGATAAGAATGAAATGCAGCGTTTTTTGAAAGAATCCAATCTGAGCATAAAAAGGATTGCCCTCGTTCATGGTGAAGAGGAGCAGTCTCTGGCCTTCGGGCAACAGCTTGAAGGGCAAGGCTACGTCGTTTCCGTGCCCAAGGCGGGAGAGATGATTCAGATTCGATAGTTGATTTGGCATTGTCGGAGACTCGGGCACTCATCAAAGACTCGAGAGAAACGACCCCTACAAAATCCTTGACAATTTGACGGCAGGCTGTTAACGAGCTGAATATTAAAGGAAGTTTTCATCATTACGGTCTTATTTGACAAGCTTTACGGCTTGTGCGGATGAGTGTGTCGTTGTTTTGCGGACGTTTTACGAGTCCGGCAAGCTTCAGACGCAAGTTGGGGGGTAAACGAGCTTGAAAATGTCCTTCCGTGGGTGCCGCGGCAACCTCTATCAGAACGCGACGGGGCTGCCGGACGGCGGTTAGAGAGGTCTTCAAGTGGCTCGTGTTACCATCGAAGATTGCTTAAGGCGGGTTAAGAACCGTTATATGCTCGTCCACGCTGCTGCTAAGCGGGTTCGACAAATGGGGCAGGGTGCCGGGTATCTGGTGGACTCGCCCAAAAATGAAGAGATCGTCATGGCGCTGCGTGAAATCGCGGCGGGAAAGTTCAGTGTTGAAGGATGGAAAACCGAGGACCATGAGGCAAAAAGGGGGGTAGAAATGGAAAAAGCAGAGAGGAAGAGGGTTACGACAAGGAAGACACAAACAACTGTGAACAAGACGACCGTGAAAAAGTCGGCACCAAAGAAGACTGCCAAGCAGCTGGCATCAAAAAAGGCACCTGCCAGGACCGCCGGGATAAAGAAAGAATATCTTGAAGGTGGAAAGGTGTGCAAGGTGACGTTCAAGTTTCCCAAAATCGCAGCCCCTGATGCAAAGCGTGTATGTATCGTCGGTGATTTCAACAATTGGAATATTCACGCCAATCCCATGAAAAGGCTGAAAAATGGAGACTACCAGATCTCTCTCAAAGTTGAGCCCAAGAAGGAATATCAATTTCGTTATCTCATCGATGAATCTCGGTGGGAAAACGACTGGAGCGCCGACAAATACATGAAGAGCCCTTACGGAGACAGCGATAATTCGGTTATCATCGTCTAGAAGGTGCGGCTCTTTGCCTGGAATTTGCCGGGTTAGGCACTGTCTGGGAAATTGGTCCATCAGTTGTGAACCGCGAAAGCGAGCGCATTCCCCGTGGCTTGCCGCGGGGAGGCTTCAATGGCAGGATCTGTCTGCTTGGTTCTGAGAGAAGGTGTGTACTCATGAATAGCGCACTACGCAATGCCCCAAAGCCTTGTCTGGCGGCATTTTTTGGGTTTTTCATGGCCTTTGGTGCTTGCGGATATGCATCGGAAAAGAGTTTCCATGATGCAAACATAAAAAAAGGAGATGTCACCATGGCCCTGACAATCACATCCCCGGCATTTTCCCACAATGGGGAGATCCCGATGCGCTATACCTGTGACGGCAAGGATACTTCACCTGCCTTAGGGTGGTCAGGCCTGCCCGAAGGGACCAGGAGTGTTGTTCTGGTCGTAGACGATCCCGACGCCCCTGATCCTGCCGCACCCCAAATGACCTGGGTGCACTGGGTCCTTTATAACATCCCTCCTGATGCCACCGGGTTCGCCGAAGGTGTGAAACCCCAGGATCTTCCCGGGGGGACCAAGGAAGGGCTCAACGACTGGAAACGTACGGGATACGGGGGACCTTGCCCGCCCATCGGCCGCCATCGTTACTTTCACAAGCTCTATGCCCTGGATGCCGTCCTTCTAGACCTTGGAAGACCGACGAAAGACGCGCTTGAGAAGGGCATGGAGGGGCACATCCTGTCCAAAGCAGAGTTAATCGGAACCTACCAGCGTTCCCGGTGAGAGAAAAGAAATCGGGGTGTCCTTATCACGTGCCACCCACGTTACATGCAGGTGGGTTTTTTACACTTCCAGTCTGTCTGTTCGCAGAAAGCTATTCTTGGGGTTCCCTGAGAGGTGTCAGTTATAATGCGTTGCAGGAACAATAAGGACTTGATATCTCAGCATAGTTCATTGTCATCACGTAGCGCACTGGCAGTCCAGTTCTAATCTTTGAGAGCAAGGATCGCCAATTCTAAAAGGAAAAGGAGGTGACTTTCGAGGATTCTTGTTCCATGGCTATTGGTTTTATGAAACTTAATACTTTACCTTCAGGAGGAAAGAGTATGAAGAAAGTCATGTTATTATGTTTGATTGGCGCCTTTTTGATGACATCCACCGTTGTATCTGCTCAAGAAAATCAAAAAAAAGCGCCGCTTGGTGTGGGCAATCTGGCACTCAAGGTCGATTACATTGCATTTACTGAGAACGACCTTGAAGACGTGGACGTCGACTCAGGATTGTACCTGGGCATCGAAGGTTTTGGCGAAATCGCACCAAACCTTTACCTGGGCCTTGAGGTCGGCTGGGCAAACCCTGATGGTGATGTTTACGGAATTGTCGATACGGAGTTGACTTATATTCCGGTAGAACTCAACCTGAAATATGCCGCTGAAGTCAGCCCTCAGTTCATCATCGATTTTGGTGCAGGCGTTTCCTATAATTATGCTAAAATCGAACTTGACGCAGCGATAGGAACATTTGAGGACATTGAAACAGGAGAAGAATTGGGCTCCTCCGTCGACGAAAGTGAATGGCTCTTTGGCGGGCAATTCTTCGTGGACTTGAATTATACATTTGACCAGTTTTTCTTGGGTATCAATGGAAAATACCAATTAACCGAAGAGGGCGATGATTTGGAGGTCAGTTTCGATAACTGGAGAATCGGTGGACAGATAGGCTTTTTCTTCTAGGCCACTTCATTTAGACCATTTCACAGAATCGAAGGCAGGGTCGAAAACGGCCCTGCCTTTTAAACATATTCACCTATCGTATGTCCGACAGTTCCCGCACCGTTAAAGTGAAGGTTGCCGCCATAACCGAGAACTTGAGCTGACTGGACCTGTTTCGCCCTTAGGCCATGGTCATGGACTTCAACTGTGGCCTTTGGCAACAAATGAAATGACGCGTCTTTGAAAGGGTGTGATTAAACAGGAACGACCAAAGCGTTCACAGGTAAAGGGAGGATAAGTGTGAAGAAGAAATTCACACCACAGCCGAAGATTGTGTTGGCTTTTTTTGCGATGTTTTGTGGCGTAGCCGTTACCGTAATTCCTGTTTTTTCACCGTGTCGAGCTGAGCAACCGGACACCGGAGGAAATCCAACTAGCCAGCCAATCTCGACACCGGCAGTCACGACGACCGAGGAAGAAGTGTCTGCCATTGAAGGACGCATAACAGAGGAGAAAAAGGTACGTATCAGTCGCTTTGCGATAACCCCGCATCGGCAAAATTATTTTCTCGCCGTTACCTATGACAGCGATCCGAACACGGAAACGTATGAATTTGCTGATGAGGATGAGCCAAAACAGTTTGAGGCTAAATTTCAGCTCAGCTTCAAGCTGCTGCTGTGGGACAACATGTTCAGAGGCAACGGCGACCTTTTTTGCGCATATACGCAGCGCTCGTGGTGGCAGGTTTACGATAAGGCATTGTCTTCACCGTTCAGAGAGACGAATTACGAACCCGAGGTATTTGTAAAATTCGATACGGATTTCGATGTGCTTGGACTCAGGCACCGACTCTTTGTGATCGGCCTCAACCACCAATCAAATGGAAACGGAGGAGTCCTTTCACGAAGCTGGAACCGCATTTATGCCGATTTCATTGCCGAGAGGGGGAATTTTGTCATCGGTCTCAAACCCTGGTATCACATTCCCGAGGATGAGGAGGACGATGACAATCCAGATATTGAAAAGTATATGGGATACGGTGAACTCTTTGGCGGATACCGGCTGAAAGGGCATGTCTTTTCGTACATGCTCCGCAACAATCTGCGGAGACATGAAAACAAGGGAGCTGTGGAACTCGGATGGAGCTTTCCAATTACGGATAACGTGAGAGGATACGTGCAGTACTTCAACGGCTATGGAGAGAGTCTGGTTGACTATAATGATAGCGCAAACCGCATCGGCATGGGCCTGATGCTGTTCGACTGGATTTAGAGAGATAGACAGAGCATCGGACTTATATTCAATATGCTCGGCATGCTTTTGGAGAAAGCAGAGAAAAGGAGGAAAGACGATGAAGAGACTAATCTTGTTTTGTCTGGTGGGCGCCTTTGTGATGACATCTGCGGTTGTATCTGCTCAAGAAA
>Ga0315534_1002331_pt1 | contig 12810 bp, 10 predicted proteins | sample SalMarSW160240MG_FD_203094 | JGI IMG/M metagenome (GOLD analysis project Ga0315534, IMG submission 203094) | Salt marsh sediment microbial communities from the Plum Island Ecosystem LTER, Massachusetts, United States - Salt Marsh Sediment SW1602-40 ... | reverse complement strand
TGGGCACGTGCAAAGCGCATCGCCCACGACATGCTCGTCGGCAAGCTGTGGATGCCGGAAGTGGCCAAGGCCACCCATTATCACGCCTACTGGGTTCACCCGGGGTGGGTGAACGAGATGAAGAAGATGACGCGACTCGGCGTCCACACCTTCTACCGGCCGCGCGCGTGGGGCGACGGCGAGGACGAACCGGTCTGGGGCGATCCGAAGGTCACCAAAAAAGAAGCCGCGCTGTTCGAGGAGCAATGGCCGGTGAGCTACAGCCGCGAATGGCTGCGTTCGCCGGACGGGCGCGCCTGGGCCCGCCAGAACGCGCAAAACTGACGCGCAAACCGCGGTGAGCCATGCACCGCGCAAATACCTCGGATCAGCAATATTCGTTTTGGCATGGGGCCCCGTCCTTATATGGTCCCCCCGTCCGCGCCCCGACCGGGGCATTGCGCCAGATTCTCAGCCTGGGATCGTTCAGGAATGGCAGTGCAATCGACAGGCGTGCCGGCGGTCGCCGCATGGCGCACGCCCTTGGTGATTCTCATCTGCGGCGGTCTGATTGGCGCCGTCGGATTTGGGCCGCGCGCCGCGCTCGGCCTGTTTCTCAACCCGATGTCGGAGGCCAACGGCTGGGGCCGCGAGGTGTTCTCTCTGGCGCTGGCGCTCCAGGTCGTCATCTGGGGCAGCGCGCAGCCCTTTGCCGGCGCCATCGCCGACCGGTTCGGCTCTGTACGCGTGCTCTCGGCCGGTGCTGTGCTCTACTGCGCGGGACTTGTCCTGATGGCCTATTCGCGCACGCCCGGGATGCTCGATTTCTCTGCCGGCGTGCTCGCGGGGCTTGGTATTGCCGGTTCGTCGTTTACCATCGTCATTGCAGCCTTCGGCAAGCTGATGCCGCCGCACATGCGCACGCTATCCTTTGGCATCGGTACGGCGGCAGGCTCCTTCGGCCAGTTCCTGTTCTCGCCGCTGGCTGTGGGCTTCATCGATATCTTCGGCTGGCAGCACGCGCTGGTCATCTTCGGCTTTGTCACGCTGCTGATAATTCCGCTCTCGGCGGCGGTGCGCACCCCGCCGATGGATACCGGCGGTCATCAGGACGCCTCCAGCAAGCAGTCGCTGCGCCACGCGCTGATCGAGGCATTCGGACACCGCTCCTATGTGCTGCTGGTGCTCGGCTTCTTCACCTGCGGTTTCCAGCTGCTGTTCATCACCGTTCACCTGCCCGCCTATCTGATCGACCGTGGCCTGTCGGTCGATGCCGGCGCCTGGGCGATCGGTGTCATCGGTCTGTTCAACATCATCGGCTCGATCAGCGCCGGCTGGCTCGGCGACCGCATGCCCAAGCGCTACCTGCTGTCGATCATTTACGTGTTGCGCTCGCTTGCCGTCGTTGCCTTCATCAGCCTGCCGGTCACAACCGGCTCGGCCATCGTCTTCGGTGCGGTGATGGGCTTGCTGTGGCTGTCGACCGTGCCGCCCACCTCGGGACTGGTGGCTCTCATGTTCGGCACCCGCTGGATGGCGACGCTGTTCGGCTTTGCATTCTTCAGCCACCAGCTCGGCGGCTTTCTCGGCGTCTGGCTTGGCGGGCTGCTCTACAGCTCCACCGGATCCTACGACGTGGTGTGGTGGCTGTCGGTGACACTCGGCGTCATCTCGGCCATCATCAACCTGCCCATCATCGAAAAGCCGATCGAGCGCCTGGCGCCGATTCCGACCTGACACCGGGCTGTCGGAAAATCGTCATGCCCGGGCTTGTCCCGGGCATCAGCGTCTTTAGAACTAGGCATCCAGGGGTGGTCATGGCGAAGGAGCGTGCGCGTGGCGACATTCAAGGCGATCGTGATCGAAAAGGCGGAGAAAGGGACGACGGCGGCGCTGACCGACTTTGACGAGTCCAACCTGATGGACGGGGACGTTACCGTTCGCGTCGACTATTCCGCGCTCAATTACAAGGACGGCCTCGCCATCACCGGCAAGGCGCCGGTGGTGCGACGCTTTCCGATGATCGCCGGCATCGATGCGGCCGGCACGGTGGAATCCTCGGACAGTCGTCTCTGGAAGCCGGGGGACAAGGTCATTCTCAACGGCTGGGGTTGCGGCGAGACCCATCTCGGCGCCTACGCCGAAAAAACACGCGTGAAGGGCGACTGGCTGGTGCCGCTGCCGGCGGGGATGAGCGCACGTGATGCCATGGCGATCGGCACGGCCGGCTACACAGCGATGCTCGCTGTCATGGCGCTCGAGCGGCACGGTCTCCGGCCCGACAGCGGACCGATCGCGGTGACGGGCGCCGCCGGCGGTGTCGGCTCGGTCGCGGTTGCCGTGCTGGCCAGGCTGGGCTTCGTGGTCCACGCGGTCACGGGCCGCCCGCAGGAAGCCGACTACCTCAAGGGCCTGGGTGCCAGCGAGATCATCGAACGCCAGGAACTCGCAGGTCCCCCGAAGCCGCTTGCCAAAGAGCGCTGGGCGGGGGCAGTGGACTCCGTGGGTTCGACCACCCTGGCCAACCTGCTGTCGATGACACGCTATGGCGGGGCGGTCGCAGCCTGTGGGCTGGCCGGCGGTATGGACCTGCCGGGCTCGGTTGCCCCCTTCATTCTTCGCGGGGTGTGTCTTTACGGCATCGATTCGGTGATGTGCCCGCTGGAACGCCGCAAGGAGGCGTGGAAAAGGCTCGAAACCGACCTCGACCGGCAGAAATTGGCCGCAATCACCACGGAAATAGGCCTTTCTGACGTGTTTACAGCGGCACCGGACATCCTGGCCGGCAAGGTCCGCGGCCGGATCGTGGTCAAGATCGGGTAAACATGTTCAGGATTTGTCGACGAACCGGCGGCATAGTCCGCTAGGTTGAGTTTGGTGGCGTCAGTCGGAGTAGCGCAGATGATGCGTGGGGTAGTGATGCTGGCCGGCCTGTTGGCCGTGGCTCCGGCAATGGCCGGGGAAATGTCCGTTCAGGAAGCGCAGCATTTCGTGGTCGGCAACAAGTTCTCCTACAACTGTTTCGAAGGCACGCGCGGCCAGGGACGCGTCTACTCGGACGGCTCGGTGGCGGGGTCCATCCAGTTCCAGGGTAGTGGCCGGGTTCGCTATGCCCGGTTGCCGGCCGGCACACTGCGGGTCCGCGGCGGATCGGTCTGCGCCTCGCTCCGGGGGCTGCCGATCGAGCCGTGCTTCGATCTCCAGCGGTTAGGCGCCAACAGTTTCCGCGGGTCGATTTCCGGTCTGGGATTCGCCTACTGCGACTTCACGCGTCGCACCGAGCGCGCGGAAGCCGGCGACCTGATGCCGCTGGCGCTGCGGCCTTCTCTTTCCGCCGACGCCAAATAGCAGCGTCCCGTCCCTGAAGTCTCAGCTCTGCGCGCCGACATCGCCGGCGGGCAGGTCGCCGACCGGCCCGAGTGCCTCGCGGTCGCGGCGGAACAGCGGCTCGCTCTGCATATAGAGCGTCATCAACCGTGCGACCGAGAGCAGCGAAGCCTTGTGCGTGCGTTCCCAGCCGTGACTGGCGTCGAGTCCGAAGCAGACGAGGGCGGCGCGGATGTCGTTGCCCGCCTCGACTGCGGCGGCTGCATCTGACCGGTAATAGCGGAACACATCGCGGCTGTATTCGATCTTGTAGTCCTGGGCGAGGCCGATCAGGCTACGCGTCAGATGCCAGTCGAACGGGCCTGAAGAGTCCTGCATGGCGATGGTAACGCCCTGGGCCGAAGTGTTCTGCCCGGGAGCGATGGTGCCGTTGTCGACCGAGACCAGCTCGGCGACATCGCCGTGGAGCACGGCGCTGGCGCCAACCCCGACCTCTTCAGACAGCGTGAACAGCAGGTGGCAGTCGATCGGCAGCGTGATCTTTTCCTCGCGAATCGCTCTTGCCGCGGCGAGCACGGTGGCAACGCCGGCCTTGTCGTCCAGATGGCGCGCATTGATGAAGCCGTGCGGGCCGAATTCGGGCTGCGGGTCGACTGCGATCGTGTCGCCGATCTGGATGCCGAGCGCGTGCGTCTCCTTTTCCGACTCGGTCGGCGCATCGATCCGCACCTCCAGATTGGTCCAGTTCGCCTCCTGCGCGTCGACCTCGTCGCTATAGACGTGGCCCGAAGCCTTCAGCGGCAGGATGGTGCCGCGGAAGAGTTCATGTTCGCCGAAAATGGTGACCCGCGCGCCTTCCGCAAAGCGTGCCGCCCATGTGCCGATCGGCACAACTTCCAGCCTGCCGGTGGGACGGATGCCCTTGACCATGGCGCCGAGTGTGTCGAGATGGCTGACGATCGCCCGGTCCGGCGCCTTGGCGGTCCCGGCGAGGGTGGTGCGGATTGCTCCGCGCCGGGTCAGTTCGAACGGAATGCCGAGCGCCTCCAGCTCGGCGCAGACGAGCGCCACTGCCGCATCGGTCATGCCGGTCGGGCTTGGCGTTTCCAGCAGTCGCTTGAGGACGTCCAGGAGATAGGCTTCGTCGATGGAGAGGTCGTGCATTAGCGGTTCGTTGTGCTTTCCGCGCGGCTGTGGGGGAACAGGAAGTCGATCAGGCGCTCGGCTGTGGGCTGCGGTTCATGGTTGGCCAGCCCGGGCCGCTCATTCGCCTCGATAATCACATATTCCGGACCTGACACGTCCGGGACCAGGAAATCAAAACCAACAACCGGAATTTCGAGAGCCCGCGCGCCGGCCACCGCCGCCGCGGCGAGGTCGGGATGCAGGTCTGCCGTAACATCGTGAATCGTTCCACCGGTGTGCAGATTCGCCGTCTTCCGTACCGCAAGACTCTCACCTTCCGCAAGGACGTCGTCCAGTCCGTGACCGGCGACGCGTACCGCCCGCTCGGTCTCCTCGTCGAGGGGGATGCGGCTTTCGCCGCCGGTGGCGGCGGCACGCCGGCGGCTCTGGGTTTCGATCAGTCCGCGAATCGTGCGCTCCCCGTCACCGAGCACCGTGGCGGGCCTGCGCACAGCAGCTGCCACCACCGCACCGTCAATGACGATAATGCGCAGGTCGTGCCCGGTGACAAATTCCTCCACCAGCACCTCGTCGCAGACCTGGCGTGCATGCTCGATGGCGCGCCCGACCTCGTCTTCAGTGCTCAAATCGACGAAGACAGAGCGGCCCTGCTCGCCGCGTGCCGGCTTGACCACGACGCGGCCGTGCCGTTCAAGGAACGCCGACACCTCGTGGGAGCGTGAACCGCGAAGTTGTTCGGGGACGCGGAGCCCCGCCTTGGCCAGCAGCCGGCGGGTCAACGCCTTGTCGTCGCAGCGCGACAGCGCGACCGCACTCGTCATGTCAGACAGCGCTTCGCGGCAGGATATCGAGCGCCCGCCGAAGGAGAGCCGGAACAGACCGGCCTCGGCGTCTTCAACCTCGACCGCGATCCCGCGGCGCCGCGCCTCGTCGACGATAATGCGGGCATAGATATTGAGCTCGCCTTCGGGCGCCGGGCCGACAAACAGCGACTCGTTGACCGCATTCTTGCGCTTGACACAGAACACCGGGACCCGTGCGAAGCCGAGCTTCTCGTAGAGGGCGATGGCCTGCTCGTTGTCGTGCATGACCGACAGGTCCATGATGGTACGGCCGCTTGCGCGGAAGTGGTCCGAGAGGGCCTGCACCAGCGCGGTGCCGACACCCGGCATCTGCGCCTGCGGATCGACCGCGAGCGCCCACAGGCTCGATCCGTTGTCGGGGTCATTGATCGCGTTCTTGTGGTCGACGCCCATGACCACGCCGACAAGACGGTCGTCGATACCTTCGGCGACCAGGATGGTGACGCAGGATGGATGGCCATTGGCGGCGAGATAGCCGTCGCGCAACGACACCATCTTTCTTGAAAGATAGAGACGGTTGACCTCGGCGGCGTCGTTGGCCCTTGCGTCGCGGATAACGATGGCCGGCGGTGCCTGGGCCAGGCGCGGCGCTGAAAGATCAATGCGGAATGTATGCGAGGGATCGAGAAACAGCGACTGTGGCGCCTCGGCCAGCACAACCTGCGGCTCATGCACATAAAGGGCGACGTCTCGCTCGCCGGGCGTTTCGCCGTCGAGCATGGCCGCAAGCGCGGCCGGCTGGTCGAAGGTCTGGCCGAAAATGAGCCGGCCCCAGCCGCAGTCGACCGCGACTTCCCTCGGGATGCCGGCATGTTCGGGACGGTCTCCCCAGCTCTTGAGGGAGAGCATGTCCTCGGCGGTCTCGGTCGTGACTGGTTTGGTCTGCATGTTTGCACCCCCGGCTAGAGATGATGCGCCTGCAGCCAGAGCTCGAGCAGGGCGATCTGCCACAGCTTTGAGCCCCTGAGACGGGTGATGTGCTCTTTCGGAGCGTCGAGCAGCTTGTCGACGTAGTCCGGCTGTATGAGGCCGCGCTGACGTGCCGCCGGCGCGTGCAGTGCCTCGCGCACGAAGTCGAGCACCGGACCTTCGATGTATTTCAGCGCCGGCACGGGAAAATAGCCCTTGGGCCGGTCGATAACCTCGGCGGGGATGATCTCGCGGGCGACGTCCTTGAGAATGCCCTTGCCTTCGTCGCGCACCTTCTCGCGCGCGGGAATCCTGGCAGCGAGTTCGACCAGTTCGTGGTCGAGGAAGGGCACGCGCGCTTCGAGTCCCCAGGCCATGGTCATATTGTCGACTCGCTTAACCGGATCGTCGACCAGCATGATCGTCGAATCGATGCGCAGCGCCTTGTCCACGGCATCGTCCGCGCCCGGCTGGTCGAAATGGGCGCGCACAAAGTCCCGTGCGTGGTCACCGTCGACGTAGGCGGAGCCCATGATACTCCGATATTCGTCGTGGTCACGATCGAAAAAATTGGCTGCATAGTCGCCGACCGGATCGTTGGAATCGATGAGCGGCGGATACCAGTGATAGCCGGCGAATACCTCGTCGGCGCCCTGGCCGGACTGGACCACCTTGACGTGGCGGGCGACTTCCTTCGACAGCAGATAGAAGCCGACATTGTCGTAGGACACCATCGGCTCGGACATGGCCTGGATTGTTTCCGGCAGGCTCTCGATCAGCTTTTTCGATTCGATGAACAGCTTGTGGTGCCTGGTGTCGAAGCGTTTGGCGATGATGTCGGAGTACTGGAACTCGTCGCCCTGCTCGCCACCGACGGTTTCGAAACCGATGGAGAAGGTGTTGAGGCCGCGCTGGCCGCCCTCGGCGAGCAGGCCGACGATCATGCTGGAATCGAGACCGCCGGAGAGCAGAACACCGACCGGCACGTCGGCCACCATGCGCCGCTCCACCGCCGTGCGCAGTGCCATGTGCACCAGTTCGCGCCACTCTTCACTCGAGCGTTCGGCTTCGTCCGCGCTGCGCGCGAACGACAGCGACCAGAAGCGCTCGGTGCTGCGGCGACCGTCAGACTCGATCACCGTGACCGTGCCGGGCTCGACCTTGCGCACGCCGCTGAGAATCGTGTGCGGCGGCGGCACCACCGCATGGAACGTCATGTAGTAGTTGAGGGCGACCGGATCGATCGACGTATCGACGTCGCCGGCGGCGATCAGCGCGGGCAGGGTGGAGGCGAAACGGATCCGTCGCCCGGCCTGCTCGCTGTAATAGAGCGGCTTGATGCCAAGCCGGTCACGCACCAGCGCGAGGCGGCCGGTATCACGCTCGTCGACGGCGAAGGCGAACATGCCGTGAAAGCGCCTGGGCGCGTCCTTGCCCCAGGCGTGCCACGCCTTGATCACCACCTCGGTGTCGCCGTCCGAGAAGAACCTGTAGCCCTTGCCCTCGAGCTCGCGGCGCAGTTCCTTGTAATTGTAGATGCAGCCGTTGAAGGCGACCGAGAGCCCGAGATCGGCATCGACCATCGGCTGCTGCGCGCGCTCGGAGAGGTCGATGATCTTGAGCCGGCGATGGCCGAGCGCCGTCGCCCCGTTCGCCCACAGGCCGGCGCCGTCCGGTCCGCGCGGCGCCATCGAATCCATCATCGAGGAAATGGCGCGGGTCGAGGCCGCCGCGCCGCTGAAATTCATTTCTCCGCAAAGTCCGCACATGAAATGCTCGCCGGTCCTTTCAGTCTCTCGTCATTGATTGAAGGCAGGCCCGACAACACATGGAGGGCAATAACAGAATGCGGGCGGTGCCCGCAAATAGGCGATATCGCGCCAACCGGATCGTTCTTTTCGCCTATATAATGACTGTTTTCCTGAAGTCGATGGTTGGCGGCGGTTCAATTTCTGCCGTGCAATTGTGCATGCTGCACCTGCGTGCTCGCTGCTGCTGCGTAACAAGGCAGCGGCAACTCAGTCCCTCGCCGGGAAAACCATGCAGGTGGTGGAGGCGTGCGCGTAAAGCTTGCCGGCCGCGTCTTTCAGATCCGCATCACCGGTGGCGATGGTGCGGCCGCGGTGCAGGATGCGTGCCTCGGCGCGCACCGGTCCGGTGTCCCTGGTCACCGCGCGGACCAGATTGACCTTGAGCTCGAGCGTGGTGAACGCTTCTCCCTTGGCCAGCGTTGAAGCGACGGCGCAGCCGAGCGCTGAATCGAGCATGGTCGCAGCGAGGCCACCATGCACCACGCCGAATGGATTGTAGTGACGGAATTCCGGCACGCCCTCGAACACCGCGCGTCCCGGCTCGACCTCGACCAGGTGAAATCCGAGCGTCTCGCACATCGGCGCCTGCGGCACCGTGCCATCGACCATCGCCCTGAGAAAGCCGATGCCGTCGTAGCGCGCAGCCACGTCCGGCCCTGCCACCCCGTAACGCTTTACTGTGTCATCCATTCCCGGTGGTTTCCGTTGAGGCCGGCGTTATCGCGTTTCCGCCGGACGGAAACAAGAGCCGCTGGTAAAGCCAGCCGATACCGACCAGCACCACGCCCAGACCGATGAAGGACAGGGCACGCAGGATTCCGGTCAGCCCCGCCATATCGACCAGGAACACCTTGGCGATGGTGAGCGCCACCACCACGGCGGAGGCCAGTCGTGCCGGCTGCGAGCGCAGCACAACGCCCGCGGCAAGCAGCGCGACGCCGAGCACCAGCCAGACGAGCGAATAGGTGTATTGCTCGGCATCGCTCGCCGGCACCCAGGGCAGGATCTCGCTGCCCTGGTAGAAGCGCCGCACCTCGAGCGAGACATAGAGCAGGGCGAGCGCAATCGTGGTGGCGGCTGCCACGTAGCGATAGGCGAGCGGCCGGGTCTCGCGCGCGGTGTAGGCCAGGATCGCCGCAAGCACGGCAGGAATTCCGTAGCCGAGCAGGATCAGGTTGAAGAACAGGCCGCCCACATCGGTCGGCTCGAGGAACGGGTTGAGCATCAGCCCGAGACCGACGACGATCGCCGCCAGCGTCAGTCCGGCGACGACGAGCGCGCCGATGTTGTGAATGATGCTGCCGGTGCGCAGCCGCACACGTTCGAGGCCGATGGCGATCGCGATCCCGACCGAAACCTGCATGCCGGCTTCGGCGAGGGCCGCCGCCGGTTCGAACACCTGACCGCCGGTCATGAAATGGCGGATCTCCAGCAGCGCGAGCAGCACCGTGAACAGGATCGCGGCGGCGTCGGTGACGCGCGCCGGCACATCGTCGGCGCGCCGCCGCAACAGATAGCCGGCGGTCCAGAACGCGGCCGCCGGCACGCCGTAGCCGTAGAGCAGCCAGTTGAACAGCGGCGTAGTGCCGAGTTCGTGCCCGGCGATGCTCGGCGCCCAGGCGATGCGCGCGACCACCAGCATGACCACCACAGCGGCGAGCCAGCGCAGCGCCGGCAGCGGACGCTGTCCGGCGATCCAGGCGATGCCGGGCACCATCAGTGCGAGGCCGACGGTGAGCCAGCCCTTTTCCAGCGCGAAGGTGAGCGCCAGCGCGAGCGAGGCCACCGCGCCCGTCGCGAACACTGCCCCTGAGGCGGCAATGCCCGGCGCGGGCTCGCGCCGGCCCAGCAGTTCGGTGGCATATCCATAGAGTGCCGCCATCAGCAGGGCGAGGCCGGCGAAGGGAACGGAGCGGTCGAGTTCGGCAATCCGCCAGTAAAGCGCAACCAGGATGACGATCGGCGTTGCCACGGCGGTCGCGCTCCAGATCAGCGCAGCCCGCGCGTCGGGCGCGCGGCCCTGTACGGCAAAACCGGCAGCGCCGAACAGCGCCGCCAGCGCTCCCCCCAGCATGATGTGGGAGCCCGCGCCGGTCGGCGGGTCCGGAATGGCGCCAGCGGTGACGCCGGGCGGCATCACCAGCTCCGCCACATAATGCGGCATCGCCCATTGCAACATGACGATCGCGGTCATCACCCCGGCGGTCGGCAGCGCCCAGAGCGCGGATTCAGTGCGCCAGACGATGGCGACGGTGGCGACAGCGAGCAGCGTGAACACCGCGAGGGCCGCCACATCGTGCTGGCTGCGCGCCACCATGATGGTTGCCGCGATAATGTAGGCGGCAAGCGCGCCGGACGAGACCTCGTCGATCTCGCCGCGCTCGCTCCCGGGGCCGAACAACAGCCCGGAAACGATGAGCGCGGCGGCCAACGCGTAAACTGCGACAATGTAGAACAGGTGTGCGCCGAGTGCGTCGACCCTGTGGATGGTGATGCCGGGCAGCGCCCACAGGGCACCCAGCACCACCGCGGTGATGGCGAGCCAACGCCACAGGCGCATGCGCGCCAGCGCGAAGGCCGCCGCGTTCACAACGACCAGATAGAGATAAAGCGCCCAGTAGCTCGGCTCGCTGGTCTCCACCAGCGCCGGCGCCAGGAACGCGCCGGCAAGCCCGAGGCCGGCGAGAGCCGGTCCATGCAGCAGCGCGCCGGCGAGCGTCGCCAGCGCCACGATGCCGAGCAGGATGAACGCGGCACCCGGCGACAGGAACCCGTAAAGGACATAGGCCGCGTAGACGGTGGAGTAGGCTGCGACCGTGCCCGCCGCGGTCAGGATGCTCGGAATATGCTGCGTCGGAACGCCGGCGATGCCCGCGGCGATCTCGTTGCGCCGCGTCCACTCACCGGCAGCAATCAGCGCCGCCGCGAACAGGCCGGCGAGAACAATACGGACGCCGGGCCCGAGCAGACCCTGCTCCACCGTGTAGCGGACAAGGAAAATGGCGCCGAGCGCCAGCGCCAGCCCGCCGATCCATACGACCCATTGGGTGCCGAAGCGTTCTTCCAGCGTCGCGGGCCGCGCCGACGGGGCCGGCGTCGGGACGACTTGTTCGGCGGCGGCTTCTTCAGGCGGCACCGCGGCTGGCTCTGCCGGCGGCTCCGTCGCGATCGGCACTTCCCCGGTTGCGGGCGCTTCCTCAACTGCCGGCGATGAAGCTTGTGCGTCTGCAGCGAACGTGGCGGCGACCTGTGGCGCTACTTGCGCGGCTTCCAGCCTTGCCAACCGCTCCTGCAGTTGCCGGATGCTCTCGCGCGCGCTCAGCGCTATCACAAGGGCGGCGATGGCCAGGACCGGAATTGACAGCAGAATGAGCAGGACGAATAGAAATTCCATGGCCGCCCCCGGAATCGCCTGCGCGCATGGTAGAGCGCGCCCGGAGGCATTAAAAGCGGAGGTTGCAGGAGGACGCTTGTCGTGCGCTCAGTCGATGTCGAGCCGGAACGGGTGGCCTTCCGTCGCAAGGTCGCCGGGGCCGAGTTGGTCAATTGCGCGGACCATGCGCCCGTCGCGCCCGAGGATGCGATCGGCGATGGAAACGATCCGCGAATTCGGCTGTGCGGTGCGCGATGCGCGGCGGATCGCCTGCGCGATATCGCGTTCGTCACGGCTGGGATTCAGCGCGCAGGCAGCGACGAAGGCGCCGGCGGTGGAGCGGCTGATCCCGGCGAAGCAATGCACCACCATGGGTGCGGCGCGATCCCAGGTGCCGACAAATTCGATCAGACGGGCGACGTGCTCGTCGGCAGGGCAGGTATAGCCGTCGGTCGGCATGCAGATGTCATCGACGCTGAGCACGAGATGGTTGTCGGCGGCGATATGGGCCGGCCGTTCGACCCGGTCGGTCAACCGCAGCAGCGTCACAATGTGGCGCGCGCCGGTTTCGTCGATCGTGTCATAAAGGCGCGCGAGCGAGCAGACGTGGATCATGGCAATCTGACAAGGAACGATTCCTGCGTCATATCTATGACCGGCGCGGCCTGATGAAAAGAGTCAGCCGCGTAAAAGCTTCTCGAACCGCTTCTGAAACCGCGATTGGGCCGTATCGGCCGGCCACGGCGTCAGGTAATCCCGTTCCAGTGCGGGCGAGATCTTTGGCGGATGGCCGAAAAATCTGCGCGCTTCGGCGGGGTCGAAGCCGGCGAGCCGCGTCGCCTCGAGGCAGGCGGCGCCGCGGTCGGCGGACTTGATCAGTTCGTCCAGTTTTTCAGGCAATCTGGCGGGGAGGCCGAAACGAAGATGGACGGCTGCGAGCAGACGCCGCTCCACCGCCTTGTAGCTGCCGCCGATGACCGCCTTGAATGGCGAGATCATGTCGCCGATGACGTATTCCGGCGCGTCGTGTAGCAGCACGGCGAGCCGGCCCTTGGCGTCGAGCCGCGGCACCTTGGCGCGCGCCAGCGCCTCGACCAGCAACGAATGCTGCGCGACCGAGAAGATGTGCGCGCCCTCGGTCTGCCCGTTCCAGCGCGCGACGCGGGCAAGGCCATGCGCGATGTCCTCGAGCTCGACGTCGAGCGGGGAGGGGTCGAGCAGGTCGAGCCGCCGCCCCGACAGCATACGCTGCCAGGCGCGCGGCGCCGCGCTTGTTGCCTTCTTTTTCGCCGTCGCCTTGCTCATTTTTCCTTGGTCGTTTTTTTGGCCAGCTTGGCGCAAGCCGCGTGGCGGTGGCAGCTCACCAGATGGTCGTTGACCATGCCGACCGCCTGCATGAAGG
>Ga0315534_1002330_pt1 | contig 12811 bp, 12 predicted proteins | sample SalMarSW160240MG_FD_203094 | JGI IMG/M metagenome (GOLD analysis project Ga0315534, IMG submission 203094) | Salt marsh sediment microbial communities from the Plum Island Ecosystem LTER, Massachusetts, United States - Salt Marsh Sediment SW1602-40 ... | reverse complement strand
CGACGAAAGTGCCCTGAGCGCGTATCAGGTCACTCGTACCGGGTTTCAAAAACAGCATATCGCCCTCGCCAAGCAGTGTTTCCGCCCCGTTCTGGTCGAGGATAATTCGGCTGTCCATCCTCGCTGCAACCCGGAAGCCAACCCTGGTCGGCATATTCGACTTTATCAGTCCGGTAACAACCGTCGCCTGGGGACGCTGGGTAGCCAAAACAATATGAATACCAACCGCCCGGCTCTTCTGTGCAAGGCGAACAATATAAGCTTCTATCTCTTTAGGTGCCGTCATCATCAAATCTGCAAGCTCATCGATTACTATCACAATATACTGTATTCTCTTTGGAATCTTTGTTTCTTCCTCGGCACTGCTCGGATTAAACCGCTTAACAATTTCCTCGGCACCGAGCCTGTTATACTCAGTAACATTCTTGACCTTCGCCTCAGCCAGCAGAGCATAACGCTCATCCATCTTCACGGTGGCCCATTCAAGTATCTGAACGGCCGTTTGGGTCTCGGTAACTATCGGGCACATCAGGTGCGGGATAGTATTAAACGCCGTCATCTCGACCATCTTAGGGTCAATCAAAATCATCTTTACTTCGTCAGGCCTTTTCGTAAGCAATATGCCTGTTATAATACTGTTTATACACACACTTTTGCCTGAGCCGGTCGTGCCGGCGATAAGCAAATGCGGCATCTTGGTAAGGTCCGAAACAAGTGCTTCTCCGGAAGAATCCTTGCCTAAAAACAGCGGTATCTGCATCTTATGCGGCCTGCTGCCCGCTAATTCCATCATACTCTTCATACGCACTTTTTCTTTCTCGCTGTTTGGCACCTCAATGCCTATCGTATGCTTACCCGGCAGGGGGGCCACGACCCGAACCGCCCCGACACCCAGCGCACGAGCCATATCGTTTGCCAGCGCCGATATCTGGCTGACCTTCACGCCGGCCGCAAGCTCCAGCTCAAACATTGTTATGACCGGGCCTGTCTCGGCCGCTACCACCCGCGCATTGATATTAAACTCCGACAGCAGCCTCTCCAAAGCCATCGCCTTGGCCTTGACGACCTTCTCCTGCACTGCAGCAAAAGTATACTCCGGCTCAGCCAACAACTCCAATGGCGGCAGCTCATAATCTTTGTAGGACCGTTGGAGCACTGAACTTTTGGATACAGGGGGACTCGGAGGGCTCGGTTTTTCACGGTCTAATCTTTTCACTCCCGACCTGTCGGGATTCTCTAAAGGTCTAATCGTGCCAACGTTTGGCAGTCTCGGTGTTTTACTGCTGAGAGTTAATGGCTTTTGCCTGACACTTAGTTTCTGCCATATATCGTTCAGCCCTTGTCCGACAATGGCGGATTTTTTTGCAGCCGACCACGCCGGTACAACAGCGCCAAATGCCCTTTTGACCCCAAAATCAAACCATCCCAATAACTTCAAAATAAAATTATCCGCTAATAGAAGAAACCCAACTACCCAGATAGCTGCCACTAATATGAACGTTCCCACCGATGCAAAATGGCTTCGCAGAAACTGTGCCGCCCCGATGCCCAACACCCCGCCTGAACCCATAGGGAAGCCAAAGAACCGATAAGGCCATAAGCACTGGAAAGTCATCGAAGCCGCCACCGTCATCAGTCCTAATCCGATTGCCCGCAAAATCGGTTGACCTGTCGGTTTATGTGCAAGCCTGGCAACCAGAAAACTAATTCCCGACACTAATATCACGAACACCCCAGGCCCAATATAATACAGCAAATAGTACGCACAGAATGCTCCTGCTGAGCCGCACCAGTTAGCAGGGGGGCTGTTATGAGGATATACAAACCTGCTCGGCCAATCGCCGATATCAAAACTAAGGCAACTGCACAAAACAACTAAGCACGCACCTATTCCCAAGCACATCATCGCTGTTCTGGCCCCGGAATGTGTTGTTTGGCCTTCTGAGGCTCTCTTATATGATTTCTTCTTTTTCACAACTATTGTTCTTTGTCGAGTCCGATAAAAAAAGTATACCTTGCGCACTTAAAGCCGCCGTCCGACATTGGACGTAATTTATATCGGCAGCCCTTCGGCCTTTTCTGCACAATTACCCCGGCTCCAAAGACGTAATAATGGGTGCTTTTGCCCCCGATATTCGTTATTCAATAAAGAGCGGCCTTATATGCCGTTCGTAGATGTTCTCTGTTACGTTTTCTGCGATGATATTTTCATATTTCTTAAGCGCATCCGAAAAGCGTGTTCCCATCTCAGCGGCAATCTTGTACGCAATGTGAAGAAGCTGCCGGAAGTTGAGATTGTAATGCTCACAGGATTGGTCATGTCGCAGTGCCGAGGCAAATCTTTCGCCATCCCATTTGTCAACCTCTTGCGCAGTCGGCAGTTTTTCTCTGTCGATATCAATAACTGTCTCATACGGCCCACAAAGCTCATCCATCCGCGATAGCGCCCCGGCGTACACCTCTTTTGCGATTGATAGGCCGTCACCACCGGCCATCGCCAGGCCGATTAACTCTTCCAGCCATGTTGTGCCCGCTGTCTTAATATGCAGCCCGGCATCGAATTTCTTCAGCGCCTTGGCTATTGGCCCATAAATCGAGAACTTGTCAGAAGCCGAGTGAATGCTAAGTTTGAGGTTTTCAGGCAGGCCGAATTCTTTGACCGCAAAAGCAACCACCGCCAGGTCCTGTTCAAACTCTTTTGCAAAACCTCTCACGTTACCGACGTAATCTACCCCCTTGTTGAATCGGCCTGTGAATTTTGGCGCAACCGTCTGGGCCGGTATCCCTTCATCTGCGATAGCCGCTAAGATAAAGAACATCTCAACCGGCGTTTGTGGCTGGTCGGTCTCATCCATCGAGACTTCTGTAATAAAGTCCGGCCGGAGGCCGGTTCGATCGGAACCCGGCTTCGCCGGGGCGCCTTTAACTGCTACGATATGACGATAAATCTTACCTGCTTGCTTAACCGCCAATATAAACTTATCTGCTATTGTTTTGATTTGTTCTTCACTAATATTAAAAGTCTCATCAATACCGTCAATTGCAAGCGAACCGATATATTTTTTGTACTTTTGAACAAAAGAATTCACATCCCCCGCTGCTTCGTTTTTGCGAAGCAAAACGGCGGGGGCCTTACCGATGTAATCGGCAACGTCAAGCGTGAAAAAATCGCTCGACTCGATGAATCCATCAACATTGTTCAACCCGATGTGGTCGGCATCCACGAAATACGGCCCGTCCCAGCCATAGGCTCTTACCGCATCATCGGCCTCTTTGCGCGTATCCGCCGGGCTGGTTCCTATGATAGTATGCTCCCTGTGGGATTTGTTCCAAACAGGTGTAATGTCAAGGCCCTGTTCTTTCGCCTTTATCAAAGCGGCTAATTGCGGCTTACCTTGATGGCAGAACCTGTCACCAATTCCAAAAGAATACTTGCCTAAAATCATAAATCAGCTCTCCGTCATTCAATCAATGCTCAGACACTCAGTTGTCATTGTTGCGAATAAAAACCTTTTTGACATCGGTCATATGAACTATCGAATTGGTCGCCGGCGAGAATGGACCATCCAGGCCGTCGATTAACGCATCTTCAACATCTTTTAGGACAACTCCGTGACGCTGGTCACTCTTTGCCAATTGAAGCTGCACATTGAGCAGCTTTAAGCCCTTAAGATGACGGCAATAAAGCCCGTAAGCCGGCAGTGTTCCGAACATCGAGTACTCCGGATATGCTTCTGGCTTCTCAGGGACAGCCCGGCCGGCGTCCTCCTTGGTTCCACCACCGGCGAACGAAAGCCGAATGTTACTGAAAGTGACGTTCTCTATCTTTGCCTCCGGCAGCCCGGAAATCGCACAGCCGGTTGCATTGGCACCGGTCGCTTCGATATTGCTTATCGTAATGTTTCGCATTATGCCGATGCCTGGCTTGGCCATATCTTTTTTGAAAGGCCTAGCGCGATTGCCTAACCGCAAAAAGATTGGCGCTCCGATTTTGTTCATTGTTATGTTCGAGACAACGACGCCGTCCATCGTGCCGCCGTCCACTATTTCCAGTGCCACACCAGCCAAACGGGTATCATAAATCGAACAGCCGGTAATTACGATATTCTCAAAACCACCATTGGATTCCGTGCCCATCTTCAGCGCGTTACACCGGGTACTCAAAACGCAGTTACTGACCGTTACATTTCTGCACGTCCGCGCTGATGTGCTCTTGAGCACGATGGCATCATCTCCTGAACGGATATTGCAGTCTGAAATGATGACCCTCTCGCAGGAGTCGATATTGATACCGTCGTTGTTGGCGTTGACAACACTTCTGACGGTGATTCCCCTGATGTGCACGTCGTCACAGGCTAAATAATGCTGCACCCACATCGGCGAGTTCCTGATGGTTACATCCTTTACTGTGACGTTTCGACATTGAATAAATCGAATTATATAGGGGCGCACCTTATATGGCCCTTTGAACGAACGCCCCTGGCCATCGATAATGCCTCTGCCAATGATGGCGATTCGCTCCAGTTTTTCACCGTAAATCAGACTCTTGTCCGTATAGTTGTCGGTGTACGACTTAAAAGCCTGTACGGTAGGGGGGTAGTCTTTCAGGTCCGCACTGCCTAACAGCGTACAGCCGACGTCGAGCTTCAGTGTCACGCCGCTTTTCATATAGACAGTGCCGGACAGAAAAACCCCTTGCCCCAGATAAACAGTCCCGCCGCCGTCCCCCGCACATTCGTCTATTGCCCTTTGAATAGCCTTCGTGCACAGCGTTTTGCCGTCGGCCTTGGCCCCGTAGTCGCGTACGTCATAGGCCGTCTCGGCACCCAAAGCCGACCCCAACGCGAACGTCCATATAAGACCGGTTAAAATCCGGTATTTTGTCTTGTTCATTTTTTCTCCTTCCTTAATATATACCCTGCTTCCAAATTCTTACACAAGCCTTAACTCCATAAATACTGCATCCTCTATCGGATTGTATCGATATGGACTGGTCTGCTTAAATCCGACAGAAGCATACAGCGCCCTTGCCACCTTCATTGATGGAACCGTGTCTAACCGCATATAGTTATAACCAATTTTTCGTGCCTCATCAATAACAGCTTCAGCGAGCGCTCTGCCGAAGTCCAAACCGCGAAACTGTTCTCTAACGTATAGTCTTTTCATCTCGCATACGCCATCACTTAACATTCTTAGTCCGACACACCCAACAGGTTGTCCTTTATATGTAGCGAGCAAAAGGCATCCCGCCGGCTGGATATAATCGCCCGGAAGATTAGCTAATTCTTCATCGAAATTCTGAAAGCTTAAATCAAAGCCCAAAGAATCCGCATATTCGACAAAAAGTTTTTTAGCAGTCTCAAAATCTTCGTCTGTTTTTGCTGGAAAAATTTTCAGCATTTTGAATTTCTTAACTTTTTTGTTCAGGTGAAATATATTTTTGTGTCCATGGACATACATTGATACAAATGCCGCAAATTGCTACCCTCCCTATAGTTGATTGTATCCCGACCTTTTTCGATAGTTTTATCGCAGTTTCACAACAGACAAATGCATCATATATTGAGTCGCGTGGGGCTCCCAACTGCCAGTTGTTTCCTTTAATTGCATTAGCCGGACAATGATCAACGCAGTGGTGGCAATCACCACACATTGACTGTTCTACGGGATCCGCTATATCCAGGTCTGCATTGGTAAGCACGCTTGCCAGACGAATAGCTGCGCCGTATCTTTTTGTTATGAGTAATGCCGATTTTCCTATCCAGCCGAGGGCGGCCTTTGTAGCGATGGTTTTGTGCGGCAGGGGTGCGTCGAGGCTTGTGAGATCAATTTTTTCTATAGTAGGCTCGAGCGCGACAGCTTTATATCCTTGTGATATGAGGATATCCACGGTATGGTCGCACAAGTCAGCCAGTAAGTTATTGGCCCTGTTATACTCTTTGTAGTACCTTTTTGTTGGGCCTTTCGAAATCTCACAAATGACTGACGGATTGAGGGCAACGGCTATAGATACTGCTTTTTCTAAGCTTGCCACTGCCTCAAAAAGAACATCACTTACATCCGCATACCCAACTAAGCAAGCACCTTTTTCTAAAAGGGATTCTCTTAATTTTGTACTCAAATGCCTCATTTGTTTCTTTCTTCAATATTATAGCCAGCAGCACAGAAAAGGCAATTTGCCTGCCGTTCTATTCATTCATCATTTCTTCAAGAATTTCAACTGCATCCTGCACCATTCTGGGGCATATCATGGAAAACAGGCCTTTGTCTTGTGCTTCTTTCATACCCTCCGGTGTAGTTAAATCACAGCCAAGCAGTTCCCTGCAAGTGACAGAGTCGTTCCGGGCTTTGAATCGCTTGATGTATTCTTCGACTTTTTTGTACGTATTCGCTTTTCCTTCCTTATCTTCGGCGGTGGTATTTCCATATTTCAATCCGAGAACCATAAAGGCTCCGCTAACCGCCCCGCAGGTACTTCCCATACGCATTCCGCCGCCGAATCCTGTTGCCACTTTAAACGCCTTCTCACAATCAAGACCAAACTGTTTACTATAACTGCCCAATACCGCCTGAGAGCAATTAAAACCCTTCCCGAATCTCTCGACCGCCTGTTCAGATTTCGCACTCATCAAGCTGCTCCAAATGTTTTCTATGCTCTTTTTCTATTGGTTTAAACTCAAACATCTTCGGCCAGGATTATTTTCACTACTTCTGTAAGCGCTCGACCTATATGTTTATGTTTGTCGCCAGCCGGTATAAACAGACCATCACCCGAATTGAACACAACTACTTTCCCATCGAAGTCTATTTCCATTTGCCCTTCGAGAATATAACCAATATGTCCCTTAGTGCACCAATCAGGTTCGACAAACTCTCTTGCGAACTCCACTAAGCGTAGCTTTCTTCCGTTTCGTTCATAAGCCTTGACTTTAGCACCAACCGCCGCTCTCTCCCACGGCATCGATTCGAAATCTATCTTATATTGTTCCATCTTGAATTCTCCTTGCTGTTCTAACTGCGCTTCAAGTTAATTCTCCCTTGGCAACCATTATGACCTTTCCACCAACAGATACATCTATTTGTCCTTGATTTTGTTCTGCTTTTAGAAAAAGCAGTGAAGGTCTGCCGATTTCATAACCCTGTTCGATTCGAATATCAATTTCGTCGCTTCCAAAATAACGGTGTTTCACTAAATATCCGGCCAGGCAGCCATTTCCACTTCCGGTTGCAGGATCCTCCGGTATACCGTAATAGTCGCAAAACACCCTTACATTTTAATCCCTATCCCGCTCGTAAGTCTGAGGGCAAAAAATCAGGAACATCTTGGCTTGCGTATCTTCAATCAGCTTTAACGGCTCATCTTTATTTATCCTTGCCCTTTTTACGGCATCCAGAGTTCTAAGCGGAACTATTATGAAAGTCAAGCCGGTAGATACCTCCTGTACCGGGAATCTTTCATCGATGTCCTCTCTCTCAATCGTCAAAACCCGCACAATATCGTCTGCATCAAAAACCTTACCGAAAACCGGAGCCATCTGTTTCATCCAAAGGATATCTTCACCTTCGCGAGTGTTCTGGAAAAACATCCAAAATGTAAAATGTGAGATTTTTCATTTGGCTTCTCCAAATCCGATGCTATTTGTTGTAAACACTTTCCATCACCTTAAGGGCAAACCCCGCCGATACGGTTGCCGGGGTGCCGGGCATTTCCCTTTTTGACCTGCAACCTTTCCAGCCCCAAAAATCAATCCGCCCCATACAAGAGAAACTACGGTTACCTTTACGGCTATGATCCTGATACTCATTTCTGTCCGCCCTCAGCACCCGGTCATATATCTCCTATCCGCTCGCGATCATGTACACTACCACCACAATCGCTACTACAAAAGCCCAACCCACCAAGAAACCCAAGACCGATGTCCGTGACGGAACCGAGAGCTCTATATTGCTGTTTGGGAAAATATTGCGCCTTTCGGGTACAACTGCCCCCTCCGGTAAAGTACACGGATTATCTACTTGTTCCCCCAGCGTAACCGGTGTCCGAACAAGCGCATAGAAGTTCTCGATTTTCTCCCTGTCCACCGGCCGCGTCACCAAGCTAACAATAATCCCGCTTATCAACCCGGTACCAAGATACAAAATCATCTGCCACGGGAGATAAAGCTTTCCCTCCCACAGCATAAACCCCGGCAGCACGTCCGCAAATCGCGCACTGAAATCCCATACCATTCGCTCGCCGATTGTAATTGTGCTCGTGAACAACATTACCACAAAGCTCACTAATGTTGCAGCCCACGCACCGGCCACCGTCGTCCGCCGCCAGAACAGTCCCAGCCAAAACGCAAGACCCATCATCGCAGATATTTTCCAGAATATCTCAAGACCCGCCACCACCCCCGGCAGCCAAAATGCAAACACAACCCCACCGGAAACAACTGCAACAGACGCCATCCGACCAACGGTGATATAGTGACTTTGCCCGCGTCCGGGCACGAGAGGTCTGTAAATATTCTCTGTGAACAAAGCCGACGACGCTATCATAAACGCATCGCACGAGCTCATAACCGACGCCAGGAGCGCCGCCAAAAATACCCCAAGTACCCCCGGCAGTATCTTCGGCAAAAAGTCACCCGCCACGGCCCCAAATACCTTGTCCGGCTCGACCTCCACGCCTTTGCTGCCGAAATAAACAATCGCAGCAACACCTGTAAGACACCAAGGAATCGTGCAGATACGCTTGATAATATTTCCGAACATCCATCCGAATCTCCCCTCCATCTCCGTTTTACCGGCAGCGCAGTTGCTCATCGTGTGCGGCTGTGTCACAATACCAACCAGAGCGTTAAACGCAATTACCGTAATATAGAAAAAGCCTATCTCCGCAGGCGCCACCAAATAAAGTTTCTGCGGATCCGTTATCGCCTGGCGAATCCCATCCATCCCCCCGACGGCATTCATAACGAGCGGAAGCAGAATAAACGAAAAGATTATCGTCAAAATACCCTGAATGAAATCCGTGATAATCGCCGCGGCAAGACCCCCGGCCACACCATATAACACAAAAACCACAGTCATCACCGCAATCGCCGTGTTCGCCGACAAAAGTCCCTGCGTGCTGGCCGATATAACCTCGCTCGAGCCGCGGAGCATCAAACCGATATTCACCGAAAGATTCAGCATCCCGATAACCGCGTAAAGCATTGCGACGCTCCGGCTGTACCGGGCCTCAAAAACATCGCCGGTTGTTATCGCACGAAACCGTCTCATCACCGGGGCTATCAGCCAGTAAAAAGGTGTGCAGGGAAGCCAAAGCCACTGATACCATATCCCGGAAAGTCCGCTCGTATAGCTTTTTGAAGCGACTCCCACAGCCTGGTCCGAATGAGTACCCGCTCCGAACCCGAACATCACCATCATTGCCTTGCCGAACCGCCGGGGCATAAAGAAATCGGCGGACTTTTTTATCTTCCTCGCCGTCCATACACCAATCGCCGCCATACCAACCAAATACAAGGCCAATATAAAAATGTCCGCAATGTGCAATCCCATCTTCGGCATCAATTACCTCCTATTGATTTTCAGCATTTTTTCCCAACGGTCTATTGGAAATCGACTGTACAAGCTGGAAATCCACCATCCACGGCAGACAGACTTCAAACAAAGGAAAATAGTAAATAGAAAATAGAAAATAGTAAATTAAAAAACCCCGCAGCGCATCCTTTCGCTACGGGGCAATGAAAAAGACCGTATTTCCTGTCCCATACCTCTTAGATATAAGCTAATGCTCAATAGATACCCCGGAGGGTCCCAACATACACCATTACTACCTGGTGTTGAGCCCTGCCATTATCCTTTCTCTTCTTTGCGTGACTCTTCGGCTATCTTGTCCAGCTTCTTCGTGCGCTTCTCGGTCTTATGCGGTATTCTTACTTCCACTCCGAGCCGGCCTAATTCACCGGCCACCTCCGGCTGGAGAGGATCGAGCTGAAAACTACGCTTCAAATATTCCTCCGCCCGGACCTTATCGTTCTTGCTCAAATAATAGTAGCCGAGCTGCCTATGAACCCTGGCGGAATTCGGCGCCAAATGAAGCGCCTGCTGATAGCAATCAAACGCATACTCATCAAGAAGCTGCTTCTGAAACGCAAATCCAAGTCGAAATGACCCGCTCGCTGAACCAACAACCTGGTTCATATAAATATCGGCATAAGTTTTAGCCTTGGCAGTATCCCCACTATCGAAAAATAACTTTACCATTGCCGCTTGAGCCTCCCTGTGAGTAGGGTCAAAGCTTAAGGCTACATTATAATGACGCTCTGCTTGTAGCCATGACCTCTCGGCATGATACAATTGACCTAATTCGAAATGCGCGTTGGGATTTTCAAATTTGCGGTCGAGTGTCTTCAGTAAAGCGGCCTTCTTCTGCTCAGCAGGTGTGCTCTTGACCTGGCCGGTTCCAACCACCTCGGTTTGTTGACTTTTGCACCCGAGGAGTGACATTGCGCAAAAGAAAAGAAGGGCAAAGACAAAAAGAGAAACCGAATTAAGCCAAAAGACAGATCTTCCTGCGTTTAATTTTTTGCTTTTGACTTTTTCTGTCATTCTGTTCTCCCTCAAAAAGTTTTCACCCACCAAAAAAACTCCTCCAAGTCATTGAATATTGTAATTTTGCCACGCTGCAGAAAGCTTTGCAAGAAAAAATTGCTATAAATCAAATAAAATTTATTTTTTTATTAATACTTGGTGCTGTAGCGAAGTGGAAGTCCTCCTATGGCGGGTTTGAACCGAAGAAAGAACCGAATATCCAGAATTTTTGTAATAAAATAGGCAGCTCCAACGACTAATATAACAACGGCAGCCGATTAAAAGGAGATTCGCGTGCAAGTGATTGACTGGCAGATAATTATCGAGAAACACGGCCAGGCTGTGTGGCAGACCGCTTACAGATTGCTGGGCGACAGCGATGATGCCGCCGACTGTTTCCAGGAGACCTTTGTTTGTGCTCTGGAAATCTCACAGCGTCAGCACATCCGGAGCTTTTCCGGTTTGTTGACCCGGCTGACCACAACACGGGCAATAGACCAGCTACGTCAGCGATTTCGCCGGTCGCACTGTAATGCCGTCTCGGCTGACTGGGACGCTGTGCCAAGCACAAATCCGGGCCCGGCTCAAATGGCACAGCAGCAGGAGCTGGCTGCCAGGCTGCGAGAGTCGCTGACTCAACTGCCGCCACAAGAGGCGGAGGTCTTTTGTATGCGATATTTAAATGATATGAGCTATCGGCAGATTGCCAAAGCCCTGGGTATAAAAATAAATGCTGCTGGTGTGCTGCTGCACCGCGCCAGGGCAAAACTACGACAGTCTTTCGAGTTGTCACCGAAAGAGCAAAAGTGAGGTTGTATTATGGAAGAAAATGAAAATATCTTAGAAAATGCTGTAAAAGCCCTTAGTAACGAGCAGGTCCCATCCGGCCCACCCCGGGAGCTGGTCGATGCAACCATTGCAAAGCTTACTGAAGCCTCCGGACAATCAAATAAGGTAACTACGGGTAAGCGAATTTGGTTTATAGATTGGCTAAAAGCTCCGAACAGCTTCACTAAGGTTGCCGCTGCAGCCGTACTGCTGATTATCGCCGGCTATGCTGCAGGCCGACTAACATCTCCCCAACCTCCGGATATAAAACAGCTCCAAGCTGCTCTCGAACCGGCTATTCGAAACCAGCTCCTTGACGAGATGAAGCAATACTGGCAGTTAGCTCTGACAAGCAGTTATGCCCAGCTTAAAAACGAGCTTAGTCAGCAATACCGCAGCGATTTGAATCAGTTTGCGGCATACACATTGGCTGCTTCCGGTGCCGCGACCAATCAACTGCTCGAAGAGCTCATCGAGTCCATCAATACAGCACAAACACAGGACAGGCAATGGGTAGCAGCAGCCTTTGAGCAGATAGAGCTGAATCGACTGCGGGACAACGCCCAGTTGACCAATGCTTTTGCGACCTTCGCCGTCCAGACCGAAGATGAGCTGCAGGGTATGGCGCGACTATTGTCTTATACTCAACCCGATAGCTCAGTTCCAAACGAATCCGAAAATCCAAACAATCTAAAATGAAAGGAGCAAAAAATGAAAAAAGCTTTAACCCAGACAATTATTGTATTTGTCGCCGTCAATTTAATGATGGCAAGTTCCACCCTGGCCCAAAACGTCACCGAGGAAGAAAGTCAACCAGCCTCAAAAGAAGCCGTAGTTGCGGAAAAGGAAATAGAGCTTGAGAGAAAGAAGGCTGAGATTGAAGCGAAGGTGGCGCAAAAAGAAGCGGAGATTGCAGCGGAGGTGCAAAAGCAGGTAGAACTGGTGCAAAAGAAGGTAAAACTACAGATTCCTGAGATTCCTGAAATCGACGTAGCAATACCGCGAATCAGCATGCCGTTATGGCAGCACAGCGGCGGCGGAGCGGTGCTTGTGATTCCTGCCGCCGAATTGAAAGGAGAAGACCTTGCAGCAATAACCGAAGATATGAGCGTGATGTCGCGCATCTTTGATAACAAACTCAGCCAGGCTCGTCTGACTACGGGAAGAGGAGGCTGGTATGTTGAGGATTATAATCCGTTTTTTGGGCGCGACAGCGGCACAGTAGAAGCCGTTTATCTCGAGGGCTACGCGGCTCTGTTTTTGATAAAAGTGAATTTTCCCATCTCGCCCTCACCCGAAACACAAGAAGAGAAGAAAACCGAAGAAGAAGATACCGACCCACTCTGGACACAGATGAGACAGGAGATTTATGCACCCGAAGAGGCCGATAGGAGACGCA
>Ga0315534_1002329_pt1 | contig 12812 bp, 8 predicted proteins | sample SalMarSW160240MG_FD_203094 | JGI IMG/M metagenome (GOLD analysis project Ga0315534, IMG submission 203094) | Salt marsh sediment microbial communities from the Plum Island Ecosystem LTER, Massachusetts, United States - Salt Marsh Sediment SW1602-40 ... | reverse complement strand
AAAGACGCCGTTTTATCCGCGAAGCCCGTATGGTTGTGCGAAGGTGTACAGCTTTTGGCAGACAATAAACTATCGAGAGGCTTACGGTTTATTTGCCTGTAACGGGATTTTGTTTAATCACGAATCGCCGAGGCGAGGCGAGACATTTGTTACTCGAAAAATTACACGAGCGGCGACGAGAATTAAATTGGGCCTGCAGGACAAACTCTTTTTGGGCAATCTGGAGGCAAAACGAGACTGGGGTTTCGCCGGCGATTATGTCGAAGCAAACTGGCTTATGCTCCAGCAGGACAAACCGGACGACTATGTTGTGGCCACGGGCGAAAGCCATTCGGTCAGGGAATTTGTGGACGAGGTCTTTGGCTATCTTGAACTGGATTGGCAAAAGTACGTCGAAATCGACCAGCGGTATTTTAGACCGAGCGAAGTTGACTACCTGCAGGGCGATGCGAGCAAGGCAAAAAAGGTTCTCAAGTGGGAGCCGAAAGTAACCTTTAAGGAGCTTGCGAGATTGATGACCGATGCCGATATGGAAATCGCCGAGAACGAGAAAATCATTGAAGACCATCAGAAAACAAAACAATGAGCACTTTTTTTGAGAACAGACGAGTTGTTGTTACCGGCGGGGCCGGTTTCTTAGGGGGTTACGTTACTGAAAGGCTGAAAAAACGGGGCTGTAAAAATATCCTTGTGCCGAAGATAGAAGAATATGACCTGGTCAGCATAAATGACATAAGTCGGATGTACGACGATATGAAGCCGGATATTGTCATTCACTTGGCTGCGGTTGTGGGCGGCATCGGCGCCAATCGCGAACATCCGGGCGAGTTTTTCTATAAGAACTTAATGATGGGTGTTCAGCTCATCGAGCAGGGCAGACTACGAAACATTGAGAAGTTTGTTGCGATTGGTACGGTTTGTGCATATCCGAAATTTACGCCGGTGCCGTTTAAGGAAGAAAATATTTGGAACGGGTATCCGGAGGAGACTAATGCACCATACGGACTGGCCAAGAAAATGCTGCTTGTTCAATCGCAATCTTACCGGGCCGAATATGGTTTTAATTCGATATTTCTGCTGCCGGTAAATCTTTACGGGCCCGGCGATAATTTTAACCCCGCCAGCAGTCATGTGATTCCCGCGTTGATAAAGAAATGTGTTGATGCCATTGATAGTGGCGCGGATTATATTGACTGCTGGGGGACAGGGAGTGCTTCGCGTGAGTTTATTTATGTCGCCGATGCTGCTGAGGGAATTCTTTTGGCGACGGAACATTACAACGGCCCTGAGCCGGTCAATATCGGTGCCGGATTTGAAATAACGATAAAAGAGCTTGCTGAAAAGATTGTCGAGCTTACGGGCTTTACCGGTGAAATCCGCTGGGACAGCTCCAAGCCGGATGGTCAGCCGAGGCGGCGGCTGGATGTCTCAAAAGCCAAAAAATACTTCGGCTTTGAGGCCAAAACCCCCTTCGATGAAGGCCTTAAAATGACAATAGACTGGTATCGAAAACATAAAAATGAATATCGAATATCGAACAAGGAATGATGAAAGAAAATAGTTCACTTCGACCCAGCAACGCTGGGTTCCGATCGATACCCGCCGTTGGCGGGTCGAAATTCCCTGTTCAGCATTCATTATTCATTTCAAATATTTAGCCCCACGTTTTACGTGAGGTTCCAAGTATTTTCAATAATGTTCAAACGATTCTTTATATTACTTTTATTGTTGTGTCACTGCGCCTTGGTTAGTGCCAGCCCCGTCCCGTCTTCGACGGGCGGGGCCAGGGAAAATCTGGCACTACGCAAAAGTTACACACTCTCGCCGAAACCTAATTATCATTTGTGCACCGACAGGTCCGATGTAGTTCAACTCACCGACGGTAGAACATCCGGCAGTCAATGGACGAACAAAAGCACAGTAGGCTGGCAGAAAGCCGAACCGGCTGTGGAAATCGTGATAGACCTCGGTAAGAAGTCCGCTATTTATGAAGTCCGTATCCACACCATTGGGGGAGGCTTCGCAGACGTAGAGTTTCCTGAATTTGCCGCTGTGTTATTGAGTGATAACGGCCGGGAGTTTCGATTTGCCGGACTGGTGAGTAGTAAAGATTTGGAAAACGTCCGGGCACGCGGCTACCGTGGAGTCTCCCGTACGATGAACGTCGGAAACATAAACGCCCCGGGACGATACGTCAAGCTGGTAATACGGCCAAAATGGCGTTATGTATTCCTTGACGAAGTAGAGGTACTCGGCGATTCACTTTCGGCAGTAAAAAATGTTAAACTTCGAAATGACCTCGAAGTATTCACGAGTTCTGAAGAGCTACTAAAAAGAATTTACGATTACCTGCAGTTGCGTGAAAACGCTGCCGCGGCACTGGAAAGTACCAAAACGAACCCGTCGAAGCTATCCGGCCAATTCAATGAGAAAATATTTTCTGAACTTGAAAGACAGGCCCAAAAAGCAGATACACCTACAAAACTGCTTGCTATAAAGGAGCAGGTAGGCAAAACCCGGGCCGGAATATACAAGGCGGTGTATGAAAAGCTATTCGTGTGCCTCTCGGCAAATCCGATGGAGATTGTATTTGAAAAAGAGATGTTCCTTGGCGAAAATGCCAAGGACATAAACATTCAAATGTGGCAAAATGAATACGAGTCGGCCGCATTTAACATTATTAACTGCTCTGATGAAGTGATGACGATGGCCGTTTCTATCTCGCCGTTGCTTAGCTCTGCCGGCGAGAAAATCGACAGTAACAAAACGTTCACAGTGAGAAGAGCGATATACGTTAAAGGCAGTACGGTCGGCTCAATAGCCGATGCCCTTGTTTTACAGGCGGAGCGTCCCTTTAATTTGCAGCCGGGCGAACTGACACAAATATGGTTGACGATATTTAATCCGACGTTGACGGCCGGCAGCTATAAAGGCCGAGTCGGCATTTTGACAAAAACCGCAAATGGGGAAAATCTGCCGACAGAAACTATTCCCGTTACCATAGAGGTCCAAAAGCATAAATTTCCTGAGAACGTTGCCCTTAATTCCTGCAACTGGTCGTATTATAAAGTTGCTTCCGCGGCCGAGATGGCTGAAGACCTTCGTAATCATCATATTAACGTTTATACTGTTCCCCCGCAGGACCTGCCTTTTCTTCGATTTTCATCGGACCGGCCCGGCGTTGTCAGAAAACCGAATTTCGCAAATTTAGATAAAGCTCTTCGGTATCATAATTACGCCGGGACATACCTGCTTTGCCTGGACTTCAATAACAGTAAGAAAGACCACGGCCGATTCGGGAACGTCAAATGGATGACTCCGGATTGGAAGGCTGTTTTTTCACAATGGCTGAAAAATTTTGTAAAGCATCTCAAAAATGCCGGCGTCGGTTACGATAAGTTCGCGCTGTATCCGTTTGATGAGAGCCTGTGCGATGATTTTTATAAACTGGCCAAACTAATCAAGGCCACAGACCCGAAAGTAAGAATCTACGCCAACTCCTTTGGTAAAGGCCCTAAAGAATTTTCGCGATTTCGAGAGCTTATCGATATATGGTGTCTTCAGGACAGCCACTGCGAGCTAAATCCCCAATGGCTGGAGCAGATAAAAGACTTCGGAAAGCAAGTATGGACGTACGAGTGTTTAAGGCCAATGAAAGCCAAAGACCCTTATTCGTATTATCGACTTCTGCCGTGGCGTGCTTTTAAGCGAGGGCAAACCGGGGCCGGCTTCTGGATTTACTACTACGGACTTAATTTTAAGACCGGTGCCGTTCCGTGGGATGATACTCTAAGACCCAGGGGCTTTTCCGGTGTCGTGTACGGCAGGAGTGGCAGCCCTGTGCCAGGACTTACCGAGAACATCGTCCCATCACGGCGTTGGGAAGCATGGCGAGAGGGAGTTGAGGATTATCAATATCTTTTCGAAGTACAAAAAGCCATAGACCTGATTAGTACTGAAAATCCGGCCAGAGCGAAACAAGCGCAACAATCTCTTAAAGCTACAATTGATTATGTGTTAAGAAATTCCCACGATTGTGATGCTGTTTATCAGGCCCGGAGAGAGCTTACTAAGATTCTGCTGGAATTTAATAATGCAAGATAGAGCAGCACTGGAAACTTTCATAAAGAGTAGTAGTTATACAAGCCCGCAATATATTAAGAGACTAAAATTCATATTTTCTGCGATATGTCACTATGCTCAGTTCAAAAACAAGTATATTGAAGACCTTGAAATTTTAGAGTTCGGATGCGGTACCGGAGGGATCACATTTCCATTGGCTTCTCTGGGCTCTCACGTAACGGCATTCGATATTGACCCGTCGGCGGTGTCCGGCATCTCAGAGCGTATTCAGAAAGAGAAGCTCAACAATGTCATTGTTACGCAAGCGGACGGCCATAGCTTCGATGACAACAAGAGCTATGATATGGTCATTGCCAGCGAGGTTCTCGAACATGCTGTCAACCCCCGGGAGTTTGTACGAAGAATCAGGGCCCGGGTGAATAAGGGCTCCTGGCTAATTGTAACTATTCCCAACGGGTATGGACCATGGCAGCTTAAGAGAAGGTTATCAATCATTGCTTATCTTCGCAGGAATAATTGGCTGCGTCGTATTGTTGCCAAGAAGCCTTATATTACAGGCCAAGAGCATTGTCAATTTTATACCAGGAAAAGATTTCTTAAGATGCTTTCCGAGTTTTCCTTCAGACTTAAAGATTTTGGTAAATCGGACTCCATATTAGCCATTTTTGAAACGAGACGGGGTCCTCTCTTTGGCAAAGCAGACGTGCGGCTTGCAGATATTTTACCATGGTGGCTGGCAAGCGGCTGGTATTTTGTGTTTGAAGCGGAATAAATTAGATGTCGTTACGAAAACGGATAATAATGAACGCGGGCTCGAACTGGGCCAGCACGTTAGTGGCCGCGGTAGTTGGGCTGGTACTGGTTCGATTTATGCTGCGAGGCCTTGAGGCAACCGGCTATGGTGTCTGGGCTTTGCTGGCTACGGGGCTGCGCTACCCTATGATTCTTGAGAGGGCATTTGTATTAGCGATAAATCGTTTTGTGGCTTTTTACCGCAGCGACACAAAAGAATTAAATCGTTTTGTCTCGGCATCATTTATAATACTGACGGCGTTGGCGGTTTTGACTGTCGTAGCTGCGGTTCTGCTGTCCTTTGTAATTTCAGATATATTCTCGGCAATCACCGCTGAATTTGCACGCGATGCCAGGATTACGTGCATTCTGGTTGGCGTTACATTGGCCTTCAAGATGTTAGAGGCGAACTTCAGCGGGACATTACAGGGCTGTCAGTACTACACCAGTTATAATGCTGTTGTAATTACAGCTAATCTGCTCCGGGCAGTTCTTACAATAGGGCTGCTTGTGGTTTGGAAGAGTATAATCGCCGTCCAGTTAGCGTTCGGGATTACGGCGGCAATATCTGCACTGTCGATGTTTTTTGTTGCACGAAGGTCGGTTGCCGGTTTGAGCGTTAACGTACGGCTGATTAACAGAAAAACGCTGCAAGAGCTGTGGCGATATACGTCCCACTCGATAGGACGCTCGGGCAGCTCAATTTTTATGTATAGCACCCTGGCACTATTGGTCGGGCGAGCTGGTACCGCGGCGAACGTTGCAGCGTACGATATCGCCTCCAGGATTCCTGGGTTTGTCCGTGGATTTCTGGCGGCGACGCAGGTCGTTTTCCTGCCGGCTGTTTCGGATCTTTGGGCAAAAGGCCGAGTCAAAGCAATAAAAGCAGTCGTCAAGAAAGGAACTCGTATAAGCTCTGTTCTGTCCTGTGCCCTGCTGCTTTTGCTGTTTGTCTTCACGGAAAAAATTCTGGCTCTCTGGCTCAAAGGTGCCGTCCCGGAAGGAACAGTTTGGGTGATGAGAGTGTTAATCATATCGGTTCTTCCGGGCGGGCTTTTTGAAATATGGCTGCCGGCATTGGTCGGAATGGGACATCTGCGAGGGCTGACCATTGCGTCAATTGCGGCTGCAGTAATCGCTATTTTACTGGAACTGGTACTTTTGCGGGGTTTCGTTGCCGTCCCGATGGCACCGGCGATAGCGCTGGTGGTCGTCTTGTGGGTCAAAACGGGACTCTGGCTGCCCTTTTACGGTCTGCAAAAATTAGGGATACGTCCCTACGAGTACTTGAAAGACAGCTTGTACCAGCCATTAGCGGCAAGTCTCGTTTCGATCATAGCACTGTGGGTGCTGAACAGCGTTCTTTTGAGGGAACGTTCATTGGATGGTGATGCTTACATTGTCCACCGTTGTTGTAATGGCAAGTTTCACAGTTATTTCATTGCGGAAAGAGACGGCTGATTTAATCCTCGCGATGAGAAAAAATTTCGATGGCAAAAAGGAATATCGAAGACGATGAAAGTCCTTGTTATTAATCAATGCTCTACCAACAAAGGGGACAGAGCCGTCCTGTTTTTCGTGCTCAGAGAGCTGGCCCGCAATGGTGTTGATCAAGTTACGGTATCCGCAAGTAATCCGGAATATTGGGAAGACAAACCGGACTTTCCTGAGAGGGGTGTGCGAGTTATCCCCTGGGGATGGGATAATTCCCGCAAAAAAGGTGTCGGCTTTTTGGGTAAAGTAATTCATCGAATACAAAAGGTGATACTCAAGAGACGAATTAATTTCCCCCTGGTACGTAACGCCTTGATTGCAGGCAAACGTCCGTGGTATCTTAGGCTTCTTGTCAATAAGCAATTCGCCGAAGCTGTTAAGGACGCTGATATAGTCCTCAGTACAGGGGGCCATCACATAACGACTATGTTCGTGCCCGATGCGGTTACACCGCAAATATTCGATATGGCGGCAGCTTTGCTTTACGATAAGCCGTTGGTACTCTGGTCGCAATCTATCGGCCCATTTGGCTTTAAGTCACCGAAGAGCAGATTGATGGTGCAAAAAATACTTTCCGGTGCCTGCCGAATATTTATCCGCGACGAGGCCTCGGCAGAGCAAATAAAAAATTTGGGGATTTCCCTGGAGCATGTATCGAAGACACGCGAGTCTGTATTCGGCCTGTGCGACATTGTGAAATCACGAATCAGGCCCAGTGACCGCGCAGAAGTAATGGGAGTTGCTGTTTACGTGCACACACGTGCTAACCGGCTCAAAGAACACGAAGAACACCGGCGCTATTTTGCATCGTTGATTGACCATGCTATAGAGGCCGGTTATAAGGTGCGTTTTTTTCCGATGGAGCTGCAAGGCACAGACCGTCCCTGCATTGAGGCCGTGATAAACAATGTTGTTCAAAAAGAAAATTGCGAAATTGTAGAGGGCTTTCCGGGAACCTCGGACCATATCAACGCCGTCGCACAGTGCAAAATGTTTGTCGGGCACAAGACCCACTCACAAATCTTTTCGTTAGTGGCTGCAACACCGCTGCTTGCGATTGCATATCATAAAAAGACCGAAGACTTTATGGCCCAGTTCGGACTCGAAAAGTACTGCATTACCGATACGCAGCTCAGCACAGAAAAATTAATAAAACTCTTCGACGAAATCAATAATAATCTGGACTCCATCAACCAAAAGGAACAAGAGATAGGCTCTAAAACTTGCATGCAGGTCAAGGAAGATTTTGCAAGGATGATTGAGCAGGTCCGAGTGGAAAAATAGAGCAGTGTTAAAACTGCCGAACCTGGAACAAAAAAATCAAAAATCGAATGAAAATACTTAATTTTCTTGATTTTTGCACTGTAATCCCATCCTTTGATTTCCGATATTCAACTTTAGGCTTTATTTCCCAACTTTAATCAGAAGCCTTATTTTTAGAGGAACCTGATGGCAACATTTATTGCAGTACTGTGTCTGATTGCAATAGTAATATGTCTGCCTCTGGTGGTCTTGAAGCCGAAGTGGGTGTTTTACATATTCCTGATATCCGTTACGTTCCACAGTATACTTGCCGGCTTCATATATAGTGCGGGTAACCTTGGTATGCCCCGCACATGGTCACCGGCGGATGTCCTGGCGTGGTTGACATTAGCGGCGGCGCTTTTCGTGCCGCGAGAGCGGCAATATCGTGCCGGCGTTATTGGAAAATGCTTCATTGTCCTAACATTAGTAACCACACTTGCGTTGATACAAGGCCTGCTAATGTATACTCAAACCGCTTTTACGTATTCGAGGGTGGCGCACTTTGTAGCAGCTATGATATTTGGGCTTAGGTACTTCACAAACTATTCTCGCGCGAATGGATTTTTGAAATTCTCGGTCGTTTTGCTCCTGGCAATGTTTGCCGTACATATTTTAATCAGATTTGGCGCATTCACACCGCGGGCCGCCGAAATTGATACTGCTACACAATTGGGAGGTGAGAGAGGTACTTATACTCTTGTTCCTTTGCTCTATCTTTCGCTGGTAAGTATTGCCATAGGCAGACTGGTAAGCAAAGTCGGCTTCCTCCCCGTATCTGTGTTTGTGCTGCTGGTCGGTATCGGCGGCATAGTGCTGAGTGAAACAAGGTCAATGTACGGGTCAATGGGTGTGCTTGCAATCGCTTCGCTTTTGTTCGTCAAGGGCAGGGCCAGAACTTTGCTTGCGTACGGGATTGTCGGCCTGCTCGTGGTGGGGGCCGCCTCTGCAATAGGTTTCGATTTCCTGGAAAGATTTCGAGCCGGCACGACAAGAACAGGCCAGGTCGAAATACCGAGTCCCTTTCAGAAAGGCACCTGGAGGGCTTTGGAACACGAAATAATCCTTTCAAGCTACAAGCAGGAACCTTATTTTATATTGACCGGCAGGGGTATCGGAGCGCTGCATCCGGCACCAGCAGGGAAAGACCCTCTGGTAGGTTTCTACCACTCAGAGTATTTAGGATGGCTGGATAGATGTGGCTTGCTCGGATTGGTAACGGTGCTCATCTTGATATTCGCTATTCTTGTGCGGAGTTTCGCTTTATCCAGAAGCGATGTCCCATATATGCGATATTACGGAGCAACGAGCTTTTTGCTGATGATAGCGTTGGCGGCAGATGGATTCTTCCATCCCATATTCTCGAATCCCCGTGCCGCACCACTGCTGATATGCTTTGCAGCTATAATGGCTAACTGGCAGGATATTTATGTAAGCTTCTATCAGGAACAAGAGGTTCCTGAGGAAAGCCAAGCGTATCCTGAGCTTACTTATGCTTAACTCCACCGTGTATTGAATGTAACTCGGAGTACCTTCCCAATTACAGCAGGAAAGGAAAAATTATCAATGCGCGTATTGATGGTGGCCGGTGCAAGCACAGGCGGCTTATACGCGTACACCGATGCATTATGTAGTGGTTTGTGCGGGGCCGGTGCGGAAGTAACGGTACTAACCAACTCATTATGGGTGAATCTGCCAAGACCGTTCAGAGTTGAAAGACGTTTGTTTGAGTTTATAAATAAGAAAAAGCAGTGGTCACAATTGCATTGGGCCGCGGACCGATTTTACCGAAGCTTGAGAAACAGCTTGCGGCGGAACCGATTTGCTGTTCGCGAGCATTTCGATGTAGTTCATTTTCAGGGCGTTGGCACTCCGCTGCTGGACCAGTTTTTTCTAAAGCCCCTAATACGGCATCTGCCTGTAGTGCTTACCGTCCACGATATTAAGCCTCACTACGAACGTTTTGTCAGCAGGGCTTCTTTTATAAAACGGAGCCTTCAAATCCCTCACCGTTTGATAGTTCACTATGAGGATGGCAAAAGACAAATGGCTGACCACTGGGGCATTTGCACCGACCGTATAGATGTAATTCCCCATGGAATTATACCCCTGCAAAATCCCCCGGACCTGACAGCGGCACGGAAAAAATTGAACCTGCCGTCGAACTGTCAGATAATACTTTTCTTCGGCGCGATTCGTCCGAACAAAGGTCTGGATATTCTTCTCAAAGCGTTGGAAATTATCAAATCGCGTAATCAGCAGATTTTACTGGTCATTGCCGGCGGTCTTCTCGGCAGATTTAATTTCGAGTCATACTCCGATATAATTAGAAAATATGATTTGTCAGAGCATGTGCAAACCTTTATCCATTTTATTCCGGAAGAAGAGGTGGATTATTTCTTTGCGGCGTCTAACCTTGTTGTATTACCCTATTTGAAATTTGAAGCACAGAGCGGAGTATTACTTCGTGCCTATGCGCACAAAAAACCCGTAGTCGTCAGCAATATCGGGGCGATGGGGGAGCTTGTCTCCTCAGATAAGGTTGGATTAGTTGTCGAGCCCGGTGCAGTAGAACCATTGGCCCAGGCTGTTATAAACGCGCTGGATAGTCTCGATAAGTTTCAGTCCCATTACAGCCCTGAACTCGAAGAAAAATATAGCTGGGAGCATATTGCCGAGCTGACTATGCGCAGCTATGAAGCAGCTATCAGCGGCAAGCCATCCCCAAGCTGCACTTGAGGCTGCCACCCGCCGAGGCAACTATCACCAGTAAAAATCAGAGTTGAGTAGTAGAAGAATAATGAAAATAGCATACGTTGTTTCGAGTTTGAAAGTCAGTATGACCTTTGTAGTCAATGAGCTCGAAGCGCACGAAAAAGCCGGATGGCAGGTTTTGCCGTTGGTCAGTTGTAAGCCGGGCCCGCTTGAGAATTTGTCCGAAGTCATGGTCAAATGGAATAAGCGGGCTGTGTTTCGTCCCAACGTCTTTGTGCAGTTGGGCGTAACCTTACGAGAAATCATTTCACACCCGCTTCGTTTCGCAAGAATCTGTTGTTGGCTGGTCACTTTGTTGGTCCATAGTCCGCTTGAATTTGCAAAAGCACTTTATGAGCTAACAATTTCCTGCTATTTTGCCGGCCATTGCCGGCGTTTCTCAGCAGAACACATACACGTACATTTTGCCAGCCGGTCTCTCAGTCTTGGCTTGATGATTGGGATGTTGACCGACCTGCCTGTGTCCTGTACCGTTCACGCCTTTGACATATTCACCAGAAGTCCGGGCAGCTTACAAATGCGATTAGCCAAATGTAAATTCATAGCTGCCATCTCTCAATTCAATGTCGAATATCTGCGCAACACTTGCGGCAACTCTGTTGCCGATTTGTGTCATGTTGTGCATTGCGGGATAGACGTGGAAAAATTCAGGTCTGTTTCTCGTCAACCGGAACCCGGCAGAATAATTTGTGTGTGCAGACTTTACCCGAAAAAGGGTCTGGATGCTGCGATAAGGGCTTGTGCTAAACTGCGGGACAATAATGTAAAATTCCAGTTCGAGATTGCAGGAGATGGGCCGCAGCGCCGGGCCCTTGAGAAATTGATTGTACGGCTGCATTTAGCTGATAACGTCAAGCTGCTCGGCGCCAGGCCAAACGATGAACTGATGGAACTGTTTAATCAGGCATGTATATTTCTTATGCCGTGCGTTAAGACCCAGGGAGGTGATATGGACGGTATTCCCGTTGCGATGATGGAGGCAATGGCATGCGAGGTGCCGGTAGTGTCAACCGCTATATCGGGTATTCCGGAGCTGGTTAAAGACGAACTGACAGGTCGCCTGGCTCCGGAGAAAGATGTCGATGCGTTGGCGCAAATCTTAAAAGAGCTTCTTGAGGACATGGATAAAACCAGGCAGTTCGGAAAAGCCGGCCGTGAACGTGTTCTCAAGGATTTTTGTATTTCCCAAAACGCAGCAAAGCTGAGGGAGCTAATCAGAGCCTGATGCACATTCTCTATATTCATCAACATTTTGCCACGCCGGCCGGTAGCACCGGCACACGGTCGTATGAATTTGCCCGCCGATGGGTAAAAGCAGGGCACAAGGTTACCCTGATAGCCGGCCATTATGATATCGGCGGTCTGCAAGTGTCCGGCGCACTTTACCAGAAACAGAATATAGAGGGAATAAACGTAGTTGTTGTCGGGACCAAATACAGCAACAAGCAATCATATCTGCGTAGAATAACATCATTTCTGTCCTTTTGCCTTTTGAGCATTTATGCGGGCCTGAGGACTAAAGGTGTGGATGTTATATATGCATCAAGCACACCATTGACAGTTGGAATCACCGCTATGGTCATAAAATGGGCCAAACATATACCTTTTATTTTCGAAGTGCGCGACCAGTGGCCTGAAATACCAATCGAGTTAAATATCATAACCAACCGGATTCTTATCAAGATACTTTTATGGCTTGAGAAAACCATTTACAGGAATTGCTCTTCAATAATTGCTCTGTCGCCGGGCCAGGCGGATGGTATAAGAGCCGTGTTGACCCCCGACAGTCACAATCGGGGATTGACTGAGGAAAAACCGATAACGGTAATACCCAACAGCTGCGACATTGATATGTTCAGGCCGGATATCGACGGCTCAACTATTCGGCAAAGAATGGGCTGGGAAGATAAACTTGTTCTTCTCCACACAGGCGCAATGGGTAAGGTCAACGGCCTGGATTTTGTTATCAATGCCGCCGAAAGGCTCAAAGACCATAGCAACATTATCTTTGTACTAATAGGAGATGGAAAACAGAAACCATCTCTGGAAAGCAGGGTTAAAAAACTCGGTTTGACAAACGTGGAAATCTTATCCTCCGTGCCGAAACGAGAGCTGTCCGACTTATATGCTGCGGCTGATATAGGGCTCGTGATAATCAGTAATTTTCCTATTATTGAGCACAACTCCGCCAACAAATTCTTCGACTCCCTAAGCGCGGGTAAACCCGTGCTTCTGAATTATTCCGGCTGGCAAAGAAAGATTCTGGAGGAGAACGCAGCCGGTTTCGGCTGTGATTTGTGCAATCTCGACCAATTCGTTGAAAAAGTATTGCATCTTAATTCACATAGAAAGCAGATAGAACAAAT
>Ga0315534_1002324_pt1 | contig 12825 bp, 11 predicted proteins | sample SalMarSW160240MG_FD_203094 | JGI IMG/M metagenome (GOLD analysis project Ga0315534, IMG submission 203094) | Salt marsh sediment microbial communities from the Plum Island Ecosystem LTER, Massachusetts, United States - Salt Marsh Sediment SW1602-40 ... | reverse complement strand
TGCTGGCTGCCGCTGGACCCATACTGCTGAGCAATATTGCCCAGTATCTGGCCAACGATCTGGCGGCCTCGATCCTTGGCGTGGGCGTCGGCGGACGCCGAGACGGCCAGACTGAAACCGACGAGAAGCGCGCTGATTTTGGTTCGCGTGTTCATGATTCTTCTCCGCGTGCGTGTTGCCTTATTGGGGGTTGCCTCACACCCCGCTAAGCGTCGGTGGCTTCGCCGCGTTACAGAGAAACCGCTAAAAACTGCCTTTCACGCGCGCTCCCTGCTGAAGGGGTGGCGCACGGCGTGCCGGTGCAACATTCCCGGAATCACGCGAGCCTATTTAGAGCCGATCCAAGCACCCTATGAACGATGCTAGCGCTCGCATAGCAGTGCCATCACCGCAGGTACATGGATAGGTTCTTAGAGCGGGGCACGGCGGCCGGGATGGATCTGCTCCGTGCCGCAAGCGCCGGCCGTGGGGAGCATTTTGCCGGGGCTCAGCCGGCCTTCGGGGTTGAACGCGTCGTGCAGCCGATGCATGGCCGCCACGTCCTGAGGGGAGAAAAGTCTGTCCATAAACTTAATCTTCTCCACGCCGATACCGTGTTCGCCGGTGACACTGCCGCCGCACGCGATGCACTCCTCCAGAATCTCACGACTCGCCTGCAGTACCCGTTCGATCTGCGATCGATCTCGTTCGTCGAACAGCAGAATAGGATGGATATTGCCATCGCCGGCGTGAAATACGTTGACGATCCGCACCTGGTATTTTTGTGACACTTCCAGGATGTGGCGCAAGATGTGAGGCAGTTGGGTACGCGGCACGACGCCGTCCTGCGTGCAGTAACTGGGGCTGAGGCGCCCGATCGCGCCGAACGCCTGTTTGCGGCACTTCCACAACGCAAGACGCTCTTTCGCGTCTCGGGCCTGGCGAACTTCGCGAGCGCCGCACTCGCTGCACAACTGGACAATTCGGTCGCGTTGCCCGTCGAGCCCCGCTTCCACGCCGTCGACTTCAATGAGCAGGACGGCTTGCGCATCCAGCGGAAAGCCGAAGTGGAAAGCCGCTTCCACGGCTTCGATAATTCCTTGATCCATCATCTCCAATGCCGCCGGAATGATTCCTGCGCCGATGATTCGGCTGATGGCAGTCGTCGCGTCGTCAACCGATTCAAATACTCCCAGCATGGTACGAACGCCTTCGGGATCGCGGGTCAACCGGACCCAGATTCTGGTAACAATGGCCAGCGTGCCTTCGCTGCCGACGACGGTGCCCACCAGATCCAGACCCGGTCCGTCCTCGACTGGTCCGCCCAGCTGCACGACGAGCCCGTCGGCGAGCACACCTTCGACGCCCATCACGTGATTCACCGTGACCCCGTATTTCAACGTGTGGGGACCGCCGGAATTCGTCGCCACATTGCCCCCAATCGTGCATGCACCCTGGCTGGAGGGGTCCGGAGCGTAGTGGTAGCCGGTACCCCGCAGCGCCCGCGTCAACCATGCGTTGACGACGCCGGGCTGCACAACCGCATACCCGTCTCGAACATTGATCTCGAGAATCTCCTTCATCCGCGTAAGCACAATCATAACACCACCGCCGACCGGCAGGCATCCGCCGGCCAGGCTCGTGCCCGCACCTCGGGGATGAAAAGGCACTCCGTGCTTGTTGCACACGCGGACGATGTTGGCGACTTCGTCGGTCGTCAAAGGGAACACGGCCACGTCAGGACAGTTTTTCTCAATCACGAAACCATCACACTCGTACACCAGAAGATCACTGCGTCCGGTAAGCACCCGTTCGGCTCCCAGCAGTTTCACCAACTCGGAGACCAGCGCGGACGTTCCGGCCGGCGTGGCGGTCGACAAATCGGACATCGTTGATGATTACCTCGCGAGGTGGATCGAGAATCGATGGTGTTCGGGCCGCTGCGGCCCGTGCCGCCGACATGTTTGCCGGTGACCATCTTGGTGAACAGGGTTGCGACGGCTGTCTAGATCATGGCATGATTTCCGCCAGACGGTCAACGACGTACTCCCCGATATTCAGCGACGCGGTCGCGGCCGGTGATGGAGCGTTTCCCACGTGGACGATGCGCCCGGAAGCCTGCACGAGAAAATCGTCGATCAGTTGTCCATCACGCCCCACGGCCTGGGCACGTACGCCGGCCGGCGCCGGCAACAGGTGCTTGGGCTGGATTTCCGGCACCAGCCGCTGCAACGCCCGCACAAACGCTCGCTTGCTGATTGATCGCCACATTTCTCCCACGCCGATCCGCCAGTGCCGGGCCGCAAGACGCAGGAAGCCTGGATAGGTAAGCGCTTCAAACAGGTCGCCCAAACGCACGTCGGTCTTGCGATATCCTTCCCGGGCCAGCGCGAGTACGGCGTTGGGGCCACAGTGGACATGGCTGTCGATCCCGCGCGTGAAGTGGACACCCAAGAACGGAAACCGCGCGTCGGGCACCGGGTAGATCATGGTCCGGCAAAACTCGCGGGCCTCGGGAACCAACTCGTAGTACTCCCCGCGGAACGGCAGGATCGGCGCAGCGGGTTTCTGGCCGGCCAACCGCGTTACCCGGTCGGAAAACAGGCCCGCGCAGTTTACGACGAATGCTGCGTGATACGATTCGTTTCTCGATTCAAGCGTTACGCCGTCCGCGTGTTGTTCGACCGCGCGGACGTGCGCGCCGGTCGCAATGCGCGCTCCGCGCCGCTCGATACACGCGGCCAACCGCAGGCAGACTTCCTTGAAATCGACTGTCCCCGCTTCGGGAACATGTATGGCCCGGATGCCCGCCGCGTGGGGCTCCAATTGTTCCAGACGCGTTCGGTCAATCATGTCGCAGCGCACGCCATTGGCCTGGCCGCGACGGTAGATTTCGTCGAGCTGGCCCAATTCCGCTGCGGTGGTGGCTACAATCACCTTGCCGCAGATCTCGAAGGGAATCTCCTGTTCGCGGCAAAAGGCCTCCATGGCCTGTTTCCCGGTCCGGCAGTTGGACGCCTTGAGCGATCCGGGCCGGTAGTAGATCCCCGAATGCAGCACGCCGGAATTGTGCCCCGTCTGGTGCATGGCAATGCCGGATTCTTTCTCGAGGACCACCAGCGTCTTGCCGCTAAAACGTTCCAGAAACCGGTACGCCGTGGCCAGTCCCACGATTCCCGCACCGATGACAATGACGTCCGCTCGTTGCATCATCCTGCTGCTGCCATTCGGCGTACCGCACACCGCCGCACGTCAGTCACGCGGCGCGCGGCGGACAGCGGTCGGCCATCAGTACCGCAAACCGCTCCGGCGAATATGGACGGCGGGCCGGTCGTCGGACTGGAGCTTGCCATCCACGACGCGGGCCAGATAAATCCGATGGTCCGGGGAATCCATGTGCGCGGTAACCTTGCACAGTAAGTGACCGACGGCGTCGCGCAGTACCGGCGGGTCGTCACCATCGCAGTCGACGCCCGCGAATGCCGCGGCGTCGTCCGGCTCGAACCCACGCCCGAAGTGCTTGATGAGGTCTTTATTGTGTTCCCCCAGGACGTTCAACGCAAAAGGGCGTCCTTCGGCGACCCAATCGGCCAGGAAGCGTCCCGATTTCACCGCGACAGTGACCATCGGTGGGGAAAAGCCGGCCTGCATGACCCAGCTGGCGAGCATACCCGTGGATTGCTCGCCGGAGGCGCACGTCAATACAAAGAGACCGCTGGGGACCCGACCCAGAATCGCATCCACGCCGTCCTTACCCATCGCTTGCTCTCCGCTGCCCGCCTGCACAGAAGCCTGACTCACCGAACACGATCCCGACTCGGCTGCGCGAACCGCATCTGTTCCGCGGCACCGTTCTCGGCTTCAACGGTCAAAATGTCGACTTATTAACGTCCAACAATCCATCACGGATGCACTATCCAAAACGCGAGTTTGCTCACGAACCGGCCGTCTTGTCAGAGACTGTGAGATGTTTTTTCAAACTGTCGACCTTGGCATCCATACGGCTTTCCGCTCCTTTTCGATAGTCCAGCTTCGCCACGCATGTGACGCGGTCCGCGTCACGCGCCACGGTTTCCACGCACTGCTGCACGACGCGGAGCACGTCGGGCAATTCGCCCTCGACGATCGTGCCCATCGAGTGGACGGAATAGCGCAGGCCGCTCTGCTGCACGACTTCGATACATCGGGCAACGTAGCGACTGACGCTTTCACCTCGTCCCAGCGGCGTGACGCTGAATTCGAGCAGGACCACGTGTGGGCTCCCGAACATTTTTCCAAATACCTGAATTACCGTTTCGACCCATTTTAGAAGCAGCACGGCGGATGTCGACCCACGCTGGCACCGACAGCGTGCCTTTGCTATTCCACGTGACGTACTCCGAGGGCTGAAAAGCTTCCGATCCGGCGGTGACGGAGTCCTGTCACACCGCAATTCCGTCACGAGAGTATGCTACGGCGAAAGTGAACACCCGTGAAGCCATTGGCAAAACATGGGCACGCATCGACTGATCTCCTCTGTTCGCGTCCCGGGTTCCTCGTTACACTACGCGGTCTTTGTCCTAATCCACTGCCCTCGATCCGTTCCCATGCCGGCGGAGACGCTGAGCTTGATGCAGCGCCAGGTTGGGCCGTTCCCCGCCGCGCACCACGGCGACGCATCACGGTTTCGTCTTCGTCCGTGGACAACGACCGCCAGCGTCCCCGCGAGGTTCGTGCGGGGCATTCTGGTCATGTTCGCCTGCGGGGTCTGGTGTTGCGCGGCTCGCGGACAGGAGGTGGGCGAACGTTGGACGGACGGTTGGGTGCCTACGCGGCCCGGCTCGGACGTCGTCGACGACGCCCCTGCCGAACATGTTCCGCGCATGTGCTCCCGTTGCCTCCGCGGCTTTTGCCGTCACCGGTCGGATGAACGTATTGTTGGTCCCTGCGTCGACGCCGAGTCCTATCGGGTCGGACCAACAAGTTGCGATCCATGCGCGTGCTGGCAGGTGCTGCCCGACGGCCTGATCTACGCCCCTTATCTGGCTGGTGTCAAGGAACCTCGCATCGCCGGCGTCTTTGCCCGTGAAACGAATGCAGGATGGTTTCTGGACGCCACGTTGGGCGGTCGCGTGGGCTTGCTGCGATTGGGCACCACCGACTCGGCGCGGCCACAAGGATGGCAATTGGACGTGGAAGGCGCGGCGTTTCCGCGTCTGAACCTGGAGCAAAACTGGGACGTGGACGCGACCGATTTCCGCTTCGGCGTTCCGTTAACGTACGGTTCGGGAAACGTGCAGACGAAAATGGCATATTACCATTTGAGCGCCCATCTCGGCGACGAACTGCTTGTGCGAGATCGCGACCGGCTGGCGTCGCGGATCAACTTCAGTAGGGACGTGCTGGTATTGGGCATGTCGTCGTACGTCCGCCCCGCGTGGCGGTTGTACGGAGAGGTCGGCTGGGGTTTCGAAACGGACGGTGGATCGGAGCCTTGGGAGTTTCAGTTCGGCGTCGAATTCAGCCCGCCAGGTTCACGGTGTATGGTGTGCACTCCGTTTTTCGCGGCCAACGTGCACCTCCGCGAAGAAGTAGATTTCGGGGGCCATCTGACCGTCCAAACCGGCTGGCAGACCCGCGGTGCCTCGGGCCACCTTTTTCGCGTTGGTTTGCATTACTTCAATGGAAAGTCCAACCAGTTTGAGTTTTTCGATATGAGCGAACAGCAGGTGGGACTTGGTTTGTGGTACGATTATTGAGCGCGTGTCCTTCCCTTCCCGACGCGCGGCAGGGACGGATGGCGACCGAACAGCCAAGGGGATCGTGCCGCGCCGTCCGGGGGGTATTCCTTGCTGGAAAGCCATCGCATTTTTTGGCGCGAATTTCGGGAGAGCTTCCACACGACCGGCGCTGTGCTGCCGAGCGGTCGATTCCTTTGCCGTGCGCTGGCGCGTTTTGTACGCGCGCAGCACCGGTGCCAACAGATACTCGAAGTGGGCCCCGGAACGGGGGCAGTCACCCGGCATATCGTGCGGGCCATGCAGCCGCACGATACGCTCGATTTGGTGGAAATCAACAGCAGTTTCGCACGGCATCTACGCCGGTGCCTGCGGCAGGACCGGCTCTTCCAGCCCGCGGCGGAGCGTATCCGGGTCATCGAAGACGACGTAGCAAATCTCGGCGGCAACGCCCGCTACGACGTCATCATTTCGGGACTGCCGTTCAATAACTTTTCCACGTCCACGGTACGTTCCTTGTTGGCGTCCTTGATGGATCTGCTGCGGCCGGGCGGAACTCTGTCGTTCTTTGAATACATTGGTGTACGCAAGCTGAAGTCGCTGCTGAGCGGCCCGAAACAACGCTGCCAGATACGAGCCGTGGGCCAGGTGCTGGACGATCTGCTGGACCGGCACGAATTCGCTCGCGACGTTATTTCGTTCAACGCGCCGCCGGCCTGGGTGCACCACGTACGCCGTCCCCCGCAACAGGACCTCGGGCCGTAGCCCTTTCACGTAATCCCGTGAACTATTCTTGTAGCCGAAGCCGCCAGACTTTGACCTCAGTCCAACTTGGCCAAACATTTGGCAAGTTCGGCTGCTGCAAAGACGTGCACCTTCCTTGGCCAAAACTGCTTCACGGCGCGCATCAGGGATTAGAGGGATTGTTAGGACGTGCGATCTTTCGTCTCAGAAATGCGGCCAGGTTGTCGGAATCATCGGTGCCGATCCTCAACGGCCCCCGGTCGGTCGTCAGTTCCACGCAGGAGAAGCCCCACAAATTCCACGTCCAGCCGCGGCCTGGAATCCAATGGACACCCCATCCATCGAGAAGCGAAGACCGGTTCTTGCGCACTTCGCGGATCTCCTGATAAGGAATGTACTTGCGAAACAGGGGGATCGGCCCGAATCGCACCGACAACCCATCCCGATCTCCCTCGACCCGCAGGCGCCCGAAGCAGCCAGCGGCTGCCAGAGCCGCCGACGACGCCAGCAGCAACGAGTAATAGACCGCGGGTTCAGAATCCAGCATCAAAGCACTGCCCAGCAACACCGCGAAGGCTGCCAGGAGCAGCGAATCGAGCGGGCTCGTCTGGGTATGAGTGTAGGTCATGGTAGGCCCCGGTTCGTGCGATATTCTGAAAACTGCCCTTACGCGCGACGGCGGCCCGGATGCACCACGAACAGGACCGCCCGCTGTCGCGGCACTCGGACTGCGTCGACAGACTGCGGATCGCCGAGCGGTTGCTATCCCGCCAGACGCCGAGCAAGGCCGCTACCATTTGATTCGATATATTCACACGCGTATTGCCGAGAATCGACAAAATATGGCATGCCCCACGCATCGGACAAGCTGCCGTACGACCAGGCTGGTGTGCCTCGCGATCATGCCAGCCAATGCGGGCCAACCCACCCGCGGTTTGCGGCCTGAAAACTTCGGGTATGATAGAAAGGTTGGGCACAAGGCAAGCTCGTAACGCGTATTGACGGGTAACCCGATGATCCGATCCCGCCACGTGATAAAAACCGGTTTCTTGATCGTGCTTCTGGCAGCACTGGCCGTTACGCGCGCCGCTCCGTCCGCGTCCCCTGATCGATCCGGCGACTCCGATGCCGTCGCGGAAGAAACGTACGAACTGTTTCGCATGTTGGCCGACGCGCTGGACCAGGTTGAGCAGAATTACGTGGAACCCATTTCGCGCCGAGAGTTGTTCGAAGCCGCAATCGAGGGAGTGATCGAAAAGCTCGATCCATACTCCAGCTACATCAAGCCCGCGGAAATGGATGCGCTGCGGCAGAGCGTCGAGAACCAATTCAGCGGCATCGGCGTGCGGCTGGCGCGGAGCGGCGGTCGACTTATGGTCATGAACGTGATTGCCGGCACGCCCGCCTTTCAAGCGGGACTCGCGGCCGGAGATGAAATCCGCGCCATCGAAGGACGTTCGACCGAGGGCGCTTCGCTTGAGGAAGTGGTCCAACGGATCAAGGGGCCTGTCGGCACCAACGTCCGACTGACAATCCAACCGGCCAGCGAGCCTGAAACGCGTCAATTGTCCATCCGGCGGGACGTCATCCACATCGAAACGGTGGTGGGCTTGGAGCGGAGAAAGGACGGCAGCTGGCAGTTTATGCTCGATCCGGAGCGGTGTGTCGGATACGTGCACATCACACTGTTTGGCCGCGAAACCGCCTTAGAATTGAAGCGGATTGTGCAACAGTTGCGGCAGGAAGGCCTGCAGGGCTTGATCATTGACTTGCGTTTCAATCCGGGTGGACTGCTGCAGTCGGCGATCGACGTAGCGGACCTGTTCGTGGCCGAAGGCCGTATCGTGAGCATCATCGGCAGGAACACGCGCCCTCGGAAAGTCACGGCGACGCGCGAAGGATCGCTGGTGGGCTTTCCGATCGCCGTGCTGGTCAACCGCTTTAGCGCCAGCGGCAGCGAAATACTGGCCGCCTGCCTGCAAGATCACTCGCGGGCCGCCATCGTGGGAGAAAGAACGTGGGGCAAGGGCAGCGTGCAGAACGTTATTGAACTGGAAAATGGAAAAAGCGCGTTGAAGCTGACGACGTCGCGCTACGTCCGGCCCAATGGCGAAAATATCCACCGCGCTTCCGGCGCCAAGGATTCCGATTCGTGGGGAGTGGAACCGGACACGGGCCTGGAAATAGCCCTCAATCAGGAGGAGATCAGCCGGTTGCTTCTCGAGCGTCGGCGCCGCGACCTGGCTGACGTTCCGACTGCGGGAGATGACGACGACGCGGGTGCTTCGGGCAATGCCCCGAGCGACGCGGAGACTCCGCTGACGAATGACCGGCAGCTGCTCCAGGCGCTGGCTTACGTGCACGAAAAGCTGTCCGAACGCTCCGCACCGTGAATTTTCTCACGCTCGAAACGACCTGTGACGAAACGGCCGCCGCCGTGGTCACGGATCGGCTGCAAGTGCTCGCCTCGGTGGTCGCTTCTCAAGACCCGCTGCATGAGCGGTTTGGCGGCGTGGTCCCCGAGATTGCATCCCGCGCACATGTGCAGCGGATCCTGCCGGTCGTCGATGAAGCGCTGAGGCGGGCGGGACTCGCATTGTCCGACCTGGATGCCATCGCCGTTGCCAACACGCCCGGCCTGGCAGGGTCGTTGCTGGTGGGACTCGTCGCCGCCAAGACGCTCGCGTTGGTGCTCGACATCCCCCTATTGGCAGTCAACCACCTGCAGGCGCATGTCTACGCTTGCCGCCTATCCAGCGGCACGGAAGTCTTCCCGTGTGTAGGTCTGATCGTCAGCGGCGGACACACGAGCCTGTACGACTGTCCCACGGCCGTGGATTTCCAGCACCTGGGCGGCACGATCGACGACGCGGCCGGTGAGGCATTCGACAAAGTCGCGAGCATGTTGAAGCTGCCTTACCCTGGAGGACCGTCGATCGAAAAGGCGGCGGGTCGGGGCAACCCGGCCGCATTCGCTCTGCCCAGGCCGCTGCGCGATGATCACGAACGGCTCGATTTCAGTTTCAGCGGACTGAAGACGGCGGTCCGGTACCACCTGGCAGGCCCGGGCCGCGTCGATTTCCGTGAGTTGGATCTGGCGGACAACGTCGTGCGCGACATGGCCGCAAGTTTTCAGGAGGCCGTGGTCGATTGCCTGGTGGCGAAGTCGGAACTGGCCGTTCGACGCACGGGGCGCACGACGCTGTGCGTCGGCGGCGGCGTCGTTGCCAACCAGCGGCTCCGGCAACAACTCGAGGTAACCGCGCGGCGCCTCGACATCCAACTACATGTCCCGCCCCTGAACTTGTGCACGGACAACGCCGTGATGGGCGCCATTGCCATAGAGCATTGGAAGGCCGGACGCCTGGCCGGCCTCGACCTGGACATCGTGCCGGGTATGGTCCGCCACTGACCCGCGCGGCGGCCGTACATCGCCGAAGTGCCCGCTTCCATCGCCGTGATGACGGCGCTGTCCAAAGCTGTTATCATCGGACTCCGGAACGATTTATCCTCGCCCTGCGGAGTTTGGCAACCAATGATCGATGAGGCTCCTATGTTGAGAATATTCTGGATGATGGCGAGTGTTGTCATGAATCTGATCGTTGCCCAAGCTTCATCCGCGGCCGATGCCAACCCGCCCACATTCGAAGACGATGTGGCGTTTCTCGAGCAACATACGGACGTGATCGTGTTGGGAGAGGATCCCCGCAGCCGCCAAGTGGCCGTCGTTCCCGCATGGCAAGGCCGGGTGATGACAAGCACCACCGGAGCAGCACCGCGGCACGGCTTGGGGTGGATCAATTACGCCTTGATCCGGTCGCGCCAGTGGCAACCGCACATCAATGCGTATGGCGGCGAGGATCGGTTCTGGCTGGGACCGGAAGGAGGGCAGTTTGCAATCTTCTTCCGTCAAGGAGATCCCTTTGACTTGCAGCACTGGCAAACGCCCGCGCTTATTGACAGTGAGCCGTTTGAGATGGTTTCGCACGATGGGCGGCAAGCCGTTTTCCAGCGCACCGCAAGTCTCGCGAACTATTCGGCAACGCGCTTCGATCTGCGCATCGAACGCACGATCCGTTTACTGCGAGCGTCCGACATGCGGGACCTGCTGGGAATCGGGCCAATCGAGGGATTGGAATGGGTTGCGTTCGAATCGGACAATCAAATCACCAACACGGGATCCAATCCATGGCGCAAAGCGAACGGATTGTTGTCTCTCTGGATCCTAGGCATGTTCAAACATTCCGCGGCGTGCACCGTGGTGATTCCGCTGCGAAATACGGACGGCGACGATCCCGGGCCGGTGGTGAACGACCAGTATTTCGGGCAGGTCCCTGACGACCGGCTGTCCGTAGCCGACGGCGTAGTGTACTTCAAAGCCGACGGCGCGCACCGCAGCAAGATCGGCATCGGACCGTCGCACGCGTTGCCCGTGCTCGGCAGCTACGACCCGCACCGCAGCCTGCTCACGCTGGTGCACTACGATCTGCCCCGCCACGCGAGGGACTATGTCAATTCGATGTGGCAGGTACAGCGGGAACCGTTCGGCGGCGATGTTGTCAACAGCTACAACGACGGGCCCCCCTCGCCCGGCGCGAAGCCACTGGGACCGTTCTACGAGTTGGAAACATCATCGCCGGCGGTCGAACTCCAGCCCGGCGGGAGCCTGCGGCATCGCCATCGCACGTTCCATCTTCAGGGATCTCCCGATTTGCTTGATCCAATCGCCCGGCAGACGCTGGGGGTGGGCCTGCACGCGATTACGTCGGCCCTGCCGTGACGGTCGGTCCCCCCCGGAGCTCTGCGCGTTGCCGCGGATGTCAGCCGGCGTCTCGCGCGTTGATCACGCGCACCAGCCCGTAGGCGTCGCAAAGGTCCAGGCAAACGTGCCGGACCCCTTCCCGGCCCGGCGGCCGGCGCGGTTCGCGAAACTGCGGTCACGTTCCACAGCGATCCGGCATGGCGCATGACCGATCCGGCGACCATGCCCGCGTAACCGGTGACCAGTAGAGGTCGTGCCACATTCAGCGATTATAGGGGGCGAGCGGGCGTCGCGGAGGGTACCCCGGGTAAACGTACGGCGTGGCCGACTTGGGGTACGCGTAGACCTGGTCCGGCGTCGGGGGCGCTGCCGTTTGGTCATTGCCGCTGCGGACCGGCGGCAGATGCACGGACATGCTCTGCGGCCCGAGAGCCTGGTCGGGCGTGGGCGGCAGCGGATCGCTGGACAGCTCGCGGGCCGAAGGCCGGCGAGCGTATGCCGCGTCGAGCGGTGTCCCCACGGCGGTTGGCTGCGCGGGAGCAAAACTCGTGTAGTTCGGTGCGACCGGCCGAACGTCCACCGGCGCCGGCAGGCCTGCCGCCTCGACGCGCTGCCCGGGTTGCGACACGACAGCAGCGTCCGACATGGTCGCCGGCCGCGACGCGGTGTGCGTGTCGGCACGGTCCATGGCCGCCAGGGCGGCGCCGGCCTGCGACAGCGTGCCATCGACCTGCAATGCCATGCGATACTGGTGGGCCCCTTCTTCGATCAATCCTTTCCGCTGCAAAACACGGCCCAGATTGTAATGGGCCACGGCCAAGCCGTTTGCTCTGCTCCAATGGGCGAGCGCCTCGTCCCGCTGGTCCGTTTCGGCGAGCACGGTTGCCAGATTGTTGTGATAAAGTTTGCGGCCCGGCTGCATGGAAACGGCACGCTCAAGCTCGGTCACGGCGTCCTCCAACTGACCGCTCCTGGCCAGGCACAAACCCAGATCATTGTGGGCCGCGGCGTGCTCGGGATGGTGTTGCACGGCGCGGCGGTAGTAGGCAACGGCTTCCTCGAAGTTTCCCTGTCGGTCGTACAAATGGGCGTACCCCATCAGCGCGTCGAGCGACGTGGAATCCATGGACAACGCCATTTCGTAATGTTTGATCGCATGCTCGATGTTGCCCGTCCGCTCGCTGAGGCGGGCCATCGACGTGTACAGGTCGGGGCCGGGAGTCTTGGGCTTTCGACTCAGCGATAAGACATCGGCGGTGGTTCCCCGTTCCGGCATCGCAGAGGCGGGAGCGATGGAGCCCAGCGCCCGGACAACGGCGTTATCCGTCAGGGCTTCCACCGTACGATCGTAAAACGATGGGGACGGCAGCATCGACACACCTGCCGATCCGCCCGTGACGGCGTCGCGGGGGAACGATTCCGACGCCGCCCCCGGCAGGCCCGAAGGCAACGATCCCCCGGTCCCATCGATGCGGGACATCGGCCGCGAACTCGTGGCACAGCCGGCCATCACTACCATGCCAAAAACAGCAATCGCACCTGTCGTCGCTGCGGCTCTACCCACCCGAGACCTCCTCCCTGAACGTCCGGTGGTTGCCGCCTGGGCCGTCGGGCGCGAACCTG
>Ga0315534_1002323_pt1 | contig 12826 bp, 6 predicted proteins | sample SalMarSW160240MG_FD_203094 | JGI IMG/M metagenome (GOLD analysis project Ga0315534, IMG submission 203094) | Salt marsh sediment microbial communities from the Plum Island Ecosystem LTER, Massachusetts, United States - Salt Marsh Sediment SW1602-40 ... | reverse complement strand
AAACCAAGTGTTCCCACCAGTCCGCCCCAGGTTCTTTTACCTATCAGTTTTCCCATGTTGAATTTATTGAACATCCATGGGAGCATATCGCCACCGGAACCGGCTGTTTCATCGATGATCATTACTTTCGGTCCCTGTATGGATGCACTGGGTGTTTTAAGATCTGCCCCATACCGCATGTTCCAGTTACTTTGATATTGCCGGTTGAGAATATCGATGTAATAGTCGGCGATCAGCCCTCCTCCATTGAACCGTTCATCAATGATGATAGCATCTTTATGCGATTGCGGAAAGAAATACCGTTTAAAATAGGTGTGACCACTACCGGCTGTATTGGGTACGTAAACGTATGCAACTTTCCCTCCGGTTGCTTCATCAACCTTTCTGAGGTTACCCTCAACCCAATCACGGTTACGAAGTGACCATTCACTGGAAACCGGGACCACTTCTGTTTTTCTGGACCCAGTCAGATTGGGATTTGGCCCTATAGTCAGTTCGACAATTTTGCCCGATGTATTTTCGAACAGGCTGTAAACATTCACCGAACCGTTTAACTCCTTCCCATTCACGGCAAGGAGGTACTCACCCTCCTTAACATTTACACCTGGTTCAGTCAGGGGTGACCTCATTTCCGGATTCCAGTTCAGTCCTCCGTATATTTTTTTGATTTTATATCTGCCATTCTCAATGGCAAAGTCGGCTCCCAATAAACCACCACCAATGCGATCGGGGTTTTGAAGATAATCGCCACCTCCTACACGGTGGTGACCAACAGACAATTCGCTGCACATCCATCGGATAACACTGTTCAGGTCATTTCGGCAGGAGAGATGGGGCAGAAAGACGGCATATTTTTCCTTCATGGCATTCCAATCAGCACCATGCATACCGGGATCGTAGAAATAATCCCTGTTGATCCTCCACGCTTCATCAAAGATTTGCTGCCATTCTGCCGAAGGATCGATCCGGACTTCAATACTTTCGGTATCTATTTTTCCATCCCCGGATTTATGTGAACCGGTGGAACTGATGATACCCCAGGAATTACCTGAGGTATAAAGTATTTTTTTATAATCATTCGAGATGAAATAGTTGTTCACTCCGGTCAGGATGGTTTCTGTTTTTCTCTCTTTCAGGTCATACATGTTCAGCTTTATATCGGAACCATAGGGTCCCTGTGATGTTGGAGGAGCTTCAATAAAATAGATTTTTCCCTCTTCACCAACCTGAAGGTTGTGATAATTACCGGATTGAACCGGCAGGTCAATGATACGCTCATTAATACCATCAAAATCAATGCTGAATGGTTGCTCCTCTGTTTTTGTATCCTCTTTATCCTTGCCCTTTTTATCATTCTCAACCGCATCCTTTAATTTCTCTTCTTCCGGTTCTTCCTCATCGCTTTCTTTGAAGAGAGGAGATTCGATATCTTTTCGAAGTGTGGCAAGGTATATATTACGGGTCATCCTCATATCTGCAGTGGATTGGTCGAACCAGTGTTTAACGGGGCCCGCATCGGTTGAGGAGAAGAAGTAGATGTATTTTCCACCTGGATCAATTACCGGATTGCTCACATCGCTTAATCCATCCGTAATGGGGAAAGATTTGTTCTGTTCCAGCGAATAGATGAAGACTTGCTGGAAATAAGCCCTGTTATTTGTGGTGTATGCAACCCATTTCGAATCGGGAGACCAGGTACCAAACAAATTTCCAAAGGCTCCCGGGGAAATGAAATAATCATTGCCGATTTTGGTTATTTTCCCTGTTTCGATATGTATCCAATAAAGGTTACGTCCGTTGTCACTGAACGTGATCTTCTTGCTGTCGGGGGACCAGTATCCCATGGTGTAGAATCCTGTTCCATTGAGTTTGAATTTTTTGGGAGTTCCTTTTCCGTCCTGGGCTTTCAGATACAGTTCATATTCACCTGATTCATCGGAGAAATAAGCAATGGTTTTTCCATCGGGAGACCAGAGGGGTGATCTTTCGTGTGCATCAACGGTTAGGGTTAGATTACGCGGATCTCCCTCTTTTTCCGGTACCGTAATGATCTCACCCCTGAATTCAAACACAGCCCTTGCTCCTGAAGGGGATATTCCGGCATTTCGAATATAACGGGAACCTTTGACATAGCGTGGCCTTAATTCCAGCAGATCTGCTGCAACACCGATTTGAACTTTCCGGGATTGATTATTCGAAAGATCAAGAATGTGAAGATGACCTGCCTGCTCATAAATAATCCTTTCTTTTCCGGCAGAAACATTCAATACAGGAAAATCTTCATGAGTGGTTAGCTGCCGGATGTTTTTCGATGCCAGGTCATAGGAGAAAATATTGAATTCCCCATTCCTGTCGGAGCGGAAAAAGATCCTGTCCCCAATCCACATCGGATCGGTATCGTTACACCATCCTTCAGGCTGAGGGATTTTCTCGACAGAATAATCCGAAAAAGCGATGATCCAGATGGTAGATACCCTACCTCCCCGGTAGTTCTTCCACTGGTGAAAAACTTCCCCCAGAGGAGTATATGCCATCTTTGCCCCGTCAGCAGAGAAACTTGCTTTATTGGCATTTGGAATTTTCAACTGCACAGGGAATCCTCCCTCAACAGGTATGGTAAACAACTGTGAATATCGACCCGAAAAGTCGTACCGGGAGGAGATAAATAAGATGGATTTTCCATCGGGTGTAAATCCCCTGACATAATCAGATCCCGGATGCCAGGTCAGCCTTTTGGGAATTCCGCCTGTAGCAGGCACAACAAATACATCCGTATTCCCGTCATACTGAGCACTGAATGCAATCCATTGTCCGTCGGGAGAGAAAAATGGATTCGATTCTATTCCCTCATCAGAAGTTAACCGGTGCGGATTCCTGCCGGATTGATCTGCAATCCAAAGATCTCCGGCATAGACAAAAGCAATTTGAGATTCACTAATGGCTGGTTGACTCAACATTTTTGTGTCATTGATGTCGATTCCTGAAGTCAGTCCCAATACAGATAAGGTACCAGACAAGAGGAATAACATACAAAAAAGGATTCTGTTTTTCATGATGGTTATTTTTAATTTGCTTCGATTAGTTTTATTTATCACAACAACTGTTAAAATTATATTTTTTAATAAGAAAAAACTTGAATTCCGTCTCATAATTTTGTATATTTAGTATACGATAAAATTTTCATATTGCGTTCTTTAATATACAGGGAAATCCTTCCCTTGCCGGCGTTATCAACAAAATAAATACACCTTAGATTATGGAAAAAAATGTAGGAATCTGGCTTGATAATGAAAAAGCCTACATCATTACCCTGATTGACGGTAATGAAAAAGTTGAAAAAATTGAATCAAATGTTGAAACAAGAGTACGAATTGAAGGTGAAACAAAATCTTATTCCCGCTTAGGCGGAATGCTCATTAACCCACAGAAGAAAAAAACCAAACGAAAGAACAACCAGTTAAAAGACTATTTTAGATCCATCATTGGAAAAACAAAAGATGCCCATAGCATATACATTTTCGGACCTGCAGATGCCAAAACCAACCTGAAAAAAATCGTTGAACAAGAAAAAACCCTGAATCAAAGACTGAAACGGGTAGATCCATCGGATAAGCTTACCGAAAATCAAATGATCGCCAAAGTGAAAGAGGTGTTTAAAGTGGCGTGAAAACGCTTCGCTGTAATTTATTCGTCATGCATTGCATGACTCATGTAATTTACTCGTCCGCCTCCTAACGGATGAGTGTAATTTACTCACCACCTGGCGGTGGATCGTGTAGTTCTGTTGTAATTCTCCGTAGGAGTCCTTCGGACAATAGTAATTACTCATCCCGACAGTATTGTCTGGACTCGTGAGCTCGCTACGCTCGGTTCAATAGTAACTCAACCCGTTGTGCTAATAGGAAGACCAATACTATCGGTTTTTAAAATATTGATAAACAGGGGATAATACCCTGCCTGCTGGCAGCGTTTGACGGCTTTGCTGTCCTGTGGGGAGAGCCCTGCCTCGACAGGCAAGCTGTCTGACGGATAAATGCAATTTTTATGAACGTTTGGCATATTGCGGTCCATGAAAGGGTTTCCCTTTGTGTTGCATTGGAGTTGGTCCGCTTTTTTTGATGTTTACCAACCCCAGGGCTTACCCTATGAAATAATGCTTCGCATTAGTGGCCGAGCCACTAATTCACAGGACCGCCCCCTGTGCGGGCCACTGGGCTACCAACATTTCGCTCTCGGCCGGAATGGCCTACGGAGCTAATTATCTAATATTCAACAATTACTGGATAGACTTCACTTACCCAACAACTCACTAACCCAATAACTTTGCTCCCTCTCAATACTCACAACTCACTTCTCATCTCTCACTATTCACTTACTTTTTCCTTTCATTCTATCAGTACCCTTTCACCCACAGCACTTTATCTTCATTAAAGCATTGATCGGCCAGGGTGATCAGTTTTTTACATACCTCAAACAACTGGTTATGGCAGGTTTCCCAATGCTCTTTCCACTGCTGATCATCCTTTTGAAGGAGGTCAAGAAACTGGACCCCCATGTATTGGTTATGAATAAAAGCAGTAAACATCTCCACAGTTTGAGCCGCTTCCAATTCTTTATGAAATGTTTTCAATTCATTTAGAAGGGGTACAATATTGCGTATATCATACCTTGTGGGCTCGTAATAATCAAACATTTTGCTGCTTTTTTCAAAACAGGGTTGAAAGAGGTAGAAGAGTTGCTCATCCAGGAACCACGAATTGGAGCTGCTGATCCTGTAATTTTCTTCTGAACCCGAAACATTGAATTCAACCAGGTTGTGAAGGTCCAGTTTAAATAATTCAATTTTCATGGATAACGGTTATTAATTGCTGTATCAACTATGGCATCATAAATCACCTGCTGGATGGATGTGCGGATGTTCAGATCGTACAGTTTCTGATTTTCACGGGTAGGGTAGACCCGGTTTGAGAAAAAAATGTACAGCAGGTCTTGCATCGGATCAACCCATACGAATGTTCCGGTAAACCCGGAGTGTCCGAAACTTTCAGGAGATGCACTGGCAGCAGGATATTGTCTTTCTGGCGGCAACTCCGGGTTATCAATAATTGGCTTGTCGAAACCGAGACCCCGCCGGTTATTGTTTTCCGGAAACTGGTATGAGCTGAATTCCTTCATGGTTTCTGCATCGATATACCGCTCTCCACCATACGTTCCCATCTGGAGGTACATCTGTGTCAGTTTTGCCAGGTCATTGATGGTGCCAAACAGACCTGCATTCCCGGAGACCCCACCCAGCATAGCAGCCCCCTCATCATGCACCCACCCATGAATCTGTCTCATCCTGAAAAAATCATCGTATTCAGTTGGAATAATGTGGTTAATGGGATATTCACGGTAGGGATTATAGGTGAGGGAATAAGCTCCGAGAGGTCGGTAGAAGTTTTTCTTCAGATAGTTTTCATAATCCGTTCCTGTCAGGTTCCCTATGATCTCCGGGTAAAGGAAAAAGGTTAATCCGGAATAGAGATAATCGCTGCTATCTCTCAGGGGTGATTTCCTGATCGCCCTGTAAATTTTGTTCCTGTAATTTTTGTTCAGAAACAGGTTTTCAGCAACCTTCACATTGTACCGTGCCGTGGAATCCCGTTTAAAAGTATGCCACCGAAAATCGCCGTTCTTTCTTACCGTATTTCTCCAATATGGGATCCATGCCATCAGCCTCGCCTGGTGCGCAAGTACATCCCGGATCACCAGGTCGGATTTATCTCCCTTGGCAAAATCGGGCCAGAGGAGCGAAAATTTATCATCAAGTGAATAGTATCCCTCGTCGTACAATTTCATCAGAGCAGGCAGCGGACCAGTGATTTTTGTTACCGAAGCGAAATCATATAGATCATCCTTTCTCACAGGAACCAGCTTATCGTATGTATGATAACCATAGGTCTTGTGAAATACAACGATCCCTTTCCGGGCAACCAGGACCTGGCATCCGGGGTATGCTTTTTCGGCTATTCCCCATCTGGCGATTGAATCGATTCCCTGATTCAGTACGTCCGAGTTTATTCCCGTCGCTTCAGGAATTGCATATTGAAAACGAATACCTCCGTTTGTCGATAGTCCGTCACCGGCTTGAAAAGAGTGGTTAATGCTTACAGGTAATCGACCGGATGCTCCGATACCCCCAAAGATCAGTTGGGCAGCCAACTCCTGTGAAAGCTTGTTGTCCTGGTAGGTAAGGATCAATCCATCTGATTGTTCTATACCATCCAGGTACTCCAGTGAATATGCATTACCAAAAACAACCGTAATGGTCTGGCGAAGGGTTGTGAGCCGGTTGATCATTTCTTCTGTAACACCGTACTGGTTGGTGCTTTTTTGATCAAGGTTAGTTATACCGATTATTACCAGGTCGTAGGTATTTAGCTCCTGCAGCATATTCTCAGTTAAACGAGAATCCATTTGTCCATCCCAGTAATAATGGTTCATCCTGGAATAGTTATCGAGCATCAGCTGAAAAGGACTCAATTCTGAACTTCCCAATGCCAGCGTGGCGATCCTTGTATTTTCCAGGTCTTTCAGTGGGATCAGGTTCCGGGTATTCCTCAACAGGGTGATGGATTCCGTTGTCAGTTTTCGGCTTAGTAGTTCAAAGGATACGGGGTTTAAATCACGAATCAAACCATCCGTTGCAATTTTAACACAGTTATTCAAACCAGCCCGGTATTTCAGTTCCAGGATTTTTTTACACCGGTCATCCACCTCTTCACGGGTGATCTGTCCAGATTCAATGACGGATTCAATTTCTTTTATGATTAATGCGACATCAACGGTATATTCCAGGCTATCCAGGTGTTCCCTGCTGTGGTTAAGCACCGGAAGGATAAGGTGAGAATCATTGTTTGTGTCTCCGTGTCCGGGAAAATGCTTGGCAACGGCAAGAATCCCATTATCCTGAAGACCCTTCATATACATTTCTGCCTTTCGGGTGACGTTGTATTTGTTTTCATCAAATGACCGGAAATTAATCACGGGATTTTCAGGGTTGTTATTGATATCCACAACCGGTGTGAGATTGACATGGACTCCCAGCCGTTTACACTGTGCTGCAATGGCACTTCCCATTTCATAGATCAGAGAATCATCCTGGATTGCTCCAAGACTCATCTGGTATGGAAAATCCAGCACATCGGTGAGTCTCATGCCCAAACCCCATGCTCCGTCCATTACGATCAGCAGGGGAATACGGGATTGTGACTGATAAAAATTCGTCAGTTCTGCCTGTTTTAACGCATCGCCCTGAAAAAAGATTAACCCACCGATCTTATGCTCTCTGATCAGATCTGTAATGGCGACCTCATCGGATACGTTATGGTCTGAGTATGCTGCAATGAAGATAAGCTGTGCAATTCGTTCACTGGGGGTAAGCGTGGCAAAAACAGAGTCGACCCACTCTTTGCCGCATCCGGTATAGGGGGGAGGTTCCTTTTGTTCCTGATCCTGTGAAAAGGAAACAAAATGTGCCGTTTGGAAAAGAAAGAGCAAGCAGAGAAAAACTGAATATTTCATGTTTTTTTTACATTACCGGATGGCATCTGATGGATTCCGGATTAATCCTATTCTTTTTTAATGCCGAATTCCGGATCGATTTTAACAAAGATCATAACGAGGAAACCGGGGAGCGTACAGAACATGACCCAGATGAAAAAATTGGAATAACCAACGATTTCCTGCAACCAGCCGCTTACCATACCCGGAATCATCATTCCCAGGGCCATGAATCCGGTTGTGATGGCAAAATGGGCAGTTTTGTGTTTGCCTTCTGAAACATAGATCATATACAACATATAGGCAGTAAATCCAAAACCATAACCAAACTGTTCAACTGCAACGGACAGGTAAATAATGGGCATGGACTCAGGCAGGGTTTGCGACAGGTAAACATACACCAGGTTAGGCAGGTTCATTGCTGCAATCATCCACCAGATCCAGTATTTTAAGCCGTTACGCGCAGCAAGAAATCCGCCCAGCAATCCACCGATCGTCAATGAAATCATCCCGACCGTACCATATACCATCCCAAGGGCTCCCGTTGTTAGCCCCAAACCACCAAATTCCTGTGCGTCCAGTAAAAAGGGAGATGCAAGTTTTACCAGCTGGGATTCTCCCAACCGGTAAAGCAACAGAAAAGCCAGCATTACCCCGATCTCTTTCTTTTTGAAAAAGGATGCAAACGTGCTGAAAAATTCTTTCCAGAATCCGGATCTGTCTCCCTGGTTATTCGTGGAGGGAACATCAGTTTTCGGATAAGGCAGAATGATTTTGTGATAGATGAAAAAAAGAATAAACAAACCTGCCAGAATGATAAAAGTCAGTGACCATGCCAGGGGAATGTTGCCCGATCGGGCAGTAAAAAGGGCTGATGAATCTTTCGATAGTTTAGGATCCAATTGAATGGCAAAACAGGCCGGGATATTCCAGTTGGTATTGTTAAAAGAGAACCGGAATCCCTCAACCAGCATAATGCTTTTATCGCCTTTTTCCCTGCTAAAATTGACGATGATATCCTTATCGGTCTCCGGTGGCCTGGCCAGCGTAAAAAAGGCTATTCCAATATTTCCTGGAGTAATTTTCTCTCCAACCGTACGGTCAGCTCCAAAGTTTTTCTTCAGGAAAGCTTCCAGCTTTTGTGCTATGTGTTCGCTCCACCATGATTGTTTATTCCCTGCTTCTGAGGTAACCGTTTCTTTACCGGAATAGAATCCATGGTCTGTATTCCATTTCCTGATTTTTTGAAGGATGGAATCGGATGCTTCATTCGTAATTTCCATGGTGGAAATGACAAGTGTCTTACTGTTTGCGATCACCGTTTGCTCCTCTTCTGCTGCCTGTTTGAATGGTATTGAATCCGGATCAAACCGGGTGATTGCCCCGCTTTTTGTTTCTGCAAGTACCTGGACATCAACCGGAGGTAAACCGGTAGATGTTTCGAAATATCCTGCAAGTATGACCAGCAACCCTTGTCCTGTAAGCATTGCAAAGCGATAAAAGGTGCTCCGTATCCCGACAAAGAATGCCTGTTCATGTTTTGTGAGTCCTAACATATAAAAGCCATCGGCAGCGATATCATGTGTTGCCGAACTGAATGCCAGTAACCAGAAGAAGGCCAGGGTATACCGAAAGAAACTGGAAACGGGGATCGTGAGTGCAACACCTGCCAGACCGGCTCCGACCACCAATTGCATGATAATAATCCAGTATCTTTTCGTTTTCAGTATGTCAACCACCGGACTCCATATCGGTTTTATAACCCATGGAAGGTAAAGCCAACTGGTATAGAGCGCAATCTGTGCATTGGATATCCCGAGCCGTTTATACATAATAACGGACACGGTCATTACGATGACATATGGGATACCTTCAGCAAAATAGAGGGAGGGAACCCAGGCCCAGGGATTTCTTCTTTCTCTTTTCGTTACGCTCATACTGTTGAAAAATTTTAATAATAACTGGAAATTTTCGCACCCCGGAAATAATGCATCAGGATCTCTTCATAACCATACCCTTTGCTTCCCATAACGGCTGCACCGATCTGGCAAAGACCCACACCGTGTCCCCATCCTGCACCGGTAAGTACAAATCCTGAGGGGATCCCATCGACAGGTTCTTTCTTATCAACCACCAAGGCGGAACTATAGAGGTGTGAATGAGCAAGGATCTTCCGGATCTCCAACTCCTTTCCAATGGTCATCTCCCGTTCAGTACCTATGATTTTCAGCTTGATCAGCCTGCCCGAAAAACCCCTCTTCACCGGTACCAGGTCAATGATCTTCCCGAAATCCAAACCCGATTTCTTTTTGATGATTTCACTGAGCTCATCCTGACTGTAAGTAACGCTCCACCGGTAAAAGTCAGTTGTTTCCAGATCATAATCCAACAAGACCTGAGACAGGATCTGCTTATCGGTCGTGTTACAAAAAGCAGGGGGAGTACTTCTTATCCATCGCTCTGCCGCGGCTTCCTCTGTTAGGTCAAGATCAAAACCCTTAACTTCACTATCGCAATCAACCACATTGGTCAGGTAGGGATGTTGAACCGGTTCCCATACATTCTCGAACGATTCACTGATTCCACCGCAGGATTTTGAAAAACGCGTATCACAAATCTTGTTGTCATACATTAATACCAATCCTCTGGTCTGGTTAACCGCATCTTCAACTTTTATAGTGGTTGCTTTGGTAATTCCCTGGTATCGCTGGCAATGATCATCGGCGCAGACATCAAATAAAATATGATTTTCACGGCTGTACCATTTGATGATTTCATCCTCCGTTTTTTTCTCTGAGATATAGGTCCCCGGACTGATCTGTACTTCTGATTTCCTGTTAAGTTGAGCTATAAGCCAGCTTCTGGAAATGATCGAATGAGCCTTTAGAAATTCCAGTGAACTGGTTGCTTTCATCTCCGAGGAGATGACACTCAGCAGATAATCTTCGACAGGCAATGTATTAATTACGACGAGTGAATCACTATCCTTACGCAATGTTAACGAACCTCTGAATCGTTGATCTTCTTTCTGTTCCCAATGAAAATCAATGCCAATTGTCACACCGTGTAAAATAAAAAAAGAGATATTGATATCGAACGGTTTGAATTCAATTTCGTCCGGGATATGGTAACTGGTCCCTTCACCGGCAATCTCAATTGACCCTGCGTGATACCAGGCTCTGAATTTGCCCCAGAAGGGTTTTTGATGGCCTCTGGCAGTAAAGTTCCCCTGTAATGCAAAAGAGATCTCTTTGCCTTGCATGATACCTACCTGGACCGATAGTTCCTTCATGGTTTTATGTTAAATGAGTATTCCGGGATCGCCACAGCATTTCCCCTGTACAATTGCCTTCAAGTCATGAAAATGCCCTTCACTGATGGAGGTCTGGTTAAAGATATCAATAATATCTTTTTCTGTAATTTTTATAAAATCTTTTTCCCGGGGAAGAATGAATACTCCACTAAAATCAACGGAAGCAGGACTGATCAGCATTTTTTTATCTCCCATTTCATAATAGTGGGAAGGCCGGTGTTTTTTCCTTGGGAAAAGGATAATTTGCCAGGATTGATTTTCGAAGACGGACAGAATATTCAACAGGGGTTCCTGTTCTTGCCGCGTGATATCCTGTAAACTTTCATAAATACTATCGAACGCGGTTACCAGGGATGGGATGCTGCCGGATTCAAATAAAATGAATCTTCCGGGGTATTTTTCAATCCCCCATATCCGGATTTTCTCATTACTGAACCAGGGTCCTTCGGTTTCATCCTTTAACGGGTTAAGCTCCCTCTCGATCGGCAGGAATGATTTATTCCCTGCTTGAAAATGAAAGTGATCAGGAGCCGATGCTCCACAGTAAGGGCCGTTGTAAAAGAGGATATGACCATCCAGTTTTTGTGAAAGAGACAACAGGCTTTGGAAATTCGATTTAATCTCCTGGGGCACATGGGCTTTTGTCGGAATGGTAAAATGTTCACTGAAAATCGGGTAGGGATTGCACAGGAGGATGAAATCCCTGTCAAGATCCAGCTTTTCCTGTTGTTCGGGCAGGTTCTCACTACATAGAAAACAGGTTCGTGCAGCAATGGATTCTGAGTCAACCCTTGCCGATGAGGAGATTATCCGGGAAGGATTGAATTGTACGTTTATGGTAAAATGATCGAAGTGAAATTCCCTGGTCTTAACATGATCCAGTAGTTCGTAATTAATCCTTAGAAGGTCCCAGGATTTCTTCTGATCAGAAAGAAGTTTGACCGCTTTATCAGAAAAAGAATAAACTTTCCCTTCGGAGTTGTCAGATTCAGGATCATGAAGTGGAACAGGCATATATATAGTTCGATGTAATACGTTAAGAGATTAGCACAGGTTATTCCACCAACCTGCCGATCATAATACCATCTTGTGATTTATTTTTTTTCAGGTATTCAGCAAGGGGATCTTCGGAAATCACCACCTTATCCAGAGAACTTGAAGCATGAATAATGTGCAACCTGTTGTTTTGATGAAGTGCAATGGTTACATGGGCAATATCCAGTCCGTCAACCGTTGAAGTAATGGCAATCAAGTCTCCGTTCTGAACCTTATCTTCAATCTTCTCCACTTCCGCCTGAGGGACATAAAAAAAATCGTACGATGCCAGTTCCTGTTCAATCCTCTTCATTTCGCCAAAAAATTCATCGCTGCCCAATTGTCTGTAATTATCCCTGTTTTGGGTCATGAAATTGATTTTTTTAGTGTAAGGTTGGCCACCCACCTCCCTGGTAATATCGGTTACAATACCTTTCTTTCCGTTGTTGTAAAGCCAGTCGGAAAAATAGTGCAACCGGGAGGGATATTTATCGAGTTTTCCGCCCCTGTAGCGAATTGTTATCAACTCACGGGCATACTCCTCAAAAGCGGTTTTCTTCTGTTTGATAAGCCTGGACAGAACAACAACATTCTCAAGGAATGTTGTACAATCCAGTCCCCTCAAATTAATTACCAGTTTTTCTTCTCCGCCAGTTTCCAGCGTATGTCCGACATACTCCGTACCAAGAAAGCTCATGGCAACATCGATTACTATTTCATTGAGGGGCTTATCCGAAAGACCCTGTTTAGTAGCTTTTTTCAAAATGGCAGTGCAAATTTGTTTATCCTTTGAATGGTATAGAACCGGATCAGTCTCGTCGTGCAATGGATTGTAAACGGCCATTTCCTTCATCTCTTTTTCTTCGATTTTCAGTGATCCGTAATCCGCCTTATGCTTTTGCCAGGTTGTATAGGTGATGCAACGGTTACAAA
>Ga0315534_1002322_pt1 | contig 12835 bp, 13 predicted proteins | sample SalMarSW160240MG_FD_203094 | JGI IMG/M metagenome (GOLD analysis project Ga0315534, IMG submission 203094) | Salt marsh sediment microbial communities from the Plum Island Ecosystem LTER, Massachusetts, United States - Salt Marsh Sediment SW1602-40 ... | reverse complement strand
CGGGATCGCCGCAGCAGGCTTCCTCATCACCAAGTATCCCGAAGTTGATACCGGCCGCTTTCAGGATTTTAGCCGTGGCCTGCGCCACCTTGATATTCCGGTCGTCGAGGGCGGCGCTGCAGCCTACCCAGTAGAGAACATCGATGTCGGCGTCATCGGAGAGAACCTTGATGTCCGTGTCCTCGCACCATGTCGTACGCGTAGCTACAGTGCCCCGGTAGGGGTGACCCCGTGTACTCAGGCTTTTCAGGGCTTCCTGGGCGGCCTCGGGGAACCGGCTGTGTTCCATAGCCAGGTTGCGCCGCATATCGACGATTTTGTCGACGTGTTCGATGTAGACCGGGCAGACCTGCTGGCAGGCGCGGCAGGTGGTGCAGTCCCAGATTACATCCTCGGTGATAACCTCACCTATCATTTCTCGGCGAGATTCTGCCGGCTTCAGCGAAACGAGTCCGGGGTAAACATCGTAGAGGTGGTCTTTCAGGTCCTGGATAACCTGCTTGGGATTGAGGTTCTTGCCGCTGAAGTTGGCCGGGCAGGCGTCCTGGCAGCGACCGCAACTCGTGCAGGCGTCCAGGTCGAGGAGTTGTTTCCAGGTAAACTCCTCTATTTTGCTAACGCCGAACAACTCGGTAGTCTCAAAATCTATAGTGGCCAGGGCCCCCGGCGCGCCCAGGTTGCGGAAAAAGATATTCACCGGGTCCCAGAGGATGTGGAAAAGGCGCGAATTAAACAGGGCTACGTAGACTGCCGTCCCCAGCGTCAGGATGATGTGGAACCACCACGTGCTGGTATGCCAGCCCAGCAGGGTTTCCTGGCCGGCGCCTTCGAATGCCAGCGCGAAGACGTAACCGCCCGGCGACCATACCGCCCAGCCGGGATTGGTCTGGAGTTCGGTGGCGGCGATACGGAGTCCTTCCAGGACGAATCCGGAGATAATAATCACCAGGATTAACAGCAGGGCAATCAGGTCGTCTCGCTTATTATCGAGTCTGGCCGGCTTCTGGCCGTACCGCCGGACCAGGGCTAGGACGACGCCGATGATGACGAATATGCCGAAAACGTCGGAGAGGAGGGAGTAGGCCAGGTAGGAGTTGCCTTCGAGGAAATGGACGATGTAATGATTTATAAACTCCAGGGCGGTGGCCAGGAAAAGCACGATAAAACCGCTGAAGATGAGGAAGTGGATGAGGCCCGGATAAAACTCCCGGAACCGCCAGTCCTTTTTATCAGCTCCGAAGAATTTGCGGTGAACCAGGACGTCGATAAGAGCGATTTGAAGGAAATCGATGAAACGCCTGCCTAATTGACTGCCCCGGCCGGCCGGTTGCCCCACCTTCCAGCGCCGGTAATGCCGGTAGATAGCGTATAGAACGAATAGGACGGTTAAGGTCGCCAGGGTATAAAAAATCCAGGCAAATTCTATATTCCACAAGGATTCGCGATGCGGTTCCATACCAGTTCCTCTCCTGCCTTGTTATTCTTTCTGAGTCAGGATAAGCGGGTGTCTTTCCTCCGGCGACAGCTCCGGGTCGCGGTAGCCAGCGCCGACGGCGTTCACTTCTAGGATTTTGAATCCGGCCTCCGCCAGGAGTCTATGATATTCTTCGAGGCCGTAATTGCTCCAGTACATGGTAACGCCAAAGTAGTCTTCGGTGTAGGGGGCGTCATTGCAATAGCTTAATGTAGCCAGTAAGTAACCTCCGGGCTTGAGCCACCGGAAAATCCGGCGTAATAGCTCGGGATGTTCCTCACGGGGGAGGTGGAAGATGGAATAGAAAGCGGTTATGGCATTGAAGTTCGATGTGGAGAACTCCACCGACATGATATCGTCATTGATGAATTCACCGGCGGGGACGTTCGCCCGGGCGCGCTCGATCATGCCGCCGGAGATATCCACCCCGGTCACCTGGAAACGCCGGGCCAGGGTCAGGGCCACCGGAATGCCGGCCCCGCAACCGATATCCAGTACGGTATCGCCGTCGTTCAACCGCTCGTTAAGGAGATTGAGCACCGGCGGCGATTCCACCCGGCGCATTTCCTCGTATTCAATGGCCAGGGTATCGTACGACTGCCTTATCATGGCTTTATAGTCGGTGTCGGGGTTATCCGCCGGTCGGAGAGTGCCCTTCTCCGCCACGATAGCTATCCAGCCCCCGTCTTCCTTGTAAGAAGAGCCGGCGAGGTCGTTCCAGGCGTGGATTACCTTGAAGCCGGCCCGGTGCAGTACCTTCCGGATAGTGCCCAGGTCATAATCGTGGAACCAGTTATTATAGACTTTTACACTATCACTATCAATGATGATGTACTGGTCCAGCCAGACATTTTCTTCAGGATAATCGAAGCCTCTCTCCAGCACCAGGTGAGTGCCCGGCCGCCAGAAGCCACCGTCACTGACGTACCAGTTGTTTTTCAGGCCGTCCCTCAGCCGCAGCGGTCGGGTGGTGATATCGAAAATCAGCCGGCCGCCCGGTTTCAAAGTCCGGTGTAGTATTTTCAGGAGATCATCCCTCTTTTCATCGGAGAAGGTGTTCAACTCACCGTGCGTCTGGAGGACGGCGTCGAACTCCTCGGAATAGTCGATATCGAAGAAATTAACGCGCCGGAATTCGATATCGAGTCCTTCCTCTTTCGATTGCGCAATTGCGTAATTCAGCGAACGCTCCGAGATATCGACGCCGGTTACCTTCAGGCCACGTGCGGCCAGCCGGCGGGAATACAGTCCCGGACCGCAGCCGAGGTCCAGCAGACGGTCACCTGCTTTCAGAATGCCCGATGATACCAGGTGTTCTACCTCTCTATCGATAGTGGCGTGTTTCCGGCTGGCAAGGTCGTTATCGGGGTTCAGGTGCGCCGACAGCATTCCTTTTGAGATATGCGGGTCATCCCAGAATAGCGCTTCGCCGGACTGGTATATTGGTGGCCTATCGGCATGCTCTAATAGAGTGTTGAAAAAATCGGAATCGGCTGCCTTCATAATCGAACTGATTATAGCATATACGGCAACACACTTGACATGGGTTCAATTAGAGATAATAATTTTAATCTATGATGAAGAAATATGAGTTGATAGAACATACCGCCGATATCGGCGTGAAAGCCTGCGGAGAAACACTTTCCGGGGCTTTCGCCAATGCGGCAGTAGGTATGTTTTCCATCATGGCCGAGCTGGGAAATGTCGTGGAAAAGGAATCACGGCGGGTCGAGGTCAACGCCGATGATATCGAGGGACTGCTTTTCGAATGGTTGAACAGCCTGCTTTACTACTTCGACGTGGAGATGCTTCTTTTCAAGCGATTCGATGTAACTGATTTTGAGGATACTCACCTGACAGCGATGTGTTACGGTGAACAGTATGATTCTTCCCGGCACAGCCTTGAGATGGGGGTAAAATCGGCAACCTACCACCAGATGGAAGTGGACCGGGAGAAGAACTGCGTTCGGGTTATCTTCGATGTCTAGGAGGTGCGGTCGTGTCTAAATGGGGCGGCAAGCTGGAAAAGGTAGACGAATACCGCTGGCGTATCCCCGAGAGCTATAAAGAGGGCATGCGCGTGCCCGGCCTTATCTACGCCGATGAAGGTATGCTCAAGCAAATCATCGCCGACCAGGCGCTGGAGCAGGTGGCCAACGTCGCTTTTCTGCCCGGAATCGTCGGCTACTCCCTGGCTATGCCGGATATCCACTGGGGCTACGGGTTCGCCATCGGCGGGGTGGCGTCAATGAGAGTCAACGATGGCGTGGTCTCACCGGGTGGGGTGGGCTTCGATATTAACTGCGGCGTGCGTATCATGCGCACCAACCTGACCCGGGAAGAGGTGGCACCAAAAATAAAGGAACTCGCCGATGCCCTTTATAACGCCGTGCCCTCCGGAGTGGGCTCGCGCGGTAAGATAAAACTCGGTGCCAGGGAAATCAGTGAAGTCCTGGCCAAGGGCTCGCGGTGGGCGGTGGAAAAGGGGTACGGCCGGCCGGAAGACCTGCAAACTACCGAAGAAAACGGCGAGATAAAAGACACAGATCCCGACCGCGTTAGCCCGAGAGCCAAAGAACGCGGGACTCCCCAGGTAGGCACCCTCGGTTCCGGTAATCACTTCCTGGAAGTGGGCGTCATCGATGAAATATACGAGCCGGATATAGCCAGGACGATGGGCATTGACGCTGCCGGACAGGTGGTGCTCTATGTCCACTGCGGCTCGCGGGGACTGGGCCACCAGGTGGCCGACGACTATATCAAGGTGATGGTCAAGGCGATGCAGAAGTACGGCATCCGGGTTCCGGACCGCCAACTTGCCTGCGCGCCGGTGAACTCGCCGGAAGGGAAGCATTACCTCACCGCCATGCGCTGCGCCGCCAACTACGCCTGGGCTAACCGCCAGTGCATCACCCACTGGGTACGCGAGGCTTTCTGCCGGGTGATGGGCGTTAGCGAAAGAGACGCCGGATTGGAGCTGATTTACGACGTTACCCACAATATCGCCAAGATTGAGGAACAAGAAGTCAACGGCCTGAACGAGCAGCTCTGCGTCCACCGCAAGGGGGCCACGCGCGCTTTCCCGCCCGGCCACCCCGACCTGCCGGAGAAATACCGGACGGTAGGTCAGCCGATTCTCATTCCCGGGGATATGGGGAGGCTGTCCTATATCATGGTTGGCACTGACACGGCCATGAAAGATACCTTTGGCTCCACCTGCCACGGTGCCGGCCGTCTGCAGAGTCGTTCGGCGATGAAGAAGCAGCTCAACGGTAGAGACGTGCTGGAACGGTTAAAAAAGCGCGGTATCGAAGTGAGAACGGGTAGCCTGTCGGGACTGGCTGAGGAAGCCCCGGAAGCTTATAAAGACGTTGAGTCGGTGGTTAATGTAGCCCACGGCGCCGGAATTTCTAAAAAAGTAGCCAGAACCAGACCGATAGCAGTGGTGAAAGGATAATTATGTATACAAGGCTGATGACCAAGGATGATATACCCACCTGGCTTGCCCTGGCACATGAAGGCGACCAAGCAATCGCTGAGTTGATACCGGATATATCCGTCTTTTACCGGGGATTTGACGACTACATGAAGGCCAAGATAAAGAAGAACGAGGCCTTGATGGTCGTCGATAGCGCCACCGAAAAATGCGCCGGGATTGCGGCCTACTCCCGCAAGAACAACCGGATTACTTTCCTGGGCGTTTGCGGAAAAGCGGATTTTAAGGCAGTCGGCGGAAAAATGCTGGAAACAGTGTTGAGCAAGCTGGATACCGGAAAAGAAATAACGGTTAATGTAATAAAGAGCAATGATAGATTAATACAGCGGGAACGAAAGCTATATCGGGAATACGGATTCATCGAGGACGAAACTGAAATAATCGAGGCGGGGGTTCCGGCCCGCCGGATGAAAAGACCGCCGGCGGTGGTCAAAGGGTAACCCATTTCAGTAGTGAGAGGAGAAGAAAATGACCGAGAATAAGTATGGGCATTGCTTTTTCAGATACGAAGGTGAGCAAAACTTCCTTCTGGGCAATATCCTGCAGCGCTTTGATAATTCCTTGATGAAAGGGAGTAATTTCTATTTCCTCCACTGGATAATGCCGGACCAAGATTTGCTGGAGCTGGAGGAATTAAAGGTAGGGCACCCCCCACATGTTCACAAACAGGCAGAACTCCTGTTTCATATCGGCACGAACCCGGATGACCCCATGGACCTTGGGGCGGAGATAGAGTTCCACATCGGTGAAGAAATGGAAAGGCATGTAATTACGCAGACAACCGCCGTGTTTATACCGCCGATGGTGGTCCATGCCCCCTGGAGGCCTTTGAAGCTGGAAAGGCCATTTTTATTCCTGCAGGTCAACCAGGAGCTAGAGAAAACGGAGAAATTCCGGCCGGAACTCATGCCGGAAGATCTGAGAAAACGGGTGGACTGGAACGCCTGGCAGGACACCAGCTTTGAGTAATTATTGTATGATATGAAACATAATATTTTAATGCCTACATAATATTGATATGTTAGATCCTAAGTATTCCAATGGACAGAAAGTAAAAATCATCACCTTGATAGACGGCTTCGGGCGCCTGGACCCGCGGGTGAAGGAATGGGTGGGGAAAACGGGTGAAGTCGCCAAATCCTATTTCGTCTCCGGGGATGAAGTCTGGGAAAAGACGCTAGAGTTCGAGAATACCTACTGCTATGACGTAAAGCTCGACGGTGACGGTAGTATAGCGCGGGCGATACCAGAAGTGGGACTGGAGCATATTATTCACTAACTACTTGACATATATCGGAGCCCTGTTCTATCATAGCTCTAATATTTACCCAAACGGGACATATGATTAGGAGGTAATAAAATGAACACTGCTGCAAATATTTTTCTTCTGATTGCCGGAATATTGGCGCTTTTTGATGTATATCTGATGATTACCAAACGCCCTAATCCTGTAAAGGGCTGGCCGTTACCCTGCCCTATGACTCTCCTGTTTTTAGGTATAGGCCTTATTCTGTGCAGTATTAACAGCTTTTAGCATAATACGAAAACACTAATAGGAATTCCAGTCGAAGTAATAATGCATCACTAATCTCGTATGATTTTGTCTTCTTCCTTGACGTATTTGGACGCCAGCGTGCAGTGTACGAAGAGAATCGGCTTATCCACCCTTTTGAACTCCAGTGGACAGTGGACCATCCCCGCCGGGATATAGACGCTGGTGGGGGTGGTGATTTTATGGATTTCCCGCTCCTCTCCCAGGCCGATCTCGATATCGGCGCCCAGGTCGCCCATGTTATCCGCGTCGAACGAATGAAAGTATAAATACATATCAAAATCATGGTAATGGGGGTATTCCTCCATCAGTGTCGGCTCGGTGATACGCAGGAACATGATGGTGAAATCAGACTTATAGTCACCTTCGCCCGTATAGATATACTCGGGGCCATACCCGCCTATTTGTAAATCATGCCTTCTAACGTACTTGCTGTATTTCGTGTCGGCCATTTTCAGATACCTCCTTGGAACAGGATTTTATGCACTTCTCTCAATTGTTGAATTCCTTTAATTTCCCGGGGGAACATGGGTAGTTCCACGATTTCCAGGCTGGAGTAATTATCTCTAATATGGTTGAGATAACCCCTTTGCTGTTCGGCTCTGGTCTTCAGGAACGCGGAGTCAGGTTCTTTGACGACATTATTAATGATTATCCGCTTTACCGAAAGGTTATACTTTCCCAATTCCCGGAAAACCCCCTCGAGTTGTGCCACGGCCAGGGCTTCCGGTATGGTCACCATGGTGAAATTGACTTCATTCCTCAGGAATTCCATGTTCTCCGCCGAGAGGACTTCCCAGCGCTTGAGGATGCCCAGTACCGGCTCCCGGCTGCTCTTACCGACTTTGAGACGGGAGTAGATACGCGGCGCCATTTTCAGGTGGTTGCCCAACAGGGCCGGCGTAGCCAGCAGCGAAAGCGTTTGACCCAGCGGCGCCGTGTCCCAGACGATGTTTTGAAAAACACCTTTCCGGGATTGCTCACGGATGTAGTCGACCATGAACTCTTCGCCCAGCCCGGGGAGGACCGAGGTCATGAATTCCACAAAATCCTCATACTCGATGTCCACGAAGGCCGAGAAAACCTCGTACACTTCCCGGCCGAACTTTTCATCCCACATCTGCCGGATTTCCGTCTCGCCGATTTCCCGGATGGAGAGGGAAGTCGGGATATTATTGTCCTCGGACTTAAAAATGTGGGATAAAGAAGGCGTTGCATCGGTAGAGATAGCCAGGGTAGCTTCGCCGCCGGAGGCGTGATAAAGGGCGGTGGCCGCGGCGCAGGTGGTCTTACCCACGCCGCCCTTGCCGGTGAACATGGCAATATTCGTCACGGTACTATTCAACTACAACCGGGTGGTCGGGCGCAACCACACGGTCGGGCACTACGGTTTGCTGGTGACGAACTTCTTCCCGTCCTTTTTACAGATAAGCTGTATGGTATGGTTACCGGACATTGCCGCCGTGGGCATGCCGCCGCCCGGGTTAACCCACTGACCCGCCATGTAGAGATTATCAAGTCCGGGGAGGGTCTTTCTCATGGATCCAGTAAAAGACTCGGCGCTGAACATCCATCCCTCGTAGCTACCCCGCCAGTTGCCGGTGTAGCGTACCCAGGTCATGGGGGTGGCCACATCGCGCATCTCCACCTGCGATGCCAGGCCGGGGAAACGCTTATCAAGCTGGGACACGACTAAATCGGCGATTTTTTCTTTCTCCGCTTTATACTTTTCAGGCTCCTGATATAACTTCTCCCAGTATTCGTAGTCGGTATCGAACTGGACTTTAATTACGGTTTTGCCTTCCGGCGCCAGGTTGGGGTCGAAGCTGTAGTCAAGCACCCCCAACCGCCGGTGTTCCTGGCCGGCGACGGTGACGGGTTGCTCCAGGGGGAAGCTATAACCGCCGATGGATGCCGGCAAATCGTCGCGTTTCGCGTTTATCCCCAGACCGATGTGTACCAGCGGCGAGAAGAGTTTGGGATTATCATACCGGTCTTTGATGGCGTCATCAAGGTATTTTCCTTCGAGCATATCAAATATCGTGGTGCGCCCGTCAGCCGCCGAAACGACCCAATCGGCCCGGTATTCCGTGCCGTCGGTCAGCTTGATACCGATGGCTTTATCGTTTTCCACCAGTATCTTGGCGACCCTGGCTTGAAAGGTGATTTCTCCACCGAGGGCGCGATACCGTGCTTCAAGGAAGCGGACGAGTTCCAGGGCGCCGCCGATGACGTAACCGGCTGATTTACCGTGCTGTAAGCCGAGCATCCATAAGATCATCATCATAGGCCAGGCGTCGCCGCCGAAAGCGAGAGACAGCATCCGGCGCAGATAGGGGTTCTTGAAGCGTTGGATATAGTCTCCGGAGGATATCTTCATCCATTTTCTCATGAGCATCAACATGGGGAGCATTTTTACCGCCATGATTTTATCCCATAAAGTGTTCAGTTCGGCGGGTTTTTCCGTAGGCATATCCATGCGTGAGAAAGACCGTATCCCATTGGTAAGTTCTTTGATGATACGCTTGTCTTCCGGGGCTAATTCCAGAAGGTACTGCTCCAAGCGGTCGGCGTCGCAATAAATTGAGATAGCCTGACCGTCCTGGTCTTCCGTGACGGAATACAGGTCGTGGTTATGGATTTTCCAGCCCGGCGACGCCCCCAGCTCCTCCCAGAATTTGTAGAAGCCGGTGCCCGGTTTCGTCCCCACCAGCCAGTTCATTGCCCCATCGATGGTGTAACCCTGGCGCTTCCAGGCGGTACAGACGCCGCCGGCTATCTTGTGCATCTCGAAGATAGCCGTTTTATAGCCGTTCATCCGGCCGTAGCAGCCGGTCGACAGGCCGGTAAGCCCTCCTCCAATGATAATTATCGATTTTTCCATCATTGCCTCCTCCATATGTTATATTGTGTTAAATTAGTATAATACTATAACGTTTGTAAAACCAGTCTGCGATTATAACTTTCCAGCCGATATGTTACTATAAAAACAGGGTTATTTTGATACCGGGGGTGAAAGATGAAAGGTTTCCGGGTTTTTTTATTTGCCGCCGCACTTTTTCTGGCGGCTTCCGCCCTGTTCTACGGTATCCATTACCTGATATTCGGTGACCCACATCATATCTTTATCTACATGCTCGGTGATTTCGCTTTTCTGCCTCTTGAGGTGTTTATCGTTGTTATCGTCATAGAACGAGTCCTAAACCATCGCGAAAAGCAGGCGATGTTATATAAACTCAACATGGTAATCGGGGCTTTTTTCAGCGAGGTGGGTAACTTCCTCCTGGCCGACTTGTTAAAAAACTTCAAAAACCACGAGGAAATATCCCGGCACCTTAATATCGCCGGCGATTGGACGGTAAAAGAATTCAAAGCAGCCTCCGATTATGCCTATCACCTGAAGGCCGATGTGGATATGCAGCAATGTAACCTCGAGGAGATTAAAAAATTCCTGGGGGAGAAGCGGATGTACCTGCTGACGTTGCTGGAAAATCCGAATCTGCTCGAGCACGACCGCTTTACCGACCTGCTCTGGGCGACCACTCACCTCGACGAAGAACTCCAGGCTAGACCTTCGCTGACGGATATACCCGAGAGCGACCTGGCACATCTTGCTATAGACATCGAGCGCATGTACGACCACCTGGTCAGTGAATGGCTGGACTACATCCAGCACCTCAAGACCGCCTATCCCTTCCTCTACTCTCTGGTACTGCGGACGCACCCCTTCCAGGAAAGGCCGTCGGCGGTGGTGGAATAGGAGATATATGCTGCGCCTTATCGATACCCATGCCCACCTCGACGAGATAGAAAACCTGGAAACGGCAATAGTCGAGGCTAAAGTAGCGGGACTCATCGCTATTATTGCCGTCGGCTCCGATTTGGCATCCAATGTGAAGGTTTTAGAAATAGCGGCGCACTATCAGGGTTTTGTTTATCCCGCGTTAGGCTGGCACCCCTGGTATATCAAGGAAGAAGAAATCGATGCACACCTGGAGTTCATCGAAGATAATATGGATCGGGCGGTAGGTTTGGGCGAGATAGGGTTGGACTATCACAAGAGGGTCAGGGCGGTGGCGGACAAGGATTTACAAAAAAGGGTGCTTGGGGAATTACTCAAAATAGCCGCCAAACATAACAAACCGGCGTTGATACACTCCCGGTATGCCTGGCGGGACGCCTACGACGCTGTGGACGGGGCGGGACTGGAGAAAGCGGTGTTCCACTGGTACACGGGCACGTCCAGCGTACTCCGGGACATCATCAGCCACGGCTACTATGTCTCGGCAACACCGGCGGTGGAATACCACGATGAGCACCGGCGGGCGGTGAAGGAAGCGCCTTTAGATAAATTACTCTTGGAAACCGATAGCCCGGTGACCTACGGGCGGGGCTCCGACCACGAATTCGCGGCCAGTCCGGCGGACGTGCGGCGCTCTCTTAAAGGCACGGCAATGCTGAAAGGATTGAGTGAGGAAGAGATAGCGGCGGCGACCACGGAGAATGCACAGAGACTATTCGGCATAGTATGAAGCAAGCATTATGCTTTCGCCGAAATCACCGGTGAAGATACCACCAATCCAGCGGCTGTAATATTCCGGGAATGACGGGTAATGTTGGTAAGGGCTTTGAGGTAAATTGGCTAACTCTTCTTCTATTTCAGCAGGTGACAATGTGGTAAGGTCGATGGTATTTATTGGGCCAGGAAACCTTGCGAAATATATAAAAATAGAAATTAATAGAGAAAGTATAAACAATGTGATAATGGCTATTAACAACCGCTTGAAAACATAGCCGGGCATATTGCTTCTGCATGTAAATACAGCTTCCATGGTGATGAAAGTATAGTCCTGGCATTGGGGGTTGTCAAGAGGGGATAGATGAGGGGCGGAAACCTCCTACTTCCCCAATATCTTCACCACGTCGTTGACGTTTATTTCCAGCATCTTGACGTTGGACAGAATGCGGTCGGCGTTTTTCACTACCGTCGGCATCCCGGCGCCGATTTCCTTAAGCTTTTCGGTATCCCGCCGGAGAGATTTGATTATTTCAGCCAGTGCTTTGATATCGTATTCTTCTGCCATTGCCTCACTCCTAATGCTGTTTCGGCCTTTCGTCCTGGAACCGGCGCGACTTCGCCATCGATCGGGGCAGACTACCGAATTCATGAAATTCAATATTATAGCCCAGGTTGGTCTTGACCCGGAGCTGGTCGACGAGTACCGTCCGGACGGCAGCTTCGTCCTTGGCGTGCTCGGGGACGATTTCCACTTTGAGCGTAATAACGTCGATATCGCCTTTCTTGGTGACCACCACCAGGTATTCGTTGCTCAGTTCCGGTATGGCCCTCACCACTTCCTCGATAGCCGTTGGTGAAAGTAACACGCCCTTGACCTTGGTGATGTCGTCGGCGCGTCCCTTGATGCCTCCGTCCAGCAGCCGGTAGGTCCGCCCGCAGTCGCACAGCTGCGAATTCCATTCGATGAGGTCTTTTACATCAAACCGGATGCAGGGCTGCGCCGATCGGGTAAAAGTGGTTACCACCATTTTACCCCTCCGGCCGGGCTCGTTGATGCATTCCCCGGTATCTACGTCGATTATTTCCACCAGGAAGAAACCTTCGTTGACGTGCAGGCCGGACTGGTGCTGGCATTCCCAGCCCCAGTGGCCGATTTCCGTGGAGCCCACCTGGTCGTATACCTTGGCGCCCCAGGCCTCTTCCATCCGCTTCCGCGTAGCCGGGATACTGCCCCCTGGCTCGCCAGCCACGGTGATTTTCCGGATTTGAAGGTCGGTAGGCGGATTAATGCCCATCCTCCGGGCGGTCTCGGCCATCCCCAGCACGTAGGTGGGTGTGGCGCCCATGCCGGTGGCTCTCAGTTCCTGCATTTTCAGGATTCTGGCCTCGGTGTTGAGAACGCCGCCGGGAATCATTTCACAGCCGATTTTTTGGCCGGCGTAATGATAGGCCCAGAAAGCGATGAAGATATTATACCCGAAGGGCACGAACAATCGGTCGCCCGGCCGGTAGCCCTGGGCGTATAAAGCGTAGGCGTAGGCCTCGGTGCTGAACTCCCAGTCCTGCCAGGTATCGGCCTGGTACACCGGCTGCCCGGTGGTGCCGCTGGTCTGCCGGTAGTCGGTAACCTCCTCCAGGGGCACGCAGAGAATATCGCCGTAGGGGAAGGGGTCCTTGCCCTGGATGTCCCTCATCATGGACTTTTCTATCTTGGGTACTCTCCTGATGTCTTCGAACGACTTTATATCGCCGGGCTCGATGCCGGCGTCGCTGTATAGCTTGTGGTAGAACTTG
>Ga0315534_1002320_pt1 | contig 12841 bp, 10 predicted proteins | sample SalMarSW160240MG_FD_203094 | JGI IMG/M metagenome (GOLD analysis project Ga0315534, IMG submission 203094) | Salt marsh sediment microbial communities from the Plum Island Ecosystem LTER, Massachusetts, United States - Salt Marsh Sediment SW1602-40 ... | reverse complement strand
GTTCAGATTGCTCACATGTGATTACAATGTGAGCTATTTATTTTACTTATAAATAGATTTGCCGATATTTTGTCTCTTTTAGTAGGATTTCTATTTTCTGTTTTCATAAAACTTATTTACCAGGTTTGCGACAATTTGATCTGTCATCATACCAATGCTTTTCAGGTCAACTTTCCCAACGCTTTTCTCGGCAGTGAGGATAATACCAGATTCAACATCGATAATTCGTGCATCTAATCGCAGGTCATTTCCAATCTTTGTCACACTTCCTGTAACAATAGCATCTGCACCTGCTATTTTTCCTATTTGTTTGGCATACGAGGTGTCAATAATTCCAGACTGACTCAGCTGAAATTCTTGTACTACTTTTTGCAGTTGCTCTCTTTCAATAATTTTAAACGATTCAGAATTAACAAACGAAGTTGTTAACATCTCAGAGACAATTTTCCCTAAGTTATCTTTTTTGGCTTCCTCATTGAGGCTCTGAAATTCTATAATTCCAATTTTTACTCTCTCACCTTTGATTATAATTTTTGGTTTTTCAATTTTTGGTGTCTTGTCAGCCAGTGCTAATTTATAACTGAGCAATTCGGAACCGTATCTCCAATCAGGGATTGATCTTACTATGCGTTTAGCTTCTGGTGAATACCAATATTCTTCTTTCCCTTTCCAACTTTTTTTAGGAATAGATCCAAGCCTAATAATTTTAAAGGCTTTAAAGGCACCCGCTTTTGTATTGATTGTTTCATATTTATCAACAACATACTCATTGATAAAATGACGAATATTACCTCTTTTCCATGCATCAAATTCATCATTCCATTTTTTGCCAACGAATAAAGGGAACTCTAATCTTTTTGCAGGGGGTTTCGGTATTTTCACTGCATTTCCTTTTTCAACATCTATTGATACTATACACTGATACTTATTATTATAATATGCATTAAGAGTTGTTCCCTTGTCATCCGTAACCTCCTCCATAAAACTTCCATCTGGTTTTGTTTCAATTATTGTCCTGCTCCGAGTAACTACTCCTTTTTTGCTAAATTCCCTTATTACCCAACTGTCACCAATCATCATTTTCGGGAAACTGGCAGACACGATCTTACCAGGCAAGTGAGTCTGCTTGCTTGGTGTCGTTTGACATCCCAAGGTGGAAAAAACGACAATAAAACTTAACAACATGACGATAAATGTATAATATTTTTTAATCATCGTCCTATCCTCTCTTATGGTGGAATTCCATAATTTATCATACCTAGATTTCATTATATACCAAACGAATATAGATTTCATTCGCTAATAAAAACATCAACCGCTTTTTCCAAAATTTTGTTAACTGTATTACACGACTGGTCTCTAAGTTAGATATGGCTTCTACCTAATGTTGTTCATAGTTAGCAACGTAGAAATCATCAATGATGCCCTTGGCTTTTAAATTTTTTCCATACGCCCTCGCAGATGTCTTGCTGGCAAAATGGGAAACCCTGACCTGATACCAAACTCTTCTTTTCCCTCTCCTCTTTATCCAAAAAGCATCCAATTTTTTCGATTTAAGATATTTCACATATCTTTCAGCATCTTGTGCTCTTAGGTATGCAGCGACTTGTAAAGTGAACGGGTCGGTGACAACAATTTCAGTGGTCTTCTCCTTTTCATAAAGTGCTCTCTTTGTTCTGATAAGATGGCTGGTTGTATTGACTGTTAAAATTATGACCCCGATAGCCAGGGCAGTGATCATTGTCCACTTAAGGATGAGCTTTGGTCTTCTGGATTGTTTGATGAGATTTATTACATCTCTTGTTCTTCCTTTTAGTTCAAAGGTTTTTGAGGTAATGAAATTAAAAAGAAAGCTTCCTATCTGTCTCACCATTTTCCATAGTGCAATCCCAATATTTAATTGAACAGAAATTTGTTTCTCTGTCGTCTCCACGCTCGGAGGATAAAAGCCGGCTCGAAGCTTCTTCAATTGCATTTCGTCAAGGCTCACTAATAATTTACGAGCCTGTTTCAATAGGTGTGTGGTTCGTTTCGTCTCATGGATCCAGTGAACACAAGCTGCAATACCTCTCAAAAGTTTATGTCTTTCATTGCCCAGCCTAAACGCCTGAAGATAAATTCTAAGCGCCCATTCATCAGAACGTCTGTCTCTAAGAAAAAGTGACGCAAGGTCTTTAATAATATCGACAGCAACATTTTTCTCTCCCTTTAAAACCTTCCGGTACATTTGTAGAGCGGTGAAATCGGTTCGCCCTTCTGCAAGATAAAACCGTGCGAGTAACTGCTGGATAATTCTATTGTTCGGTTGTGCATTGCCTATTCGGAAGGCAAGCTCATAGTGATCTGCTTTAAGTCCGCCATGACTTTCGATTTGTTGTAACCAGTTCTCTGCTATTTCCTCATCTTCAGGATGAGATTTGAGATAAGCGATTATAAAGGTTTCAGAGGAATAATCTTTATCTGTACGTGCGAGGTAAAAACGAGCGAGTCGAGCTGCAAGTTTTGCAGATTCTTTTCTTCTTGCAAGAGGGGAAAGGAGGAAGCTATCCAAAACAGCAGAGGCTTTTTTAAAGGCCTCTTCAGCTCCGCGGTATGCACCGACTCTTTCCCAGGTAGTAGCTTCTCTGATCAAACGCTTAATGGCGCTAAGAGCAAACCGGTTCGAAAACCAGCCAACTGCCATATAGAACACTATCATAACTACCAATGCTGGCAGAAGTGACCATTCGAGCCCTATGTGAAGATGAAATACCGGTAAAATCCAAAGGCTTATGAGCCCTCCCAGGAAAATCGTGGCCCAAACACGAATAGATAAGTGTTTCAAGATATAATACACAATACACCTTTAAAAAAGTTATCAAAGGTGGGCATAATATTTGCTCTCAAGGTACATTAAGGTACCCATGAAGGAAATACTTTTGTTGAATCGTTGAGAGTTTCATATCTAAGAATATTCTCGTATACCTTCTGACCTTCACGTAATGCTATTGTCACAGAATTGGGTGTTGAATCATTCACTTTATGTCCAGCAATTGGGTCTACCCTTTCAAATCGTATATCAGAGGGAATGGAAAATTCCCTGTGTGGTTCACTTTCTGTTGCCTTTATCATGAAATCAGCCCATATTGGGGCAGCACCACGGCCTCCGGTAATACCACTTCCCAATATATCCCATAACCCTTTTCCCTTATCATAGCCCACCCAGACCGATGTGCTCAGCGTTGGAGTGAATCCAGTAAACCACGCATCATAATAACCATCTGTAGTACCTGTTTTCCCGGCTGCGGGTAGATCAAATCCGAGGTGTCTCACAATAGAGCCCGTACCTTCATCTACAACACCACACATCATATCCACGACTTGATATGCCAAGCTCGCGTCAAGAGATCGTTTCCCAGTTACAATATGTTCTTCTAATACCCTACCGAGTGCATCTTCAACCCTTGAGATCCAAAAGGGCTCATGCTGCACTCCACCAGTTGCAAATGTGGCAAAGGAGGAAGCCATTTCTAAAGGACTAACGCCTGATGTCCCGAGCGCAACAGAATAAACTGGCTCTAAATGGCTTTTGATCCCACAACTGTGCGCATTCCTGATGACTTCCTCGGGGCCAGTCTTTTCAACTAGCTGAGCGGCAACAGAGTTTACAGATTTCATGAGTGCCCTTTTCAGAATCATAGGCCCCTCATGTTTTAACCCAAAATTTCTTGGAGACCAGTCTTTGGCCCCAATTACTGGAATCGTTACTGACTGGTCAACGAACACAGTCGCAGGATTTATATCCAACTTTTCAAGAGCGGTATAATAGAGAAATGGTTTAAAGCCTGATCCAGGCAGACGTTTATTTTCTACCGCTCGGTTATATTCTGTTTCGGAATAGTCACTTCCACCAACTAAGGCTTTAATAGCCCCAGAGTTTGTTTCAACAGCCACAAGCGCACCCTGTGGACAGACAACACTCTCACCACTACTCTCACTAATTTTTTCATGAACACCCATCATTTTTTCAAGTTGTATCAATCCCTTTTGCAGGGATTTTATCGCTTGTGACTGAAATTGTGGATCAATTGTTGTAGTAACCTTCAGTCCGCCATGATGAACAACGGTCGGCCCATATCGTTCTTCAAGGCTTTTCACGACAATATCAAGAAAATAACTTCCTGTACGTGCACGAGCTGGATGCTTCTGAAGATGTAATACAGCATATGAGGCACGATCCGCCATCGCTTGAGTGATGTATCCAACTGCTACCATTCTCAATAAGACAACTCGCTGACGCTTCTTGGCTCGATCATAATGAATATATGGATTATATCGTGTTGGCGATTTAGGAAGGCCTGCCAATAGTGCAGACTCTGCTAATGTCAATTCTGAGGCTGGCTTACCAAAAAATGTTCTGGCCCCCTGTTCAATTCCATGCGCACCCACACCAATAGGAATTTGATTAATATATGCTTCGAGGATCTCGCGTTTGCTATATTGAGATTCGATTTGCAGGGCTACCAGCAATTCACGAAACTTTCTCATATATCTTCGCTTAAAGCTGAAAAAAAGATTCTTTGAAAGTTGTTGAGTGATAGTTGAAGCCCCCTGAACCTGTCCTGGTTTAAAAAATGTTATCCAGAGAGCTTTTAATGTTCGCAGTTTATCAACACCATGGTGTTCCCAAAAGCGGTGATCTTCAGTGGCTACAACCGCTTGAATAAAATACTGTGAAACCCTGCTTAATGGTACAGATTCCCGTCCTCCGATAACCATAATCTTTTCACCTGTAGCTGCATAGATTTCCGTAGGAGGAGTTTCTATGATTCGAATCAACGGTTCAGGAACACGTGGCAAATCTTTCACTGTCACAAAAAACATAACTACACTAGTGAGAGCTGCAAAGCTTGACAAAGCAAGTGTTATATAAAAGATGATACGAAGCATTCGTATAATAATTGCATTATGCTTCATTATTACATCCAGGCATTTTGAGTTTTCACATTGATAGTTGCCTCTATTTCTTTTTCTTCTAGATACGATCGAAGCTCCCATACAGCCCACTCACGTCCCTTCAATAAAATCACCTTACGTCCCGTGCCATCTTCGATTTCAAAACCGAGTTCAATAAATCCTGATACGGCTTCATCTGAAATACCCACCCTAACTATATGGCCCGGCATTCGCAAAAGCATTTCTGGCTGTGAAACTATGCTCCTCAGATCTTCTTCAGGCAAGGTTTCCAGTGCAGCAAAAAATTGGTCAGCAGAATAAATACGGTTTTCAAAGCTTGGTAAATCTTCGAGAGTACCTTTCAAGGCCATCTCAACTCTTTTAATATATTCTATTAAATGGGATTGAATTTCTAATTCTCTCAAAACCCGATTGTGAGCATTTAAAAGGTATATCTTTAGATTATCACCTGTTCTCTCAAGATAGGTTCGAACCCAAGATCCATCGCTGAAAAGCCTGAGGATCTCAAAGGGTGAGGCAATTTTTTGAGCTATTGTCTGGGGAAGCGTGAGATATATTTTTCTAAAGTCCTCGGAAGATAGCATGATACCTTTGTCGGGCAAAATGTTTAACGTCATCTGTGTGAATGTGGTGGCTCCTCGGGCCTCACGCTTTAAAAATTGACGGTCAGTGACAATCTGGTCAAGTGTCTGTCGAGCCGTTATAGTCCGATGGCCCATTTCCCAAATTGTACCGGATTCAGGTCGCTTGGAATTTGTTGTAACAAGGTAGGATCCGACTATTTGCTCAAACCAGTCTAATCTCAGCTCCAATATAAAAACGCCGAGAATAAATAGAATCAATACTAAATGCCGCACGGCAAATAGTCTTTTTGCCCATTCTTTGAAATCTTTTGGTTCATACCATTCCATCATGCCGTTACTTACGTATAAATTTGATCTTATCTCAAACCTGCTCTGTCTTTCTTTATAATTTTAGAAATAATTATATTTTACCTGTAATTACGACTTTTCTCAAACAAACAACGTAACAATCAAAAAAGGGTCTTTATCAAGACCCTTTACGTACGTGCAGAAAGGGAGTTATTAGATGATATGATTACCTCGGCAGCTCAGTATAAAAACACGAAGATTATATCTCATTTTTGGAGACATCTCAACGTAAACGAATTTAATCTACAATGATCCTTGCGATTCTATCGTTTTCTTACGAGGACTTCATAATCTTTATTTTTTAATTCCTTAACCAGCTTATCGACATTCTCAGTATCCACTTGAACAACTATATCCTTACCTCCTATTTCAGTGGAAGATATCATATGAAGAGTCAAAATTTTCATACCTTTCTGAGATGTTGCTTTACATATATCCTCAAGCATAGGTTTTTCAGTTTTACTCACTATCTCAATCCGTGTACCAGGCATGCCAATGCCAAGAGTTGGGTTGGCAATCTTATAAAAGAAATCATTTGTCGTTACGATACCTATCAACTGTCCATTTTTTTCCACAACTAATAATGAGCCAACCTTTCTTTCCTGAGCTGTGGCCAGGGCCTCTTCAACGGTCATCTCGGGAGTTACAGTAACGAAATTTTTTTCCATAATTTCTTTTACAGTTGTATTTCCAAGAAGATAGCCAATTTCCCAAACACTGAGAGATGTCGCTTTAGAGGGCGTATATGCCTCTAATCTGCGTTCAGTAACAATTCCCACAAGTTTTCCTCTGTCTACCACTGGCAAACGTCGAATCTTGTGAGCATCCATAATCTTTTTCGCATCGGAAACCGTTGTGTTACTCGGAATACTCACCACATTCATTGTCATTACATCCTTTACGTACATTGTGTGCCTCCTTTTCTTTTTAGGTGTTATTTATTTGCATACCCTTAGCCAAGTGTTACACGCAATTTTTTACGTTCGATGTAATTATTTTTTTATTGAGCATGTAACTATAAGCATAAAAGATAATTATTTTAAAATAAAAATGACCTGGACGATACCCCTAAAAAGATAATTAATGAGATAGATTTTTTTATTAGAAAATTTGATGAGGTTATAGATCTTTTCATTACACTCAGACCGAAACATCAAACTCTTCATCACCTTTTAATAACATTTCGCCATAGCTATCAACAAAAATATCAAGGTCCTTTTGCCAATTGGGCATAATATTGAGCCCTTCAGTCTTTAGTTGTCTATTTTCAAGAATTGAATTAAGCGGCCTTCTTGCGGGTGTGGGGTATTTCTCGCTGGTGCAAGGCAAAACAGGGGTTGAAATTTCCATTTTCTCTAAAAAATATTTTGCCCACTCATATTTGCTGCAATAACCTTCTGATGTGGCATGGTAAACGCCTTCTTTTCTGTTGTCTATCAATACCTTGATTTGCTGAGCCAGCCTATAAGACCATGTAGGAGAACCAATCTGATCATCAACAACATATATAGACTTTTGCTCCTTTTTCATGGCCACTCGAAGTATCTGTTTTATAAAACTCTCTCCCTTTACACCATAAAGCCAACCAGCCCTTATAATAATATAATGTGGGGTATTTTGCTTCACAGCCATTTCGCTTTCCATCTTTGTTAAACCATAACGAGAGAGGGGAATCGTGGAATCATCTTCAAAATATGGCTGCGGTAGTCTCTTTCGGCCATTGAATATAAGATCTGAAGATATATGAACAATAATCTTTTCATATCTGGCCGCCCCCTGTGCCAAGTTCCTGGGACCCTCCACATTAATTCTCTCAGCCAGTTTTTTCTCTTTTTCGCACTCATCAACATTTGTAAAGGCAGCACAATTAACTATTATATCAGGCGACAATTGATCAATACTCGTTATTACTTTGTCCCAACTTGTAATATCCAGCTCTTCTTTGTTAGGGGAAATGATTTCATAGTCATCTTTCAAAACTTCTTTACACTCATTACCAAGTTGTCCGCTCGAGCCAGTCAATAGAATTCTCATTCTCGCAATCCTCCACGTTTATGCTTTTAGAACGTACTGTTGAAATGCACTGAAATAGTATAAAAAATAATATCCATTTTGTTCACTCAATGTATTATTTCCTTTTGAGCTCTACTATTGTTCACCTTTGTTCTTAAAGCATTTAAAATAGTATTATTATAACCATGAAAATTGTATTTAAAAGCCCTACAATATTAAAAATTATTCCCCTACAGCCACCTTATCATTTCCAAATGTTTGTGGTCGCGAAATAAAACCTACAATAGCATCGAAGTATTTCTCTCCTCCCACAACATATGTATCATTGTGCCCAGCCTCATGTATTGGTAAAAACAATTTTGGCTCTGGGGTTTGTGAAAACAGCTTTTTACCCATCGAAAATGGTACAATTTCGTCATTGTCACCATGTATGATTAATTTTGGAATATTCACATTGGCGATTTTACAAATAGTATTGTAATGATGGGGCAAAAAAGGTGAGAAAACAAAAAAAGGAAAGATAGTTTTTGCCATATCCTTAATGGATGTAAATGTGCTTTCAATTATCATACATCTCACCTTTCTCTGTAAAGCAATCTCTGTGGCTACAGAACCTCCTAATGAACGTCCGAAAACTGCAATCCTTTCCGGAGGAATTTTTTCAACATCTGTTAGATAATCATACGCTGCTATTCCATCAATATATATTCCTTTTTCCGAAGGACTGCCTGAACTTTTCCCATACCCCCTATAGCTAAATAGAAAAACTGAAATACCTTTTTTTACCAAAAAATTTACATTTTCAATTCTATGAGAAATATTACCGGCATTTCCATGACAAAAGATTAGTATCGGAGATTCTTCACTTAAAGGGAAAAACCAACCGTGTAGTTTTAGACCATCAGGAGTCAGGAATTGAACATCCTTGTAGAATAACTCCCAATTGGATGGGTTATCATCAAGCTGTCTGTCTGGATGAAATATAATACTGTTCTCGATAAACGGATAAAAAACTATACCGACTCCCACTACAATAAGCAAAATCGGTAATAGAAAAATATTAGGAATGTTCATTTATCTATCGTGACAAAATGGGTAGGTCGAAATTGTTACTCTAAAAAGTTTAGAAATATTAACATTTAAGATTAATAAAAATAGAAAAACATGTCAAACAGAAGATAAACAACAGAAGATAAAACGTTTAAGGAGTCCTTTACTGAGACGGATCGGAAAACACCTCATTTATTAAAGATTTGATAGTATAGCAATCCCGAGAACAAAAATTATGAGCCCACACAAACGGATGTAACTGGCGCTGGCTTTATTGAACCACCAATCCATAAGGCGTTTAATTTGAGGCATCGGTCCCATGATCAAGTATAATCCCTTCAGTAAAGCAAGCGCTCCCAATATAAGAGACAAAAAAAATACCTGCGTACACACAAAGGCACCTATTACCAGCACTATCCCAAAAATAATCGGGAAAATAGACAGTACCCTCACCCTTTTTGTGGGAAAAACCTTTTTAAAAATTTTCATTGTTCTTTCAGTGTAAAGAAGTATAAAGACACCGATAATAATCCACAAAATTGCGACGATATATAGCGCTATATTCATAGTATCCTCCAGTAATTACACCGTTTAAACCATTGACTCTCAACGATAAAACAATATAGATGAAATTTCCCATATGGTCAAGATAAAGCAATTGCCTTATCAACTCTCTCATATCTTTAAACATAGGTGAGAGAAGATGAATTAACTGGAGCCATGCTCAGACGGGATTTCTGCTACGCTAAAGCAAAAAGGAAACAAAAGTTGCACTTGAAAAAACTATACAAACCGGCTACTAAAAAAGTATTCATATAATGATTTTATTAGAAATAACTGCTGCCACATAGGTTTTGAGGAAAAAGAAAAGATATCAATGAGCAGATAAGCAAGATTATGTTCATCAGAATATGCTATAGATTTTTCGAATCGAATGAACGATAGTCAAGGTAAAAATATACTAGAAATTACACTGGGTGGAACAGCCAGAAATCCGGAGGATGTACGTCTGTTGCATAATCTAAGGCTAAAATTTGCTGAAATTCCTATAAATAATGTAATAAAGTTCAAAGAAAATGTTAAAGATTACATAAATGTAAAAGAAAAAACAGGACTTTATTTCCTTTGTCATGGTCCGAGAGAGGGAAATCCTAATAATATAGACTCGCTAAAAAGGGATTATTTACCTCATGTATTAGAGGTTTTAGAGATTATGCCCATACTTAATATGTCTCTTTTAACCCTTCATCTCTGGATGGATCGGCGTTTTGTTAAAGCTGAGGTAATTGATTTTAAGATTGAGCTATTACAAAAAATCATTAATAAGGCCAGAGAAAAAAATATTCTCATTTGCTTAGAAAATCTAAGTGAAAATTGGCATGATCTGAAGGTTGCCATTGATAAACTTCCTCTCCTTAACCTGACCTTAGATGTTGGTCATGGGCTACTTTTGAGGAAAGAAAATACAAGCTTTACTATTATAAAAAAATATCCAGAAAGGATAAAACACATTCATCTTCACGATAATCTTGGAGGGAGCAGTCCTGAAGATGATCTGCACCTTCCTCCTGGTAAAGGTATTGTGGATTTTAAAAATATCTTTAATTCTCTAAGGACTATTGGCTATAGAGGAACAGCAACCCTGGAGCTTAAACCCTTTGAAATCAAAACTTGCCTTGAATTTGTAAAAAAATTTTTACGTGCGTAACACATGTTTTTTCATTGCAAATACAACTGGTTCATGGTATCAAATTCTATGGGCTTTTTTTTCATTCTAAAGATACCCTCACTCAAGGAAACAAGTCTGGATAAACAATAGGGAATTGCAGTGATGCAATCTAATAAAGTTAACCTTTAAATGTGAAGGAGGTATAAGGGATGAAAGTTTTTAAGTTGTGTGTTGTTATTTTGGTGTTAGCATTTTTTGCTACTACAGGTGTGGCTACAGCAGGAACCCTTGACGAAGTTCGAGCAAAAGGGTTTATACAGGTGGGCGTGAATGGTGGCGTATTTGGCTTTAGCATGCCCGATAAAAAAGGCGTGTGGGAAGGCCTTGACGCGGATACAGGGCGGGCCGTTGCAGCCGCTGTATTCGGTGATGCAAGCAAGATAAAATTTGTTGCCCTTACTGCTGTACAGCGCCTCCCTGCTCTTCAGTCAAAAGAGATTGATGTATTGTGCCGTAATACCACACAGACCTTGACTCGCGAAACCGTGAACGGTCTCAATTTTTGTCATGTGAACTTCTATGATGGTCAAGGATTCCTGGTGCCTAAAAATCTGGGCATAAAAAGTGCTAAGGAACTTGAGGGTGCTACAGTTTGCGTTCTACCAGGAACCACTACAGAGATGAATGCAGCGGATTTCTTCCGGAGGAATAGTATGAAGTGGAAACCAGTCGTGATTGAGCAGACTGCCGAGCTTTCCAAGGCCTTTTTTGCAGGTCGCTGCGACTGCCTGACCTCAGATGCCTCGCAATTGGCTGCCCATCGATCTGTGGCTACTAATCCTGATAACTATATCATATTACCTGAAATTATTTCAAAAGAGCCTCTTGCCCCTGTTGTCCGTCACGGGGATGACCAGTGGTATGATATTGTCAACTGGACAGTCATGGCCCTCATACAGGCTGAAGAATTCGGCATCACTTCGAAAAATGTTGACAGTATGCTTACAAGCAAAGATCCTGAAATAATGAGATTTTTAGGAGTAACGCCTGGTTTGGGCAAGGCCCTTGGTTTGGATGAAAAATGGGCGTACAATATCATAAAACAGGTGGGCAACTACGGTGAAATCTTCGAACGCAGTGTCGGGCCCAATACTCCTCTTAAGCTTGAGCGCGGTTTGAACGACCTGTGGACAAGGGGTGGACTGATGTATTCTGCAGCAATGAGATAATCTTTTCTTCGGGTGCCCCTATTGAGTCAAGGGGCACCCTCTTGTTTTATCCCTCCTTGGCCAGCACGGTGTCTGAATAAAAATATAGCAGGCCTTCGTGTGACCTCATTTTAGAGGTTTAGACAAGAAACCGGGGCTATAATAAGGATACGAAAAATTCATGGAGAACACACTTCCGGGCAGTGTTCCATTCTGGCTTGACCCCAAAAAACGGGCCATCATGTTTCAGATTGCCGTGTTTGTTATGGTGGGACTGCTGGCATATTATCTTATCTCGAATACCATTATAAACCTTAAAAAACAATCTATTGCCACAGGATGGGGGTTTTTCAACAAAGAATCTTCCTTTGAGATCGGTGAATCCCTGATTTCTTACTCGGCTGCCAGTTCATATGGCCGAGCCCTCATTGTCGGGGCCCTTAATACTTTGAAGGTCTCCTTCATCGGCATTGTGATCACAGTGATCCTCGGAACCATCATTGGTATAGCAAGACTCTCCAGCAACTGGCTGCTTTCAAAGCTTTCGTCTATTTATATTGAAGTTATGCAGGATATCCCAATACTACTACAGTTGTTTTTCTGGTATGCCATCTTTTACGAAACCTTTCCCTCCCCCCGTCAGGCCCTATCACCCATAACTGGACTTTTCCTGTGTAACCGCGGGGTGGCCTTTACTGTACCGGCAGCGCATCCTGCACATAAATATATGCTTTTGGCCCTTTTCGTTGGTTGTGTCGTTGCTTACCTCGTGCGTAGATGGGCGAAGAATCGGCAGGAAAAAACAGGGAAATTTTTTCCGGTCTTTCGTTTCGGCATAGCTATCGTAATTGGGCTCCCTCTGGTCACATGGTTATTCTTTGGCACGCCCACGAAAATGGATGTCCCAAAACTTGTGGGGTTTAATTTTATAGGAGGCTTGACATTTAGCCCGGAATTTATTGCCATTCTTTTGGGCCTGGTCCTGTATACGGCCGCCTTTGTTGCTGAGGCAG
>Ga0315534_1002319_pt1 | contig 12849 bp, 15 predicted proteins | sample SalMarSW160240MG_FD_203094 | JGI IMG/M metagenome (GOLD analysis project Ga0315534, IMG submission 203094) | Salt marsh sediment microbial communities from the Plum Island Ecosystem LTER, Massachusetts, United States - Salt Marsh Sediment SW1602-40 ... | reverse complement strand
AGCGCGCACGACAAGATCTTCTACACCACCGGCCGGCTCACTTCGGAGATGGTGATCAAGACGGTGCGCATGGGGATTCCGATCCTTATTTCGCGCTCCGGCTTCACCGCTTGGGGCGTCGAGCTGGCGCGCAAGGCGAATCTCACGCTGGTGGGGCGCGCGCGCGGCAAGCGCTTCGTCGCGCTTTCCGGCGAGCAACGCATCGTGTTCGACCAGGACCTCGCTGCCGTCGAAGAGGAAAGCGCGAAGCATCGGCGCAAAGCGGCGGCGCATGACGACTGACGGTCCACCCACCCTCGGACTTGTGCTTGCGGGTGGGCTCGCGCGCCGCATGGGCGGCGGCGACAAGCCGCTGATCGAAATCGGCGGGGCGCCGATCCTCGACCGCGTGCTGGCGCGGTTCGTGCCCGGTTGCGCGCAAGTCATCCTGAATGCGAACGGCGACCCCGGCCGCTTTGCGTCCTACCGCCTGCCGGTCGTTGCCGACGATGTGCCAGGCTTCGCAGGCCCGCTCGCGGGCATACTGGCGGGCCTCGACTGGGCGGCGCAGAACCGGCCCGACCTTGCTTGGCTCGCAAGCGCGCCCGCCGATTGCCCGTTCCTGCCGAGCGATCTCGTGCCGCGGCTGCATGCGGCGCGTCTCACGCAGGACACTCCCCTCGCCTGCGCGCATTCAGGCGGCCGGCGGCATCCGGTGGTCGGACTATGGCCGCTCGCCCTGCGCGGCGATTTGCGCCACGCGCTGGTGAATGAGGGGCTGCGCAAGATCGAGACCTGGACCGCGCGTCACGGCGTTGCGCTCGCCGATTGGCCGGCCGAGCCGATCGATCCGTTCTTCAATGTCAACACTCCGGAAGACGTCGCCGAGGCGCAGCGGCTGGTCGCGCGCTACGCGGCTTGATGATCGGCCAGCGTCAGCTCAGTCGCGCTCGCCGCCGCTTTCCTGGATGGGGCGAACCTTTTCAACATATTCCGCGACCTCCAACAGATTTCCGTCGGGATCGCGGAGGTAAACCGATCTGATTCTTCCCGTCGCTCCGGTCCGCTCGACCGGCCCTTCCTCGATCGCCACGCCGTTTTCGCGCAAGCGCCGAATCGCTTGTTCCAGTGGGACGCTCGCCACGAAGCAGATATCCGCCGACCAAGGCGTAGTGTTTCTCGCATTGGGCAGGAATTCATGCCCCAATTGGTGCAGGTTTATTTTGTGACGCCCGAAAGCGAGCGCCTTTCGCCCCGCCCCGAAGGTGACTTCAGTCATGCCCAGGCAGCGCGTGTAGAATTTGAGACTTGCTTCGATGCTGGCAACGGTCAACACGAGGTGGTCGATCGTCTCAAGCACACTGCTCTCCACTTGCTCCGGAAGCAACCTTGCAAGCGCTGGCCCTGATCGGCGCGACCGCCTGTTTTCCTCACCTGGCCGAGGTTTGTCCGAAACGTCATTTATTTCGGCGCGCGCTTGGCGAGGATGCGTTGCAGCGTGCGGCGATGCATGTTGAGGCGGCGAGCCGTCTCCGACACGTTGCGCCCGCACAGCTCGTAGATGCGCTGGATGTGCTCCCACCGCACCCGGTCGGCCGACATGGGGTTTTCGGGCACGTCGGGTTTCTTGCCCTCCGACGCAAGCAAAGCGGCGACGACATCGTCGGCGTCAGCCGGCTTCGATAGATAGTCGAAGGCGCCGAGTTTGACCGCGGTGACCGCGGTCGCGATATTGCCGTAGCCGGTGAGGACGACGCCGCGCGCCTCGGGACGCCGCCGCTTGAGGGCGGAGATCACGTCGAGTCCGTTGCCGTCGCCAAGCCGCATGTCGACGACAGCGAAAGCAGGCGTGCGCTTTTCCACCTGCTCAAGCCCGTCGGCGACGGTCTCCGCTGTGGTCACCACAAAGCCGCGCGCCTCCAGGGCGCGGGCGAGCCGTGCGACGAAAGCTTTGTCGTCCTCCACGATCAGAAGGGAGCGATCGGCTGGACGAGTGGCGACCGCGGCCGGATCTGTCATCCCTACGGTCCTCTTGCGGTGCGCGCAGAAAATCCATGCGCACCAAACATCTAATCAACGCGGCGGCGACGCTCAAGAGGTTCCCGCAAGCGTCTCGGCGGGCTCCGGCTCGGCCGGAAGGAACGACTCTAGACGTTCAAAATCGCTCCGCCGCCAATGCAGCCGCACGATCGCGCCCCGTAGCGGGAAAGTGCGGTTCTGGAGGGTGAGAGTAGCTCCCGAACGTTCGAGAAACGTCTTGGCGATGAAGAACCCGAGGCCGAGGCCCGGCGCCTCGCTGCCCTTACGCCGACCACGCTTGCTGGTGACATAAGGATCGCCAAGCCGGTCCATGATCTCAGATGGAAAGCCAGGGCCGTCGTCGCTGATCATGATCCACACCGAATCGGCGCTCCACGACACCGCTATCTCGACCCGTTCGCGGGCGAAGTCCACCGCATTCTCGACCAGATTGCCGAGCCCGTAGAGAATCATGCGATTGCGTGACGCAACCGGTTCGGGACCGCCGTCGGAGGGCAAAATCACGTCGATTGCGATCTCCGGGCTGCGATGGGGCGTGACCACGTCCTCGATCAAGGCGGAGATCGGCTGCCGCTCGAACGGCTCGCCGGGAGACGGAAACTCCGACAACTTGCTCAGGATGTCGCGACAGCGCAGCGCTTGGGTCCGCAGCAGGCGGACATCCTCGGCCAACGGCGATGCGGGGTCGAGCTCGAGCTCGATCTCGCGGCTGACGACGAGAATCGTGGCGAGCGGGGTGCCAAGTTCATGCGCGGCTGCCGCGGCGAGCCCGTCAAGCTGGGAGAGGTGCTGCTCGCGCGCGAGCACCAATTCGGTCGCCGCGAGCGCCGCCGTGATCTTGCGCGACTCCTCAGTGATCTTCCACGAATACATGGTGACATAGGTGATGGCGATGAGGTTCGCGAGCCAAACGCCCACCATGTATACCAAGGGCAGTTCGAAGCCGCCCTCGTTCGGCCACGGCAGCGGGAGATGAGCGATCATGAGCACGCTCGCACAGGCCATGGCGAGTGCGGCGAGCATCAGTGTGAGCCGAACCGGCAGGGCGGTCGCAGATATCAACACCGGGCCGAGAAACAGCAGCGCAAACGGGTTCTGTAGCCCGCCGGTCAGGAACAGCAGCGTGGCAAGTTCGACAATGTCCACCGCCAGCAGCCAGGCGATCGGCTTCGGCGCGAGCCGCTGATCGCCGCGGTAGCGCAACGACAAAAAGATGTTCAGCGCCGCATACAGCCCAATGACGCCGAGGCAGGTCCAGAATTGCGCTACGTGAATGGCGTCATGGGCCATGAGGACGGCGGCGGACTGGCCGAAGACCGCAATCCAGCGCAGCCGCACCAGCGTGTCGAGGCGGACATGGCGCAGCGGATGTTCGTGATAGGCAAGGACACGGCTCGGCATAGTGCTATCTTACAGGATTGCAGCGCCGGCGGCAGCCTCGCATCGGCCTGCACGTCAATCGTGCTTTCTTGATGCAGATCAGAGAGAGGCGGTGCCGGCTGGCCGAAGAGTCCGAAACCGCATCCGACAATCGCCTGACCAGCGAGCGGAAAGCCATGCCATACCGGACCAATGACGATCTGCCGTCTTCGGTCGCACACCATCTGCCGCCGCATGCCCAAGATATCTATCGGGAAGCTTTCAACCACGCCTTTGCGGCCCATGCCGGCGATCCACGGCAGGAGGAAGCCGCGCATCGAATCGCCTGGGCCGCGGTGAAGCGGTCCTATGTCAAGGTGGGAGACCAGTGGGTCGAGCGCGCGCGCTGAGCGCATACGAACCGGCCTGCTCTATCAAGACGAGCCGCGTGCCTCGCGCACCGCGGAGCCTACGACCCGTCGCCAACCCTGGCCCGGGGTTTGCGCATAAGCGCCGATAGCAAACCCATGACGCCGAATGAACCCATCAAATTGTTTCTCTGCGGAGACGTGATGACCGGCCGCGGCGTGGATCAGATCCTGCCGCATCCCTGCGATCCGTGTCTGCACGAGCGATACATGGACTCCGCGGTCGACTATGTCCGGTTGGCCGAGGAGGCCACCGGCGCTATCCCCCGCCCCGTCGGCATGTCCTACATTTGGGGCACAGCGTTAGACGAATTGGAACGGGCACAGCCGGACACACGCATCATCAATCTCGAAACGAGCGTCACGCGCAGCGACGCCTGGGCCCATAAAGGCATCAATTATCGGATGAGCCCGGAAAACGCCGCCTGCCTGCGGGAAGCGGGCGTTGATTGCTGCGTGCTCTCCAACAATCACGTTCTTGATTGGGGGAAGGCCGGACTTCTCGATACCTTGGCCAAGTTGGAAGCGCTGGGCATCAAGATGGCAGGTGCAGGCCGCAACCTGACGGCGGCAAGCCAGCCGGCGGTCATGGACATTGCCGGCAAAGGCCGGGTGAGCGTGCATGCCTTTGCTGACCCGACCAGCGGCGTTCCGCGCGACTGGGCGGCGGAGCCGAACGCGCCCGGGATCAATCTGCTGCCCGACCTATCCGACAACAGCATTGCGCGCGTTTGCCGGCAGATCGCTGAGTTCAGCCGGCCTGGCGACATCGCCGTGCTTTCGCTGCATTGGGGCGGGAACTGGGGATACGAGATTCCGGACGAGCAGATTCGTTTCGCCCACAGAATGGTCGACGAAGCGGGGGTTTCCGTCGTGTACGGCCATTCGTCCCATCATCCTAAGGGGATCGAGGTCTATCGGGACCGGCTGATCCTTTACGGGTGCGGCGACTTTCTCAATGACTATGAAGGGATCACCGGGTGTGAGGAATTCCGCGGCGATCTGGCGCTGATGTATTTCGCGAGCATCGATGCGGGAACCGGCGCGCTCGTCCGATTGGATTTGACGCCGCTGCAAATCCGGCATTTCAGGCTCAGCTACACGACGCCCGTCGACGCGGCCTGGCTCAGGCAGACGATTGAGCAAGCTAGTAAACAATTTGCCACGCGCATCGAAGTGAAAGGGGACGGACGCCTCGCGGTGGTCTGGCGATAACGTACCCCTGCGCTGGCCTCGCGGCAGTCATCCCGAGCACGCGTTGCGGGGATCCGGGGCCGCAGACGAGACGTGGCGGCTGCGGTATTATCAGGCCGAGAGAGGTGCAAGCCTCTCAAGGGAGATGACGGACATGGATATAGTTCGCATGTGGCGTAGCATGCGCGCCGATCCCGCCGATGCCCCCCACGCTGGCATGCGTCTGGAGACGGCGGGGCCGGGAATCACGATCAGTGTGACGCAGGAGTGCCAGATTGCGCTGCCTCCTCAGAACAACCTGATCCCTGCAGTCAGCGTGACTGTCACTTCCCAGCGTCCCGGCATGGCCGCCCAGGTGGTCATTGGTGCCAACTTCAACACCCCGGACGGGAGCTACCAGGGTCCTACGACAAGGGTCGGACAGGGCCAGTTCACCGCCACCGATTCGCTCGTCCAAGCCCGTTTCATCCTTCTGCCTTCCGGCTTTCCCGTGCTCGGCGTCGGCGCCTTCGCCGATTGGGCGGACGGAACGCAAAGCGGTACCCTGACATATGAGCAAATTGCGTGCGACCCCTGGGTTTGGTGGGGGTGGCTGACCCCAGTTGTCGGCATTCTGAGCCGCCCGCTCTCAGTCATGACTCGCTTGATGCCGCCTCGCGGCTGAGTCGGCTGAGTGTCCTTTGCCTCTAGCCTAGGCTGAAGGACCGCGCCCTGCCCGTGGACGCGGCTTGGCTCAGGCAAATGATTGAGCAGGCCGGCTGTCAGTTTGATCCGCGCACCGAAGCAAAGGCGGACGGACGCCTCGCTGTCGCTTGGCGATAGCGAGCTACTGCGCGGGCGGTGCCGCACTCATCCCGAGAAGGTAGCGCTCGAACCACCGCGTCGCATGCTCGATGACCGCCTCCAATGCGCCCGGTTCGGGGAAAAGGTGGCTCGCGCCGGGCACGATCTCCAGAGCCTTCGGGCCTCGTAGCCTCGCGAACGCCTGCTCGTTTAATTCGATCACGCCGAAGTCGGCGCCGCCGACGATCAGCAGAGTGGGCATGCGAATCTGGTCCAGCACGTCGCCGGCGAGATCGGGACGCCCGCCGCGGGAGACGATCGCATCGATGCGCTCCTCGAGCCGAGCGGACGCTACGAGCGCCGCGGCCGCGCCGGTGCTCGCCCCGAAAAGCCCCAGCGAAAGCCTAGAAAGCGATGGTTCGTGGTCGACGAAGCGGACCGCATCGACGAGCCGCTCGGCCAGCAAATCGATGTTGAACACATTCGCGCGACTGGTTTCCTCCTGCGAGGTGAGAAGGTCGAACAGAAGCGTGCCGATGCGCCGATCGTTCAGCGCGTTAGCGACCGCGCGATTGCGGGAGCTGAAGCGGCTGGAGCCGCTGCCATGGGCGAAGACCACAAGCGAACGCGCGCCGCTCGGCACGTGCAAGGCGCCCGCTAGGCCGATGGGCGGAATTTCTATCTCGCGCATGATCGGCGAACGCGTTCGCTCGTGGCGCTGTGCAGGGTTATGGGTCAAGGGGTCCATGGCCGCACGCTCATCCCGGACCGGTAAGCGTGCGGACCAGTTCTTTGAACCGATCCCATTCGGTCGCTGTCCAGATTTCCGTTTGCGCGTGTCCGAACGTGCGGATCAGCGTCGAAACTCGCGCCGCCGTTTCGATGTCCGGCGCGCGGAAAATGTCGAGATAGTCGCACGGACCAAGGATTGCGTAACTGCTGATCCATTCGACTCCGGGACACTTCTGCCGGACGCGCTCCATCGCTTGGCGTTCGAGTTGCTCAAGCCCCGTGGGAGAGCGCGTTGCGTCTGGATTCAGACGAGTCAACATGACGAAGATGGGCATGGGACACCTCCCAGGCTGCCGATATAGGCTAGCGTTCCAAACGGACGAGCATTTGATTCCAATCAAGGGTGGGTAAAAGTTGCGCGCTAGCGTGTTGCATGGGTTAGTCTGCGTGCATGCGAGCCCGCACTGCTGCAGTTGGTGCCGCTTTAAATTTATGCCGTGAGCGAAGGAGGGAACGATGCGACTGAGCTCCAACGCTTTTCCGGACGGCGGAGCCATTCCACCGCGCTTCACCTGTGACGGCGAGGATGTCTCGCCCCCGCTCGCCTGGACCGACGTGCCGTCGGGCGCGCACAGCCTGGTCCTGCTCTGCGATGACCCCGACGCCCCGGCCGGCACCTGGCACCACTGGGCGATCTACGATATTCCCCCCGACCGGACGGGCCTTGCGGAAGGCGCCGGCGGCGCCGGGGCGGAGTTCAAGCAGGCGACCAATGACTTCCGCCGGCCCGGCTATAACGGCCCTTGTCCACCGCGGCGGCACGGCCGGCACCATTATCACTTCCGGCTGCTTGCCCTTTCCGTCGCTTCACTTACGTTGCGCGACGAGCCGACCTGCCGAGACGTCGAACACGAAGCGCGCAAGCACGTTCTTTCCGAAGCAACGCTGGTCGGGGTTTATCAACGGTAGGGACCCGTCCCGGCGCAGCGTCGCCTGGGAGGACACGGGAGACGAGAACGCAATGGACCGCGACCTTACACGCAGCTGGATGTGGTCGGAGGCCTGCGAGATGCTAGCCAGGGCGGAACGGCTGCATCGCGAGCTGTTCCGGCCCGCCGGGGTCGAAGCACGGGTGCCGGCTTGGGAGCCCCCGGTCGATGTTTTAGAGACGGAGCGCGAGGTCCTCGCGCTGGTCGCGCTGCCCGGCGTCAATCCTGACCACGTCAAGGTGACCGTGGAAGGAAACGAACTGGTCTTCGCCGGCACGCGCGTGCTTCCCGCCGAACTCGGGACCGCCGTGATCCACCGGCTCGAGCTTCCGCAAGGCCGCTTCGAGCGCCGCGTACGGCTCCCCGCCGGGCGATATAACGCAATTCGCAGGTCCGCCGCCGATGGGTGCCTCGTGATCACGCTGGAAAAATCGGGGGCGTTACGTGGCTGAGGCAGAACTTCCGAGCGAACCAGGGGAAACCACGGGCGGACCGGCGACCGTCCGTCCGGTGCCGGCGGATGCGCTCATCATCGTTCCGGTACGCAGCACCGTTCTGTTTCCGAGCCAAGTGCTGCCGATCACCATCGGCCGCCCGGGTTCGATCGCCGCCGCTCAGCAGGCGCTGCGCGACCAGCGGCAGGTTGGCATCCTGATGCAGCGGAATGCGGAGACGGAGGACCCGGCGCCGATCGACATGCATCGGATGGGCACGGTCGCGAATGTCGTGCGCTACATCACCGCGCCGGACGGCAGCCATCATCTCGTGTGCCAGGGCGATCAGCGTTTCCAGGTCGTGGAATTTCTCAGCGGCTGGCCGTTTTTTGTCGCGCGCGTGCTGCGGATTCCCGAACCGGACGCTTTGTCTGCGGAGATCGAGGCGCGCTTTCTTAATCTGCAGGCGCAGGCCATCGAAGCCGTGCAGTTGCTGCCGCAGGCGCCGGCGGAATTGCTGGCGGCGGTGCAGGCGATCAAATCGCCGGCTGCGCTGTCCGACCTGATGGCGACCTATATGGACATCTCGCCGGACGAAAAGCAGGAGATCCTGGAGACCGTCGATCTCGTCGCGCGGATGGAGAAGGTTTCGCGCATGCTCGCGCACCGCATCGAGGTGTTGCGGCTGTCGCAGGAGATCGGCCGCCAGACCAAGGCGGCGCTCGACGAGCGTCAGCGCGAAGTTCTGCTGCGCGAGCAGATGGCGGCGATCCAGCGTCAGCTCGGCGAAGGCGAAGAGGGCAAAGAAAGCGAGATCGCCGAGCTGAACGAGCTGATCACCAAGGCGCAGATGCCGAAGGAGGTCGAAGAGCAAGCGCGCAAGGAAGTGCGCCGGCTGCAGCGGATGCCCGAAGCCGCCGCCGAGTACGGTATGATCCGCACCTATCTCGACTGGTTGATCGAGCTGCCGTGGGCGCTGCCCGAGGAAAAGCCGATCGACATCGCCGAGGCGCGGCGCATTCTCGATGAGGATCATTACGGTCTGGAGAAGATCAAGCGGCGCATCATCGAATATCTCGCGATCCGCAAACTCGCGCCGCAGGGCAAAGCCCCCATCCTGTGCTTTGTCGGGCCGCCGGGCGTCGGCAAGACCTCGCTCGGGCAATCGATCGCGCGCGCGATGAACCGCAAATTCGTGCGCGTGAGCCTCGGCGGCGTGCACGACGAGGCAGAGATCCGCGGCCACCGCCGCACTTATATCGGCGCGCTGCCGGGCAATATCATTCAGGCGATCCGCAAGGCGGGTGCGCGCAATTGCGTCATGATGCTCGACGAGGTCGACAAACTCGGCGCCGGCATCCATGGCGATCCGGGCGCGGCGCTGCTCGAAGTGCTCGATCCCGAGCAGAACAACACTTTCCGCGACAACTACCTCGGCGTGCCGTTCGACCTGAGCCGCGTCGTATTCATCACGACGGCGAACGTGCTCGACGCGATTCCGGGGCCGCTGCGCGACCGCATGGAGATCATCAGCCTCGCCGGCTACATCGCGGACGAGAAGTTCGAGATCGCGCGCCGCTATCTGGTTCGTCGCCAGATGGAGGCGAACGGCCTGCAACCGGGTCAGGTGGAGATCGCCGACGAGGCGCTGCGCGACATCATTCAGCGCTACACGCGGGAAGCCGGCGTGCGCAACCTCGAGCGCGAGATCGGCAAGGCGTTGCGTCACGCCGCGGTCCGCATCGCCGAAGGACAGAGCGGCCCGATCCGCATTACGCCCGACGATCTTCCCGCGATCCTCGGCGCGCCGCGGTTCGAGAACGAAGCGGCGATGCGCACGAGCGTGCCGGGGGTGGCGACCGGGCTCGCTTGGACGCCGGTCGGCGGCGACATTCTGTTCATCGAAGCGACCCGCATTCCCGGCACCGGCAAACTGATTCTCACCGGGCAACTCGGCGAGGTGATGCGGGAGAGCGCGCAAGCCGCGCTCAGCATCGTCAAGAACCGCGCGGAATCGCTCGGCATCGATCCCGGCCGTTTCGAGAAGGCGGACATCCACATCCACGTGCCCGCGGGCGCCATCCCGAAAGATGGCCCGAGCGCCGGCGTCGCCATGTTCATTGCGCTCGTCTCTCTCTTGACCGACCGCACGGTGCGTAGCGACACGGCGATGACGGGCGAGATCAGCTTGCGCGGGCTTGTGCTGCCGGTCGGCGGCATACGCGAAAAGGTGGTCGCCGCGCACCGGGCGGGGATTACGCGCGTCATGCTGCCGGCGCGCAATCGCAAGGACTTCGACGACATTCCCGAATCGGCGCGAAACGAGCTCGAATTCGTCTGGCTCGAGCAGGTAGACCAAGCCGTCGCGGCCGTACTGGACGGGGAGCAACAAGACCGCAAGTCGTCAGTGGACGAACCGCCGAAACGCCGGGCCGATGGGCGGAGGTGACGCCCCTTATCCTCGGAGCCCGCGGTTACGCGGCGATCTGCTCACGTCGCATAGATATCCGCTACCGCGATAACGAGGCCCGGCGGGTCGAGCACGACATTCCCCGCGGTTACGATACGGGTCACGATTGTTTCGTTAACGCTTCGGGCGTGATGGATGACGCGCGGCTTCTCCGAATCGACAATGAGGTAATGCGCAACGCTGGGGACGCGGAAATAATCTGCGAGCTTCACCGAGAGGTCGATATCTCGCGTGGAAGGTGACAGGACCTCGACAACAATGACTGGATTGGGGACCTCGACCGCTGACGGGGTAATCTTTGCTCCGCGATAGACCAAGGCATCCGGTTCATAAGCAGTCGCTTCACCAATGCGCACGGTCATGCCATCCGGCAATACGTGGCAGGGGAGACGGCATTCTCGAACGCCGGCGAGTAAGGCCCCATGCACAGCGGCCTTCCGCTCGGCATGAGCGGCGCTCTCTGGGGACATCGCGACTACCGTCCCATCGGACAACTCGTAGCGGCCCCGCTGGCCATCGGCCCAGGCCAGGTACTCGTCGACGGACATCCGGGATTTCGACAGTGCAGTCATACGTGTCACTATACGTGATCACCGATTGAGACGGAACGGCACCCGCCTCGCGCAAGCGAGGCCGCGCGAATCTTGCTCAGCGGCGGGCCGGCGTGATCGCCTCGGACTGGCGTCCGGGCGCATGTTTGGTCCTGCCGGCGAAACGGGCCGGTCCGCGCTGGATACGATGGCTTTGTCAGCGCGTGATCGGCGCGAACGGCGCCGGGATCATCAGACAGGTCCGCTGCTCGAGCAGAAACCCCGACTCGGCGTTGAGCCGCATATATTTTTGCCAATCCGGATCGGCGAACATGTTCGCCCGCTTGCGGGCGCGGTCGGCGGCGTCCTCATAGGCCCAGAGATGCACCAAGGTGTTGAGCTCGCCGGTCTCGCTGAAGAGATAGGCGAGCGGCTGGCCGAGATGGCGCGTTTGCGCGGCCATGCCGTTCTTTTGATAAAGATCGAGATAGGCGGGGACCGATCCGGGCTTCAAACGATAGGTTCGGTGATCGACGAGCACACTCTCCTCCATGATCTGTCTGGCGCGTCGCGACGCGGCCAGGCGATCATTCGGACCGGAAGAGCGGTGTCAATAGAGTCGCCCGCAGAACGCTGCTCGGGATAAGCACGCGGCACGGATGGCAACCGCCCCGCGTCTGGCGATCGAGCGAAGGTTGGCCGGCGCGAGGGCTCAGTCGTCTTCGAGCTTGCCGATATGGTGCTGGGAATACAACTCGACGCCGAGTTTGGCGACGAGATCAAGCTGTGTTTCGAGGAAATCGATGTGCCCTTCTTCGTCGCTCATCAGGCTCTCGAACAAGTCGCGCGAGACATAGTCCTTCACGCTGTGACAGTGAGTCGCCGCCTCTTCGTATAGGCTACGCGCCGATATCTCGGCGGCGAGATCGCACTCGAGCACTTCCTTCACGTTCTGGCCGATGTGGAGCGGATCGAGCACCTGCATGTTGGGAAAGCCTTCGAGAAAGATGATGCGGTGAACGAGCCTGTCCGCGTGCTGCATCTCCTCGATGGATTCCTTGCGCCAATGCTTCGCGAGCGACAGGAACCCCCAGTTCTCCAGCATGCGATAATGCAACCAATACTGATTGACCGCGGTCATCTCGTGCCGCAGCGCTTTATTGAGGTACTCGACGACCTTGGCTTCGCCCTTCATCCCACCTGCTCCATGCGTGCGATTGCACCGCGCTACGCCCGCGCCGCACATCCCCGCAAACTGATCGATGGCGAACGCCGTGGCAAGTGGGCTTTGCATTAAAATTGGACGGGCATCAATGACGCGTAACCCCGGTCTGTCGCTAGGCGACCACCGCCGCATCCTCGGCGTCCGCGTGCGCCGCTTCCTCCGCTAGGGCGCGGGGGCAGCAGGTGCAATCGCCCGAACAGGTGCCCGTTACCTGCGTCATGATCCTTCTGATCGTTCGCGCGCACCGCCCACACTGCGCGCTGCAGCCGAGACAGCCATAGACCTGGCTTGTCATGCGCGGCGAGCTGGCGTGCATAACGGCCCGAATCTGATGATCGGACAAGACGTTGCAAGAACAAACGATCATCCGGCGCGACTTCCCTTGGGCATCGATGGATGCACGATCATTGGCTCTCTATCAGATAATGCAGATGCCATTCGTTTGCAAAGGAAACGTGTGTTGAAGCAGTCTAAATGCAATGGACTTGATATTTGTATTTCGCATATAGCGGAATCAATATTCGCATGTTAAAGATATAATCCAAGGGATGTAGCAGATTAGGCCGTGTTGACGGTTTTTGACAGAGGAATCGAGTTTTGATTCAAGGCTGCCTTTCTGAAGGAGGCAGCATTGAGTCGCGGCGATCTGACGGACGCGCAATGGCGGATTCTCGATCCCCTTCTCC
>Ga0315534_1002318_pt1 | contig 12850 bp, 10 predicted proteins | sample SalMarSW160240MG_FD_203094 | JGI IMG/M metagenome (GOLD analysis project Ga0315534, IMG submission 203094) | Salt marsh sediment microbial communities from the Plum Island Ecosystem LTER, Massachusetts, United States - Salt Marsh Sediment SW1602-40 ... | reverse complement strand
TCTGCGCCAGCCGCATCGTCTGTTTGGCCGAGAAACGCATGCGCTGGGAAGCGGTTTGCTGGAGGGTGCTTGTAGTAAACGGCGGCAAGGGGTTTTTCTTTGTTTCTTTTTTCTCAATTTTAGCGACCCTAAAATTACACTTCTCCAAACCGTCAACTATCCTATCGGCTTCTTCTTTCGTTTTAATCCCCAATTTCGGAATCGCTTCATCGTTAATTCTATACAAATTCGCTTCAATGACGTTTGAAGATTGAGAGTTGGAAACTGAAAATTTCAATTTCTGTAAGATTGCGGAAATTGACCAGTATTCCTCCGGTTTAAAATTTCTAATCTCTTCTTCTCTTTCAACAACCAACCTTAAAGCAACTGACTGCACTCTCCCGGCCGACAACCTTTTCATTATTTTTTCCCACAAGAACGGCGAAAGTTTGTAGCCCACCAATCTGTCTAAAACACGGCGCGCCTGCTGGCTGTCAACCAAATTTATGTCTATGGCGCGCGGATTCTTCAAGGCGTCATTAATCGCCGGCTTGGTAATCTCGTGAAAAACAATACGCTGAACATTTTTTAAATCGTCTAACCCAAGCGCCTTGGTCAAATGAAAGGCGATTGCCTCGCCTTCCCTGTCTTCGTCGGTTGCCAAAATAACCGCCGTTGCCGCTGCCGCCTCTTTTTTTAGCTGATTTACTCTTTTTCTGGATTTAGTCGGAATGACGTATTGCGGTTCAAAGCTTTTTTCAACGTCAACGCCCAGTTTGCTTTTGGGCAAGTCGCGAATATGGCCGTAAGAAGATTCAACTTTATAATCTTTGCCTAAAAATTTAGAAATCGTACTTGCCTTAGTAGGACTTTCAACAATAATCAAATTCATAATAAATTTAAAATGTAAATGTCAAAATGGAAAATGACAATGTAAAATATTAAAATTTTCGCTAAGCGAAATACCAAAATTTTGCATTTTAATTTTTGAATTTTGATTTTTACAACGTGTATCCCTTTTCGGTTTCCTTAATAATTCCTTCAATCATTAACAATGCAATGATTTTGTTGATTATTTGCGGTTCAAGTTTAGTCAGTTCAATAATTTTGTCAACATTCAACGGCTGACCGGCGTTTTGGATGATTTTTAAAATTAGTAATTGGTTTTCGTCTTTTATGTTTTCTGTTTTTGGTTTTTGAGCTTGGTTGAAAATTGAAAATTGTAAATTGAAAATTTCTGAAAGATCTTCCAAAATATCGTTAAACGAACTGACCAGCCTGGCGCCGTCTCTGATTAGCTTATGCGAACCATAATAATTGGGGTGATTTACCGGGCCCGGAAAGACGAACGCTTCTCTTCCTTGTTCGGCCGCCAGACGAGCCGTGACCAAAGCGCCGGATTCTCTCGGCGCTTCTATTATAATGGTAGCGATGCTTAAACCGCTGATAATCCTGTTACGTTCCAAAAATTGATGCGGCAGGGCCGGAACGCCGACCGGATACTCCGAAATAATGGCTCCGCCGGTTTCAACTATTTTTCTGGCCAAATTTTCGTTCTGGCGAGGATAGATAAAATCAAGACCGCGGGCTAAAACGGCGATGGTTCGTCCGCCCGCGGCCAAAGCACCTTCATGAGCCGCGGTGTCAATTCCCATTGCCAAACCGCTGACAATAACCAATCCCTGTTTACATAACTTGCTCGCTATTTCCCTGGCGAAAGAGCGGCCGCTTAAAGTCGCCTTGCGAGTACCCACTATTGATATTAACGGTGCCCCAGCTTGCAGTTCCTCAAAAACATTCCCTGAAACATAAATTTCCGAAGGCGCATCGGGAATTTCCCTTAAAAGATTTGGGTAATTGGAGTCTTTTTTGGAAATAGTCCTTATTGTCAATTTATTGAGTTCCATTTTATATTATTATATACTAATAAATATAGCGTTAATACGTTTTGCCTATGGAATTTAAAAAACGTTTGATGACCACAATTATCATATTCTTGGTAATCAGCGCTGTTCTGGGAGGAATTTTAATTTTTGCGGCTTCGGATATAAACAAACGCACTGAGGATATCGTCCAAACGAGAAAAGATTTACTCTTTCATCTGCAGTTAACCGAAACGCTGGCTTCACTACGTAAAGATTCCCAGAAAGCGCAAAGTTATGCTTATGAAGCAACCAATATCCTGCCGAGCCGGGACCAATTAATTAATTTTCCGCGGGATTTATCAATGATTGCCAGACAAAACGAGATTGAGTTGAATGTCGGCCTTGGGAATGAAGGTGTCAGCGACGGAAATCTGACGCAAACTAATTTTAATATGACCAGCCAGGGCTCTCTTGATAATCTCATAGCCTTCCTGAAATCCGTTGAAATATCCAATTATTTTGTTAATCTGAACTCAATTGATTTAATCCGGCAAGAAGGAACGTTCAAGGCCGTTGTAAATGGCGCGGTTTTCTCTTTTTAAAAGATGAAAAAGGTTAAACAAGGAACATTGTTTATTTTCGTCGGCATCCTGCTTTTATTAGGCGTTGTAGGAATTATTTTCTATTCAATAAATTTCCTGCTGGAAAATACCGGTGAGGCGCTAAATCAAACGCCGCAGGGCGCCGACAAAATAACCAGATTTAATTTTGAGGGGTTAAAAGAATTAGGAATAACGGAGTGAAGTTCCGTGTGTAATTCAGCCGTAGAAAACTGCCTGACCCGCCCGCATTGACTTCGTTGATGGGCACATAGTTCAGTGGTAGAACGCTGTCCTGACCTGCCCGCCGAACAAATCAAAATTTTTGGGTGTGTAGTTCAGTGGTAGAACGCTGTCCTGATAAGACAGAAGTCGAAGGTTCGATTCCTTCCACACCCACATAAAAATTTTGAATCGGCTTTGGCAGGCGGGTAAGACAGAGGTCCCAGGTTCGATCCCTGGTGTGCCCACCATATAAAAATTTTTTCACTTTAATTGGTTAAGCATGACTCTCATACTTTATCTATTTAACCGTTTTCTCCTGCGCATAACAGAATTTTTGAAGCATTGGTATTTTGACGCTTTTAAAATCTACAGTCATTTTATTTTCTCTTTATTGGAAAGGGTTGACAGAAAACTGGCTTTCAAAATTACTCTCAGAAATCTTTTCCAGCCTCTTTATCAAGATGAAAGTTTCATTGGCCATATTTTGGGTTTTTGTTTCCGCATAACAAGATTGGCGTCTGGGGGATTTATTTATTTAATTTTAATAACCATTTTCATATTACTGTATCTTGCATGGGTGGCCGTGCCGTTTTATATCCTTTTTAAAATATTCTATCCGAATTTATAAAAATTATGCCCTCAATAAAAATTGAACCAGAAAAACTTTGCTTTTCCGAGCCGCGATTAAAAATGAACCTTGTTGAGCGGCTGACGGCCCGTTTAATCATTTACTGCGTCTATGCCATCTTGACCGCCGCCGTCGGCGCTCTTTTATTATCCGATATCAAATCATTCTTTTGGGTGGGAATTTTATGTTTTCTCTTTTTAGCCGACCGCCTGCTCCATTTCGGCCAGGCAGAAAAATCCATTACCGGAATTAACGTTAAGCAAAATAAAAAGATTAACGTCGCTCTCTATCTTTCTCCCGCAAGCCTTTCCGTACTGGAAAGAGCAATGGACAAATCTTTGGTGGCTAACAAAGATTTCTTCGTCTATTTAATAAAGTTTTTGTTTGAAAACCACGACGTAAAAGAAGGACTGCTCAGAATGGACGTTTCCCTTAAAGATTTTGAACAAAAAATTGACGACTTGCTCAAAGAAAAAACAGCCTTGGGTCAGCCCAAAAATTCCCGCCGAGATACAATCAATAAAATTGAAAATCTAACGCAAACATCTTTCCAACTAAGCTTCGCCAATCAGGAAAAATTTATTGAGCCGAGAACCCTTTTTTCCGCCTTAAGTTTTATTGACAACGAAAAAATCAAACGGCTTTTCAATCTCTTCTCCATCGCACCAAATGATTTGGAAAACGCTTTAATTTTCGGCCGTTTCCAAAGAAAATTTAAGTGGCTGAAACACCTGCCGCCGTCTTTGGGAGGATTTGCCAACCAGCCTTATAAAATACGCCATCGGTTCATGAATCGCGCCTGGACCGCCCGACCGACGCCTCTTTTAGATGAATACGCCGTTGATTTTACGGATTTGGCCAGGGAACAAAAAGCCGGCTTTTTAATCGGTCACGAAGCGGAATACGACAGGATTATTGACGTTCTATCGCGAAAGAGTAAACCCAATGCTCTTTTGGTAGGCGAACCAGGCAGCGGCAAAGAATCGCTGATTGCCCATTTGGCTTTTGAAATAATCAAAGATAAGGTGCCTAATTCGCTTTTTGATAAAAGACTGGTGGCTTTAAAAATCGGCAATCTGATTTCCGGTGCTTCGGCTGAAGAGGTATCGGCTCGCGTCAACCAGGTAATTCGCGAAATTATAATGGCTGGCAACATCATCCTGTACATACCAGACATTCACAATCTTTCCAAAACATCCGGCCCCCAATATTTGAGCGCCGCCGACATTCTCGTACCGGTAATCGTAGGCGACGCCTTCCCTCTCATCGGCTCCACCTACCCCAAAGAATTTAAGAGGATGGCCGAATCACAAAGCGATTTTGCCAACGCTTTTGAAGTAATTAGGGTTAATGAAATAAGCGAAAATGAAGCCGTAAAATTATTGACTTATGAAAGCATCATTTTGGAAAATCAGTATAAAATAATCATTAGTTTCGGAGCCATAAAACAAGCCGTGTTTTTGGCTCACAAATATTTCCATCAAAAACTTCTTCCTTCCGGCGCCGAAGACATTTTAAAAGAGGCCTTAGCCGATGCCACTCAAAAAGGCAATAAGGTTTTGCAAATTGACGACATTATCGCCATTGCCGAAAGAAAAACCAATATCCCGATTCATAAAGCCGGCAAAAAAGAGGTGGAAAGGCTTTTGAATCTGGAAAAAACCATCCATCAAAATTTAATCAATCAAGAAGAAGCCGTTAAAGCGGTCAGTTGCGCTTTTCGGGAATACCGCAGCGGTTTATCGCGCCAAGGCGGACCCATCGCGGTTTTTCTTTTTGTTGGACCGACCGGCGTGGGCAAAACAGAGCTCTCAAAAATTCTGACTAAAATTCAGTTTGGTTCGGAAAATATGATGCTTAGATTTGACATGAGTGAGTACCAAGACAAGCAAACTATTTTCCGTTTTATCGGCTCGCCCGACGGCAAGCTCGCCGGCAGTCTGACCGAAGCGGTAATTCAAAAGCCCTACTCCTTAATCCTTTTGGATGAATTTGAAAAGGCCCATCCAGATATCCTGAATCTATTTCTGCAGGTCTTTGATGACGGCCGGCTGACCGACAATCTGGGTCGGACCATTGATTTTACCAACACGGTCATTATTGCAACTTCCAATGCCCATTCTGAATTCATCAAGACCCACATTGAAGCCCATACGCCTTTTGAAACCATTGCCGAAGAATTAAAAAAGAAATTAACCGATTATTTCAAACCGGAATTGCTTAACAGATTTTCTGACATTATTATGTTTAAACCCCTCTCCCCTGAAAACATTGAAGCCATCGCCAAGCTGCAACTTGATGAGCTGGCGAGAACCTGTTCTGAAAATCAGGGAATGAAACTATCTTTTGACGAGGCCGTCATCAAAAAAATAGCGGAACTGGGTTATGACCCGGTTTTCGGCGCCAGGCCGCTGCGGGGAGTAATTTCGGAAAAAATAAGAAGCGTCTTGGCGGAAAAAATCCTAAAGGGAGAGGTTGAAAAAGGCGGCACGGTAAGATTAATGATTGAAGAGGGTGAAATAAAAATTACCAATAAATAATCAAGGAACAACCCCTCTCTGTGCCTTATGAATCTCAGGGAATAAATATCTTATGGTAAATCAAGAGGTAGCCGAAATATTTCATAAAATTGCGCTCTATCTGGAAATGCAGGACGTGGCTTTTAAGCCGCAGGCCTACGAAAAGGCAGCTATTAACTTGGAAGCTTTAGCCGAAGATGTCGGCGAAATTTATAAAAAACAAGGACTTAAAGGATTGAAAAACATTTCCGGCGTAGGCCAAAATATCGCGGAAAAAATAGTTGAATATTTAAAAACCGGTAAAATAAAAGAGTATCAGGCGCTGCGAAAGAAAATGCCCGTTGACCTTGAAGAATTAACCAGCGTGGAAGGCATTGGCCCGAAAACAGTGCGTGATTTATATAAAAATCTCAAAATAAAAAATCTTCATGATTTAGAAAAAGCGGCCAAGGCCGGAAAAATCAGGGGGCTTCCCAGCTTTGGTTTAAAAACCGAACAAAATATTTTAGAAAGCGTCGCTTTTTTGAGAAAAGGCAGAGGAAGATTTTTATTGGGAGAAATTTTACCAAAAGTTCACGGAATCATTGACAAATTAAAAACTCTCAGGGAGATTGAACAGGTTTCTGAGGCCGGCTCTGTCAGGCGCCGCAAAGAAACCATTGGTGACGTGGATATCTTAATTACGCTAAAATCGCAGGCCAACGCACCCGCCCGCCAGCGAGTTCGCTCGCGGGCGAAATCGGGCAAGGAACAAACGCGGGCTGATGCGGAAAAAGTAATAAATTTTTTCGTTAAGTTGCCGGGCGTGGTAAAAATCTGGGGCAAAGGACCGACCAAGGCGTCCATTCGCCTAAGAGACGGCTTTAACGTTGATTTACGGGTTTTACCCGAGAAACAATTCGGTTCGGCCCTCCAATATTTTACCGGCTCAAAGGAACACAACATCGTTTTGAGAAAAATCGCCATTGATAAAGGCCTTAAATTAAACGAGTACGGCTTGTTTCGTAAAATTAAATCCGCCAACTGGCGAATGATTGCCGGCAAAAACGAGAAAGAAATTTATTCTGCTTTAAAAAGCGCTTACATTGAGCCTGAAATGAGAGAGAATACCGGAGAAATTGAAGCCGCCATCGCAAATGGATTGCCCAAAATAATCGGCTATAAGGATATTTCGGGCGACCTCCACTGCCACTCACATTGGGGAGCTGGAATAGGCCCCCAGAAAATTGACGAATTAATTCCGATGGCAAAAAGCATGGGCTATCAATATTTGGGCGTTTCCGACCACACTAAGTTTCTGCGCATTGAACACGGCATAGATGAAAGACAGCTCGCCGAGCAACGCAAACTAATAGACAAAATAAATTCAAGGTTCAAAGGTCAAAAGTCAAAATTTAGAGTTTTACAGGGTTGCGAAGCAAACATTATGGCTGACGGCTCAATTGACATTAAAGATGAAGCGTTGGCTAAGCTGGATTACGTGATAGCCGGCGTTCACTCGCAATTTAAAATGCCGAAAGAAAAAATGACCGAACGGATTATAAAAGCGATGAAAAATCCCAACGTGGACATCATTTCTCATCCAACGGGCAGGGTTTTGCAACGTCGCGATGAATACGAAATAGATTTTGACAGAATTTTAAAAGTCGCCAAAGAAACCGGCACTATCCTGGAAATCAATTCCAATCCGTACAGACTGGATTTGAAAGACACAAATATTAGAAAAGCGAAAAAAGCCGGCGTAAAAATGATTATTAACACCGACGCCCATCAATCAGAGCAGATGAGATTTATGGAATACGGCATTAGCCAGGCGCGCCGCGGCTGGGCTGAAAAAAAGGACGTTATTAATTGCTGGCCATTGGAAAAATTATTGAAATTCTTTAAAAAATAATATTAAAATGGACTCCTTTAAAGAAAGGGTTTTTGAAATCGTCGCCAAAATCCCCCGTGGAAAGACTCTTACTTACAAACAAGTGGCTCAAAAGGCGGGCCGGCCGAATGCTTATCGGGCCGTTGGCAGTATCTTAAATAAAAATCGTAATCCTAAAATACCCTGTTACCGCGTAATTCGTTCAAGTGGCAAACTCGGCGGCTATAATAAAGGAATTAGAACTAAAAAATCCCTATTAAAAAAGGAAAATGTAATATAAAAATAACCCTTCATTTTGGGAGGGTTATTTTTATTTAACTTTTTCAATTATTTTCTCAAAAACTTTCGGTTCGTTTTTGGCTAAATCAGCCAAAATTTTTCTGTCCAAGTTGATTTTTTGTTTTTTAAGACCGGCGATTAATTTACTATAGGTTAAGCCATATGACCTGGCCGCCGCGTTAATCTGAACCTGCCAAAGCTGGCGATAATTCCGTTTTTTTTCTTTGCGACCCCGAAAACTCTTTGACCAAGCATGAAGTAAGGCTTCTTTGGCCGCTCTCTCTTTGGATTTTCTACCCCACTTAAAACCCTTGGTATATTTCAATGTCTTTCTTCTTTTCTTATTGGCTGTTTTACCGCGTTTAACTCTGGTCATTTTATTTTATTAAATTTTCTTCATTTTTAATCCGCGGTATCTTTTCCCGCGCCTAATTTGAGCCGTTGTTTTTTTGGCGCGAAAATGGCTCTGGCCCATTGCCCGCCGCAAAACCTTTCCGGTTCTGGTAATTTTAACGCGTTTAGATAATGATTTACGCATAGACTTCGCTAAACCGATGCTAATATACGAATTAATGCTAATTATACTAATGATTACGAATTATTTAATTATATATTCGTATTATTAGTATGCATTTGTATATTGGTATCGCATTTTATTTCTTAACTATCTGCATCACCAGCCCCTGACCGACGAATCTCGGCTCCAGAGCAATTTTATATTCCGAGACAATCAGTTTTAAAAATTCCTGCATTTTATAGCGCGCCCAGTCTTTGTTGTATCTCTCTCTGCCTTTCAGGCGAAGAATGATTTCAACTTTATGCTCTTCGTTTATAAACTCATCAATTTTCTGCGCCTTGATTTTTAAATCATTCTGGGCCGCCCTGACGCTTATTCTTACCCGCTTTAATTCGCTGACCCTGTGAGCGGTTTTCTGTTTCTTCAACTCTCTTTCTTTCTGGTAGCGAAATTTGTCAAAACTGATGATTTTAGCCACCGGTGGCTTGGCGGTAGCCGCGATTTCAACCAAATCCAGCCCCTTTTCTTCGGCCAATTTTAATGCCGCCTCTCGCGGCATCATTCCCAGGTTCTCGCCTTTTTCGTCAACAACCCGGAGCTCAACAGCTGTTATCTGATTGTTTATTCTGTAATTAATGTTAATAAATTTAAAATGTAAATATCAAAATGAAAAATGACAATCTAAAATGCAAACTGTTTTGAATTTTAAAATTAGCCAATTTTTATTTTTACATTATCATTTTGATTTTTGATTTTTTAATTTTACATTTCTTATGGTGGAAATGGCGGGAATTGAACCCGCGTCTGGCAATAAATTTATAAAATCTCTACAAGCTTAGCCTAATTGAATTTGAGATTTAAGAAATAAGAATTAAGCAAAAACTTCCTAAACCTTTGCCAAGAATGTCCCTGTTAAAACTGGCAATTTCAACGGGTAAGCTTAAATTATAACACCCTTCTTGCCAACTTAAGCAATTGACAAGGGATGCCGCTTAGGCAAAAGCGAAAGCGGGAGTCAAATTTTTGTTGACACTTATTGTTTTGATTCGGTGATTAACGAGGTAACGAATCTTCCTCAACTTGCAATTTTATAAAAGTGCTGCCATCGAAACATTACATTCCCGCGAATTTTTTCCCAAGAACAAAGCGGTGGCTAAAAATTCAGCGTCCCGCCGAAGCCTTGGCGCAGGCAGGGCTGTTCAAATCCTTCTCATTTCCCGCTCCGTTTCTCTTTTTTTTATTAACTCTCTCTTGTCCCTCTTTTTACGGCTCTTCCCCAGCCCAATTTCAATTTTTATTCTTCCTGCCTTGCCCTTAGTGTATATCTTCAGCGGCACCAAAGTCAAGCCTTTCTCCTGAATCCGGCCTATCAAGTTTCTCAATTCTGATTTTCTAAGCAGCAAACGTCTGGTTCTTTTTGAATCATAATCTGCCGGCATATTTTTGGGTTGATAAGGAGAAATGTCGGCATTTAAAAACCGCGCCCCATTGTTTCTGACAACAACATAAGAACCGGCCAAATTTATCCGGCCGGATTTTATTGCTTTGACTTCAAAACCCCGCAGTTCAATCCCCGCCTCATAAGTTTCCAAAATTTCATAGTCAAATTTTGCTCGTTTATTTTCGACAAGTAGTGGCATTATATTAAGTATCACGTATCAGATATTAAGTATCAAGCCATTAAAAAATCTTTTATTTCGCCGCCTTTTCAATTAGAATAAATATAATGCTCAGAGAAAAATTACCAACCGAAGAAAACAAAGATTATAGACAAGACATACAACGATTTGAAAAAACCAAAGAAAGAAGTGTATCTTTAGGTATTTTTGACAGAAAATTTATAGATGGCTTGAATATCTATATAGCCACTTCTAATATGGGGAAAGGTCATAAAAATATTCCATGCGTTACATTAGATAATAAAGCCGTAGTAATTAAACAAGATAAATTTAATTATGAAACCGACGTAATAATTCCCTCTGCCTCGCTTATTGATTTGGATAAGATATATACAGATAACAAGGAAGGTTTACATAACAAAATTTGGTTTGAAGGTATTGACTTTAAAAATCTTTATTCTTTTGATGCCGCAACGATTCATGAAATAGCTCACGCTAAGTCATTTCAATTAATTCCGCCGGCGGGTATATATGAATTTTTTTCTGGCAAAATGAAAAGTCATTACTTTAATCAGGAAAAGTTTTTAGCAAAAACAAAGGAAATAATTGAACACGAAACAAATCTCCAAAAATTAATTAATGTTGATTTCTCAAAATTTAACTTTTCTCTAAGAAGTTGGACAGAAATTTACGCCTTCTTATATCAGCGAGAGTTTCTAAGAATGACTAATCCTGATAATGAAAGTAGGATTCAAGAGTGGGATAAACATGTTTTAGAAGCTGCGGAAGAGATGGGAAATATGATAATAAATAAAGAGTTGAGCCCGGATAAATTTTATAAAAACCATGTATTTTCGTTTTTGTTAGCCGCGCCATTAGAAGAAAATTTTAAAGATTTTAACGAAAGAATAAAATTCTTAGAGTCGTTCAAAAAAAATGATTAAATCAAAAATCACTCAATATCTCAAAAAAGCCATCAAGGAAAAAATAGAAGTCAAAGTTTTTATACCGGAAAATGATAAATTTGGGCATTATTCTACGAACGTAGCCTTACAACTGACTGGTTTTAAAAAGGAAAGGCCTTTAGTTATTGCTGAAAAAATCGTAGGTAAAATTAATCGTCTCGCGCCTAAAAATTTTTTTGAGAAAATAGAAATTGCGGGGCCGGGATTCATTAATTTTTGGCTCTCGCAAGAAACTCTTCAAAATGAGATAAAAGAAATTTTAAAAAAGGGTGCTGATTACGGTGCCGGCAAAAAAAAGAAAAGTAAATTTCAAGTTGAATTCATCTCCGCTAATCCTACCGGCCCTTTAACTATTGGCAATGGCCGCGGTGGATTTTTGGGCGATGTTCTGGCTAATATCTTGGAATTTCAGGGTAATAAAGTAATAAAGGAATATTATGTTAATGATGGTAAGGTATGCACCCAAATCAAAGAACTTGGTAAAACAGCCCTAGGACAAGGAAAAACTTATTTAACGAAAAATCTCAAATCGCAGATAGTGAAAATCAAGCCCGCAATTGAAAGGCTAAAATTAAAAAGTCCGCAAGACATAAGAGGGAAAATTGGGTATTTGGTCGCCCAAAAAATCCAAAAAGACAATCAATGCTTCATCGAAAAAAAATTAAAAATTAAATTTGATAATTGGTTCAGCGAAGAAAACCTATATAAAAGCGGCGCAGTTGAAAAACTATTAAAAGAACTGAAAAGAAAAGAGTTAATTTACAACGAAGACGGTGCTGTTTGGTTTAAGTCCAAAAAATTTGGCGATAATGAAGATAGAGTAATAATAAGAAGTAATGGTGACCCTTCTTATTTTCTGCCGGACCTGGCATATCATCTTAATAAATTTAAAGTACGCCGTTTTGATAAGGTTATCGAAATTTGGGGCGCAGACCATTATGGTTACATTCCCCGACTTAAAGCCGGGCTAATCTCTTTTGGCATTCCAGAAGATAAAATAGCGATAATTATTACCCAGCTGGTAAAATTAACCAAAGGCGACAAAGAAATAAGAATGTCCAAGCGGAAAGGCGAATATGTGACGCTTGAAGATTTAGTTAAAGAAATCGGCTTGGACGCGGCGCGGTTTTTCTTTTTAATGTATTCTCCTGATACTCATATGAATTTTGATTTAGATTTGGCTAAAGAGCGCTCAATGAAAAATCCGGTTTATTACGTTCAGTATGCGGCAGTCAGATGCGGGAGCATCTTGAGAAAAAGCAAGACGCAAATCGCAAAGAGCAAAGCGGATTTCAACTTATTAAATACGCCGGAGGATTTAAATTTAATTAAAACTTTGGTGCAATTTCCTGAAATTATTGAGGAAGCGGCTGAAAATTATAATCCGCAAATTTTGGTCCGCTATTCGTTGAATCTGGCGCGGTCGTTTCATAATTTCTATGAAAAAGAAAGAGTGCTTGGAGGAGAAGAAGATTTGGCGTCGGCTCGTCTTTCTCTAATTCAAGCAACCTTAATAGTTTTTAAGAATGTTTTCAAAATCTTAAACATCAATTTACCGAAAAAAATTTAGCTAATAAAAAGCACATAAAGATTAAGTGTGAATAATTTAATAATTAAACAATTTACGGCTAAATTCAAAAGCCAGGACTCTTTTACCCTCATAGAACTTGTCATCGTCATTGGTATCCTGGCAATCTTGGCAGTAGTGGTCATCGTGGCCATCAACCCGGTTGAATTCCTCAGGCAAGCCAGAGACTCCAACAGGCTGTCAGACCTCCAAAC
>Ga0315534_1002317_pt1 | contig 12859 bp, 10 predicted proteins | sample SalMarSW160240MG_FD_203094 | JGI IMG/M metagenome (GOLD analysis project Ga0315534, IMG submission 203094) | Salt marsh sediment microbial communities from the Plum Island Ecosystem LTER, Massachusetts, United States - Salt Marsh Sediment SW1602-40 ... | reverse complement strand
TCACAACACCATATAAAGACTTACCAGAAAAAGTAAAGCAAGTCTTTCTATATGGAAGCGGTAAAAAATTACCTTTTGAATGGGAATCAAAAACATTTACTGGAATTTTAGAAAGAAAATTTGAAGGAATCATTCCACATGTACAACGTGCTCTTACAGAGTCAAAAAGCACATATAGAACACAAAAAATTCATAAAAATTTTATGTCAAATAAAAAATGCGAACAATGTGATGGTTATCGAATAAATGAACAAGCCAGAGAGATTAAAATTTCATCTAAACATATTGGTGAGTTAGCTATGATGACTATTGATGAATTAATGGAATTTTTGGAAGGTTTAAATGAAATCCATGTAAGAAGTCCACAGGGTAAAGCAATGTTAGGTAGTTTATTAGAAGGCTTAAAACGCATGATGAATGTTGGTCTTTCATATTTGCATTTAAACCGTTCCTTACCTACATTAAGTGGTGGTGAACTTCAACGATTATCTCTTATGACACATTTAGATGCCGGTCTTAATTCTCTAATTTATATATTAGATGAACCTAGTATGAGTTTACATGAACTAGAAAAGGAATCTCTAATTAATGTATTAAATCAATTAAGAGACTTAGGAAACTCAGTCATAATTGTTGAGCATGATAAACGCTTCATTGCTATTGCTGATGAGATTATTGATATCGGCCCTAGAGCAGGTGTTAATGGAGGTGAAATAATATATCAAGGTTCTTTAGAAGGTATAAAAAGAGTTAATGAATCATATACGGGACAATTTCTTTCAGAGAAAATAGTACTACCTCAAAAAAAGTATAATACTCATCATCCTATCGATGATGATATTAAATATTTAACTTTAATGAACGCAAATACTAATAATCTAAAAGATATAAATGTTAAAATACCTTTAGGATTAATGGTGGGAATTGCAGGTGTGTCTGGTTCCGGTAAGAGCTCTCTTATCTTAGATACATTGGTTCTCTTATTAAAACCATATTTCAAGAGGGGTGCGAAGAAAGAGCAAAAAAAAAAGGATGAAAATGGTGTAGAAGAAGAACAAAATGATGAAGAGTTATTAGAATATTCTGGACACGTAGAAGGATGGGAAAATATCGATGACGTTGTAGTAGTTAATCAGAAACCAATATCACGGGTACGTACATCGACTCCTTGTTCATTTATAGGAATTTGGGATAAAATTCGTAACCTATTTGCTAATACAGCACAAGCTAAAAAGCGAAAGTTTTCTTCAGGACATTTTTCTTATAATTCTGACCGTGGTCGGTGCCCTGCCTGCAAAGGTCAAGGAGTACAAGATCTTCAAGTATCATTCCTAACAAGTTTTACAATTCCATGTAAGGAATGCAAAGGATTAAGGTATAAAACAGAAATACTTGAGGTGAAATATAAGGGTAAAAATATTGCCGAAGTGCTTGAATTAACTGTCAATGAAGCCGCAGAATTGTTTAAATCAGAACTAAACATCTCAAAAGTATTAAAGATATTGGATGAGATAGGAATGGGATATATTGAGCTTGGACAACCTGCCCCTACTTTAAGCGGAGGAGAAGCGCAACGAATAAAATTAGCAAAGGAGTTAGGGAAAGTAAGAAAAAGTAATTCATTATATATATTAGATGAACCAACAGTTGGATTGTCATTTTATGATGCCGTAAAGCTTATGGAATTACTTACTCGATTAGTACAAGAAGGGAATAGTATCATAATTATTGAACATGATCTAGAAATTCTCTCATTTTGCGATTATATTATCGAATTGGGTCCTGAAGGAGGTCCTAAAGGTGGAGAAGTCATTGCTATAGGATGTCCCGAAGAAATTAAAAAAAATGGAGAATCTAAAATTGGTCTATATTTGATCTAATCCAAATAAATAAACTTTATAACTCATATGATAATTCAAATCTGTGGAGCAAGTGAAAATAACCTAAAAGATATAGATGTAGATATAAATGATGGTTTAACTGTTGTAACTGGAGTTTCTGGTTCTGGTAAGACTTCACTAATCATTGATACCCTCTACAAGGAGGCTCGTCGTCGTTTCTTGGAGGTATTCTCCGTAAGTAAAGAAGAAATATATTTAAATCCCGCAAAAGTTCGATCAATTACTGGACTTGGTCCTACTATTGCTTTAAAGCAAAATTTATTAAATCGAAATCCAAATTCAATAGTAGGTTCGGCAGCAGGGATATTACCTCTATTAAGAATTCTTTTTGTTAGATACGGTGTGAGGAAATGTCATGTATGTGGAACTGAACTGTCTGTATTAAAAGAAGAGGAGATTATTAAACAATTAGAAAGTATTGCAAAAAAAGAATCTGTTAATATTTCAGCACTTTTAGTAAAAAATGTTAAAGGGAGCCATCACACGCTCCTTAAAATATTATCAAGCAAGTTTGATCAAAACTCAATAAAGATTAATGGCGTATTGTGGACTGGCCAACCTTTAGATTCCAAAAAGAATCATGATATCCAAATTTCTATTGCCCGAATTAATAAAAATACTAAGATTCATGAAATACGTAATATTTTTAAAAATGTTTGTGCTTTAGGAGCTAACTCATTAATTGTTGAAGGAAAAACAATTAATAGTCTTATATCTCAAGTGCCTGTATGTGCAAATTGCGGAACATGGTTTGATGAGCTAGAACCAACACATTTCAAGCGAAATTGTCCTCATTGTAAAGGAAAAGGATGTAAAGAATGTAATCAAACAGGCTATCATCCATTTGCTTTAAGAGTCACTTGGTCAGGATTTCTTTTTCCAGAATTTCTTAGTAAATCAATAGGTGAATTATTCGAATTATTTACTCATGAGAAATTAATGGCTTCAGATCGTTTAATACAAGAGATCTCCAGAAGGATATATGCGCTGAGTTCAGTAGGACTTAATTACTTGACTCTTGATCGTGTTTCTCCTACCCTTTCTAGAGGTGAATCTCAAAGAGTTCGATTAGCCATTACTTTACTAAGTGAATTAGAAGATATAACCCATATCCTTGATGAACCTACCATTGGTCAACATCCTGCTGATGTTGCAAAACTAATGCCTATACTTACAAAATTAGCTGGCCCTGTTATTTATATTGAGCACGATAAAAGAGCTTCAGCTGCTGCGGATTACGATGTTGATATTGGTCCAGGTGCTGGGAATGAAGGTGGTAATATAATATTCACTGGAACACCTACCGAACTTTGGAAGGTAGCAACTCCTACTGGTAAGTTTTTTAGCTCAAGAGAAAAAGTAAAAATCCCAAAGCATCGAACAAAACCTCAATTGTTTTTAATGATAGAGAATGCCAACATGCATAATTTAAAGAATATAAACGTTAAAATCCCATTGAACCGACTTTCGGTTATTACTGGTATATCTGGTTCAGGAAAGAGCACCCTAATAGAAGATGTATTATATTCTACACTAAAGGAAAAAAAACCCGTTGGTTGCGATGAAATTAAAGGCCCAAAAGTGAAACCTATAATGATAGATCAAGGACCTATAGGAAAAAATCCAAGATCAAATCCAGCAACATATACGGAAATTGCTGATATTATTAGAAAGTTATTTTCTAAAGTTACTAAATTTAAAGCTACCTACTATTCATTTAATACACCAGAAGGTCAATGTCCAACTTGCTATGGAATGGGTGCTCTCGAAATTAAAATGAAGTATTTACCTTCTAATTGGATAACATGTCCAGATTGTAATGGTCAAAGATTTTGTGAAGAGATTCTTAATGAAAAGGTAAAATTTGAAGAAAAAGAATATTCAATTGCAGAATTTTATGATTTGCCAATTTCAGAAGTTAAAAAGATTTTTGATAATGAAAAGAGATTATCTAATGTAGAACTTAATACTGTTAAGCGAATGTTAAAAGCTCTCTATGATATCGGTTTAGGATATATGTCTCTCGGTCAACCCTCTCCAACTTTATCTGGGGGTGAAGCTCAACGAGTTAAATTGTCAAAATATCTGGGGAAGAAGGATTTGAAAGACCATTTAATTATTTTAGATGAACCCTCCACAGGGTTACATCCACAAGATTTAGCAGGGCTATTAACGATTTTGGATGGATTGATTCGATCAGGGGCCACAGTAGTAATAGTAGAACATAATATCGATATTATAAGGGCTGCTGATTGGATAATAGATCTAGGCCCAGGTTCTGGACCTAATGGGGGAAATATATTATATCAAGGATCTCTAAATGATTTCATGAATATAAAAGAATCTCTTACAGCTTTAGCTCTTAAAGAAGAGGAAAAAATTCAGCCTTTAAGTGAAAAAGAAAAGAAAAAAAGAGAAAGTTCAGAAGAAATCATAATTCAAAACGCACATATTCATAATCTAAAAAATATAAGTGTCAAGATTCCAAAAAAGAAATTTACTATAGTTACAGGAGTGTCAGGATCAGGTAAATCCAGTTTAATTATGGATACACTTGAAACAGAAGCGAGACGTAGATATTTTGAAACTTTATCAATGTATGAAAGACAAAGTATTAAAGAAAGTACTGAAGCTCTAGTAGAAAATATTAAAGGTTTAGGTATTACAGCATCAATAATACCGGAAAAAATTATACATGGTTGGCTCTTTAATCTTCGAAATACAGTAGGAAGGATTACTGATATAATACTCCATCTAGCGAATATATTTTCATATATGGGAAAACAATCTTGTCCTAAATGTAATCAATGGATGGAAAGAAATGAAAAATGGTATTGCAAAACATGTAATATTTCAATAACTTTGGCTAAACCAAGACATTTTGTATCTACAAATTATTCTGCTGCTTGTCTTAAGTGCCATGGAATAGGGTCATTTCAAGTTCCTAATCCAAGTAAGTTAATAATTCACCCTGAAAAACCCATATGCAATGGCATGATGTATTCGCCAGGATTTTTCCCAAAAGGTTTTTTATGCAAACCATTTAATGGTGGTTATTATATAGTTCAAGCTCTTGCAACTCGTTATAGTTTTAATCCTTTTTCTACACCTTGGAATGAAATGTCAGAAGAAGCAAAAAAAGCATTTCTATTTGGAGATAAAGAACCTTTATATGTAGAATTTGAAAATAAAAAAGGACAAGTCTCTAGTAGAGTATTTGAATTCAAGGGCTTTTATGGGCAATGGTTAAGAGATTGGGACTTAGGAGGTACATATACAGACAAACAAGTATGTGATGAGTGTAATGGAATGAAATTACGTCCCCAATATCTAGCGATCTCTCTTTGTGGGTATAATATTCCTCAGATGTGCGAGATTCCCTTGAATGAACTCTATAAAATATTAATAAAAGTGAAGATTAAAGAGAATATACCCGATTTTGTAGCAAACAGTCTTAAGATCATTTTAGTTCGTTTGGAATTTCTAATCAAAACAGGATTAGGATACATTAATATAAATCGCGTTGCTGAAACTCTTTCCGCTGGAGAGGCACAAAGAGTACGATTAGCGGGGTTATTAGGGAGTGATTTAACATCATTAACTGTTCTACTTGATGAGCCATCTAGAGGATTACATCCTTCTGAACTAAAAACATTATTGGAAGTTTTAATGGAATTACGTGATAAAGGAAATACAATTATTACTATAGAACATGATCTTTTATTTATGGAAGCTGCCGATTATATTATCGATATGGGTCCTGGAGCTGGAATTCATGGAGGTGAGATCGTGGCTAAAGGATCTCCAGATGAAATTTTTAAATCTAATACTACTACAGGCCACTGGTTAAGTGGAAAAAAGAAATTTAATCTATCAAGAAAATTTAGAAACCCAAAGAAATGGTTAAAAATTTATGGAGCAAAAGAAAATAACCTAAAAGGAAATTTAGTAGAAATTCCTCATAATTTATTAATAGGAATATGCGGAGTTTCAGGTTCAGGAAAAAGCACATTATTAATTGACACATTGGGAAGGGCTTTGGTACCTATAAAACATACAACTTCAGTGGCTCGAGAACCTATTGAACCAGGGGAATATAAGAAAATTGAGGGTACTTTACCGAAAACCGTGATTATTGATCAAACTAAAAAAAAGATAGGTAGCTCTCTCAAATTTTTAAGTTTAGAAGATTTAATTATCCAAGTGTATGCAGAGACCGAAGATGCAAAACAATTAGGTTTAACCTATAAAGATTTAACAAAAAGATGCTCTGTTTGTAAGGGGCATGGTTATATTAAAATTGATATGAAATTTTTGCCTGATATTGTTGAAACTTGTGAAATCTGTAAAGGATCAGGTTATCAAGTTGAAGCCTGGCAAATATTTTTTAAAGGAGTTTCGTTACCTGATGTAAATAATTTAACAATTGAAGAAGCATATGAATTATTTAAGAATTTTGACTCAATAGCCACAAAATTAAATTATGCTAAAAAAGTAGGTTTAGGTTATTTGCAATTAAATCAACCCGCTTACACCCTATCTGGAGGTGAAGCTCAAAGGCTTAAAATAGTGAAGGAATTATCTAAAAAATCTAAAAAAAAAGCACTTTATATTTTAGATGAACCAACTATTGGTCAACACTTAGAAGATGTATCAAAATTGATAGATACACTACATCTTTTAGTAGATAATGGTCATACTGTTGTTATCATCGAACACCATCCTCATGTTTTAGCATCATGTGATTGGATTATAGAATTAGGTCCTGGAGCTGGTCCAGAAGGCGGTCGAATAATTGCCAAAGGTCCTCCTGAAGAAGTTGCTAAACTAAACACACCTACTGCCCCATATTTAAAAAAAGTATTGGAGGGAGGAAAGTGACTTGGATTCCACTTTTATTAACTGATCCATCCCCATGTTTACGATATTTAGTATTAACTGAACTCTTACATCTTTCTGAAGATGAAGAAGAAGTTCAAGAGTTATCAGAAATGCGAGAATTAGATCCACTTGTCAAAAATTTATTCACACTCCAAAAACCAAATGGAGCATGGGATTCTTTTGATATAAGTCGATTAACAACCAATGATAATCTTCAAATAACATCTATGGCCTTACAGAGACTTGGATATTTTGGATATAATTCTTCACATCCTGTTGTGCAGAGAGCAGCAGAATTCATATTTTCAAAACAGCTACAGGACGGTTCTTGGCCGATGCCAGGTAAAAAAGATCTTACTGATGAGGAAATCGGATATCAGATGATGCCTCTTCAGACAGCAATACCACTCTTAGGATTAGTTATGTGTGGGTATTCAATTGATAATAGGGCTGAAAAAGCATTTGAATGGTTAATAGAACAACGTTTGGAAGATGGTGCGTGGCCTGTTGGTATATCTGCGGGTAATTATGGAGGGATTGCTGGATATCGCCGTCTTGCTCATTCAAGATGGGGGTGTCGATCAAATACGACAGTAGTTCTTAGCTGTCTCGCTTATCACCCTAAACGTAGTCAAAGTGATGAAGCTAAACGAGCTCTAGATCTAATACTTGGAACAACCTCTAAATTAAGAACTAGTCTAGGTTTTATAATTGCTCGTCTTATAGGTTTAGAAAAATCTTTTGGACGAATCACATTTATGGCTAAATTTGATATTGCTCATATATTAAATCTCTGTTGGAGAGTAGGGGTGAGTAAGCATGACGAGCGGATTTCTGATTTTATTGAGTTTATAAAATCTGAGCAAGGCGAATTTGGATTATGGGATTATACTGCACATCTAAAAGCTACACGTTGGTTAACTTTTGATTTATTACGATCTCTTTCACATTTAGAAGAGAACATAGATTGGGTTTCTACTGAACCTCGGACGCCATTTCAAGCTTATCCTAAGAAAATGAAAAGATACTAGCAAACATTTTTAATGAATTTAAATCTTAGTAAAAGAAAAAAGAATTATAATTTTTTATGACATAACCACCAATCAAGGCATTCATAATCTTTCCCTGCATTAGCTAGTCTTTCCTTTGCAGTCTTTACATCTTTTGCAGGAGGAATAATTACGTGATCACCAAATAATTCATTATTGGGCCAATTCGCGGGCATTGCAACTTTTTCTTTGTCAGCTGTTTGTAATGCTTTCACACATCTTAAAATTTCGTCCATATTACGTCCAATTTCTTGTGGATAATAAAGAATAATTCTAATTATTCCTTGAGCATCCACGATAAACACGGCTCTTACTGTATTAGCACCTTTACCTGGATGAACCATTCCCAACTTAGTAGCAACTACTCCATGATCAGCAATTATAGGAAATGGTATCTCTGTATCTAGATTTTCTTTAATCCATTCTATCCATTTAATATGTGAAAACACTTGATCAATTGATAGTCCAATCAATCTTGTATTCATTGCTTGAAATTTATCATTTCTCTTCGCAAACGCATGGAATTCAGTTGTACAAACAGGTGTAAAATCTGCTGGATGACTAAATAAAACAAACCACCACTTTCCTCCTTCATTAGCATCACCGGGTAGCTTCATCATTCCATGAGTTGTTATTACCTCCATTTCAGGAAATTTATCTCCTATTAATGGTATTCCAATTTGACTCATAGTTTAGATCACCACTTAGAAATATTCATGAATGTTTTTTAAAATATTACTTTTAAAATATAAATCAAAAAAATTGAAATGTTGTCATTTAAAATAGATTTTAAGTTTTATCAATAGATTTGTTTTAATTCCTATTAACTTACTTAAACAAAAAAAGAAAGAAAGCGTAAAGATTTAAAAATTTCTTTAAATAATTCATCTATTCAAATTTATATTATGAATTATAAAAAATAAAAAGGTAAAAATATGAAAACATCACTTCATCATGCACATCTTTTTGCTTCTAATCTTGATGAGAGTATCAAGTTTTATCGGGATATGTTTGGAGCTAAAGTTTTATTTGATTTAAAAATGGCAGGAGCTCGAAATGTAATGATTTCAATTGGATCATCGAAAATTAACTTTTATGATCAACCACCTAAGGACCAAGGACGTGGAGCCATTCACCATTTAGGTATTGAAACTGACGATTTAGAGGCTTTAATAACGCACATGAAAAATAAAGGGTTTCAATTTATTAAAAAACTAAACAGTTTTGGTCCTTTGAAGTATGTAATGGCAGCTGCTCCCGACAATGTGCTCCTAGAGCTTTTTGAAGTAGTAAAAGATAAAGTATCAGAAGATCAATATAAACAAATCTCATCATTGAATTGTTTGTAAATAGGATTAAAAACTTCTTCTCTATTTTTTATCATTTCAAATTCTTTTCATTTTTTCAATATTTATCTTTTTCGGTAAATTTTCTTATTATTTTTGAATATAATAAAAAAGTAAAGGAAGAAGTTATTATCAGAGCTGCATTAAAACTTTCCTCTGAAAAAATGAGAGAACAAATACAACCTGATCTTGCTATAAAAGAATCTACAAATCCTGATTTAGGAGACATTAAAGTTAAGGATATAAAACTTCAAGATCATTTAGATGTGACAATATATTTCAAATTTAAAGGAGGAACCGAAACGGGAAATAATGTTGGATTAGATTAGATTGTAGCGGGTAGGCATGTAGCTGTTCCTATTAATAATAAAATCTATATGGTTTGGGGTTCTGAAGAACAATTTCCAATTTTATTGAGTATTATCTTAAAACTCTAAAGGTTTTTTTTATGTTTTTCACAATTCTTTTTTATTATAGAAATTTATTATAACCCTTGTTTTAATAAAAAATAAAAAGTAGAAATAAACATGGAAGAATGGCTAAATTCAAAGGGAGAAATTATACTTAGAGAGTTTGGCATAAATTGTGGACAAAAAATCTTAGATTTTGGATGCGGAACAGGGGTATATTCAGTAATTGCTTCAAGAATTGTAGGTAATACTGGTAAAATTTATGCTCTTGATTATGATGAAGATCCTTTAGAGGAATTGTCTGAAAAAATTAAAACTCAAGAGATTAATAATATTGAAATCATAAAAACTTCGAAAAAAATATTGATTCCATTAAAATCCAATTCTCTAGACGTAGTATTAATGTATGATGTATATCACTTGCTTGATAAGAACGATCAAATTAAATTATTGGACGAAATATATCGAGTTTTAAAGAGTAATTATGGGATTCTGTCATATTTTGCTACTCATATAGGTTCTTATGGAATTCAATTAAATAAAGTCCAAGAACAAATAAAAAGCGCTGGTTTTGAATTTAAAGCACAATTTAGACGACCAATGTTACATTGGAGTTGGATTGAAGAAGGCATTATTTTTAATTATAAAAAAATAGAATAAAAAAAAATTTATTTTCTCGCAGTAAAAATTCCGAAACCTGTGATGTTCTCATATATTATATTCTTAAATTTATTTTCCTTGAGTAATTTCTCCCAGTAATCTTTATGCTTAAAAACAAAGCAGCACAAGCCACTAAATGCTATTAATTGCCATGATGTTCGGTTCCATTCACTCAAGTAAAGATATCCACCAGGTTTTAAAACTCGATAAAGCTCTTGCATTGCTTTAACTTGACCGATTGGGTTATGTATTTCATGAAGTACTGAAGAAACATTAACAATATCGAAACTATTTTTCTCAAAAGGAATATTTATAGCAGAACCATATTGAAACGTAGTTTTTTCTTCTACTTTTTCAACTATAGCATTATTTTGTACAGTATCTAAATCGTTTCCTGAAATTGCTAATTTCGAATAAATATCAATTCCAAATAAATGTCCTCCTTTCTTCAATATTTTAGCAATTTTTATAGCAGTTCTACCTGTTCCACACCCTACATCTAATACTTGAGGATTTTCAATTTCATCTAATGCTTTCATTCTAGCAATTAAATCTATTTTTGGCATTTTTCGTAATAAAATTAGATTCAGCATTATCATTCCAATACCTGGCCATAAAAATACCATAATAACAGTTATTCCTGAAATTATTAGAATTATTTGCACTATACCGTTTATTAAAAATCCGTAAATAAAAACAGATAAACCTATTAATCCTATAATATTGAATCCAATAATTAGATCCTTCACATACCATCCATATTTAGGTTTATCTTCCATCCTTGTTTCCACCTAGATTTTAATAAAATTATATTGTTTATCCTTCTTTTCAGCCAATTTAAAGAGCCCTTTGGAAGTGATGAAATCTATTATCTCATCTTCATTCATATGATGATCATCAAAGGAAAGTATTGAATTCGGTTTTAAAACTCGATGAAATTCTTTTAATATATCATTTTTATGAGGGATGTCATGAAATACATCAAAACACATTACCTTATCAATGCATTTATCATCTAATCCAGTAGCGCAATCTGTTTGAATTGTTTCAACATTATGATAGCCTATTTTTTCTGCTTTTTTTCTAACTTTTTCCAATGCTAATGGATGAATATCTGCAGCAATAATTTTCCCATTTGGTCCTACTTTCTCAACAGCAGCTATTGTATAACTTCCTGATCCACACCCATAATCTAAAACTATTTCTCCATGTTTAATACTAGCTTTTCTAATTTTTTCTATAGGGGGGTGAAATTTATCACGAATTTTAAAGAAAAATGACATACACCTAAAATCGATATTTGATTGTTTTTTATTCATCATCATTTAAATCACCTCTATTATTTTCCTGAATTTCCCCAAGATCTCCTCCAAATGCCTGAAACAGCTTGATAGCAAAATTTTTCAATTTTGTTGCTTTCGTAAAGGCAATTCCTTTTTTAATATCTCCAAATACCAAGAGTAAATCTCCAGAGTTTATTTTGAAGATTTCTCGAGCTTCTTGTGGAATAACAATCTGTCCTCGCTCACCAACTTTAGCAGTACCAAAATAGTGTTCATGTTTTTCTAGCTTTTCAATATCGATATCTACACTTTTAGCTAAACCTAATCCCTTATTTAATTCTCCAGCAATATATACATCATCTTTAGCTTCGATTCTAAAAACTTCTCTAGCTTTAAGGGGAATAACAATTTGACCTCGTTCACCAACCTTTACTGAGCCAAAGAAGTATTTTCCTTTTTTACCAGGAAATTCAGTTATTTTAATCACCTTTTAAAATTCATATTGATATGATCATATTGATATGATCATATTAATATGATCATACGAATCATACTATTTAAATGTATTGATCAAAAGAAAATAATTCATAATTTTGAATTCTATTGGTATATGATTATCGAATATACTACAAAATAGATTAAAGAATGATTCTATTGAGATTAGAATTCTTTAGAATTGATGAATAAGCTGATATTTATTTTAAGTTTATGATTAATTTCTCCATACTTAAGTTCCAAACTTTTTCTGGAGCTCTTTTTTGTTCACTAGGTTTGTATTCTTCCAATATTATGATTCCAACTGATTCTAATTCTCTCAAATGATAATATAATGTAGGTTTTTTCAACTTTTTTTTGATAATATGATTGCATTCTCCTTTGCAATACTTCATTTCCTCTGTTACTTTTTCTCTTAACTCAGTTAAATGATTAAAAATCTCATCAGAAGATTTTGGACCATCTCTTAAATATTCAATTATTTTCCATCGAATTCCACAGTGTAATGCACGTACATAATCTTCTATTTCAGAGAGTTCAATTTCTTTCATAAGATCCCAATTTTCTAATCTTTATGACTATATAATAAAATAAGAAATATTTAAATATAAATTTTGATTGGTTAAATTTAATACTTAACTAAATAAAACATAAATTAAATTATTAAACCTGATATAATAAAACAATAATGGTGAAAAATGAAAATAAAAGAAAAAGAGTCTGATTGTACACATCCAGAAATTAAGAAAAATCATCCAAACGGTTGTTCTTTAAATCAAGTTATTAAGTGTCATGGTGATCAACCACTTTCAGAGCTTTTCAAACATATAAAGC
>Ga0315534_1002313_pt1 | contig 12887 bp, 8 predicted proteins | sample SalMarSW160240MG_FD_203094 | JGI IMG/M metagenome (GOLD analysis project Ga0315534, IMG submission 203094) | Salt marsh sediment microbial communities from the Plum Island Ecosystem LTER, Massachusetts, United States - Salt Marsh Sediment SW1602-40 ... | reverse complement strand
CGACGGCACCTGAAAGTCCCGTTGATTTTGCTCCGTATGCCAGGGAGAAATATCCGGTGGTGGCTTGAACTGGAGTAACGGTCAGAATTATCGTTGCCAATCCCGACCAACGGCAAAAACGGTGTAACGACCCGGCAGAAACGCCGTGGATCAATTTTGATATTGGCATGGCACCCCCATTCGCGATTTACTATGAATCGCAGTCAATTATTATTCTAAAAGATGTAAATATTATACCAATTTTTGACCAAGTTACCATCAATGTCTAGCAGTTGAATCCATTGCCGAAAGCGGTCATATAACTTGATGTGTAATCTTTCCTGCTACAAATAATAAATAAAATAAAGTATATATAGATAACAAAACGCATGCGATTCACCACATGTAATTCCATGAGTGCATGTCAGGTCAGTACAATTCTGGTCTTATGTGGTGTTCTCTTCGCGCTGTGAATCACGCATGGATGCTGAGGGTGATTCGATCATATCGAGCACTGAACGTGATGCCACACTTTGTTTGATCGCGTTGTCTATTTCATTGGATACTTGATCTGTCACCTTGTTGGTGACCATGCCTGAACCTCCGGTTAGCGTTGTCCCCCGCACCGCCTCCAGTATGTCTATCAAGGGAATCCGTTCCAGTGAGCGAGTCGGAACGATACCTGGTGGTTCCTGTAACTCTCGCAGCAAGTTCCGAGAGCACAGATTCCGGATTACCGGCTCGACAATATCAGCTGGCAACTTTATGTTGTGTACCAATTCACTGCGCGTTATGGGTGGATCACCACGATGGAAAGCTCCGCCTGCCAACAGCATAACCTGTAGTGCCAGGGTTTCTTGCTCATGGTTTCCCAGGCGCAGTTTGGATTTATTCCGTTTGAGATATTCTGGATGCTGATGGTAGAAGGCAATGCTGGAACCTGTTAGCAGGATCAACCAGCCTGCATACAACCAGATCATGAACAGGATCAGACTGGCGAAGGCAGAATAGATTGCAGTGTATTTGGCTGAATTAACCACAAATGCTGCAAACGCCCAACCCGTTGTTTGCCAGAGGATACCGGCGGTCGCACCGCCCACTAACGCTGAGGTCAACCTGACACGGGTATTGGGTACTATCATGTAGACAACTGTAAATGCGATCACCATAAGAAGATAGGGCAGCAAATAACCGATCGCATCGAACAATGTGCTGACAAAGGGCAGTGTGCGCAATGCTTCGACGATGCTGTTGCTCTGGGCAGTAGCAGTAATACCCATGGCTGTGAATACCAGAACCGGGCCGATGATGGTAATACTAAGATAATTACTGAAACGCTGTATAATGCTGCGGGCATCGCTGACATGCCATACATAATTGAAGGCATGTTCAATCTTTTGAATCAGTGAAACCACAGTATAAAGGAGCAGGATCAATCCGAGTGAACCGAGCACCCCGGCCTTGACGTTGGATACGAAGCCGATCACCTTCTCTGTGATTTCGACGCCCCGGTCTCCCATGGGTGCAAGGAAATTCAGCAGCATTGGTTCCAGCTGGTTATGCACGCCAAACCCCTTCAGGATCGAGAAACTTACCGCAAGAAGCGGCACCAGTGAGAGGAGCGTGGTGTAAACCAGGCTCATGGCACGCAAGGTTAGTTGTCCCTCGGCCAGGTCTTTGGTGAGGACATATAGGGTGCGCGCAAAGTGTATGAACCAGCGATGAGGCGCTGCGAACGTATCTAGCTCATTTGCCCAGATATAATTTGACAACCTCGATTTCAGTTCAGCGATGTTGATAATCCTGCCTCCAAATAAACACTGTGCCATTGTCTGAGATCATGGATTATACCTATGAGTTAATAAAATATATAATGCCTGGTACTGCATCACACAGGACAATTCACAAGTCACCATGCTGGGAGCCATAAATCGATGACTGTTGCTCGTCTGGTGCTTGTATTATTACTGGCCTTGCTGATCGTTGTTGTGACTGGGCTCGGTTATCTGCACTTCGCCAACCTTAACCAGTATCGCGACCAGATCGCCAGTTGGTTAACCACGCTGGTTGGTCGGGATGTCACCATAAGTGACGTGGATGTAGATCTCTGGCCTGCGATATCCATAACGACAAACGTTATCACCGTAGCCAATGCGTCATGGGGTTCTCAGCCATACATGGCCGAGATCGGGCATCTGTCTGCCAGCGTTAGCCCCCTATCGCTGTTGTTAGGACCATTATTCATTCAGGATTTCACGCTGGAAGATGTTTCCCTGCTACTCGAGTCAGATGAGGATGGAAAATCAAATTGGGACCTTGCCAATTTGCATGATGAGGCTCGATTTATTGATGAACAGGAAAGTGATCAGGATACAGAAGGATTACCCATGATGTTGGGGAAAGTCCGGGTTAGTAATGTCCTTCTCACAAGGCGGCAATCAGGTACGCCAGATCGGCAGTTTCAACTCGAAAAATTGACCATCAAGCCAAACGACGCTGATCAGTTGGATGTTATTACGACAGGAAAGATCCTGGATTTGCCCCTTGCTATAACAGGCCAGATCGGTACGCGCCAGCAACTGGAGGAATACGGCTATGGTGAATTTATACTGACAGGATCTTTCAGTGATTTGCAATTGAAGATGTCCGGACAACTTGCGATTACTGATCCACAGGGTTCTACCCGGATAGAGACATTGTTCAGCAGCAATAATGTGGCAACCTTTATCAAGGCAGCTGGCCTGTCAGTCCCACTCTCTGGTCCGCTGAGAGTAAAGTCAGATATCGCATCAAAAGCAGAAAGCCTGAACATTAAGATTGACGGCAGTCTGGACAAGTTTAACACCTTGTTGACCATGGACATGCAGCATGACGAGATCAACATCGACGGCAAGCTTAAACATGCAGACGCGCTCGGCTTGATGCTGGGCGTGTCAGATCTACCTAAGGATGAGATAGCGATCAAAGGATCATTGACCAAGTCGGATCAGGCAGTCAAATTACACGAGATCACTGTCTCAACCGGGAAGACGCACATAACTGCCAGTGGCAGGGTGGCAACGGGGGATGATGCCACGTCTCTGCAGATCACGGCGAAAGGCGACAGCCTGATGGATCTGATGACGAACCTGCCACCCCTGGCTTTCGATGGATCTGCAGACCTGTCGCTATTTTCCAATGGTGTGAAAATCGATCCATTGAAGCTTGATTTTGGTGCAAGCGATATTGACGGCAGTCTAGAGGTTACAGATATCGGCAGCATGAAGATCAAGACAGACCTGGTATCAAAAACACTGGATTTGACTGAATTCACTGCCAATGAAAAGGAAGACTCAGACCAACAGGCAAGCACTCTTGATGGTTCCGAGCAAACAGCGAATACAAACACTAAATTTGTCTTTACTAATGAAACGCTGCCTTTTGATCGATTGCGACAAACGGAGATGGATATCAAGCTGTCGGTCGACAAACTCGCCACCACGGCCATGACATTAAATAGTGTAAAAGCTAATGGCAGCCTTCATAAGGGAATCCTGCAGGCAAATGTAGGTTTCAGGACGATAACCGGTGGACATAGTGAAAACAGCTTTATACTTGATGCTTCGAGTGAACAGGCAGATCTGCAGGCCAATATGGATGCACGCAACATACAAATGAAAATCCTCTCCGGCAAGGTGAAGGAAACCCGGGACATTCCTGTAACAGATTTTTCTGCCGAGTTGAAGTCGAAGGGCAATTCTCCGCATATCCTTGCTGCAAACAGTAATGGCAGGGTGATTCTCATTACGAGAGACGGCTTGATAGATAATACGATCATTACCAATATCTCGGGGGATATCCTTGCCCAGTTGCTCATGGCGCTCAACCCGTTCGCGAAACAAGAGCCTCACTCAAACCTTGATTGTGGAATAGTTGCTCTCAATATCCAGAATGGTACCTCGACTATCGAGACCTTTCTTGTGCAAGATGATAAAATAATGATTGTCGCGGGAGGTGATATCGATCTCAAAACGGAAAAGATTGACATCGAGTTCAACACCAAGCCCAGGGAGGGTATGGGTATCAGCGCGGATATGTTCGTGACCCCTTTCGTGGCGCTGGGCGGCACGCTGATAGATCCCGGTATCCGTGTAAAGAAGACAGGAACATTGTTCACCCTTGGCACCGCGCTTGCCACAGGTGGTCTTTCGCTGGCCGTGCAAGGCGGGATCGACAGGATTACCGGAGAAGTTGACCAATGCAGCGTAATCCTTCCAAAATACCCGCTGCCGTCTCTGGCGGATTAAACGCGGAATAAATCTCGAATAGTAGTTGCTTTTCGTAAAAGTGTTATTGAATCAGCCACTGAATGAAGTCATTCAACCCATGTGGGTTGATTCTGACTTTTCCCGGCGCTCTTCCTTCATAACGTATATCAATATTCAAATATTTAGTACTGCGCAACGTGACAATGTACAGGCCTGGCATTCGGCATATTGTATGTGTACCAGCAACCGCATTTTTGGTCTGTCGCCGGGTAATACAGAGGATGTCTACGGGATTCTGTCTCAAAGGACCAGTACCATGAACATTGAGATATTCTGTGACAGACCGACATAGTTCTGTACAATTGATGCCCGATCATCGGCAGTGGATACCAAAGGCGGGCAGCATATGACCGCCTTTGATGTAAATCGACAGCAATATCTACCCCGGGTACGGTCTTATCGTGAGCAAAAAATAAAACCGGATTGATTTGATTGTACGGCAGGTTGACTGAATGAGCTGGCAGGCATGGTATACCCTGGTGGTTGTGGCCGTGTGCTTCGGAGCACTCAGCCTGAGCCGTGCTGCGACCGACATGATCATGATCGGAGGCGTGATGCTGCTGCTGGTGGCCGGTGTGTTGACACCTGCGGAGGCACTCTCCGGGATGTCCAATGAGGGCATGGTGACCATTGGTATGCTCTATATCGTTACCAGCGGGGTACAGGAGACCGGGGCCATGACCGGTATCCTTGCACGGCTTCTGGGCAGGCCCCGGACAGTGGGCGCTGCGCAGATCAGCCTGATGGCACCGGTCGCGGCCGCTAGTGCCTTTTTCAACAATACGCCACTGGTGGCCATGTTCATCGGTGCCGTGAGTGACTGGGCAAAGAAGAACCGCATCGCACCATCAAAACTGATGATCCCCCTCAGCTATGCTGCGGTCATCGGCGGCACCACCACCCTGATCGGGACCAGCACCACGCTGATCATCAACGGCATGCTCATCAAGGAGACCGGACGCCCATCACTCGGCATGTTCGATATCGCCGTGGTAGGCCTGCCTCTGGTTTGTGTGGTGATCGCCTTCGTCTGGCTCACGAGTCGCTGGTTGCTCCCGGATCGTCAGTCCGCCGTGGCGCAGATGGAAAATTCACGTTCCTATATCGTCGAGATGCTGGTGGATGCAGACAGTCCGTTGGCGGGTCGCACCATCGAAGGGGCGGGGCTGCGCCATCTCCCCGGTCTGTTCCTAATGGAGATCGAGCGCGGGAATAACAGCCTTCCCGCCGTATCCCCGCAAGAGCGTCTCGAGCCACATGACCGCCTGATTTTTACCGGCTTGGCTGAATCCATTGTAGATTTGCAGAAGATCAAGGGCCTGACCCCGGCAACAGACCAGGTGTTCAAGCTCCAGGCGGGCGGCGAACGCTGTCTCGTCGAGGCGGTGGTCTCGGACAGTTGTCCTCTCGTCGGGCAGACAGTGCGTGAAGGCCGTTTTCGTACCCACTACAATTCTGCCGTGATTGCCGTCGCCCGAAACGGTGAACAGCTGCATCAAAAGATCGGTGATATCAAATTACAGGCAGGCGATACCCTGATGCTGCTTGCACATCCGGCATTCGTCGATAGACAACGTAATTCCCGTGATTTTTACCTGGTCAGTACCGTCGCAAACTCACGCCGCCCGCGTCACGAAAAGGCCGGTACGGCATTGGCCATTATTACCTTCATGGTCGCCGCCGTTACACTGGGGTGGACCAGTATCCTGATCGCATCGATGGTGGCCGCCGCTGCCATTATCATTTCCGGGTGCACCAACAGCAGCTCTGCGCGCCGCGCCGTCAACTGGCAGGTGTTGTTGACCATCGCCGCAGCGCTTGCCATCGGCAAGGCGCTGCAGAAGACCGGCGCAGCGCAGTACATCGCAGATCAGATTACTACCCTTGGTGTCGGTGATCCCATGCTGGCAATGGTAGCCGTGTATATCATCACGGTCCTGTTCACGGAGCTGATTACCAACAATGCGGCGGCGGTCATCATGTTTCCCATCGCAGTTGCAACGGCCCAGTCACTGGGCGTGGATTTCATGCCGTTTGTCATCGCCGTGCTGTTTGCCGCATCGGCGAGTTTCTCGACCCCCATCGGTTATCAGACCAACCTGATGGTGATGGGTCCGGGAGGCTATCGCTTTACCGATTACCTGCGTATCGGCGTCCCCGTATCGGTACTGGTCGGCCTGATCTCTCTTACCCTCATACCGGTCTTCTGGCATTTCTGATGCCAGATATTGAAGTGATAACCGGTCAGGATACAGTTTAGGGATCGCTGCAAGCAGCATGTGATTATCTGTTATATTCCCCCGGTGGATATCATCACTTTCAAACCTTTATCTGATAATCCTTATGTTTTTAGTCAAAACCAATACTGGTTGTCGAGGGCATCCATTGGATCAGATTTCTTATGTTATAGTATTCTATGTAGATGAATTGCTTTCGCCTTTAAGGATTGCTTAAGCGGGCGCTGCTAACTTGATATACGTTTCTTACAATTGCAAAGGAGAATACAAGATGAAGATGGGTAAATTTTTAGCGTTGTTGTTCGCCGGGATGTTGATGCCTATATCAGCTAACATGGCTCTTGCTGATACGCCGAGCACGCTTATGGGTCCCCATGGCCATGGTGTAACCGTAGAAGGAAAGATCATATTATACAGAAATCAGGTTCAAGGGCTGGAACTCGGACCCGAGGATGATAGGCTGGATGCCGAGACACTGGTCGTGCTGGACACGCATCCGGACAAGGTTTTCGGTATTCGCCACCACGATAATATCCCTGCAACCGAGGCCATAGTCGATACCCTGAGAGAGGCATACCTGCATGGTGTTCCCGTAACCATTCAGCATGTCATTAAACCCGGCAAGAAAAATCTCAAAATCAACTGGGTCCAGTTGGGTACCTTAAGTCAAAAGAAATAGATCGTTTTTATTCAACTAGCGGGCATCCATCACCTGATGCCCGCTTTTTGTTTTCCAGGAATGCAGATGTGTGACTGGATCACATCTATTGTCATTGTGGTGAATTTCTCTAATCGATGAAGATATTTTCCAGCCGCTCGAGGTCATTGATGTGTCTCCAGGTACCTCCACCCGCGGTCACCCGTTTTTCCCATTCATCAAGACGATCCATGTATTCGCGTGGATCGACGTTATCGCTGTGCAGCTTCGTGACGTTCAGGGCGACGACTTCCACACCGTTTAACTGCAACGGTATATCGCGGACGTAGCCTTTTTCCAGTTCTTCCTTGAGATCAGAAAAAATCAGAATAGTCTTTTTACCCGCACCGGTTTCATTCAGGAATTCGATTGCCTGGAGTATACCACCCGTGATATCGGTGTAAGGGCTGGGATTGATACCTTTGACAAAACGGGTGACGTTTTCCCTGAATTGGCGTTTTTGCTGGTTGGTGGTTGTCGGCCTGGGATCGAAGGTGGCCTTGGTTACCAGATCCTTTTCGCTGAAGCTGGCGGTATCGATACGTGCGATTGCAAATGAGTCACCGGGATTCAGCTGGGAAAGAGTATAGTTGATGATGTTCTGTGCCTTTACCAGTTCTTTGGTGTAAGTGCCGGAGGTATCCAGCAGCATATATACACCGCGTGTGTGTGAGACCTGCTCGGCACACCCGCTTGTATACAAGAGCGTAAATGAAACGATTAATAGATAGATGCCTCTCATAGTGAACCTCCTGCGGGAGTCAGGGGTGATACGAGATCAGGATCTTCATATCTGGTTTCGATGTGCTTGTTGTTCCGGGATACGGTTTTTGTCATCTCGTCTTTTTGATCGGCATCCGTTTTATCCATGACTTTCATACTCGTTGTACGTTCCCGATGTTTGAGGACGATCCTTTCAAGCCATAAGGGCCCGCATATCAGCAGGTCATAGAACTGCAACATGACGATATCGAGCTGTTTGAACACATTACCTGTCAAACGGGCCAAGAAAGCCATCGATCGCAGCAACAGGATACCGGTGACCCCGAGTACGGTTCGCATAGAATGGACAAAGGATTCAAGCGGGATCGCCACAAAGGTAAGTGCGAAAGGCAGGATAAAGCCCATGCCCATCTGTGCTGCGGTCGTTATCCAGCGTTGCGACAATATCGCATTCGCTCCCTGATCGGACAACAGGGCAGAGCGTAGCGCCGCCTCGTCCTGTGCCAGTACCTCGCGCATATAGGCAAGTCCCGATTCGACGCTCGCCAGGATCAGTAAAATACCGAATGTTACAAACACCATTCGCAGGCGCATCTTGTCAGACATGGACCCGATAACCGGAAACAGTTGCGTGATACGCAGGGATTCCATCAGAAACAATCCCATCGCAACCTCGACGAGGATGATCACCAGGGCAGCGATATTGGCCGTTTTGTACCCCATGATATAGCTGCTGCCTCCCACCATTTCCTGCATGGGGTGGGCGATGAGGTTGAAGTTGATCATGGCGCCGCCGATTGCGATCGCGAGTACAAATGCGGAGATAAAGAACTGGGTCAATGATGATGAGGACAGCATACGCATTGCGCAATCTTCCTGATTGCGAAGATTTTCGTAGTTTTCCATGTGCCTGTCGATCGTCTTTGAACGTAGCATCAGTTTGTTGATGTCTTTATCAACTCTTTGCAGCGCGGAGGTGGCATTACGCCAATGTGGCAGCATCCTTTTCAGCAGCGAATGTTGTTCGTGTGTGGCATGACGGTATTCTGATAAGACACGTTTGTTGGCGGTTTCCATGGATTCATGGATATTCTCCAGGATATTGGCCACCATAGGATCGCCGCGGGACGGTATCCTGGCTACAGCACCCACGGCCTTGTCCCATGCAGGGACATCAGGCGGGACCTGCGCGCTTTGCTTGTAGTCTTCGTCAATCCGTGTGACCAGTTCTAGTAGCCTGCGGTGCAATGCGGGATACTCGGCAAGATCGTGTTGTACGGTGGCATCGATACGTTCGAATTCCCGTGCAATCTGGTGATCCATCATTTCCTTGCCTGTTTCAAGCAATACTTCGCGATTACGTTGTGCCAGGCGGTGTTCAACCTGCATCAATGCTCTCGCAGCCAGACGCATGGCACGATGTATTGTGCGGCTTGTCGAGGATATAATGCCGTGAGCCGGCCGACGGGCGATATAGAGGACGACGATGAGCAATGCCAGCCAAACAATGACCGACATAGCTGTATTATCGGGCCAAATCATAAGCGTCTTTTCGATCATGGGGTATCTCCTGATCTTGACTGTTGTTATATTTCCAGGGTTTTTTTACAGACGCCTGTAGCTTAGATCGGAGGTCACTGGAAGAATGTCGAACAGCTCACAAAAAATGATATCTGGATTTGAACTGTGCCACATATCTGTAAAATGGCATGATTGGAGCATCGAGTATACCAATGAGTCAGATAATCCCGTGATACTGCCGATATCATATGAATAGAGAGCATTGTGTGATAAATAATATCCGCACTTTATATGAGACCCGCGTTGGCTGTATTATTCAATCCGATGGATGTCAGGCAACGGGAATTATATACATTATTCCCGTATTTCGATGTGCTCCAACTATTTGGGAAAGTGCCGCGGCTAATATGCTTCAAATCTATAACTATGGAATCACTATATGGATCACATCATCCTGTATGTGTCTGGTTATGACTGATACTGTTCTTGTCGTATTCGAAAGCACATGACGGATTTTGCAAGATCGGTAGTTTTATTGTTGATGCTGCTCAATCCGTTTCTGATCATTATTTATCTGATTGATGTGGTTCAGAAAGTTGATGCACCACGATTCGGACACTTGTTGATCCGCGCGTGTCTGATTGCATATGCCATTTTTATATGTTTTACAATCCTTGGCGATGCCATCTTTTCGGACATCGTGCAGGTTGAATTTGCGTCTTTTCAGATCTTTGGTGGGCTGGTTTTTCTTCTGATAGGGTTGCAGTTCGTTTTTCATGGGCCGCGCGCCATCGAGATTCTAAGAGGCGAGTCTGAGTATCTTTCAGGCGCCATTGCCATCCCGGTTCTCGTGGGGCCGGGCACCATCGGTGCCAGCGTAATAATAGGCAAAAGCCATGAACCCATGATTGCCTGCGCTGCCGTACTGGCGGCTGTTGTTAGTGCGTTTGTGATCATCATGTTGCTCAAGTTGGCCCATGACTATGTACTTCCCCGCCGTGAACGTTTGATCGAGCGCTACATCGAAATCGCCGGGCGTATCAGCGCATTATATGTCGGGACAGTGTCCGTTAATATGATTATGCAGGGTGTGAGAACCTGGGCGGAGAACTTCTGATATCAGGATGTAACGAATACACTATTCCCGTTCAGGTAATCCAGTGCAGGACTTACTCCAGTATCGTTTCGGGATGTTGCAGCAAGGTGGTCTTGATCACCAGTTTATCAACGAGATCAAGACGGCAGAATTTAACATTCTTGAATATATGCTTCAGTGTTATAACAACTGCATTATTGTTTTTCCTCAGGATGTTTCCCCTGATAACGAAGGGCGGCAACGAATTATCGAGTTGGAAGGTGACGACCGCTTCATCGTTAGCTGAAATTTCAGAGAGAAATGCATCACCTTCGTTAAATCTTATCTGGACACTTTCATCAGAGAAATCAGAAAGATGACAATCGGCGGGATTATCCGCGGAAACCGAGAGGGTGGCGGGTAACCAGATTCTCAAGCGGTAATGCTGACGTTGATCAATGTATGAAAGACTGTTCAGGTTGGGACCGAGGTAGACCACCTTGTTGTTTGCATAATAACCATCTTTCGGAATGGTTGTTTTGGTAACGGTTGTCTCCACCTGTGGGGTGCCCTTGTCGGTATTATCCGCAATCAGCGTGATATTGTTGCCGTTGCGGAATGCAGTCTTACAAATTTCAGACTTGCGTAAATAATCCAATTGGTGATTATCGTCTGTATTATCAGGAATAATAATGTTGAAACTCTTGATATACTTAAAGCGCTGTTCACCATCATTGTTCTTTACATAGAGCACATCCCCATTCTCGCGAGCATCGTGATATATATCGTTCGGTGAAAATACGAGTGCATTATTTATGGAGTATCCGATGACAATGGATTCGAATGTCAACTGTGACTGGAATTCGGGAAAACAGTGAATCTTTTTGCCGATGGGGAAACGGAGGATTGCCTCGTTGATCTTGCTTACATCAAGGCCGGTATCAACCTTCACAGTCCGATCCTGATTTTTCGCCGAGGTTTTATGCTTGCCAAATATGCGTAGCATCGTTGCTCTGTATCAACATGTTTTTTCAGTAAGGATAATCCCGATATCGGCAATTACCGCCGGAACTATACCGGCGAATCTATTTAGGATATCAGAGAAATACTTTGTCTATAAAGTTGTACACACTTAAATGAAAATCAGGCTCTAAACCGGTCGTATCAGAATATTGGCTACCGAATTTGATGTGCGTCCAGGTGAGCTCATGATCAAGATCCAGGAGGGGCGGAGCCAAAATCAATTAAAGAGGCATTCCAGCCCCAAGAATCGTTATCAGTGAATTTTCCAAATGGTCCAATTGAATCATCAGTGGTGGCCATAGAGGGCATTGCCCCCAGCTGAGTTGGCTACAGGTCACCATGTTTACTGAATATAGTGTATCACTGTAAACCGAATAGCCTGTCAACAAGCTCAAAAGCGCCGCCGGGAGAGATTCTGCTGACCCATGCTGTGCAGATCCCGTCACCCGTATCAAAAGACTGGCAGAAGTTGCAATCCCATGGATAATCAATCACATGGCTGGCTTACATTGGCATGTGTGCTCAATGACTTTGCAAAGCTCAATCTTAACGAGGTTTATCCCGTAATTATACAAAATATATAAAAATAACAATGTATTACGTTATTATATGGAATCCCGATGGGAAAATCAGACTAAGGCAGGCGGACTAGTAAAGCTTTCATCCAGAGAGCCGATACACTTCGTTAGCGTATCTGTCTGTTATTCCATACTTTTATACGTGTAAGTCATTTATCCATAACAATTTGCAGCATATAGTATGAAAAAGATTGATGTCTGGGATCTGAAGGTGGGTATGTATATCCGTGAGTTGGATAGGCCCTGGCTGGAGACCCCCTTTATGCTGCAGGGACTATGGATTACCTCACCCAAGGATATCGAAGAAATCAGGCGCTATTGTAAGCATATCTATATCGACCCCGATAAAGGCCGGGATGTTGATACTGATCTCTCCATTGTTGGCCAGCCCGCCAATAACCCCCAGGATGATTCGAGACACATCGTGGTCGAAAATCGACCCGCATATAAAGTCAACGTCCGTTTTGAAAATGAGATTAAAGTAGCAAAGATCATCCATAAGCAGGCAAAGAATGTTGTTCAGAACATGTATAGAGACATCCGTATGGGCAAGAGTATCAACACCCAGGCGGCAAAGGCGACCGTTTCAACCATCGTAGACAGCATCATTCGGAATCCTGATGCAACGATTTGGCTGACTCAGTTGAAAAACAAGGATGAATATACCGCTATCCATAGTTTGAATGTCTGCATCCTTTCACTTGCATTCGGCCGGCATGTCGGTTTTTCAAGAGAGATGTTGAATGA
>Ga0315534_1002312_pt1 | contig 12891 bp, 11 predicted proteins | sample SalMarSW160240MG_FD_203094 | JGI IMG/M metagenome (GOLD analysis project Ga0315534, IMG submission 203094) | Salt marsh sediment microbial communities from the Plum Island Ecosystem LTER, Massachusetts, United States - Salt Marsh Sediment SW1602-40 ... | reverse complement strand
GACGTCGACGACTCGATCCTGCCGAAGGCCCGCGAGCTCGGCGTGCCGTACCTGGAGCTCGCGGAGGCCGAGCTGGCCCGGTTCCGCGCCGACATGGATGCCCTCGGGATGCGCACGGCCTTCGCGGAGCCGCGCGCGACGGAGGCGATCGACGCGATGATCGAGATGACCGCACAGCTCCTCGACCAGGGCAACGCGTACCTCACGCACGGAACCGTCTACTTCGACATCACGACCTTCCAACGCTTCGGTGAGCTCTCGCACTACTCGCGCGACCGCATGATCAAGCTGGCCGAAGCGCGCGGTGGGCGACCCGACGACCCCCACCGCCGGGACCCGCTCGACTTCGTGCTGTGGCAGCCTTCGCTGCCCGGCGAGCCCGCGTGGCGCGCGCCCTTCGGTGTCGGGCGGCCGGGCTGGCACATCGAGTGCTCGGTCATGTCGACGAGCGCTCTGGGCCCGACGCTCGACCTGCACGGAGGCGGCACCGACCTCATCTTCCCGCACCACGAATGCGAGATCGCGCAGAGCGAGAGCATCACGGGCGAGACGTTCTCGAGGCACTGGATGCACTCCGCGATGGTCAGCTACGAGGGCGAGAAGATGAGCAAGTCGCTCGGCAACCTCGTGTTCGTGAGCGACTTGCTGAAGCGCGCGGACCCGCGCGCGATCCGGCTCGCTCTGATGCGGCACCACTACCGCGCGGGCTTCGAGTGGTACGACACGGACCTCGACGAGGGAGTCGCGCTGCTGCACCGCCTAGCGGCCGCGTCGGCCCGCGACTCCGGGCCCGACCCTCGCTCCTTCGCCGAGCGAGTGCGGGCCGCGATCGACGACGACCTGAACGCCCCGAAGGCGATCGAGGCGCTCGACGACCTGGCGAGCGCGATCTTGTCCGGCGGTGACGACACCACCGCGCCGTTCGTGCTCCGCGAGCTCGCGACGCTCGTGGGCGTGGACCTCGATCGGCCCGTGTGACGCGCGACCGGTAGCCCCGTCGCCGAGCTCTCGGAGCGTCGACGGAGGCCACTGGTAGCGTCCCGTGGGGATGCCGGATCCCGAGATCACGCTGACGCTGCCCGACGGCTCGACGCGACCCGTTGCCAAGGGCACGACGCCTGCTGAGGTGGCGCAGGCGATCGGCAAGCGCCTCGCCAAGGATGCGCTCGCGGCGCGGGTCGACGGTGAGTGGGTCGACCTCACGACTCCGCTCGACCGCGACGCCAGCCTCGAGATCGTGGTCCCGGCCTCGCCCGAGGGACGCGAGGTCCTCCGGCACTCCACCGCGCACGTCATGGCACAGGCGGTCACCGACCTCTACCCGGGTGCCAAGTACGCGATCGGGCCGGCGATCGACGACGGCTTCTACTACGACTTCGAGCTGCCGGATGGCGCGCACTTCAGCGACGACGACCTCGAGAAGATCGAGGCGCGCATGCGTGAGATCGTGGCGGCCGACCAGCCGTTCGAGCGCACCGAGATCGGACGCGACGAGGGCATCGAGCTGTTCGCCGACCAGCCGTTCAAGCGCGAGATCATCGAGAAGGTCGACGTGTCGGAGGTCGGCGAGGGATCGGTCATCAGCGTCTACCGCAACCCCCGGGACGACGGTGAGTTCGTCGACCTCTGTCGCGGGCCGCACGTCCCCTCGACGAAGCGGCTGGGTGCCTTCAAGCTCCAGAAGGTCGCCGGCGCGTACTGGCGCGGCGACGAGCACGGCCCGATGCTCCAACGCATCTACGGGACGGCATGGGAGTCCCAGCAGGCGCTCGATGAGCACCTGCACCGCCTCGAGGAGGCCGAGCGGCGCGACCACCGCAAGCTCGGCGCCGAGCTCGATCTGTTCTCGTTTCCCGAGGAGATCGGCTCCGGGCTCGCGGTGTTCCACCCGAAGGGTGCTCTCGTGCGCAAGATCATGGAGGACTACTCCCGCGAGCGACACGAGCGGGGCGGCTACGACTTCGTCGTCTCACCGCACATCAGCAAGGCGAACCTGTTCGAGGAGTCGGGGCACCTCGACTGGTTCGCCGAGGGCATGTTCCCCCCGATGGAGGTCGACGAGGAGTCGGGCACGTCGGCGACCTACTACCTCAAGCCGATGAACTGCCCGTTCCACATCCTCATCTTCCGCAGTCGCGTGCGGTCGTACCGGGAGCTCCCGCTGCGGATGTTCGAGTTCGGAACCGTCTACCGCTACGAGCGGTCGGGCGTCGTCCACGGCCTCACGCGTGTCCGTGGCATGACGCAGGACGACGCGCACATCTTCTGCACGAGGGAGCAGATGACCGGCGAGCTCGAGACGACGCTCGACTTCGTGCTCTCGGTGCTGAGTGACTACGGCCTCGACGACTTCTACCTCGAGCTGTCGACGAAGCCCGAGGGCAAGGCCGTCGGTACCGACGCGGAGTGGGAAGAGGCCACCGCCGCGTTGCGCACGGTCGGCGAGAAGAAGGATCTCGACCTCGTGCTCGACGAGGGGGGCGGCGCGTTCTACGGGCCGAAGATCTCGGTGCAGGTCCAGGATGCGATCGGGCGCACGTGGCAGCTCTCGACGCTCCAGGTCGACTTCCAGCTGCCGCAACGGTTCGGTCTGCACTACATCGGTGCCGACAACGAGCGGCACCAGCCGGTGATGATCCACCGCGCGCTCTTCGGGACGAACGAGCGGTTCTTCGCGATCTTGCTCGAGCACTATGCCGGCGCGTTCCCGGCGTGGCTGGCACCGGTGCAGGTGACGGTGCTCCCCGTGGCGGACCGCCACGACGCCTATGCGTATCGGATCGCCGACCGCCTCGAGGCCGAGGGCTATCGGGTCGAGCGCCACGATGCCCACACCGACACCCTCGGGGCGCGCGTGCGGCGTGCGAAGACCGAGAAGATCCCCTATGTGCTGGTCGTCGGGGACGAGGACGCCGACGCCGGCACGGTCGGCGTGAACCGGCGGGGAAGCGATGCGCCCGAACGTGGTGTGAGCGTCGACGACTTCGTCGAACGACTCGCGGCCGACGTGGTGTCGAAGCAATGAGCACATGAGCCTCGAGCGGCTCTGGGCGGGCTGGCGGACGCGCTACGTCACCGACACCGTGTTCGCCTCGACGACGGACGACTGCGTCTTCTGCGGGCTCGTCGAAGCGGCACCGGAGGAGTCCCAGGTCCTCGTGCGCGACGAGCTCGTGCTCGCAGTGCTGAACATCTACCCGTACACGTCGGGTCACCTCATGGTCGCGCCGCTCCGACACGCCGCGTTCCTCGACGATCTGACCGACGACGAGGCCCACGCGGTGATGCGGATGACGAGGCAGGCGGCCACGGCGCTGCGCCACGCATACGAGCCCGAGGGCATGAACGTCGGCATGAACCTCGGCAAGGCGGGCGGCGCGGGCGTCCCCGGGCACCTGCACGTGCACGTGCTGCCCCGATGGGCCGGCGACACGAACTTCATGACGAGCATCGCCGAGGCGCGGGTGCTCCCCGAGCCGCTGTCGACGACGCGCGAGCGGCTCCTCGCGGCCTGGCCGAAATAGCCTGCCACCCGTGACGAAGCCCGACGCTCACGAAGGAGACGCGCTCCCCGAGGATCTCGACGTCACCGCGTACGTCGGTCCGCACCTCTTCCCCGACATCCACCGGCGGCGGATCGCCGGCTCTCTGCTCACCGTCCTCGCCCTCGCCTCGCTCGCGGTCGGGATTAGCGCCGAGAACGCAGGCCTCATCGGTGCCGGTGTGCTCCTCGGCGTGATCGCGGCGTGGTACTTCGTCGCCGCGTGGCACCTGCGCATCGACCAGACCGAGGCGCTGGCGGTCGCGAGCCGCACGGTCGGCTTCCCGGTCGGGCACGCCTCGGCGCAGCTCGGCTGGCGAGGGCTTCGGTCGCGCCCGTCGTGGCGCATCCTCCTGTACAGCGCGGACGCGCCGCCCTCGCGGCGCGGGCTCGTGGAGCTCGACGCGGTCGACGCGAGCGTGCTCGGGGAGTACGTCGAGGACAACCCCGAGGACTGGTCGCAGCTCGGCCTGGACTGAGGGGCAGGTCGAGGAGGTTTCGCGCGGGCTGGCCTGGAGCCCTCGGGCGAGTTGCTTGCCCGGCTCCGCGCGTCGGCCGTCGCGGCGGGCTAGCCTTCGGCGCTCTGGTCGCTTCCCCGGGGAGGGCGTTGATGCGGCGGCTGCTCGCGGTCGGCGCGGTCACAGGTCTGGGTGCGTTCGGGCTTGCGTTGGGGAGCGGGCCCGTGGGCGCGGCGCCGGTGACGTTGTTCGACTCGACCGCGCAGAACCTGGAGCCGGGCGTCTACGAGAGCGCGGCGACAGTCCCCGAGGGGATCTGCTTCGTGACCATCTCTGCGGACGGCGGGCACGGTGGTGCGAGCGGCAACGCGATGCCTGGCGGTACCGGTGCGGCGGTGCGGGCGCGTGTCGAGGTGGATCCCGGAGGGGATCTCGACGTGCTCATCGGCGGCGGCGGCGGCAATGGTGGAATCACGAGCCCCGGAGGCAACGGTGGGGTCGGCGGCGGCGGGGGCGGGGGTCAAACCTTCTCCGACGATCCGGCTGGCGGTGGCGGCGGTGGGGCCTCGGTGGTCGGCGTGGGTGAGGGCGTGGGTGAGGTCGTGTTGGTCGTGGCCGGCGGCGGCGGGGGCGGCGGGCCAGAGGGGACCGGCGGCGACGCGGGCGTGCTGGGAGCGGACGCCCAGGCCGGCGGGGCCGGCGGCGGCGAAGGTGGAACTGCAGGCGGCAACGGCGGCGGCGGCGGCAACAATGACGGTGGTGGCGGCGGCGGCGTCGGCGCCGGCGGAACCGGCGCGAGTGGTAATGGCGCGAGCGGCGCGGACGGCGGCGCAGGCACCGGCACCGTGGGCGGCGGCGGTGGCGGGGGTGGCGGCGGCGGCGGCGGCCCAGAAGCCGGCGGCGTCGGAGGCACGGGCACCGGCGGGGCCGGCATCGGAGTCCCCTCCTCTGGTGACGGGGGTGCGGGCACCGGGACCGGAGGTGATGGCGGCGCCGGCCGGGAGGGCGCCGGCGGCGGGGCCGGCGGTGTCGGCTTCGGCGGCGGCGGGGCCGGCGGCCTGGCAGGCGGCGGCGGGGGCGGCGGCGGCTCCGGCGGCGGCGGCGGGGGCGGGAGCGCGGCTGGCGCCGGCGGCGGTGGCTCCTCGTTCGTCACGCCCGACGCTTCGAGCTTCGCTTCTGCTCTCAGCGCACGCGCCGGGGACGGCCAGGTGCTCATCACCTACGACCCCGTAACCGACAACTGCGCGCTCGTCACCACCGCGATCCACCTCGACGGCGATCACTCCACCAACTACGACGGCGGCAGCGTCCCGCTCGGCTCGCTCATCCACGACCAAGCCACCGTGACCGGGATCGAGGGCATCCCGGTGACCGGTGACATCACCTTCGCCTTCTACGAGACCGGCGACTGCACCAGCGACAGCGTCGACGCGGGCACCGTGGCCCTCGTCGACGGCGTCGCCCATCCCTCTCGAATCGCGGGCCCGCTCGCGGCCGGCGAGTACGGATTCCGTGCCACCTACGACCCCGACGGCAACGAGAACTACCTGCCCGCCGAGGGCGAGTGTGAGTCCCTCACCGTCACGGGCGCGGCACCGGTCGTGCTCACTCCGCGCTTCACCGGCTAGCACCGCGACCACCAGGCGATGCTCACCTGGTACCGCGCCCAGACGCCGCAGCGCCAGGGCATCGTCTCGCTGTGCATCTCGGGGGCGCTGATCGTGCTGGTCGTGCTCGCCGCGCTGCTCGACCTGCCCGTGTGGGTGGCGCTGGGCGTGGCGAGCGTCGGGCTCCTCCTGTCGATGTTCCTGCGCCGCGAGCGCATGCGGCCGTAGGTCGACGCGCTCATCGGATCGGCTCGTCGATGGAGTCTCGGGCGTGGGCGAGGCGAGCGAGCGGTGGCGGGCGCTACGACGCGGCGTTGGCGGCCCCGACCTTGTCGGCGAGGTGCGACGGCATCGGGTCGTAGTGCGAGTGCTTGATCGTGAAGCGGCCGCGGCCCGCGGTCATGGAGCGCAGGTCGATCGCGTACCGGAGGACCTCCGACGTCGGCACGAGCGCCACGATCTCGACCTCGCCGTGGCCGATCGCGCTCGATCCCTGGATGCGGCCGCGCTTGGAGTTGAGGTCGCCCATGATGTCGCCCTGGCTCGCCTCGGGGGCCAGCACGACGAGCTCGCTGATCGGCTCGAGGAGGATCGGCGTGGCCTTGGCCATCGCCTCCTTGAACCCGAGCGAGCCGGCCATCTTGAAGCTCATCTCCGACGAGTCGACCGAGTGGTACTTGCCGTCGTAGCACGTGGCCTTCACGTCGACGACCGGGAACCCGAAGACGCCGCCCGACTGCATCGTCTCCTGGATGCCCTTCTCGACCGCGGGGATGAACTGGCGGGGGATCGCGCCTCCGACGATCTCGTCGGCGAACTCGAACCCGCTGCCGCGCTCGAGCGGCTCGACCCGAACGAACGCGACACCGAACTGTCCGTGCCCACCGGTCTGCTTCTTGTACTTGCCCTCGGCGTCGGCCGCCGCGGTGATCGTCTCGCGGTACGCCACCTTCACGTCCTCCGTCGCGACCTCGACCCCGAACTTGCGCGCCAGCCGCTCGATCGCGATTCCCAGGTGCGTCTCACCCATGCCCCACAAGAGCGTCTGGTGGGTCTCACCGTTGCGCTCGACGCGGATCGCCGGGTCCTCGTCCTGGAGGCGGTGCAGGGCGTTTGCGAGCTTGTCCTCGTCGCCCTTCGACTTCGCCGTGATCGCGACCGCGAGCGTCGGCTCTCCGGCATCGAGGGGCTCCACGTCGATCTGTGCCCCGCGCTCGCCGAGCACGTCACCGGTCGTCGTGTCGGTGAGCTTCGCCACCGCGGCGATGTCGCCCGCGGGCACCTCCTTGATCGTCTCCTGCTCCTTCCCGCGCATCGTGGAGAGCTGGTGCATCCGCTCGTCGGCGAGCGTGCGGCCGTTCACGAGGTGGTCGTCGGTCTTCACCGTGCCCTGGAGCACCTTGAACAGGTTCACCCGGCCGACGTAGGGGTCGACGATCGTCTTGAACACGAACGCCGCCGCGGGCCCGTCGGAGGTCTCGGGCGCCGGGCCCTCCTCGGCGATGAACTGGGCGAGCCGATCGACGCCGATCAGCTTGGTAGCGCTGCCGCACAGCACCGGGAAGACGCTCGCCTCTGCGATCCCCTTGGCCAGCGCGCGCTCGAGCTCGGGCACGCTGATCTCCTCGTCGCCGAGGTAGCGCTCCGTCAGATCGTCGTCGGCGACGACGATCCCCTCGATGAGCGCGTCGTGCACCGCGTGCTCCTCGGTCGCCATGTCGTCGGGGACCGGTCCGCTCGTGCCCTTGCCGTGGCTGTCGCCGTACGTGACGGCCTCATCGGTGAGGAGGTCGACCACGCCCGTGAACGCGGCCTCTTCGCCGATCGGCAGCTCGAGCGGCGCCACGCCGGTTCCGAAGGCATCCTTGAGGCCGTCGAGGGTCCGCTGGAACGAGGCGCGCTCGCGGTCGAGCTTGTTCACGAAGATGGCGCGTGGGATCCCGCGTGCCTCGGCGAGCCGCCAGATCACCTGCGTCTGCACCTCGACGCCCTCGACGGCCGAGACGACGAACACGGCGAGGTCGGCTGCGCGCAGCGACGCAGACACGTCGCCGACGAAGTCCGCGTAGCCGGGTGTGTCGATCACGGTGATCTTGTGGTCGTCCCACTCGAAGGGCGCGACCGAGAGCGACACGGTGATGGTGCGCTTCTGCTCCTCGGCATCGAAGTCGGTGACGGTCGTCCCGTCCTCGACGCGCCCGACCCGGCTGATCGTGCCGGAGACGAACAGCAGTGCCTCCGTGAGCGTCGTCTTGCCGGCGTGACCGTGACCGACGAGCGCGACGTTTCGGAGCTTGGACGTCGGGAACGACTTCATCGTGCTCTCGCACCCCCAGGGCCACCAACCGCGGCTGACGGCGGCCGTGCGCGGGATTCTATGGACCGGTGGTGAGCCGCTCGCCCGGGGTGCTGGTAGCCTCGCTCGCGGCTCACGAGGGTCGGCTCGCCCGAGCGCCAAACCGCGCACCGAAGGGACCCACTCCAACGATGCTGGACGGACGCTGGCGTGCGAAGGCCGAGCAGGGGCTCGAGCCCATCGGCCGGGGTCTCCATGCCATCGGGGTGTCGGCCGATGCGCTCACCGTCTTCGGTCTGGTCGCCGCGATCGGCACGGGGCTGCTGATCGCCAACGGCAACCTGACGCTCGCGGTCTTCGGGCTGATCCTGAGCGGTCTTCCCGACATCCTCGACGGCTCCGTCGCCCGTCACAGCGGCACCGCGGGGACCCGAGGCGCGTTCTTCGACTCGGTGTGTGACCGGGTCGCCGACGCGGTGATCCTCGGTGGGGTCGCCTGGCACCTCGCCGACGAGGACCCGCGGTTGTCGATCCTCGTCCTCGCGGTCGTCGCGCTGACGATGCTCGTGTCGTACGAGCGCGCCAAGGCCGAGTCGCTCGGGCTCGACGCCCGTGGAGGGCTCATGGAGCGCCTCGAGCGCATGGTGCTGCTCGGCGTCGGCCTCGCCTTCGACATCCTCGTCCCGGTGCTGTGGATCATGCTCGTGCTGACGGCGATCACCGCAGTGCACCGCTTCGTGATGGTGTGGCGCCAGGCCACGCCCGCGCCGGCCGATCGCCCCCAGGCGCGCCGGCGGTTCGCGCGGAGCCACCGTGCCCGACGCCCGCGCCGCCTATCTCGCGTACCGGGCCGGCGCTGAGACGGCGCGACGTCTGCCGGCGTCGCTCGGTCGACGGCTCGCCCGGGTCACGTCGCGCGGCATGGTTCGCGCATGGGGCGAGAAGCGCGCGCAGGTCCGCCGTCATCTCGCTCGCGCCAGTCACGGCAGGCTGCGCGGCCGTGCACTCGACCGCGCGGTTCGTCAGCAGTTCGCGAACTACGCGCGCTACTGGTACGAGATGTTCCGCCTGCAGCCGGGTGATCGCGTCGAGCTCGAAGCGACGTTCACGCCGACCGGACGCCGGCATCTCGTCGCCGCGGTCGCCGAGCGCCGCGGTGTGATCCTGGCGTTGCCGCACCTGGGCAACTGGGACCTCGCGGGCGCCTGGTTGAGCAGCCAGGTCGCGCACGTGACCGTCGTCGCGGAGCCGGTCGAGCCGCCCGAGCTGTTCGCATGGTTCGTCGAGACGCGCCGTGCGCTCGGCATGGACGTGGTTCCGCTCGGGCCCGACGCAGGTCCGTCGCTGCTGCGTGCGCTGCGCGCTGAGCACGTGGTGTGCCTCGTGTGCGATCGCGACATCGCCGGTGACGGCGTCGAGGTCGAGTTCTTCGGGGAGCGCACGCGGCTTCCCGGTGGGCCGGCGACGCTGTCGCTCCGGACCGGAGCCCCGCTGCTCCCGGTGGCGACCTACTTCGACGGCGAGACGGGTCACACCGCGACGATCGAGCCGCCGCTCGCAGTCGAGCGCCGGGGTCGACTGCGCGACGATGTGACACGCGTGACGCAGGATCTCGCGCACCGCTTCGAGGAGCTGATCAGTGCTGCGCCCGAGCAATGGCTGCTGATGCAGCCCAACTGGCCCTCCGACCTGGCCGCGACGTCGGCCCCGAGCGTGGTGTGAGCCGGCCGCTGCGCGTCGCGCTCGTCTGCCCGTACTCGCTGTCCGTCGACGGCGGCGTGCAGCTCCAGGTGCTCGGACTCGCGCGCGCGCTGCGAGCGCGCGGTGTCGACGCGCGGGTGCTCGCACCGACCGACGGTCCACCGCCCGAGGTGGGAGTCACGACGCTCGGACCCACGCGGGGCTTCCCGTCGAACGGCTCGATCGCGCCCATCTCCGCGAGCAAGGTCGTCGCGGGTCGAACGCTCGAGGCCCTGCGGTCGCTGCGTCCCGACGTGCTCCACCTCCACGAGCCTCTGTCGCCGGGCGCCAACCACGCGGCGCTGCTGGGAACCGATCTTCCCGCCCTCGGGACGTTCCATGCCGCGCATCCCGGGCGCAACGGCTGGTACGACGCGTTCCGGGTGCCGCTGCGCCGGGTCATCGGGCGCCTCGCGATCCGCACCGCGGTGTCGGAGGAGGCGCAGCGCAACATCGAGACGACGTTCGGGGCCTCGTGCGAGATCCTGCCCAACGGCGTCGACATCGACGCGTTCGCCGACGCCGAGCCGTGGCCCGCGCCTCGCCCCGCGATCATCTTCCTCGGGCGTCACGAGCGACGGAAGGGCCTCGGTGTCCTCCTGGACGCGTTCGCCGGGCTCGGCGGCCACGCCGACCTGTGGGTGGCCGGGCAGGGACCCCAGACCGACGAGCTGTCGAGCCGCCCGATCGAGGGCGTGCAGTGGCTCGGGCACGTGTCGGAGACCGAGAAGCGCCGCCGCCTGCGCGCCGCGACGATCGCGTGCTTCCCGTCGACGGAGGGGGAGTCGTTCGGGGTCGTGCTCCTGGAGGCGATGGCCGCCGGGACCGCGATCGTCGCGTCCGACCTCACCGGGTACCGGCATGTGGCGCGGGCTGACCGGGAGGCGCTCCTGGTCGGGGCAGGTGACCCGGCCGCATTGCGCGACGCGCTCGCCCGGGGCCTCGCCGATCCCGGGTTGCGGGACTCGCTCGTGGCCGAGGGGCGTCGGCGAGCCGCCGAGTTCTCGATGGCCCGGCTCGCCGAGGCGTTCACCGAGCGCTACGAGGCGCTGGCGAGGGACCGTGCCACCACGGTCGCCCTATGATGACGCCGTCCACTCGCCGTAGCACGATCGACGCCGATTCGGGAGCCTGCCAGTGACCGCCGTCATCATCATCGTGGCCGTCATCGTCCTGCTGCTGCTGGTCGTCGCGCTCATGTACAACTCTCTCGTCCGGGCGCGCAACCGCGTCGACAACTCGTGGTCGCAGATCGACGTCCAGCTCAAGCGGCGCTATGACCTGATCCCGAACCTCGTCGAGACCGTCAAGGGATACGCCAAGCACGAGCGCGAGACGCTCGAGGCCGTCACCGCCGCTCGCAGCAATGCGATCGACGCGCAGCAGGGTGGCGATGTCGCGCAGCAGGCCCAGGCCGAGAACGTGCTGAGCGGTGCCCTCAAGAGCCTGTTCGCGGTGGCGGAGCAGTACCCCGACCTGAAGGCGAACCAGAACTTCCTGCAGCTCCAGGAAGAGCTGACCTCGACGGAGGACCGGATCGCCTACGCGCGGCAGTTCTACAACGACAGCGTGCTGGGCTACAACAACTCGATCCAGACCTTCCCGAAGAACATGCTCGCGGGTGCGTTCAGCTTCGAGAAGCGCGAGTTCTTCGAGGGTGCGCCCGGGGAGACCGGTCCGGTCAAGGTCCAGTTCTAGTCGTTGACTGACAGCGGAGCCGCCACGAGCGCGCAGGCGGTCGCGCGCACCGACTTCTACCGCGAGATCCGTCGCAACAAGTGGCGGACCTTCGTGATCCTCGCTGCGTTCGTCGCGCTCATCGTGCTCGCCGGTGTGGCCTTCGACATCCTGCTCGGCTTCGGTGTCGCCGGTGTGATCGTCGCGTTCGTCGTCGCCGTGATCCTCGCGTTCGTCTCGTACTTCAACTCCGACAAGGTCGCGTTGATGGTCACGGGCGCGAAGCCGGCCGACGGTCCCGAGTACCGCCGGTACCACAACCTGGTCGAGGGTCTGTGCATCGCTGCCGGCCTGCCGAAGCCGCGCCTGTACGTGATCCAGGACAAGGCGCCCAACGCCTTCGCCACGGGGCGCAACCCGAAGCACTCGGCGCTCGCGGTCACGTCGGGGCTGCTCGAGATCATGAACCGCGTCGAGCTCGAGGGTGTCGTCGCGCACGAGCTCTCGCACGTGAAGAACTACGACATCCTCGCATCCACGGTCGCCGTGACGGCGGTCGGTACCATCGCCCTCTTGTCCGACATCGGTCTGCGCTTCTGGATCTTCGGCGGGCGCCGGCGCGACAGCGACAACGCCGGCGCGGCGGGTGCGGTCCTCGCGATCGTCGCCATGGCCTTCCTGGTCCTCGCGCCGCTCGCCGCTCAGCTCATGCAGTTCGCCATGAGCCGCAAGCGCGAGCTGCTCGCCGACGCCACGGGTGTCCAGCTGACCCGCTACCCGCCGGGGCTGCTCTCTGCGCTCAAGAAGCTCCAGACCGACAAGGCCGTCGTGCACCACGCGACGCGTGCCACCGCCCAGCTCTGGATCGAGTCACCGCTCGACCGTGAGGAGGGCAAGAAGGGGAGCTGGCTCAACCGCCTCTTCGACACGCACCCGCCGCTCGAGGAGCGGATCCGGGTCCTGGAGTCGATGTGATCGCTCCCCGCCGGTCCGCGGCGGTCGCGGTGGTCACGATCGCCGCACTCACCGTCGCCGCCTGCAGCAGTGGTGACGACTCGTCGAAGACGAGCACCACCAAGCGGAGCACCACGACGACCGAGGAGCAGGTCGTCGTCGCGCCGCTCACCGGCCTGCCCGATCCCGACGGTGTCTCGCAGACCCGGGCATCGCTCGGGGTCAAGATCGAGAACACTCCCGAAGCGCGTCCGCAGTCGGGACTCGACCAGGCCGACATCGTCTACGAAGAGGTCGTCGAGGGGGGCATCACACGCTTCTGGGGCTTCTTCAACTCCGCGGCCCCCGAGAACGTCGGCCCGATCCGCTCGGTGCGCGCCATGGACCCGAACATCATCTCGCCGTTCGGAGGCATCGTGACGTTCTCGGGTGGCACCGAGGACAACGTCGCGCTGGTGCGCGCGACGGGGCTCCTGACCGTCGACGAGAACAACGCGGGCGATGCGTTCTTCCGCGAGCAGACGCGGCCCGCACCGCACGACCTGTACGGACGCACCGAGCTCCTCTGGGAGTTCGGCGGAACCCCGGTCCCGCCGGAGCCGCAGCTCGGGTACGTGG
>Ga0315534_1002310_pt1 | contig 12900 bp, 13 predicted proteins | sample SalMarSW160240MG_FD_203094 | JGI IMG/M metagenome (GOLD analysis project Ga0315534, IMG submission 203094) | Salt marsh sediment microbial communities from the Plum Island Ecosystem LTER, Massachusetts, United States - Salt Marsh Sediment SW1602-40 ... | reverse complement strand
AAGCAGCTTATTTCAATCTGTTGCAGATTATGATTTGTACGGTGTGACATTATGGCCTACTTCTCTGGGGACCCCCACCGATGCTTTTCGGGGGAAAGATGGTATCAAGCGAATTGCGTATGAGCCGGATTATACTTCCCCTGATCTGAAACCTTTCCAGTGGCAACCTGCAAAAATGTCAAAACCTCAAATAGATGCGGCCATGATAGCCAGTAATTTAATGGATAAACTCTCCAATCAACCTACCGATTTAATGAAAGGCGATTCTCCGGGTCGTGTTGACTCTGCATCGGGTTTAGGTTTCCTATACGAGACAAGTGGTATTCCACTATCTCCCACTGCTAAGAATGTGGCCGAAGCCATAGCTGGTGTTTATCGTGCAATGCTTGGAATATGTAGGGATATATGGCCAAGTACTAAGGTCATTAGCGTCAGTAATCTCGACGATGATTTAGCTGGAATAAACCTCGATGTAGAAACCGGAAATATTAGTTTAGCTCAGAATGCTATTCCCTCCCCTAATGAAGTCAATATTAATGTGGCCTCCGAAATTCCTATCTCTAAGGAACAACAGAAGATGGAGTTAAAGGAAGCTTTCAAAGAGGGTCGCCTTACCATGAATGAGTTCAATTTCATGGTACGCGAGAAGGGATTGGATATCCCTGTAGGTGACATCGTTTCCTGGCAGAACTATCGTAGAGCTAAAATGGAAAATATAGCTTTGTTCGGAGATGGTGAAAAACCCGGAAAAGTTATTGTAAGTGAACGTGATATGCACGTTATTCACAAAGAAGTTCTCGATGCTTTTATGGCTCGTCCTGAATTCTACGCGGCCTCCGCAGAAGTACGCGATGCTTTTATAAAGCACTATGATGAACACACTATTAATTTAGGTGAACTTCCAGAAGGAATGCCAAATGTCGAAGATGCGGCAGAACAAGAAATGATGCCTCCACAAGAAGGTATCCAACCTCAATTTTAATTTAAGAGAAGGGAACAAAGATGAGCGAAGTACTAAATGAAAATACCGAAATGTTCGATGAAGATACAAATAATTTATTAATTACTATTCTGGAGGAAATAGATAAAGAAGTATCTCGTCAAATAAAACTATGGGGATTTGATTTTGATGATAAGAATACCGCAAATGATTGGTGCTCTTATATTTGTAATTATGTTGCTGCTGGAGCCTACGCAGGTAGGAATGAAGAATATACCCCAGAAAAATTCAGAAAAAATCTAAAGAAAGCAGCTTGTTTATGTATATCGGCTATGCTAACAATAGATAGAAATGGCGATTGTGCTCCTCGTCATTATGAAAGATTGCCAAATTCCGGAGCAAAAACCAATGAAAAAAAGTAAAAGGTTTTGTTATATTTTAATTTAGTTGAAAGGAACAAAGATGAAAAGATTTCTAACTACACTATTCAGTAGTCCTTTTATGGTCTACGATAACGACGGTGGAGCCGGGGACGCAAATAACGCCAATGTCGATGGGGGGGATACTGGAACTGCGACCGGCCAAGGTGGTGGAGGTGGGGATGGCGATACTGGTAATAAAACTTCCAGTTCGGATACTCACGAAGTAACCATTGATGGCGAGAAAAGAACACTCACTACCGATGAACTAATTACCCTTGCAACGAAATCTGGCGGGGCCGATAAGAGATTCCAAGAAGCCGCAGCCGCAAAAAAAGAAGCTGAACGTGGGATAAGAATTCAGACACTCGTGGATACTATTTCAGAAGGTGAACCAACCGAAGCCGATGTAAAAGAATTATCCGGATTGTTAAAGGTTGATTCGGAGGAATTTATGGCCTATATGAATGAAGACTCAAATGCTGATAACAGCAACAATAATTCTAATGCTAACAAGAATACTGACAAACAGCAGACTACCTCTGATTTTGACAAGCAATTTGAACAATTCATGGGGATGAAACCTGCGGAGGCCAGAGCAATACTTACTCATTCGACCAATAGACACATTGAGGATGCCCGAAAAGAAATTACAAATTCTTGCGATTTAGCGGTTGACAAAGATGCGATAATTGGTAAAATGATAGTAGGTGAAGACAGTGATAAAGTATTGTCAACTGTCAAAGATATGGTAAGTAAGGATGTTCTGAGGAAGATTCAGAATGGCGAACCGTTTGGGGCCGAGACGATTACTGCGAGCGTACAGATGGTACGAAAGCAATTGACCGAACTTGGTATCCCAAAGAAATCCAACCAGCAACCCATCATCTTGGGCCTGGGACCGGGTGCAGGACTCCCATCTGAAATCCAAGCCGACGAGCCAATTGAGCGTGTTTCTTCGGTGGACGATAAGGATGAAAGCAACCTTGTCCAAAGGTATATGCAAAAGGCTGTTCAACAGTTAAGAAAGCAGCGATAATCACGCGAGATTGAAATCCTAAGATATTTACCAGTTAAAAACGTAAATAATGTTTATGGTATTTATTAAGGGTTAGTAAAATGGCACAAGCGATGGATTCATTAGATAATCTCGTTAGTGAGGAGCTTCCACAGATAATTCACGAGATGGGCCCCGCTATAGCCCCGGTCTTCGATAAGATTAAGAGGACGGCTTTTGGGGTAAAGAGTCAAGAGGGACTCGGTCGAGGTTATAAAGTTATTCACCTTTATGAGACCGGCGTAGCTGGTTTAATGGAATCGGGCGATCCGCTCGGTCCGGGCATGACTACCATTTCTGGTAATCAGGCTCAGTTGTTAGCTGAGGGCACTTCCGCATCGAATCTTTCTATCTTTCCGGCAGCTTCTGAGGTTCCTCATACTGGTGATATCAAAAGGGAACTTACGCTGCATAAGGTTGTAGGTAATTTTAGTATACCTGCTGCCTGGAAACAGGCTGACCTGCTTAACGCGGCTCAGATCAAAAAGGTCGGTAGGGATATGAAGGCTGTAGCCAAGTTGAAAGCAATCTATGAGGCTTCGAGCTTTTTCTCTCATGTCGTGACAAATGCTTCCGGCAATGAGAATCAGGTTTTAGGTCGGATCTCAGCTATCGCTGAGAACTCAACTTGGACGGACTACATTGACATTACAATCAATGAGCAGTATGGTCGTATCGCCAATTTCCGTCAAGGTATGCGGCTTGACCTTGTAGCTGACAGTTCTGGTACACTCCAGGACGGTGTTGCTACTGACGGCACAGATGTACGAAACTACGAGCACACTACGGCTAATTATGTGCATCTGATTATTGTCTCTGTCGATTACCTCGGCAAGAAAATAATCCTCCGTCCTATCGATTCAGTCGATGGTGGTCTGCCGAACTACGGTTCTGGCTCCAGTGGTGACGTGTTCCAAGCTGGACAGGCTGCGGCTGCTGACGATTGGATTGTATTCGCAAAGACAACTCGTTATACAACTGCCACACGACCTCAATTTAGTTGGGGGATTAACAGTTGGGTAAAATCATCTGGGTATATTATGGGTGGAGCATCTGGTTCAGCCGCTCTTGACTTAGCTCTTTACCCACAGTTCAAATCTCAGGTGAAGGCTATCAATGGTCCTCTTACCGATAATGTAATTAATGGTTACATCGGTGGATACCTGGATGCTTATCCTGGCGAGACTTTGGACACAATTATCACGACACAAGGTGTTCAGTTGAAGTGGCTCGAACAACCCGGTCTCTATAATAACAGACAAAACTACGATAGAACAGGTAAGTCACTAAAGGTTAAAGGTGGTTGGTCTCAGATATCCTACGAATTTGGTGGTCGGGTCTACGAGTGGGTTATGAGTCCGATGTGTTTGAGTAAGACCTTGTACGCCTTGAAGTTCGGGGGCGACAATATCAAGAGATATAGTCCCCCGAAATTAGGTGGAACCGAGGCCAGTATGGGCCAGGAGATTGAGTTCCTTGCTCCGCTCGGTGGACATTCAGGCGTGTTCATGGTTTCACATTCGTCCAGCGGTCAGCCCCAGGATTTACTGGAGTCTCCGTTCTGGTACTACTGTTTAATTTGCCCCGTTGATCCTCGCGGAGTTAAATTAACGGGCCTCACGGAAGCAACAATGCTCTAAGAATAGACAAGTAAATAAGTTTTTAACCAGGGAGCCGTCATTTTTCTTCCTTTCTCAACTGTCGGTTTGGTGTTTTAGGCTCCCTGGTTTATTTTGAATCAATAGTTTAGTTTAGTTTAGGAGATTTCAAAATGGCTGCAACAACCCCGTTCAAGGTAAGTGACTTAATTTCCAAATACGGTTGGCAAATTATGCCTTACCTCAGTACCTTGGGCCTGTCAATGCTCACTAATTCTGCTGTCCTGTTTGTAGATAGTTCAAATACTGCAAACGCTTTGGACGCTGACGACGGTGAGCACGGGCACTCACTCGATAAGCCCCTTGCTACAATCGATTACGCTATCGGTCTAACTACGGCTAACGCCGACGATGTTATTCTTGTAGGTCCTGGTCACACTGAAACCATAAACTCCGCTACGGCTTTTGCACTCGACGTAGCAAGTACTAAGGTTATTGGCTTAGGTGAAGGTGCAAGGCGTCCGACTCTTACAGTTGGATTGGCTGCTACCGCAGGTTGTGTTATCACTGTATCAGGTGCTAATACTACACTCAAGAATTTCAACATCGCAATCACGGCTGTCGATGTCACGAGAGTCATCCTGGTTAATGCCACTGGTGTTACCCTGGAGAATCTGGACATTACTGCCACGATTACCAGTTATGAGGCCGTCAACGTCATCGAGGACTCGGCTGCAAATTCCTGTGACGACTTGACAATCAAGAACGTCAACATCTACGCCGGGACCGCAGCCGGATGTTCTGCCGGTATCTTCCTGGATGAAGTACAGGACAACGTAAAAATTATCGATTGCGATATCGATGGTGACTTTGCCGAAGCAGCAGTTAATTCTGATGCTGTCCTTACAAGAGTAAAGGTCAAAGGCTGTACTCTCAAGAACGACCAAGCTGGAGACCATGCACTACAGTTTAGTGCGGCTGCGTTAGGATACCTGATTGACAACATCTATGTAACCGATGTTGACGCAACAGCAGTTGACCCAGGCTCCTGCCGAAGCTACAATTGTAAGACTACCGACGCTATCGACACAAGTGGATTCTTGGTTCCGGTAGCCGGGGCAATAACCTAAGATTAGTTTGCACTTAATCGCGTGTCCCCTTGAGGATATGAGGGGACACGATTTTTCTTATTTGGAGAAATAACTATGTCTCAAGAAATTCGCGTAATGAAACCAGATGACGGATTTCCGATTCCTCATACAAATGCTGGTTCTGCTGCGTTCACTAAACTTGCTGACGCTCCAGGAGCTAACATGAGCTACTACGTCACAGGGTTTGTTCTAACAGGAGGTGGAGACTCGGATGGTTTTAGCTTCTTGCGGAGGTCATCCCTGAAATTTTCCGCTGCGAATAATACTTTTACAGTTGGTGACAATGCCGCTCTTGAGCCGGGAACGGGTGATTTCGCTATAGTGTTTGGGATTAAGGTAGAATCTACTGCTATTTCCTTGGCAACAATGATTAACAAGCATGATGGGGCAGATGATGGCTGGTTGGTTGGCATTGATGCCAACGGGAAGCTATTTTGCACGGTAGGTGACGGGTCGGATACAGCCACAATTACAAGCCGTAATGTAGTTAATGATAATCGGTGGCATTGGGTCGTAATCAACATCGACGCCGGTTCCGAAACCGGATTAACAATGTATATTGATAATATTTCGGCGGCTACTGCGGTAGATATATCTGATGTCGATAGTATCGACGGTGGATCAACTGATTTGGTGATAACAGGCGGAGCATCTAAGACCTTCTATATTAGTTCCTTTGCTTTGTATAAAGGTGGAGTTCTTTCTTCAACGGTTATGGATACTTTGTGGGCCAACGGTGCGGGTAGTAAGTTTATAGGAACAGAGACTAATATTTCTGCTGCCTGGAATATAGATGAGGGTACGGGAACAGCCCACAGTGACTTAGTGGGGAGTAATGATGGAACCTCCGCAAATACATCCTGGACCAATGGGGTGGGTTTCCCTATTGATCCTCATACGTTAAAGAAAACAATTACATATAAAACAGGGGCTTTGAATACTAATGGAGTAATTCCTACAAATGTAGTGAATCTTCCTCATGCTTTGAAGATTGGACGTAATAATCCAATCAGGATAGCAGAGACGGATGGGTCATTCGGATTGGAGATTTACGGATTCAAAGATTCATATTAAAAGGAACGAGTAATGTCAAGCGAAAGATTAGCTAAGGCTTTGGCTAATATCAAAAAAAGAGGTGGGCATAGTCCTGCTGGATATAGATATCTTCAGAGCCTAAAGAAGAAAAAGAAAACAACTGAACCTAAAACAACTGAACCAACGTATTTCAATGGCAAAGCTTTCGAGAGACCTACCATCGAGGAACGTCTTCGGAAAGCCGGAATTTCTACTGCACAAATTAATAAGTTGAAAGGGAAAAAATGATAGTAAAAATAGAAGTCGATGTAGAAGGCAAAGAGTTAATAACAGGCTTATGTGATATTGCTCTTAAGGCTAACGGAATTAGAAATCTTCCTGGTGTGTCCACTGTTCTTTGTGGGCTTAAATTAATAGGTCCTCCTTATCCAAAACAAGTGGCTGAAAAAAAAGAAAATGAAAAACCTTAGCGAGGAATGTTATGTTGGGAATGGTGTCAAATTATAATACCAATGAGCATACAATAATTGGCGGAGAATTGGCCCGGTGGCTTGACCGGCTTGTAGAAAATGACCGTGAACGTAGGGGCAAGGTTTTCTTAGTCAGATATAATAAAATTGGCTCATTCGTTATAGCCGAATGGCTTGGAAGACCAAAAGATGTATTTGTAGACGTACTTAATATAGGGAAATCACTGTCTAACTTTGGACGTGAAAAGGCGGAGGAACTACGGCATCGGTTGTTTTCTCCCGTGACAGCCGAGGAGACAATGCAATTTATATCCGGCAAGGACAGTGATTATCTTCATGGCCTACAGGATGAAGATGCAGAAGAAACGGAAAGACAGGCATTAGTAGCACGAGGAGAATAAAATATGAAGATCAACAAATTATGGGATTATATTAGAATTGATCTGTTGTGTGCTATATTTGTATTTGCATTATGTTTGGGGTGTTTGGGTTTGTGTTTTTTGAAGAGTAATATAAAACCAGCCGTAACCACCCAGTTCCCGAACAGAATACAGGAAGTACTGCCATCCGTAGTCCACATCATGTGTGACAAGTGGCAAGGTTCCGGCGTGGCTATTACTGAGGACATCGTTGTAACGGCCAGGCACGTTGTGGATGGTACTCATTATGAGATTATTCTGAACGATGGTACTAAGATCAAGGGTATCCAGGCCATATCCCATAAGGATTATGATGTAGGGTTTATCAAGGTTGATAAGCCGGTTTTGAAACCAGCCAAGTTTGGGAGTATCAAAGACTGTGTGTTAGGTCAGCCTGTGTTCATCATTGGTAGTCCCTATGGTAAAATCAACTTCAATTCTGTTACACTTGGTATCGTAAGTGGGCTTGATCGAGATTGGGATAGCCTTTCAAGATATGGAGAACCTTATGGTTGGGAGGTGGCCTTCACGTCCGATAGTGCTGCCCATCCTGGGAATAGTGGAGGTCCTGTGTTTAGTATGGATGGGATTGTGAGAGGATTACTCGTTGGCGGGTTTAGTCCTGTTCTTAATTGTAGTATGCCTTCTGATTTATTTATGCAAGATATTGAAAGTATTAAAATGATGTTTACTTTCGATAAATATAAAACAGAAAAAGAGACGCCAATTCAGATTAATATGGGATATTAAATGCCCTTCAAAAGTTATGAACAAATGGCGTATCTCAAGCATAACGAGCCTGAGATATACAAAAGATGGAAGCGAAAATACGGGATGGCTATAGCCAAAACCATAGCTTCCAAAAAGAGGAAAAAGAAATATGGAGCTTTATCGTAATGCTTACGGAACAGGAAAGAACTTGGATAGAGGGGCACTTTACAAAACTCCGAGATCAACAGATTAAAATTCTGGTGGAAATTGCTAAGTTGAAAGTCAAAAGTGGCATCTGGGGCATTATTGGCGGTGCTATTCCCATTATAGTTTATCTTTTAATAAAAAGACTTTAGTATGGCTTATAACTCAGAAGAATCCCATGAGACGAGCAACGGAGCAGCAGCATTGGGCTCTGCTGATTACCGGTTAGCAAGTACATTTCTAACTACGTCGGCCTATACACTATCGATGGTGGAATTGTTAATGTACCGGGAGGGGACTCCTCCTAATATTACATTAGAGATTCACGGAGTAGATATATCGGAATATCCCGATAATTCTTCTATTGCAACTTGCTCAGTAGATATCTCCGGAATAACAACTAATTCTGCTGGAGAATGGGTCCAATGTGTTTTAACCGTGCCGGTCGCGTTATCTAATGCTACTAAATATGGAATAGTTGTCGGAGATGGTTGGACGGATGCTTCTAACCGGTTCAGGTGGCTACAACAAACAGGATTGGACAATTACGCAGATGGGGGAAAGTATTATGCCTCTACTGGGGAGAATTGGGCTCCATCTAATTATGATATGACATGGAGAACTTATAGTAGTAGTGTGGGAGGAATATTAGTACCTCATTTTTATTCTAAATTAATGCAGGGGAGTGGACTCTAATGTTCAAGAATATAGCAGATCAAAAATGGTATGTGTTTGCTTTCGATGAAACTGATAATACCCCTAAGACAGGTGACGCAGCAAATATAACAGCAAATCTTAGAATAGATGGGGGGGAGGCTAATGCTGTTGATGATACGAATCCTACCGAACTTGAAAATGGATACTACGTTTTTGATATTACCGCAGCCGAATCTAACGGTGGTTACATACTTATATGTCCGGAAAGTTCAACATCTAATATCCAGGTTATAGGTTGTCCTGCTGCTGTATTTACGAGACCTCCTAATTTTAACAGCCAATCTATAGATTCTAATGGCAGAGTTGATGTTATAAAAATTGCAGGCACGCCACAAACACCAAATGATAACGGAGCCGATATAAATAACATCCTTCTTGATACCGGGACCGATGGAGTCAAACTTGCAGACGAAGCTATTACCTCTGCGAAGTTCGACGAATTAACTGCTTTTCCGGTCAAGTCCGCAGATGCGAATGCTACACAAATAGCACGAGTAGGAGCAGACGGTGACACTCTTGAGACTTTGAGCGACCAGCTTGATGCAATAGGGACTATAGGAGGGGCTGGAGCCTACACTACAACTATTACTATCCGAACTACAGGAGGAACTCCCTTATCAGGGGTCTCTGTCTGGGTCAATACCTCCAACGATATATCCGGTGCAGTTGCCGGGGCCAAGGTTACAGGTTCCAGTGGTATAGTGACATTCAATCTTGATTATAATACTTACTATGTATTCTGTACTCTTGCAGGTTACAACTTTGCATCGGCTTCATTTACTTCCTCCGCAGGCAATGTTTCGTTTACGAAGGATATCGCTACAGCCACCAGTGCTGGTTCCAGCAACTTCTATAGCGATAGCTTTTTGTCCAGAGCAATAGTAGATGTCAAAGAATCTACAGATGAGCCGACACAGAAAGCTAAGTACACTGACGCGAGAATTATAACCCATTTAGAGAAAGCCTATATTCTGATCTTGAATGAGATTAATCGTAATTCAAAGACACCGGCTGTAGCTAAAAAGACAATAACATTAGCAACTGGAAATAATAAATATGTACTCCCTCATACATTCGGGACTATTTATGGTATCTACAGAACAGATAGTTCCGGAGGGAAGGTATTTTATGACTCCCGCAGTAAATATAACATATTTGGTCGGGGTATGTGGTTAGAAAATCAAACCCTCTATCTCCAGGATGTTGATACTTACGGTATAGGAACTGAGATTACAGTAGAATATACACCTTCTGGAATTGCCCGTTTATGTAATGGTACTTGCACTTTGAATGATGCCGGTACTATAGTGACTTTGGGGACTACTCCTAATGCGGGAAATCTTGATACCCATCACGAGGCTTATTCGGGTTGTGTCCTCAGAATTTTGGGTGTTGACGGAACTAATATTACCGGAAACTTTCTACAAGAAAGAGTTATTACTGCTTACGATGAGACCACACGACAAGCTACATTGGACGTTGCTCTTAGTCCCATACCGACAACGGATGATGGTTATATTTACTACGAGATAGCTCCTACTATTAGTAAGGGAATGGATACTGTAGTAGCTTTATATGCTGCATATAGGATTACATCCGGGGAAGGTAATAACAAAAGAGCTTCTGGTATTTTGAAAATGTATCGAAACGAGTTAAGAAATGTAAGATTGAGTTCTTATTACTCCCTTATGCCAAGTGCTCCAGTGGACAGGAATGATAGTTACGATAACAGACGATACAATAGGTTTTAATGGCAGATATTTTTGTAAATTCTGGTGAGCAAAGCAACAATGTTGTTGTTCCAACTCCATCCTTGAATGGTATCTTTATTCAGGGTTTAGATCAACCGGATATCATCGACGGTTTCGGGGAAATTATTCCCTTCGGAGGAGGACCCACAGCCAGAAAATATTTCGATTACGGAGTCTCTGCGGAGGCTTCTCGCCAAAATACGATGTTCAATGATTTGGCTTCGGCTCTAATTCCCGGACAGGGTGGTGGAACTTCTTACGATTTCGATGGACTCATTGGACCTCAAGGCCCCATTGGTCCCCCTGGGCCTCCCGGAATAACCACTTTTTTAACAGTTCCATACAATTCTAATTTCTTAACTGCATTACCTGATGTCCTCGCTCAAATAAATCAGCTTGGAACAGCAGCAGATAAAATGCTATACACAAGTGCGGCTACGGAGTTCCGGAATTTCGTTTGGGCTGCTACTGACATAGAAGCCGGGGTGAGTTCCTGGAACGAGTCTGGTATAAATACAGATGCTTCCTTCTTTATCATAGCTGCGAATGATGGAATTTACGTTTCTACCGATGGAGGAGACAATTGGAGTAAATATAATCCAGATAGTGATTCCTATGAACAAACTAATAGTGAGGCTTCTGGGGGGAACGCAGTAGTTCTTGGAGCAGAAGGTAAAGATAGAGGAGCTATTTTACTAACTACAGATTACGGAGTAAGTTGGTCGGAAGTTACGGTGACTGTATAAATGGCAACGTTAAAAGATAATCAGACTACTAATTCTGGACTTGGGTTTTATTTCCCAAGTGAGTATGATAGATTAGGATACGGACAAACTGTAACCCCATCAGAAAACTATACAGTAGAACAGATAAAATTCTATGCCTCTAAATCCAAATTAAACCCCGGTAATTGTTATGTTTCAATAGAAACTACGGCGGGAGGACTACCCACTGGTAATAAAATTACAGATAATGCTGTATTTGCCTGTCCCGATACTAAGACTTTGATGACAGTAACCTTTACAACCCAACCTGTTTTACAAAGTGGGACTAAGTATGCTATAGTTTTTGAGAATCCAAACGGTGTTATAGGAACACCAGCTTTCTACGATGATGCGGTGCGATTACAAATATATGGTACAGTGGCTACTGGAGCTTATTATGCAAACGGGGAGTTGGTATATCTTGAAACTGCTGGTTGGGCAAATAATGTAAATCAAGATTTATATTTTCAATTATGGGGGTCAGACCCAACTCCGACAAAAGCAACTAATCCAAGTCCAACTGACGCAGCAACTTCGGTTGACTTTTCGGCTTTAGGATTATCTTGGGATGATGGCGGTGGGGCTGATACATTTGATGTTTGGATTGGCCCAAGTGGAAGTTTAGTTGAAGTAAGTTCTGCACAGGCGGGGACAACTTTTACTGTTGACACCTCCGATGTTCCTTGGGGGGAAACTATATATTGGAGAATAGATTCAACAAATGCCTATGGAACTACGACGGGCGATGTATGGTCTTTTTCTGTTGTAAATATAAACAGTGTTTGGATGGGATCGGGCGGTAATTTCATAGTTGTGGCTGCTGACGACGGGGTATTTTTATCAACAGATTTCGGAGCTAATTGGACGAGAAAAACTCCGGATGCAGTTGAAACTACCGATTGGACAAAAGGAATATGTAGTAGCACCGGAACATACATTGTTGCTGTTAGTAGTGTTAATGCAATCTATAAATCCGCTAATGGAGGAGCAGCTTGGGAAGCTATAACTCCTGCGGGGGGAGACACTTTCGCGGTAAGTGATTTGGCCATGAGTGATGATGGTCAGTTTATGGTAATCGTCGGAACAAATTCTACTGACCCTACTAAGAGTTGTTATGTTTCTATTAATTATGGTATAAATTGGACCTCCTACAAGCCCGTTGCCGCCTCAATAGCTTGGACCGAATGTGATATAAGTAATGATGGGGCAGTAATAGCAGTATCCAGACCCGGTTATATATATGTATCTTTTGATTCAGGTGCTACATGGTTAGAACAATCTATGGCAGCATCGGGCACTAACTATGCTTGTTTTAGTATTTCAGGAGATGGGAATACCGGATTGGTTTGTAATACGGTAAATGCCAATGATTTCTTTGTAGGAACCGAATCTTTGCTGTACTCTCAATCTACTTGGGCTGAATCCGACTTGACCTCCGCAGGACGGGCTTTGTTGGATGATGCCAATGCTGCGGCCCAAGCTACTACATTAGGTCTTGGAACTGAGGATAATCCTACTTTTGCTGATTTAACGTTATCATCACCCTCAAATATCTATACTCTTAGTCATAATTCGTTTGCTGATTATGTGGCAAATGAACATATTGATTGGACAAATACATCAGAAAGTTTAACCACAACTGGAACTATAGATGCCCACGCTGG
>Ga0315534_1002308_pt1 | contig 12912 bp, 11 predicted proteins | sample SalMarSW160240MG_FD_203094 | JGI IMG/M metagenome (GOLD analysis project Ga0315534, IMG submission 203094) | Salt marsh sediment microbial communities from the Plum Island Ecosystem LTER, Massachusetts, United States - Salt Marsh Sediment SW1602-40 ... | reverse complement strand
CATTGCCTTTGTGCCAGATGCCGTTATGCCCCATGTTGTACCCATGGTCGCTGGTAAAGATAACGACGGTGTTGCCGGCAAGTTGGAAATCGTCGAGCGCATCCAGCAGCCGGCCCACGTTTCGATCGACGCTGGTCACGCTGGCCAGGTATTCACGCATGGAACGTTTGAGTCGTGGAATATCGAGGTTCGGATATTGAGGGTTGGGTATTTCGGGATCGAGTTCGGCGTATGGCTGCCAGTCGGCGTCGGCAACAGGCAGCCACGGTGCGTGCGGCGCGCGAAAATGCAGGCACAGCAAGAACGGCCCCTCTTGGTTCTGCTCGATGAATTCGATGGCATGGTCGGTCAGGATGTCGGGCAGCAGGCCCTGCATGGATTGTTCGCCGCCCTCTTTTTCCAACACGGGATCCTGGGGGCGACTCCCGCCACTTCGGAAGCCGACAAAATAGTCAAACCCCGTGCGCGTGGGATGAAAACGATCTAGGGTGCCGAGATGCCACTTGCCGACAAGGCCCGTGTGATACTGGTGTTGCTGGAGTACTTCGGGCCAGGTGACGACGGCCGGATCCAGGCCCAACCGTGGTTCTTGGCGAGGATTGATCCAATCGGTGATTCCCAATTCGCTGCCGTAGCGGCTGGCCATCAGCGCGGCACGCGAAGGACTGCAAACGGGGGTGGTCACGAACATGTTTTTCAGCCAAGCGCCCTGCTGGAAAAGGCGATCCATGTTCGGGGTGTGGATCTGTTCGTTTCCGGAGACGCCGACGGCCCAGGGCGCCTGGTCATCGGTGAGGATAAAAACGATGTTTGGCGGAGGCGCGGCCATGGCCGCGGCGGTGCACGTGGCGATCAGGCACGTGGCCAGCAAGGCGGATCTTACAAGCATGGAGAGGCTCCTGTTTCTTTTTGGAAACAGACCACATTCGCCCGCGGCTTGTTTCCCATTGCGTACCTATAACTCTATTCTGTATAAAGGCTTATGATTTCCATACCAGGGCTATCGTAACGCCGCAACCGGTGGTCTGCAACGACATGTCGTGCTTGAGGGCCGCCATTGTTCGGCGCGATGTCCGCGCGGGTCGCGTAGTTTGCGAGAGTGGCGGAATTGGCAGACGCGCTGGATTTAGGATCCAGTGGGCATCGCCCGTGGGGGTTCGAGTCCCCCCTCTCGCATTTGGGGTGCAAGGCGATGCAGAGCGCTGCAACGAAGTGTGAGTTGTTGCGTTTTCTTCGGGGTTTTCGACATTAATCGAAAACGTGCGCGCCTGCTCGTCAGTCGCGTCCTCAGTGCAATTCGGTGCAGCTTCGCGCGCATCCAATGCGGGGCGATTGGCACCAATTTCGGCACCACTCGGCACCATAGTGGGCACCATTTCACGCTGGTCGGTTAAGGCCTCTTGTCCCTTAGAGCCGGTCGCCCGCAGCCCTTGAGGGCCCTCCTCTTGCTTCCCGCTTGGCACGGGCGGCAGCGCCTCGATCGCCGCCGTCTGATCCATAACTCCAAGCGTCGTGTAGGTATTCCTTGTCAGATTGATATCCGCATGGCGGGCCAGCGCCTGCGCGGTCTTGGGAGACGCCCCGCAGCGCGTCAGATTCGTGATGAACGTCTTGCGGGAGCAGAAAAGGTGTCAGGAACCTTTTTGCTCCAGAATTTGAGCGCCGAAGGCCGATATGGCAATAAAAAGGTTCCTGACACCTTTTCTGCCAAGTTTTGGCTTGCAGCCCGCACGTAGACTGTTAGGATGTTCAATATCTTCATCTTCTTCGAGCATCGGCGCAACGGGATGTGCCGGCCGCGAGATCTCTTCCCAAAGGGAGGAACGCTAGTGCATCGTCCGTCCCGGACTAACGGGCTACGTGCCATGGGAGGCACACCTGCACGTTTCGTCGATGGCCTCGACTGACATCCCGGCGCCGTGTCCCAAGTTTCTGCGCTAGCCTTGAGAAATGGGTTCGGCCCACCTGCAACGGCGGCGGGCAGTTACGTCGTGGTGAGCGTGTCCCTGGCTCCACGGCATTTTCGCCCTCCTGCGTAACTTCGTAAGCCTTCCGCAATTCGTTCCTCTGTGTCGGTGCGCATTTAGAAATCCGTTACCAATGCGCGCACGAAGCCATAGGAACAAGGATGTTCCCGACGGTTGCGGAATGATTCGATCAGCAACACACCGTATTCGATCAAGAAGAGCCAAGAAGGAAAACGCTAATGGCCCGAAACCGCAGCCTGAAACTGAGCAAAATAATTTGATCATCAGTTGCGGAACAGGCGGCAGTTGATTTTGCCGACTGTTGTTCGGATTGAAGCCATTTTTTTGGAGATTGGAAGGGCGCTAATATGCCGACTGGAACGCGTTTTCCTCCTCAAGTGATCAATTACCTCGAAATTTACCTACTACGGACAGAGTTGATCGCCTTTTTGCTGATGACGTTGATAGTGCAATCACCGGCAGCGGCCCGGAATCCAAACCCCGGCGTCCTGCCACCGAATTCCAATGCCTTTGGGAAATCGTACGGGGAGTGGTCTGCCAAGTGGTGGCAATGGGCCCTGATTGAGCCAACGGCGACCAACCCGATCGCGGATTCGACGGGGGAATTCGGAGCTCTGAATCAATCGGGAAAAGTCTGGTTTCTGGCCGGGAACACAGGCGGCCACACGGACCGTGCGGTCACGGTGCCTGCGGGAAAAGCCATCTTTTTTCCGATCATCAATGTGCTATGTGGGGCCCCGGAAGACGGTTCGACCTATGTGGAACTGCTCGAGTGTGCGACAAGCACTTTTGCGGGTGAAGTTGAGCTGAGCGCCTCGGTCGATGGAGTTGCTTTGGAGCAGCTCAGCGAGTACAAAGCCGCGTCGCCTTCGCCACCGTTTCCCATCGTAGGAGGCGAGCTGTTCGGCATTGATCCGGGCCGTGACGAAACCGTATCAGATGGTTTCTGGATCATGCTCGCGCCTCTGTCTGACGGCGAGCACGAGATCGATTTTCGAGGCTTTCTTTCCGACTTCGGTTTCGAGACGAGCTTGCACTACGATCTAACCGTCGTTGGACGCGGAGTACATGCTCCGGAACCGTCGACCGGAATATTGGGAAGCCTTGGTTTTCTAGCTCTAATGAGTTGTGGTATCTACCGAAAGTTGACTGGCCAATTCGATGGGCGACGTATTTGATCAAAAGGAAGACCCAAAGCAACCTTCGTCCGGAACATCCAGGAAGGCGCCCTTCTCGATGGACAACAAAGTGCCTGGACAGACTCGTCGCTGCCGTTACCACTTTTTGGCGTATACCGCGTTGAATGAGACGATGGACATCGGGCGATGGTCCTGTGGCCTTCCCCTGAAGATCTGAATATCAGCTCAGAGTACCTAATCCCTTGCCTAGGAGTGCATCCATGAGAGTCGGTTTTTTGCCTCACAATTCTCGTGTTGTAGTACCCACGGTGGTGTTCAAGTTGGTGTTGGCAACCGCGGCGTCTGCGGCTGTGCCTTATACCGAGGATTGGAGCGCGGGAGACACCAACGGCTGGATTCAAAGTACGACCTCGAGTTTCGTCATCCGCGACCCCGGCGTGGGCAATCCAGCAGGCTCGCTAGCTGTCCGTCGTGAGTTAAGTCCCCCAACTTTCGACATCGGCGCCACCTCTGAACTGCCGGCCGTCTCAGGGAACTACACCGGTCCGCCGGCTTGGATGGTTTCATTCGACGTGTTCTACGACACGGGAAACTATGTGGACACCTGGCTCCGCTTTCGTTACCAGGATGCCACATTCAACGGTTGGCACCTCGACGTGGCCGATGCTTTTCCCGACAGTTGGGAAAGCTACTCGGTGATGTTTGATCCTTCCTGGACTGATACCGAGGCCGCGGGGAACGGCTGGATCGATGAAACCGGCGGCTCTATCTCCTGGCAACAATTGATGACCAACGTTTATCACCCGGAAGTGCGGCTGCTCATAGGTGATGAAACCAGCAGCGCGATTGCACACATCGACAACTTCGTTCTCAAGACCATTCCTGAGCCGGCGAGCATTTTGCTTGTGCTTGTGGGGATATTCGCGGTCTGCGTAGGTCGACGGTGTTTGACACGCGCATAGGCCATATTCGTGCGGAGTAGGTCTCCTCCCGGCCGTTGAGAACCGCCGCCATGTCAATGGCTTGGCGGTTGTCGAAGGCAAGGCCCGCTGCGCCACTGCCTGTTGCTAATCAGCATGGCACCAGTGCCACTTTCCGCGGTCGAATGACCGCGGCCCCATTGAAGCTCGGAGATGCGGGCAGAATGCAACCAGTGAAGCATCACGGGCCCTTGGAGTGTCCGAAGACGGCGTCGGCACCATAGTTGGCACCACTCCGGCGTCGGTTCCACTCAAGTCTTTATGCGCTTGATCCTTGTGCGCACTGTCCATCGGATTTAAGATCCAGCGGGCATCGCCCGTGGGGGTTCGAGTTCCCCCCTCTCGCGTTGGTCGTGCACGCCAATGCCGAGCCTTGGGCTACGACCTACAAACTTCAAACACACCCCGTCAGCGGACGCGGCCGGCCACGCCAAGGGAACGGCAACGCCGGGCTGTATGGTTGTTTCCCCATCTTTTCTCGGGACTCGCCCTCACGCCGCGCCAATTCCAAAAATGCCCGAAAGATGACCGACTTACTTCGCCACGGTTATGATCACACGCTGATAACGCGTCAGCGGTGGTTCGCCATCGTCGCTCACCTGGCATACAACATGCAACGTGTCTCCTGCGCGAGCGTCCATCGGCACTGCGACTTCGACTTCCGCCAGATGCGCGTGCTGGATTTGTAATGGACCGTGGTACGAGCCCGCTTCAACGTAGTGCCACCACAAATATGTGAGCGCGTCCTGGTCGGGATCATACGACCGGTTTGCGCTCAACCGGACCACGTCGCCGGCATGCGCCTGCAGGTCGGCAGCTCCGGTCAGCAAGACTTGTGGAGGGTGATTGGCACGCTCGTAGCTCTCGACGCACCAATCTGCGCGAGCCGCCCAATCGTGCTGGAAGTCTCGCGCCCACCGCAGGATGCTGTGTGGCGATGCGTGCTTCTTGTCGACGGACTTCCAGACACCGTGTGAAAAGGCGAATCGACCGCCCCATCCTCCAAAGGACGGATGCGCATGGCTGCGCAAACCAGTGTCGATCACGTGCAGCAGCGCCGGCGTGTCGCCCTCGGAACGAAATCGCCCCTCCTTAGCCTCGTACATTTCGCAGAGTGCGCCGTGCCCGGTGAGGATATTCTTCGTCATCCATTCCCGTTCAAAACAGGATTGGATATCACGCGGTTGAATCCGCTTCCAGTCGTAGGCGATGGCCCCAAATGACGGACCTCCGCTCCGCAAGATCTGCAATCCTGGCCATTCCGGCCGAAGATACGTCTTGAGTGTATTGTCCTGTTCGGTGATCAAATAGACGCGCGCCTTTTTCGTGACGTCTTTAACTCGTTCCGAGTGCTCTTCCTGTATCGTCTTCAGCGCTCGTGCAATCGTGTTCGAACCGCCCCACGCCTGAAGCCATACGGTTGTGTCGTTGGGCTCCAGAAGAACGTCGACGATACGATTCGATCCGGCAGTGGGCGCCCGCATATCTCCTTCCAAGGCGACGTTGCCCACAAAAACCTGAGCCCTGAGGTATTCCGGAGCGGGATATTCTGGGTCGTGAAGCCTGAGACTAGGATAGATCTTCGCATAAGCGTCGAGTTGTCGGTCGAGCCAGGAGACCGGTTCCCAGTGGTGTCCCGGGTTCGTGCCATCGCCTTTCCAGTGATGTTTGGAGCTGGAGTGAATAATTCCTTTCACATCCCACTCGTTGGCGTACAGCAGAAAGCGGATCATGGAGCACCGGTCATCAATTTCACCATCGGTTGTCACGATAACATGGTCGTTGGTGAGCGCCAGTCGTGCGGCCGACAACGCCCACAAACCGATCGCCGTAATGTACACAAGCTGATAGTTACGTGACGATGAAAACGGCTCGTTCATGATTTAAGGCTCGCTCTACTTCCAAGCTTTGGTGGATGGTTTCATGGAAGGCATGCACCGATTGTACTCGCCCACGCCGCCGCTTGCAGCATACCGCACCGGTAGGCTTGTTGAGTCGGCCCTTCGGTCGGTAACCGCAGAAAACGCATTTCCGTACATCAGGCGCAGCGAGCGTCCAAACAGCGTGTTGGGGGGACAAACCAATGGGCATCGCAAATGATAGAATACCGTCTAACAAAACATCAGGATGGCATTCCCCAAAACGCGAGTTTGCAGTCGAACCGGCGGTGTTGTTGGAATCGCTAACTACCAACTGGTGTGTGCTTCGCTCAGATACCGGCGCGGTCGGCATCCCGCGCTGCGTGTTTCTATAATGACCTGTTCAACGTGCTCACCCCGTGGATGCCCATAGCAAAAAAGCAGACGTCATGTATTATTTTCCCTTTGTCGCGGTTCTCTGCCTGCTGTTCTTATCGCACGCAACCGCAGCACTCGACAAAACCCGTCCCGACCAGGAGAGGTCCGCATTCGACGTCCCGCAGATGACTCCTCCTCGCAAAGACGTCAGGCCCTTTGAATATGTGAACGTGGGACCGAAGATCCCCCATTACGTGCCGGGAGAGCAATGGGGTACGCAAGGACCACCGATCACGATGATGCAACAGCCATTGCCGGCCGAAGAATCCCTCAAGCACTACGTCGTTCCGGAGGGGTTCCGGATGGAACTTGTTGCTGCCGAACCGGATCTGGGCGGCAAACCCGTGGCCATGAACTGGGACGAGCGGGGACGACTGTGGGTCTGCGAAACGGTCGACTATCCGAACGAACTTCGCCCCGCAGGTAAAGGCCGGGATCGCATCCGCATCTGTGAAGACACCGACGGCGATGGGCGGGCCGAGACGTTCACGGTATTTGCCGAAAAGCTGAGTATTCCCACGGCGATCGCTCTTTATCGAGGCGGCGCGATTGTGCAGGATGGAACGCGCACGCTATACCTCAAAGATACGGATGGCGACGACAGGGCCGATGTTCGCTCCGTGCTGATCAGGGGCTGGGAGCTCGGTGACACGCACGGCGGCGTAAGCCAAATTCGCTACGGGCTGGACAACTGGTTTTGGGCCGTGCAGGGTTACAATCGTTCCGCCCCACAATTCGACTTCGATGCGGACGAGAGACCGCGAAAGGAATTACCGCCGTTTCGGATGGGTTTCTTCCGTTTCAAACTTGACGATAGCGACCCGCCCCGCGTTGTGGACCTAGAATTCGTCCGTTCCACCAACAACAACACCTGGGGGCTCGGCTTCAGCGAAGACGGGTTGGTGTTCGGCTCGACGGCCAACGGCAATCCCAGCGTCTTCATGCCGATCGCCAATCGGTACTACGAACGCGTACGCGGCTGGGCGCCCGGGCAGTTGAGCACCATCGCCGACACGCACCGATTCCATCCGGTTACGGACAAGGTCCGGCAAGTTGACCACCATGGCGGATACACGGCTGCCGCCGGACACGCCCTGTACACGGCCCGCCGCTACCCTCGGACCTGGTGGAATCGCACGGCGCTGGTCTGCGGCCCGACGGGACATCTCGTGGGCACCTTTGTGTTAACGCGCAACGGCGCGAGCTTTGCCTCCGCGAGTCCGTGCAACCTGGTGGCCAGCGATGATGAATGGTCCGCGCCGATCGCCGCCGAAGTCGGGCCGGACGGCAACGTGTGGTTCATCGACTGGTACAACTACATCGTTCAACACAACCCCACGCCGCACGGTTTTAACACGGGCAAAGGCAATGCCTATGCATCAGATCTGCGCGACAAGCGGCACGGACGGATCTACCGCGTGGTGTATGAGGGCTCGCGAGCCACCGCCCGCATCGGCCGCGATCGGTTGTCCCTGCGCGACGCGGCACCGCGGCAGCTGGTCGCCGCGCTCAAAAACGATAACATGCTATGGCGGCTGCACGCCCAGCGACTGATTGTCGAGCGTGCTGGAAAGGATAAGGATATCGTGCCAGCATTGGTCAGGCAGGCGAGCGACCAGAGCGTTGATGGAGCCGGACTGAATGCCAGCGCGATTCACGCCATCTGGACCCTTCACGGGTTGCGCGCACTGGACGACCCGAACCTTCCGGAGGCCGGCCACGCGGTCTTGAAGGCGATGCGGCATCCATCGGCGCGAGTGCGGCGCAATGCCGTACTCGCCGTGGCGCCCGACGGCGATTCGCGACGGCTGCTGCTTTCGCCTGAGGTCATGAAGTCGCTTGGACTGGAGTTCCGGTTCCGCGATGTCATCCGCGACGACGACCCTCTGGTGCGGTTGGCGGCGTTCCTGGCGATTGCTGAAACTTGCCTCCCACTGGGGCAGCCGATCCTACGCGGAGCACGCCGATGCCGTTCGGGCGGAGCTGCTGGCCTCGGCCGTCGACGACCGGCTGTCTGCGAGTGCGCGAGCCGAAGCGGCGCGACGACTCGTCGAGTTTGCGCCGCACGACGCGAGTGCCGCCTCAGCCCTGCTCGACCAAGTCGCGCCGCACGTCGAACCGGAGTTGGCAACGGCGCTTGTCCGCGCGGTGTCCACCAGCCAGGCGGACCGATTGGGCAACATGATTGTCGATTGCATGGCCGCGTGGACCCCTTCGACTCGCGCTGCCGCCATCGCCGTACTCATGTCGCGTGCCCGTTTGACGCAGGCACTGCTTGCTGCCGTGGAACAAGGAAGAGTGGAACTTGCCGAATTAACCCTCGATCAGAAACAGGCCCTGGCCGCTCATCCGAATGATGGGATTGCGGCTGTGGCCAAGGAGTTGCTCGCCCGCGGCGGCCGGTTGCCCGATCCCGGTCGCCAGAAGATATTGAAACAGTTGCTGCCACTGACAAGGCAACGGGGCGATGTCAAACAGGGCGAACAGATTTTCAAGAAGCAGTGCGCGAAGTGTCATGCGACCATGGTCGAAGGCACCGCCGTGGGACCGGACTTGACCGGGATGGCGGTCCATCCCAAGGCGGAATTGCTCACGCATCTGGTCGATCCCAGCCGCAGCGTCGAGGGGAATTTCCACATGTATACGGTAGTGACCACCGCTGGCCACGTGGTTAATGGCATGGTCGCCGGGGAGTCGAAAACCGCGATTGAATTGATCGACACCAATGCCGACCGGCACACGATCCTGCGCGAAGACATCGATGAGCTGATTGCCTCGCGCAAGTCGCTGATGCCCGATGGATTTGAAAAGCAGTTGTCCCACGACGACATCGTCAATTTGCTGGAATTCCTCAAAAGCTCTCCGGCATCGCCGGCTGGGGATCTCCGGCGACCTGAGAGAATTCCGTCTCGATGATCGTGCGCCTGTACGATGCCGTCGGCTAACCGCTACAGGCTGACTCGAGTATCGTGATGCGGTGAGTGGTCCGAGTCGCCCGACACCGGCCGGTGGCGATCCACGCGATCACGGACCCGGATACCAGCAACCACCCTGCTGTAGGCTCGGGCACGGGCGTCGGGTATTCCCACACGCGGATTTCGTCTTCTACTGCCTCGGAGACCACGGGACCCGCCGGGCTTGTCGGCACAATCAAGAATTCTTCCGACACGACTTGCGGAAACGGTTGTTCCGCGTCGAGAAAAATTCGTCGGCCCTGCATCGGGATCGTGCACCAGATCTACCTGCCGGAATTATTGTCCCGCGAATCCCGAATAGTCCACCTGAATTTCTTCGTTGAAATCGACGAACATGTTTGCCCCGGCGGTCACGGTAAACGACTGCGCGCTGGTGGGCGTGATGAATTCCTTCAGCGGAACGAAAACGACGGTGACGACAGCGGCCCGGCCGATCAATTCGCTGTCGCCCCATGCGGGGCTGGAAGCTCTCTTATCGGATGCTCTCCGCGGGGCTTTCACCCGCGGCTACATGCTTGCGCCACTTCGTGGCTGGCCAACAACCAATGACACTGAGCGCTCACTCCCACCCTAAAGCGTACACCACTTCGCGGCTTGCTTTTCGTGAGACGAATGGCGTGTTGAGGGCTCACGGTTCAATGATGCCACCGTCGAGCAGCCATTGCCTGAAGCACGAACTGCAAAAGTGTATCCAGGATCACGAAATCCTATACAGCGCCCCGCGGCTGATGATTTTGTCTGCGTACGGTGGAACCGATAGCGCACGTGTGATCCAATAATCGCTGTTTCTCCATTTCCGGACAGAAAAGGGTGGAGAACCTCCTGCTGGATTGTGCACAATAGCAGCCAGGACGTCGCTCACCGATACGGAAAACGGCGAATGACACCGGGTGAAGGAGTGCGGCCGCATCCGAGCGCAAATCCAAGAGGAATAAAGAAACAATGGTCCGTTCCCTGCCATGTCCCCCCACAAAAACAGCCGCCGCCCCAAATCGGCGCGCCCTATCGCACTCCGGGCGGCGCCTGGACACCTAGGGGACGACGTGTGAATGCCCCCCAGCCAGGCGGCGAACTTCCCTTGGAGCAGTACCGCGAGTATCTCGCCCTGCTGGCACATTTGCAGTTGGATTCACGCCTCAGGGACAAACTCGATGCGTCGGATATCGTGCAGCAAACGCTCCTCGAAGCCCACCAGGCTCGGGGCCAGCTTCGGGGCCGCGGCGAGGCCGAGCTGGCGGGTTGGTTGCGGAAGATCCTCGCGCACAACCTTTCCGACGCCTTGCGGGCGTTCCGCCGAGGAAAGCGCGATGTCGCACGGGAACGCTCGCTGCAGCAGGCCGTCGACCAGTCGTCGGCGCGGATCGAGGCCTGGATCGCCGCGGACCAGTCGTCTCCGAGTCACCAGGCGGAGAGGCAGGAGGAGAGCGTTCGTCTGGCCAATGCACTCGCCCAGCTGCCCGCAGCCCAGCGCGAGGCCCTGGTGATGCAGTACTGGCAGCAATACACGCTGGCGGAGATCGGCGAGCGGCTCGGCCGTAGCCCTGCGGCAGTTGCAGGACTTTTAAAACGCGGACTGAAACAACTTCGCGTCCTGATGCAGCACCGGGATTGAATCATGAGCGACGAATCCGCAGGCCCCTCCGAAAGGGAACAACGCCTTGACGAGATCTTGGCTGCCTATCTTCAGGGGGCCGAGGCGCGAGGGTGCCCAGGCAAAGAAGAACTTCTCGCGCGGCATCCCGAGTTTGCCGCCGATCTGGAGGAATTCTTCGCGGATCAAGATCATTTCGAACAGGCGGCGCGGCGACTTGAAATTCCCGCGGCAGAACCTTCCCGGTCAAGAAAATCCACTGGATCAGCGAGTCATGGGACGGCCGAGGAGCCGACCATGGCGGCCGAGCAATCCGTCCCTTCCCGTCCGCGGCCGGGGACTGAGCTGCGCTATTTTGGCGACTACGAGTTGCTGGACGAGATCGCCCATGGCGGCATGGGAGTCGTCTACAAGGCACGGCAGGTCAGCCTGCACCGTACGGTAGCCGTCAAAATGATCCTGGCCCAACGGTTGGCAAAGGAAGCCGACGTCCGCCGCTTTCGGGCCGAAGCTGAGGCAGCGGCCAATCTGCAGCATCCCAACATCGTTTCGATCTACGAAGTGGGCGATCACCAGGGGCAGCAATACTTCTCGATGGAGTATGTCGAGGGCCGCACTCTATCGGAACTCGTGCGTGCCTCGCCCCTGCCCGCGCCAAAGGCCGCCCGGTATGTGCGGCAGATCGCCGAAGCCGTTCAGTATGCACACGATCAGGGCACACTGCATCGCGACTTGAAGCCCTCCAACGTGTTGATCGACACGCACGACAACGTGCGGATTACGGACTTCGGCCTTGCAAAGCGCGTGGAGGGCCAGTCGGAACTGACCGCCACGGGCGATCTGCTTGGCACTCCCAGCTACATGCCTCCGGAACAGGCGGAAGGGCGCCGTGTGCGAGTGGGACCAACCAGCGATGTGTACGCGATGGGGGCGGTTCTGTACGAACTGGTTACGGGCCGGGCTCCGTTTCGGTCCGAGACGCCCATGGAAACGCTTCTCCAGGTGCTGCACGCCGAACCGGTCTCGCCGCGCCTGCTGAACCCGACGGTTCCGCGCGACGTGGAGACGATCTGCCTTAAATGCCTCGAGAAAGAACCGCGCCGTCGTTACGGCTCGGCCCAGGAGCTGGCCGATGAACTGGGACGTTTCCTGCGCGGCGAGCCGATTCACGCGCGGCCTGTTAACGCGGCGGAACGGCTGTGGCGCTGGTGCCGCCGCAATCCGGCCGTGGCGAGCCTGAGCGGCGCCGCGATGCTGTTGCTCGTGCTGGTCGCCATCGTGGCCACCGCCGGTTACGTGCGGACGTCTCAAGCGCTCGATCGGGAAGCGATAGCACGACAAGAAGCTGAGACGGCCTGGCAAGAGGAAGCCGAACAGCGTGCCGAAGCAGAGCGTCAGCGCCGCCTGGCGATCAAACTACAACGCCTGGCCGAAGAGCGATTCTATACTTCGCAGATGAGCCTGGCCTGGCAGGCATGGGAGGCGGGCCACGGAGGCAGGGCCCTGGAACTACTCGAAGGACTTCGCCCCCAACCCGGCCAGCCGGACATCCGCAGCTTTGGATGGCACTACCTGATGCAGCAATGCCGCAGGGACCGACTCACGTTTCGCGGACATGCCCAATGGGTCAACAGCGTGGCCTTCTCGCCAGATGGCAAACTGGTGGCGACGGCCGACGAAAGCGGCACGGTCAAACTGTGGGATGCCGCCAACGGTGCCGAGCGATTCACGCTCGACGGCCACTCGACCGTCGTGGAGTCCGTTGCGTTTTCTCCGGACGGCACCACTCTGGCGACAGGCAGCTACGACAGGACGGTAAAACTATGGCACGTGGCGACCGGACGCGAGATGGCCACCATGAAGGGGCATGCCGCGGCGGTCAATGATGTGGCGTTTTCTCCCGATGGGAAACTCTTGGCTTCGGCAAGTCACGACCGGACGG
>Ga0315534_1002305_pt1 | contig 12918 bp, 13 predicted proteins | sample SalMarSW160240MG_FD_203094 | JGI IMG/M metagenome (GOLD analysis project Ga0315534, IMG submission 203094) | Salt marsh sediment microbial communities from the Plum Island Ecosystem LTER, Massachusetts, United States - Salt Marsh Sediment SW1602-40 ... | reverse complement strand
TTATAATGGGGGATATTACATGCTCCAAGCACTTGCAAAACATTATAAGTTTGATCCATTTGTAACCCCTTGGAATGAAATGTCTAAACAAGCTCAACAAGCATTTCTTCATGGGGACAAAACGAAATTAAAAGTGATTTACGAGAATAGAAAGGGTCAAATTTATGAACGTGAAGAACTATATCCTGGTTTTTACGAAGGTTATATCAGAGACTGGGATATTGGAGGAACTTATACAGAAACCATTCTATGTCCAAGTTGTAATGGTGCAAAACTTAAACAAGAATACTTATCTATTACTTTAGGAGGAAATAACATACATCAACTAAGTGAAATCCCATTAGTAGATTTACTGAAAAAAATAGAAACGTTAGAATTGATTGATAGGAAAAACTATATTGTAAAGAACAGTAAAGAGACAATTATAAAAAGAATTCAATTCTTAATTAAAACGGGATTAGGTTATGTTAAACTCAATCGAATTGCTGATTCACTTTCAGCCGGAGAAGCCCAAAGAGTCCGTTTAGCAGGATTGTTAGGAAGTGAACTTTCTGCTCTCACCATATTATTAGATGAACCATCAAGAGGTTTGCATCCTACCGAATTAGATGCTTTATTAGATGTTCTAAGGGATCTTCGAGATATGGGAAACACGCTTATTATTGTAGAGCATGATATGCAATTAATCAAAAATTCAGATTTTATCATAGATTTAGGACCTGGTGCTGGGATTAATGGAGGTCAGATCTTAGCTCAAGGTACTCCAAAAGAAGTAATTGGTAAGGATTCGATCACTGCTAAATGGATGAGAGGAGGTATTCAATTTATTATTCAACCAAGGATTTTCAAACCAAAAAAATGGTTAGAGATTACTGGAGCGAAGGAGAATAATCTTAAAGGCGATCTTATTCGAATTCCTCATAATTATCTTGTTGGGATATGTGGTGTTTCAGGTTCCGGTAAAAGTTCCTTAATTGTGGATACATTAGGCAGAATTCTTTCTCCAAGAAAACAAACCACATCAGTTGCTTATGAACCTATAGTTCCTGGTAAATATCATGAACTAAAAGGTAAATTATCTGAAAATATCGTAATTGATCAATCAAAAGAAAAAGTTAAACGACCGTTGAAATTCTTAGAATTAGATAAAGAATTATTAAAGATCTATTCCAATTCAGAAGAAGCACAACTTAAAGGTTATTCTGAAAAGGATTTAAACAAAAAATGTTCTGTTTGTAATGGAAAGGGAATTATAAAAACAGAAATGGGATTTTTACCGGATATAGTTGATAATTGCGAGATTTGTGACGGAACCGGTTACTCCCATGAATCATGGGAAGTTCGCATTAATGGATTTTCTCTTCCTGAATTAAATCATTTAACTTTTGATGAAATTGGGGAAATATTCGCTGATGTGGAACCAATTAAACTAAAAGTTGATTTAATCAAAAAAGTAGGTTTGGGATATTTAGTATTAAATCAACCACTCTTTACTCTTTCAGGAGGAGAGGTTCAACGCTTGAAAATCGTCAAGGAATTAAGCAGAAAGAACAAGAAAAAAACTTTATACATATTAGATGAACCAACTATAGGACAACATTTAGAAGATGTATCACGATTGATTAAAGTCCTTCAGAACTTGGTTGACGAAGGTCATACGGTAGTCGCAATTGAACATCATCCCCATTTCTTAGCATCTTGTGATTGGTTAATTGAACTTGGACCGGTTGGAGGCCCTAAGGGGGGATATGTAATTGCGGCCGGTCCTCCTTCGGATATAGCTAAGATGAACACTCCAACCGCACCATATTTAAAAAGTATACTGGAGGCGTCCCAATGACGTGGATTCCTTTATTACTCGCTGATCCATCACCATCTCTTAGAATTTTAGTGCTTAAATATCTTCTTAATAAGCCTGAACATGATGAGGAGATAAAACAATTACGGGAGGTTCAAATGGAAGACCCGATTATTGAAAGAACGTTAAAATTGCAGCTTGATAATGGATCTTGGGATGCAAAAACTACGGGATCTATAACTTCAGTAGGAAACCTCCAGACTACTTCTCAAGTATTGGTGATGCTAGCATATTTAGAAGTTCCATTTATAAATGAAATCATTGAAAACGCCGTCGAATTTATCTTTTCTCAACAGAATGATGATGGGTCGTGGTCTTTGCCTAAAATAAAAGAAGAGGGTGAACTAGTGGGCTATGACATGCAGCCGTTGCAAACAATCGTTCCTTTAGAAGGGATAGCTGCAATTGGATATGCGCAAGATAAAAGAGCAGAAAGAGCATATAAGTGGATATTAAATCAACGGTTAAAGGACGGTGCTTGGCCAGTTGGTATTTCAAATGGGGTATACGGAGGTATTGCGGGATATAGGAGTTTGGCTCACTCTCGATGGGGATGCAGATCTACAACGATAGGAGCCTTAAATTGCTTATCCTATCATCCCTCTCGAAGAGTTTCAAATGAAGCGAAATCAGCTTTAGATTTAGTTCTTAGTTGTGAAACAAAAGCAGAACACAATCTTGGATTTGTCATTTCAAGGATGATTGGAATTGAAGATTCTCGAGGATGGATCACATATTATCCTCGTCTCGATCCAGCACACCTCTTGAATTTATGTTCAAAAATTCAGGTTAGTATTGAAGACGAAAGGGTCAAGGGTCTGATAGATTTTGTCAAAAATTTGCAGGGAGAAAATGGATTATGGGAATGTAAACTACATCCTCAAGCAAACCGCTGGTTGACTTATGACTTATTATATTCTCTCAAGAAACTAGACAATAATATCGATTGGATATCTCATGAACCTAGCACCCCTTTTAGAGAATATTCTAAAAAACTCAAACGATTTTAAATTAACTAAAATGTCATATTTCATATGATTCAATTGTTAACCCAAAATCTTGAAAGTGGTGTATATTTCTTGTTATCAATTTTTCAGCATTCATAAGCTTTGCTGTTATACCTATTATACAATCTGCTAAATCAAGTATGATCCCTTTTGCTCTTAAATATCCTTTGATTCTTCCTGATTCCTGGAGGATTTGTAAATTTAGAGGAATTAAATGAAATTCAGTCAGTAATTTTTCTATTTGGTCTCTGATTTGAACATAAATTTTCTCACTTTTTTTTTCTTTTGTATATCCTAATCCATCATAAATTTCGGCAATAGAAATACCAGAGATACATATAATCTGATCAGAGTATGGCTTTAAAACAGTTTTTACATTAGATCTACCACGCCAAATATCAATAATAACCGTTGTATCCACGATGATCATAATTAATCTCCCCAAATTTCTGAGAATTTTGAAGAAGAAATAATAGCGTCTTTCTTTTTTCCTTCCTTAATAGCTTTTTCAAATTCATCTAAAACATTTTCCGAAAGATTTTTAGCGATACCAAAATGTTTTAAGGGGTTTTTCTGTTGATTTTCAATCAAGCGTTCAATTAATTCTGAAAAGCTTTCATTTGAACCTTTTAATTTCTTCAGGTTTCTATATATATCATCCCGAATTGAAATCATTTTTGAAGTCATATTTGTAACCATAAATATAAATATTTATATAAATATTTATTTCTGAAGGCTTATAATATTTTCTACGGACTTAAAAAACCAGGTTTATAAGTTATTAGATTAGAAATTTCAAGAAAAGTGCTTAGAACAATAATATAATGAAAGAAGGTTGAGTAACTATGAAATCTCTAAAAGTTTATCCATAATATTAATATAAAAACTATTAATGGTTTTTTGTGATCATTTTCATTAATAATGGAGAGTGAATGGTATTGCCCTTGGTGCAAGACTTTAAGGGTTATTGAAATTGAAAAAACACTATTTTGTCCTGCTTGTCAGATTAAATTCACAAAAAAGCTGGTAAGAATAATCAACGAAGATATTAAAAAGGACAAAAAATTGAACTTTGCAGAGTAACCTATTATTCATTGATCTATTTGACTTAAATCTAAATTTAGAGGAATTTGTGAATTTAGAGGAATTTAATGAAATTCAATTAGTAATTTTTCTATTTGGTCTCTGATTTGAACACAAATTTTCTCACTCTTTTTTTCTTTTGTATAACCTAATATATCATAAATTTCAGCAATAGAAATAGCAGATATGCACATATTCTCATCAGAATAGGACTTTAATAATAATCTTAAATCGTAGCGTCCTTCTTTTATACTTAAAAAACCAGATTTATGAGTGATAAGATTAGAAATTTCACAATAGAAAATCTGAAAACTTATTTCATTTCAGCTAGAAAGAGATCTGCTATAATTAGCCATTTTTGTTTTGTATCGGGATCAATTGAGCTTTTATCTGCAATTTCCTTCCCTTTTTTCAGGTTTCTAAGAGCTAAAGCTAAATCTTCTTGAGTACCAAGAGCTTTATAACAAATTCCTAATTTGATGTAAGTCTGGTAGACATACTCCTCATCCTTACTCAATACAAGCGCTTTCACAAATTTTTTTTTAGCCTCATCATATTCTTTAAAAGCCATTAAAATCTCACCATAATTGTCGTAATAAATTCCGTTATCAGGCTCATTATCAATAAGTTCTTGAAGTATTTTTAGTGCTTCATCTTTTTTATTTAAATATTGAAACCAAAAGGCTTTATAGCTGAGAAGTTCATTATTTCCTGGAAATTTATTAATTAAATCTTCGATAATTTCTAAACCAGCTTCTAAATTTCTCTTTTTTTTGTAAATTGAAGCTTTTTTCATCTTGAAATCAATTTCTTTTTCAGGAAACTCTTCTATCATTTTATCCAATAATGTCAGTACATTATTATACTGGTTAAAATAAATTAAAATTTTCATTTTAGAATGATATAGGTCTATATCTTGCGGATCTAACTCAAGGTTATTATCAATCTCTTTAATTTGATCTTCGAATTGATCTTTTAAATCTTCAGAAATTTTTGAATCGAAAACAGTCGCCATATCCTGCCATATAATTCCTTCCATTTTGTCATAAGAACTTTTAAGATCCTTCATAAATTCTATATTATATGCTAAATATTTAATGTAATCGGGTAAAAATACTTTTAATGAATCTTTGAGATTGTCATTGAACAGAGATGCGCAACACTCTCCAGCTATTTGATCAATAATCGATTTGGTATCTAAGGAAGAAAAGTTGTTAATGTTTTTTGAAAGTAGTTTATTTAGGTATGTCACCTTATTAATTTGATATTCAGTAATTATCTGAAGCATTCTATCTAACTTTCCCTCTGAATGGAAATAATATTCTCCACCTAAAGTATCAACTAATCTAAAAAATTTAGTTGAATAAATCTTTCCTTCTGAAATTTGATCTATGAAATAATCAAGAGTCGTTTTTTTAATCTTATATCTTGTTGAAAAATCCTCAGAAGAAATGAAGTTAGGATAATTATCTGGATGATTAAGCGAAAAAAAAAGTAAAATTTTATAGAAAATTTCTTCTTCATCAACCAAAGAACTTACCCTTTCATACTCAAATTTTAAAATATTGCTTAGAAAATTAAATTGGATTCTATTATCTTTTATTCTAAATTTAGTAAAGAATTGCGTGGTTTTGATTGTAATATCTGCAATTTTTTTACTTTCCTCTTCCAAAATCGTTTGCCTGTCTAAATCATAATGGTGTAGCATCTTTGAATATTCTACTTTACCCAACCGGGTTATTATGTATTTTTTTTCCTCTTTTATAACAAATCCATTTTCAAGTAATGAATCTAAATTCTTTTTTAACGATAATTGGCTTATGGATAAAGGAGGTTCTAGAAAGTCAACTCTCTTACAGAAATTATTATTATATACCATCCAAAGAAGCCAGTGAGTATAATTTCTTCCGCTTTTTAAAATAATGTCAGGAGGATAATTTAGTGTATAAGCCTTTTTCTTAGCACTTGATAGCTCATAAAATTTCTTTTTTCCCTCGGAAGTTATTCTGTACTGGCCTCTAGTAAATTTTTCTACAAAACTGTTGCGCTTTAATGAATCTAAATGTCTGGATAAAGTACCCGGAGGAATTTTAATTGGTTCTTGACAAAAATCTGCCCATTTGCATAGCTCATTATTTTTCAGCATCCATAGTATAATATGGTCATAATTAGGTCTTTTCCACTTAGAAGGACTATAGACCTTTTCTGGAGGATAATTTATGTCTCCCATAATTTGAGAAAACTAAATTTTATTTTTCTAAATTATAAATCAGTATCATTTCTATTTATATCTATTTCATAAAACTTCCATAAAAAATCGAAACTATCGTGAAATTATCGGATACTCAATTATAAATGCAACAATATCTCCACATTTAATTAATCATCGTAAAGATGATAAATTCAAATTAAAACTAACAAAAAGAGTTGATAAAAAATGACCGAAATTAAAAAAATTACAAAAATTGCACTTGTCTATAACGCTATCGTTACTTTTTTATTTGCGATCCTTCTTATATTTCTCACTGAACTTTTTATAACTCCGTTGACCGGTTGGACAAATCCCCTATCTCCAAGAAATTTTGGGGGATTATGCTTATTAAGTGCTATTTTCTCAGTTATACTCCTTCGCAAAAAGGAATGGGAAGAGATTAAATTGACATATGCGTTTATTTTTAGTTTTTTTACAATGACTATACCCATTGAACTTATAGTGATGGGTGTATTATGGCCAACACTTTCTGTTGCTGCAATTTCCCAAACTATCCTGAATCAGATCTTAATGATCTCAATTTTTTCTCTTGGTGTTCTCTCTTATTACAAACAGCAACATTAACTCTAATATTTAAAAATACTTTTTTTTCTTTTTTGGTACGGAATTTGAATCCTATCTAATAAATAACAGATTTATTTCAATAATTCCTTTCTTATCTTTTTACGACTCACAAATGAGGAAATTAGATAACTGTAATCAATTATATTTTTATTAAGAAAATAGTATATCAAACATTAGATTTAAAATAACAATTAGCTTAATGTATTAATAAGGTTATAATCCAAATTAGATGAATCCATGTCTCATCCAAAGTTAATTGAATTAACAAGAGCGGAACAACTTTTTAATGTTGGCAAACTTGATGAGGCTCTTGAACTATTAAACGATAATAGTAAATTTGAAGGGCTTGATTTTCAACAAATAACTTATTTTCAGTTTCTTAAGGGCTTAATTCTAATGTACCAGAATAATAGCGAAGATATTATCAAGCTGGGAGAAGACATGCTTAAAGAAGGTCAAAAACTTAATGAAAATCTCCATTCATTTGACGGATTATTTTTTATTCTCATAGGATTATGTCTAGCAAATAAATTTGACGAAGCATTCAACAAAATTGAAAAAGCTGAGGTTTTATTGGGATTAATTTATAATGTATCAAAAAATGTTTTAATTCGAAGAAAAGTCCGTCTGAGTGTGTTAAAAGCATTTATTAATTTTTATCTAGGAAATATAGATTTAGCAGAGAAGTGCTTAGAAGGGCCCTTAGGTTCAGAAAAAGAGCTTGATAATACATTCGAAATTGTTTGGGCTAACATAATAATGGCAGATATTATGATTCGAATAAGAAGAAGATCTGATATTGCAATAATATACTTTAAAAAAGCGATGTCATTAGCTAAGGAAATAAAATTTAACCATTACTGGATAGGATTATGTTATATTGGATTAGGGGTGATACATTCATACAATTACGAGTATGATCTTAGTTTTAAACAATATAGGGAGAGTTTAACAATATATAAAGAAATTAATAACAAGTGGTTTATTGCGATTTTACTAAATAATATTGGGAATTTGTATTGTGAGAAAGGGGAATATGAACTTGCTTTGAAATATTTGGAGGAAAGTCTAATACTTTGGGAGCCGTATCCTTTTCTTTTAGAAGCCTGTCTTGATAGTTTGATATTTGTATCTCTTGAAAAGGAAGATACTGAACGTGTTCAAAAATATTTTCATCGACTGGAAAATATGTATAATCAAAAAAAGGATAACCGTCTCGAACTACTTTACCAATACAATAAAGCTCTAATGTTAAAAAGGGGTGCTCGAATCCGAGACAAAGCTAAAGCTGAAGAATTATTTAAACAAGTCATCGAAAAAGAAAATATTTATTCTGAAATTATAATTTACGCATATATCCATCTTTGTGACTTACATCTTGCTGAATTTCGTATAAATAATAATAGTGAAGTCCTTGAAGAACTAAATCAAAATATGGATAAGTTATTAAGTATAGCTGAAAAATCGCATTCATATCTCGTTTTTTGTGAAACTTTCATTTTAAAAGCCAAACTAGCACTAATAAATTTTAACATGAAAGCAGCTCGACGATTCTTAACTCAAGCTCAAAGGATAGCAGAATCGTACGGGATAAAACGATTAGCAATGAAAATTTCGTATGAACACGATGAATTAATTAAACAAATAAATATGTGGGAGAAACTAAAAAAATCAGAAGCGTCTTTATCTGAACGCTGGAAACTCGCGGGTTTGAAGAAGCAAATGGAGAATATGGTAAGGAAGCGGAGGATTGAAATTCCAGAGCTTTCAGATGAGGAGCCCATCCTTCTTTTAATTATATCAGAAGGAGGTATACCATTTTTCTCACAATCATTTATAGAGGATAAATCGTTTGAATCGCATCTTTTTGGCGGTTTTCTAACCACTATTGATTATTTTATTAAGGAAATGTTTTCTGAAGGACTAGACCGAGCAGTATTTGGTGAACATACTCTTATTATGAGATCTATTCCACCTTTTTTTATTTCCTACATATTTAAAGGCGATTCTTATCATGCACTTCAAAAATTAGATTTTTTTAAGGACCAGATACAAAAAGTAGGCGAGATTTGGCAAAATTTGCTTAAATCTTTTCAAATAAACAAGGTTATTGAGTTAAAAGATAACCCTCTACTTGAATCCTTAATAATTGAGACATTTATCGCCAAAAATATTGTATTTGGTTAATTTTACTTCGAATTTTCTCCTTTTGAAACAAAGGTGAAGAATTTAACTTGATCATAACTATTTTATAAAAATTTCACATACAATCGAAACTATCGTGAAACTATCGAATGCTCAATTATAAATGCAACAATATCTCATCAATATCTGGTCATCATAGATGATAAATTTAAAGATAAACCTAAAAAAAGAGGTATGAAAAAAATGAAAAGAACAAAAATAATTCTACTATCGATTTTGGGAATTTGCATTCTTAGTTTCATGCCATCAGTCTTAGGAGCAGCAGAATCTAGACCAATTTCGGCTTTTACTGACACGAACCCTAATGTGGCAGCATGGGCAGATCCTGAATCTGGGTTAACCGTTTTTCCTCATGGATTTTACTTGTTCGGGTTGAATGGCCTAGAAAGCATCGCGGAGTGTGAACATCATGGCTCTGTACTCAAGAAAGATTTGAAAGATGGACGAATTTTGTATAATATAAATTTGCATGTAAAGGGAGCATCGATGTTCATTACCAATGCTACCACACTGATATTTGTAGGAGAAATGGATTATACATTCACAACAACCATAATTGTTTATGAGGGAGTACTTAGTGATCCTGTACCATATCTCCTTTATATATGGTTCCCGGGACTTTTCGGTATAGAACCCATAGGCGAAGGTACCTTTTCGCATATAACGGGGGATGGTACCGGGACGTTTGTTGATGATTATGCAGCAATTCGACTAGGATTCACTCCTGGAGCCACTGCGAAGGTAAAAGTGAACCAAGTTGGTATTTTAAAACCAGAGGATCACCCCTCATATGATGGGTTAGATTTCATGATGTGGTCTGTAGAATTTGTCTTTATCCACTAAATAGGACAAGAGCAAGTGTTAAAACAAATAAACGGATAAAATTATTTTAATTAAAAATGTAGAATAAGAGAGGAAATTGTTTAGATTTATAGCTTCTTCTCGAATGAACACACCTAAACCAATTTTCCTCTATTCTATATATCTTTTTTTATTTTTAAATTTAAGGGGCAATATGTTGCATATCTTTAGTTTACTCCTTCAATTTAAACTATATATTAGATTTGAAATCCAATTTATTAATGGAAATAAACTCTTTAGAGCTTCTCATAAGTAACATTTTTATTAAGAAAATGCGGAACCGTTATCATTTTTGAGATTCTCCCAACTAAACGTTTATATTACGCAAAATCTAATTTTACATTATAGTAAAAATACAATACGAAAAGCATAAGATATTCAATGACTAATTCTCAGGAGTTTGACTTTAAGATATCTATAATAGGAGATGGGGGTGTCGGCAAGACATCTTTAATAGAAAAATTTACGAAAGGAACTTTCGAAAAAGATTATATTAAAACGATTGGTGCCCAATTCTCAAGATATGAAATAGAAATTAATGGAGATGTAATTAATTTATTATTTTGGGATATAGCTGGCCAAATTGATTTTAGTTTTCTACACCCCTTATTTTTTAAAGAAAGTAGAGCTAGTATCATTGTATATAGCCTTGAAGAAAATGATTTAGGTAAAGATAGTTATATCCATATTAATGATTGGTATGAAGAACTAAAAAAGCATTGTGGAAAAATACCGGTAGTATTGTTAGCGAACAAAGTTGATTTAGTAGAGGAAAACTATGATACTACTAAAATTCAGGAAGTGGTAAATGAAAATGGTTTTCTTGGGTTTTACTTAACATCAGCTAAGACAGGTCAAGGGGTTATTGAGGCATTTAATGCGATTATACATGAATTATATTACAAATCTTATGATTTATCTCTAGATTAAATATAAGATACTATATATCTTCCTTTTCTATTTGAATTTACTCAAAATTTAGGATTATTCGCTAATAATTTATTATAAGAGCAGTAGTATCATCTATTAGAAGAGCTAATATAATAAATTAGTTTTTTAAAATTAGTTAAGATAATACTATGTAAAGATATACTAAACTTTAGACTAGTTTGATAAACGAATATGTTTTCTCAAATTGAAAAGTATAGAAAATGGATTTTGGAAATATTAAAAAAGCATGATGTTAAAAGAGCCTCCTTATTTGGCTCTATTGTGAGAGAAGAGATGACTGATGAGAGCGATGTAGATATATTAATAGAATTTAAAGGAACAAAAAGCTTATTAGATTTAGCACGGTTAAAAATAGAACTTGAGGAAACATTAAAGTGTAAAGTAGATGTACTGACCTATAATTCTCTGCATCCCTTATTAAAAGACCAGATTTTAGCTGAAGAAGTTAAGATTTTATGAGAAAGAATGTAAAAATTTTTTTAGAACACATTCTAGATGCAATAAATTTAATTGAAGAATAACTTAAAGATAAGAAGAAATCAGAATTTCTAGAATCTAAGCAATTGCAAGACTCTGTAATTAGAAGGATTGAAATTATAGGTGAGGCTATTAAAAATATCCCTAGCGACTTTAAAGGAGCTCACGAAAATATCCCTTGGAAAGAAATTATAGGAATGAGAGATATTTTAATTCATCAATACTTCGGAGTGGATTTAGAGCTTACATGGGAAGTTATCAACACAGATTTACTGTTTTAATTTCCCTTTCCCTTGATTTCAATATTGCTAATTTCTATATCTAGAAAATTCCTTTTAAATTTTCATATCCTTCAAGTAAATCTTCCTTACTTATCTTGGATTTAATTCCTAATTCCATGATCAAGTCCATGAATTCTGATAAGGGAAGATTTGCAAGATATGCGGCTTTTCCTATTGAATATTTTCCTGTTGCATAACCTTTTATCGCTAAATACACGCTCCCATTATTTATTAAATCGCGAATTATCTCTGATTGATCTGTATCTGCTTTTTTTTCCTTGGAATATCTTTTAACAATTTCTTCCAGATTTTTATTGATTCTGACAGATATAACTTTTCCCATTTTTCATCCCTCAAATTTATTTATTTGTTTTTTAAATTCAATCATATTTTCTTCATTATACCATCCAAATTCCTCTAATTTTTCAAATTTTAGCATTACTATATTTTTAGAAAGCTTTTTCATTGCGAAACAGCGAATTATAAACGAGGGTGTTGTAAAATATTTAATCTTAAGAACTTTGCATACTTTCAACGTTCTATAATCATCAGTTCCAAGTAAATCTGCATTTTTTTCTGAATATAAGATGAGCGCTTCCGATTCTCCTTCATGAATATTAAAATCATTCATGAATTTTTCTTTTTCTGCTAAATTTTTTACATTTTCTACGATTATTTCTCCTTCATTTATTCTTTTTTCAATTAAATACGCATCCATTTTTTTTAATCTTTTTCCTTGTTCAACTGATTCTATATATACTGCTTTAGGAATTAAAATCTCTTCAAATGCTTCAATTAGTAAACCTAACATTTCTAATTTTGAAATTAATATTAAAAATGAAGAATCACAAATGATTATGACCATCAATGATAAGATAGTGTTTACATTTTATAAATTTTTGTATACAATACTCTTAGAGATTTTCTTCTAATGATAATCTAAAATACTTTTTTTCAGTTGAGGGAACTAAAAAGAAAATATTGGTTAATCCCAGTGTTGGAATTGTCTTGATTGATAATTACATCCTTAATATTATCTCCGAAAATAAATTATTTTTTCTTTTTTATTTTATTAAATCCTTAAAAAAGGATTTCTCCAACCATTTCACACCATGACATCATATTGGGTCGAATTAGACCTAGATAAATATCTAGGATGTGGAATATGTGTCGAAAAATGTCCATTGAAGAAATTTCTTTAATAAATGGAAAAGCCTTACGATGAAGAGAAAAAGTGCATAAATTGCGGAGTCTACATTCACTATTATCTTGAGGAGGATAGGAGCTTAGAGAGAACTGAACTCAAGATAAAATTCCACTCTGCTCCTAAATTTAACCAAGTAAATTAATTTGCTAATT